>Ga0315289_10001195_pt1 | contig 40704 bp, 30 predicted proteins | sample YL17G11_40_MG_FD_203452 | JGI IMG/M metagenome (GOLD analysis project Ga0315289, IMG submission 203452) | Sediment microbial communities from Yellowstone Lake, YNP, Wyoming, USA - YL17G11_40 | ecosystem: Environmental > Aquatic > Freshwater > Lake > Sediment | place: USA: Wyoming | collected... | reverse complement strand
GAGGCCTCCCCCTCTCATCATTCTTAACGTCCGGCACTCCTCCCTCCTCTCCATTAGGTCGTCATGCTGGGCCTGGACGCGGCGGGCAAGACGACCATCCTGTATAAGCTCCACATCGGCGAGATCCTGTCTACGGTGCCCACGATTGGTGAGGAGATGGAGAGAGGGGGCGGGGGGCGGAGAGAGGAGAGCGAGGGTGGTGTCTCTCTCTTCAAATCATATCTTCATCTCACGCGCTTGCTCTCTGATTCTCTCTCACTGTCACAGGTTTCAACGTGGAGAAGGTGCAGTACAAGAACGTCCTGTTCACGGTGTGGGACGTGGGCGGCCAGGTGAGTCGTGTGAGGTGTGCGGGGCCGCGTGTTCTTTCACTCTCTCGTCCTAGCTGCCCGCGCGCGCGCCTGGGTTGCATTTCCTCATCTTCTCTCATCATGTTTTCTCATTTTGCAGGAAAAATTGCGCCCCCTGTGGCGCCACTACTTCACCAACACGGACGGCCTCATCTACGTCGTCGACTGCGCGGACCGGGAGCGTGTGGCCCGGGCGGCGGCGGAGTTTCGGACCATCATCAACGACCCGCTCATGCGAGGGGCGGGCGTGCTCATCTTTGCCAACAAGCAGGACTTGCCGGGTGCGCTGAGCACGGCGGAGCTGTGCGCGGCGTTCGGCATGGGTGATCTCCGGGGGCGCAAATGGCATGTCCAGGGCGCGGTGGCGACGAAAGGGGAGGGCCTGTACGAGGGGCTGGACTGGCTGGCGGCCGCACTCAAGTCGATGAGCGCGGGGCGCCTGGTGACAGAGGGAGGAGGGGGAGGGCAGTGAGAGAGTGTGCGTGCTCGGGGGACTTTTGTTACACACATCACGTGCGCGCACAGTTTGTTCATGTTGAGAGTGACGCACGCACCACAGCGCGTGGGAATGGGCGGGGCGGGGCGTTTTTGTTCGATGGGTGGAGAGAGCACGAAAAAATCTCCCCTTTTATCTACCCGGCGGCCGCCTCATCCGCCACGCCCTCCGCCTCCACCTCCGCCTCCGCCTCCGCCAGGGCCCGGCTAACAACCTCAAATCGGGACACCAGGCGCCGGGTCGCTGCGAGCGTCGCCGGGTTGTCCAAGGCCAGCAGGCGCGTCCAGACGGCAGCCGCCTCTACCCGGGATGCAGTCAGCCGGGCCTGCAAGTCGCGGGCGGACCGGGTGGCCGCCCGCAGGGACGCATCCAGCTCCGCGATGTTGATGGGGGATGGGGCCGCAATACCGGAGGCACAGGGCAGGGTCCGAGGTGGGGGCGAGGGGCGGGTGAGCGCGACGGCCGTGGTGGTGGTGTGCTGGGGCGGGGGGGCGGGTGGGTGGGAGGGCTGGGCGGCCGCTGCCGTCAGCGCGGCCACCTCGGACGGCGTGGCCGGCCGTCCGGTCGGTGCATCAGGACTCGGCTCAGGGGACAGGGCGACCGGCGGGGCGGCCGGGGCGGCGGGCAGCAGGGAGACCACGGGGGAGAGGGGCGGGGGCAGCTGCACCTGCGGCGGCACCAGGGGCGCCCCGCCCGCCTCCTCGTCCTCGTCCTCCTCCTCGGAAACCTGGCCGTACCCGTCCAGGGTGAATTGGGCAAACTCTTCGCGGATGGCGCTCATGTCGGCGGGCTTGTGGATGAGGAGAGGCGTGTCACGGGAACAAAGCCCTCGTCGAAACAGGAGAGTGAAAAAAGGGCGCATCACATTTTTTCAACCCCCTCTCTCTCCCGTGTCTTCACCGCCTCGTTACCCCTCCTCCTCCGGGCCCCAGCTCCGCATCCCACCCGCCCAGCGACCCCGCCACAATCTCGCTGTCCGTGTAGCACAAAAACTCGTTGCCCAGCTTGCAGGAGTGCTCGGGGCGGAAGGCGACGGGTCGCAACCCGAGCGCGGTCCAGGCTGTCGCCCGGACGACCGCGCCCGACAGCAGGGCCCGCACGGCACCGCCCTCCTCCTTCTTCTTTTCCAGCGCCTTCACCGTCACCGCCGTCCGTTCTAGGCATTCCGCTGACAGGTAGGGCGGGTCCGCGACGACGGCGTCAAAGGCGCCGGCAAAGGCAGAGGAAAAAACAGTGGGCTCCCTGTAATCGTAATGGCTGAAGGGGCCCAGGGACGCAAAGCGGTCATCAAACTCCAGCAGGGCGTGACGGGAGGGCGGCGGGGCAGCAGTCGGGGTGGTGGTGGAGGTGGTGGTGGGTGCCTCCACCACCACCGCCGCCGCCTCCTCCCCCCCACCCCCTCCCGCCCTGCCTCCTGCCCTTTCCAGGCGCAGCAAGGCCTTGAACAGGGACGGCGCGGACACGCAGCACACGCGCCCCGCCGGCCCGACCGCGCCCACGACCGCGGCCGCAACCGCATCAGCAGTCCCCTCCGTGTACCAGAACTGGCTGAGCCCGTAGTCCGGGGCGTGCGGGTCGGCGGTGGCGGCGGCTTCCTTGTCGGCCAGGAAGGCGGCCAAGGCGGCCGCGGCGGCGGGGGAGAGGGCGGGGGCGTCCTCGGTGTCGCCCATATGCTCTCTCACGCTTGTGCGTAAGGTGTGTGCTTGTGTGCTGCGTGTATGAGTGTGTCCCCAGGCGGAGTAGTGTCGGCCGGGCCCCCGCCTCCCCCGCTGAAGAGAGAGGACACGGGGCAGAAAACAGAGCAGTCAGCGCACTGGCCGCAAAGCATACATTCTAATCGGCGCCGAGAAAAAAACAACAGAAGGTGCGTGTGTTGGGGCTCCCTCGCTGCCGCCGCGCTGCGCTCGGCCATGGGTGCCCCCAGGAGCCGCTGACCGACCCCGGATCGTCGGGCAGGGCGGGCAAAGGGTGACGACACTGAATAAGAGATCGGTAAAGAGCGCAGCGCCGCGCGCGCTCTGCTCTCCGGAAGCTCTTGCGCCCTGCTCTTCAGCCGCGGCCGCCGCCGTGTCCCTTCTGATCGCCGCCCCCACCCCCTGCGGTGTGTGCTTAGGCCACTTCCTGGCGTCTAGTGTGCGCAAGGGTGGCGTGCTAAAGGCTCGGGCTTTGCAGGCGACACGCGCTCGCACACAGAGCTTCTTCTTCCGCCGCCGCCTCAACCTTTTTCCCCTTGTCTCCCCCTTCCCAGGCCTCCTCCTCCCCTCCGTCCCTCCTCTCCCTTCTCACAACAAACCCAACATGTCGGTCGCCGGCATCGACGTCGGCGACCAGGCCTCCTGCATCGCCGTCGCCCGCAAGCGGGGCGTTGACGTGCTGCTGAACAAGGAATCCAACCGGGAGACGGCGACCCTGGTGTCGTTTGGCGCGGCCACCCGGTTCCTGGGCACTGATGCGGTCGGCGCCCTCTCCGTCAACCCGCGCAACACCATCTCCGGCATCAAGCGCCTCCTGGGCAAGCGCTTCGATGACCCGGCCTTGCAGGCCGACCTGCCCCGCCTGCCCTACACCGTCGTGGCGGTGCCGGGCGGCGGGTGCGGCGTCCGGGTGGCCTACCTTGGGGAAGACCGCATCTTCACGCCCGAACAGCTGCTCGCCATGGTGATCGTCGACCTGAAGGCCATCGCCGCGGCCGACGGCTCCCCCGTCACCGACGCCGTCCTGACCGTGCCCACCTACTACACGGAGCCGGAGCGGGCGGCGGTGCTGGCGGCGGCGGAGATCGCGGGCGTGGCCTGCCTGCGCCTGCTGAACGAGTCGACCGCCTCAGCGCTCGCGTACGGCCTCTACAAGACCGACCTCCCCGAGGCCGCGTCGCCGCCCGTCAACGTCGCGTTCGTGGACGCGGGCGCCAACGCGCTGCAGGTATCCATCGTCTCCTTCATCAAGGGCAAGCTGCACGTGAAGGCGCACGCCTGGGACCGGGACCTGGGCGGCAAGGTGTTTGACGACGCGCTCTTTGACCACTTTGCCACCGAGTTTGAGGGCAAGTACAAGGTCGACGCCCGCGCCTCGCCCAAATCGGCCTTCCGCCTGCGCCTGGCGTGCGAGAAGCTGAAGAAGCTGCTGTCCTCCATCCCGGAGGCCCCCATGACGGTGGAGGGCCTGACGCCGGAGGTGGACGCGCAGGGGTTCATGACGCGCGAGGCCTTCCTGGACCTGCCGTCCGTGAAGGACGCCCTGGGGCGCATGCGGGCGCCCATGGAGGCCGCCCTGGCCCGGGCCGGCCTGTCAGCGGCCGACATCGGCAGCGTCGAAGTCCTGGGCGGCGCCTCCCGCATGCCGGCCCTGGCCGATACGGTCGAGGCCGTCTTTGGCCAGCCCCCCTCCCGCACGCTCAATGCCAAGGAGGCCGTCTCCCGGGGGGCCGCCCTCGCGTGCGCCATGCTGTCGCCCATCTTCCGCGTGCGGGACTTTGAGGTCGTGGAGGCCTGCCCCTACGCGGTGGAGGTGTCGTGGGCCAAGCCGGACACCGGTGAACGCACGGCGACGACGCTGTTCGAGGCGGGCGGGCCCGTCCCGTCTGCCAAGGTGCTCACCTTCCTGCGGGACGCGCCCTTTGAGCTGACGGCGTCGTACGCGCCGGGCTCGCCCGTGCCCCCCGGCCTCGACCCGACCATCGCCAAGTGGACGGTCGGGCCGCCCATCGCCACGCCCGCCCGGCCGGAGGGGGCGAAAGCCAAGCTGAAGGTCAAGGTCAAGCTCAACCTGCACGGGTGCGTGGGCGTGGAGTATGTCCAGCAGGTGGAGGAAGAGGACGTGGAGGAGGAGGCGGAGGCGGGGGAGGCGGCGCCGCCTGAGGGCGCTGCCGCCCCTGGTGCGACGCCGGACGAGGCGATGGCGGACGCGGGCGGCGCGGAGGCTGCCGCCGCCCCGCCCGCGGACGCGCCGATGGAGGAGGACGCGGCCGGCGTGCCTGCCGCGCCTGCTGCTGCCCCCAAGGCGGTGAAGAAGCGGGTCACGAAGCACACGGTTGGCTTCGAGGTCCTGACCTCGCCCGCGATGGCGCCCCCTGCCCTGGCCGACCTGTGCGAGGCCGAGCTCACCCTGGCCCTCCAGGCCAAGCAGCAGGAGGAGCGGGCGGACGCCAAGAACGCGGTCGAGGCGTACATTTACAGCCTGCGCAACCGCCTGGCCGACTCGCTGTCCGCATTCGCGACGGACGGTGAGAAGGGCGCCGCGTCGGCCGCGCTAGAGAAGGCCGAGGACTGGCTGTACGACGAGGGTGAGGACGTGGCACGCAGCGTGTACGCGGCCAAGCTGGCGGAACTGAAAGCCATCGGCGGCCCCATCGAGGCGCGTGCGGCCGAGGCGGACGCGGCCCCGCGCGCGGCCGCCGCGCTGGAGGCCCTGGCGGCCGGTTTCAAGGCGTCGGCGGCGTCCCCCGCGGCATCCCACATCGAGGCGTCCGACCTGGCACGCGTGGCCTCGGAAGCCGGCGCGGCCCTGGCCTGGCTGGCCGAGAAGCGGGCGCTGGCCGCGAAGGCGGCCCGCACGGACGACCCCGTGCTGATCGCGGGCGAGTGCGAGAAAAAGGGTGCCACCCTGGCCCGCGTGTGCGAGCCCATCCTGGCGACGCCCAAGCCGGCGCCCCCGCCGCCTCCGCCTGCCCCTGCGACGACCGAGGAGCCGGCGGCGGCGAGCGGCGATGCCGCCGCGGCTGCGCCCGCGGAGGACGCGGCCAATGGCGAGTGCCCCGCGGGGATGGAGGCAGGCGCAGGAAACGGGGCGGGCGGCGCGGAGCCGATGGCTGAGCTGGAGTGAGAGAGAGTGAGGGCAAATGGGGGGGTGGGGGGGTGGGGGCGTGTGTGTGTGTGCTGTGGTGTTTGTGCTGTGGTGGTGTGTGCGTGCGCGTGTGAGTGTGTGGCCGTCAAAACCGCAGGACGTGTGGGGCGTTGAAAAAGATGAGGGGTGTCTCTCGTGCGACAAGAAACATTTTTTTTTTTGGCGTCTCTCTCTGAGAATTACACACAGGCACAGGCACACGCACGCGCGCCTCTCCCTCACTGCTGTCACCTTTGCTCTCCCTGCCTAGAACCCGCGCTCCCGGCGGCGGGCGACCCAGCCCATGGACCACCGGAACTTGCGCGAGGCCGCGCGCGCGGCGGACGCTTTGGCCTCGTTCACCCGCCGGGCGGCCGGGCGGGTGAAGACCTGGGCATCCCACAGCTGGGCCTGGATACCGTCGGCCCGCATGATGCGGGAGATGTCCTTGAGAGCGGAGGCGATCTGTGGGGAAGGATGGATGGACGGGACGGAGGATGGAGAGAGAGAAAAAAAAAATGATGAGGTTGGGAGGAGGTCGACCGAGTGCTGTCGCGCGTGTGGCCTCTATTTCGACGCGCCCTCTACACCACACGCTCACTGTCTCCTCTCGCGCGCTCCTTCTCTCTGCGCACACACCTGGTTACGGGCGACGGGCACCTTGATGTAGGCGCGGCGGGAGGCGGGAAGGGCGGCGGCGGGTGCTGCAGCTGCGGCCAGGCTGCTCGCGCCCCACAAGTAGCCTCCTGCGCCGCCGGCCGCGGCCAGGCTGGACGGGCCGGCAGAGGCGACGGCAGCGCCCGCCGTGCGGGCGAGGAGGCCGCAGGAGCGGAGGAAGGCGTGCATGATACTGGATGAGAAAAGTGAGCCATGAGCCGGTCGGCCGCGTGTCGTTCGAGGTGCTCTTCATTCCTCTTTTTCTTTTCTTTTCTTCCCACATGCAAGCTCTGGCACGCGGCGGCCCCGCCCGCCCGCCGCTCCGCGGCTGGCGTAGACGGCGGCCCCCGCTCCATGCGCAAGCGGTACGTATGAGGGTAGAGAGGCTCTGAGAGTAGGCCACGACCGCGACTCAGCATTTCCACTGGGGTGCGCCTTCCTCGCCAGGGCCTCCCAAAACGCACCACAAAATGCGAGCCGGGCCGGCCCCTATCCACCACGGGTGGCTCTTACTCACGTCCACACTGGCGATGGGGCCCGTGGATAGTGAGGGAAGGGCGTGTGCGCGGCGCCCTGAGCAAGACCGCCAAAAAAGGGTGCTGACAAAGCGGCAGACAGCATTGCGAACTCTCGGTCTCTCTCTCTCTCTCTCTCACACCCCGGGCGCCACGCCGACCTCCCCCCCCCCCCTCCACCTATTTTAGGGACCGACGCACGAGTCCTCCACCGCCTCCTGGGCGGGCTTGACGGGTGGCTTCAACAAAAAATTTGACGACTTGCGCGGCCTGCGCCAAAGCTCGTCGCCGCTGCCGCCAGTCGAGTCTGCATGCGAGCCGGCGGATGAGGAGTGTCTCCTCGCGGAGGAGGCGCCGCAGCCCTCGACCTCAGGGCGGGGGTCGGGATCGGGCCCGCCTGTGTATGTGATGCTTCCCCTCGACACGGTCTGGCTGGACCCGGACAGCAAGGTGAGGAAAAGAGAGGAGAGAAAGGTAGGGGCGAGCCACACGGCGCCCGTCCCCCCATGCCTGGACCCCACCATCCCCCCGCCCTCACCCGCCTCTCCCCCCCCCCCCCCCCACAGGTCCCCATCCTCACCCGCGGCCGCGCCCTGGACGCCGCCCTCGCCGCCCTCGCCTCCGCCGGCGTCGCGGGCGTCATGGTGGACGTCTGGTGGGGCGTGGTGGAGGGGGCCGGGCCCGGGGCGTACGAGTGGGGCGCGTATGCCGACCTGTTTGCGCGCGCGGCGGCTGCTGGCCTCGCCGTCCAGGCCGTCCTCTCCTTCCACGCGGCGGGCGGCAACGTGGGCGACACGTGCACGGTCCCCCTGCCGCCCTGGGTGATGGCCGCGGGCGACGCCCACCCGGACCTGTTCTACACGGACCGGGCGGGGGCGCGCTCCCGGGAGTGCCTGAGCCTGGGCTGTGATGACCTGCCCCTGCTGCCCGGGCCGGCGCGCGCCTGGGGCGGGGCGCCCGCCCGGACGCCCGTGCAGGCGTACGCGGACTTTGCGGGCGCCTTCGCGGCCCGCTTCCGCCCCCTGCTGGGCGGCGTGATCGCCGAGCTCACGGTCGGCCTGGGCCCCGCGGGCGAGCTGCGCTACCCGTCGTACCCGGAGGGCGACGGCCGGTGGCGCTTCCCCGGCGTCGGCGAGTTCCAGTGCTACGACGCCCACATGGCGGCCTCCCTGCGCCGGGCCGCCGCCGCGGCGGGCGAGCCCTCCTGGGGGACGGGCCCGGCGGACGCGGGCGCCTACACGGACCCGCCCTGGCACTCGCCCTTCTTCGCCGACGGCCCCGGCGGTGGGTGGGACTCGCCCTACGGCCGCTTCTTCCTGGGGTGGTACTCGGGCGAGCTGATCGCCCACGCGGACCGGGTGCTGGGCGCGGTGCGGGCGGCCGTGTCGGCGGTGGCGCCCGTCGCGGACGCGACCGTGCCGGCCGGCGGGGCCGTGCCGCCCGCCGCGCCGCTGCCGCCCGCCTCGTTTGCCCTGCCCGGCGGCGGTTTTTCGGGCGCGGCGCCCCGGCCCTGGAGCGTCGACTGCCCTCCCGCCGTCCACCTGGGCGCCAAGCTGGCGGGCGTGCACTGGTGGTTCCGGACGCGGGCGCACGCGGCCGAGCTGACGGCCGGGTACTACAACACGCGCGACCGGGACGGGTACGGCCCCCTCCTGGCCTCCCTTGCGCGGGCGGGCGCCCGGGCGTCCTTCACGTGCGTGGAGATGCGGGACGCGGAGCACCCGCCCGAGTGCGAGGCCGGCCCGGAGGGGCTGCTCAACCAGGTGCTGACAGCGGCGGCGGGGGCGGGCGTGCCCCTGGCCGGCGAGAACGCGCTCCAGCGCTATGACGGCCACGCGATGGAGCGCATTGCCATCTCCGCGCTCGGCCGGTCCGCCGCCGCCGGGCGCCTCGCCCAGCTCACCTTCCTTCGCATGGGCGACCTCATGTTTGACAACTGGCCCGCCTTTACGGACCTGTTGGAGCGGCTGGGCGCGGGGCCGTGGGAGGAGTAATGGGAGGTGATGGGATGGGGCGAGGTTTGATCTTTTATTTTTGTGCGTGTGTGTGCCTAGGGCGCCGCGCAGCCCCCTGCAACCCCCTCACCCCCCCCGATTTCGAAGGGACACGTGTTGTGTGTTGTGTATGTGTAAACGCGCGTGCGCGCACGCGCGCGCGCGCGCGCGTGTGTGTGTGTGTGAGTGTGTGTGTGTGTGCAAAAGTCTTTTTGGTCTTCCATCATCACAACCCCATGCTCCTCACTCCCCTCCGCCCGCGGGCACAAACTCCAGGGCCTCGATCGTCACCACGCTCGCCCCGCGGATGACGACCATACCCATGTCCGCCCTGGCTTTCTCATCGACGGCGCCGTCCAGGACGAGGTTCATGAACTAGAGGTGAGAGGTGAGAGAAAAAAATGATGAAAAATGGAGACGAGAGGATGGGGAGCGCGTCGTTGAAAGCACATCCTCTCTCGCTATTGTCTCTGCTTTTGTGACTTCTCACCTGGTCAAAGCCGCGCAGGACGCCCGTGACGACCCGGTTGCCGTTGAGCGTGACTAGGGAGGGAGAGAGAGAGAGAGAGGGAATGATGAAAAAAGGAGAGAGAGAGGGTGGTCGAGCGGCGGCAAGCCGGGGTGGTCAGAGGAATTCTGTACGCCAGGCGCATCCGCGGCCTCCCACCTCCTCGACTCACTCGTCATCTTCTTGTCCATCAACCGCTTTAGCTCCGGCGGGTTGACCTTGGACATGGCGTGTGCGCGTGGGCGGGCAGAGAAAGAAACAAAAGCGGCGGCGAGCGGCGAGCAGTGTGAAAGAATAGCGCGGGCGCGCGCTCCCTCAAGTATGTGTGTGCGTGTGTGTGTACGTGTGCCCTGTGCTCGCTTTGCCAGTGCAGGTGAGTGCGTGTGTAGGAGCTGCTGGGACCAGCGCGCGGGGCTCAAATGGACGAGTGACGGAGGGGATCGGCGTTTAAGTCTTGTGAGTGAGTCTCCTTTCGCACCGCATTTGCCCACTCTTCCTTCCTTTTCCGACAGCTCCTCTCTCCCTGCCCCAACCATGGCCGCCGGCTCCCGCCGGAAGGCCCAGGGCCACCTCTCTCGCCCAGCCTCTACCGGCTCCCTCCTCCTCCCCGAGGTGGGTGACGCCCTGGCGACGATATCGGCCGCTGCCAGGCGTTCGACAGACTCCCTCGCCGCCCTGTGCCGGCGCGAGGAGGAACGCCTGAAGGCCGCCCTGTCCCAGGCAGCAGACGACTGGTCGACCACGGCCGCTGACCTGACCGCCAAGCGTGACAGCCTGGGCGCGGCGGTCGTGTTGGCCGCGCAAGCCGGGGTGGAGGGCGCTTCTGCGGCCGCGTCCCGTCACCGCTCCTCTTCCTCCCTCCGCCCCTCCACCTCCTACGGCAGCCTCCTGGACTTTGCGTGGCCGACCCTGTTGATCGGCCCGCGTGAGCCCTCACCCCCGTGCACGCCAGCGCACGGGCACAGCCGGGCCGCCAAGGCGGGGCGGAAGCTGGGCGGCGCGCTGAGCGTCGCGCCCCGCCTCCTGCGCGGCGGGGTCGGCCGCGTCCGCCGGGCGGGCGGCATGCACGCGCCTGCAGTGGCTACATCCTCATCCTCCGGTGGCGACTACCAGGAAGACCTGTTTGCAGCGCTGGAACGCACGCTCGGGCCCAGGTTTGAGGTGAGAAGCGGTGTGAAGAGAAGAGAGGAGGTTCCGCGCGCCGCAGGCTTTTCGGCGTCACCCTTTTTTTCAACGCTTCCGTAAAGGGGGGTGCGCCCGCCGGCTGGGCCCAGTGCACCCACCAGGACGTACGCTGGATAACGGCGCATGCGATGGTGGTATTTATACTGCGAGGCGGACGACCTCCTTGCATCTCACGCGCCTCCAAAGCCGCGGATGTGTTGTCCCTCTCTGGCAGCGCCTGGGCGCTGCCTTTCAACCTCTCACCTCTCATCACCCTCCCTCCCAGGCCCGCGGCGTCCGCACCACCGCCACCCGCCTCCTGGCCGGCCCCGCCGCTGCCGCCAAGGCCGCCGGGTCTGCCTTGGAGGAGGCCCAGGTGACCGTCTCCGATAACCTGGCAGTCCTGGGCGCCGCCCTCGCGCGCGGCGCGGGCGCGGCCGCAGCCGCCCTGCCCGGCGCGGAGGCGGGTTGGGACCAGGCCGCGTCCGCGGCGGCCGGGCCGGTCGGCCGCCCGGTGGGCGGGGCTCTGGCGGCCGTCTCCGCGGAGTCCTCTCTCCTGCCCCCACCACTCCCGCCGGGCGTGTGGCGGCCGGGCCGCCTGGGCGGCGTGCTGTCTGCCAGCAGTGCCCCCCCCTACTCCTTCCCGGCCCTCGCGCCAGATGCCCTCTTGGCCGACCTCCCCGCGCCCCTTGCCGCCGCCTTCCGCGTCCTGGCGTCGCCCCGGGCGCGGGGCGGCGCCCAGAAAAGGCGGCTGGCTGAGGCGGCGGCGGCGGCGGCGGCCGCAGCGGCTGAAGGCGCGCCCCCGCCCGCCTCCACCCCACTCGAGCCGTGGTGGTGGGGCGGCCTCGACACAAAACCGCCGGCCGGCCCCCTCCAGACCGAGGCCGCCCGCCGCCGGGCGGCCGCCGCCGCCGCCGCCCGCGCCGGCATCTCCTCCCTGCGCGACCCGGCCCGCCGGGTCGCCATTTTCACGACCGCCGCCCTGCCCTGGATGACGGGGACGGCCGTGAACCCGCTGCTCCGGGCGGCCTACCTGTCGGCGCAGGACCCGCGGCGGGAGGTCACGCTGTACGTGCCCTGGCTCGCCCCGCCCGACCAGGCGGTCGTCTACCCAGCCCGCCACCGGTTCGCCACCCCCGCCGACCAGGCGGCGTACGTGCGGACGTGGGCCCGGGAGCGGACAGGCCTGCCCTGCGGCTTCCGCCTGGAGTTTTACCCGGGGCGGTACGCGCCCGAAAAGGGGTCCATCTTGCCGGTGGGCGATTTGACCGCCCTGTCCAGCGCCGACGTGGCCGTCCTGGAGGAGCCGGAGCACCTGACCTGGTACCACCACGGCGCCCGGTGGGCGGACCGGTTCGCGCACGTGGTGGGCGTCGTCCACACAAACTACCTGGACTATGCCGCGCGCGAGGAGGGCGGCGCCCTCAAGTCGGCCGCCCTCCGCGCGGTGAACGAGCTCGTCTGCCGGGTGCACTGCCACAAGGTGGTCAAACTGTCGGACGCCGTCCAGCGGCTGCCCCGGGAGACGACCCAGTTCGTGCATGGCGTGCCGGGCGCGTTCCTGGATGTGGGGCGGGCCCGGGCGGCCGCGCTGGCGAGGGAGCACGGGGCGGAGGCCGCCGACGCGGCTGCGGCGCCCCCCGCACCCACCGCGCCTGGCGGCGGCGCGGCCGCCTTCCTCGCGGCCCTCCTCCCCGCCCCGCCCCGCCCCGCCCCGGGCTCCGGCCCCGCCACGGCGGCGTGCTTCCCCAAGGGCGCCTACTTCATCGGCAAGGCTATCTGGGCAAAGGGGTACACGGAGCTGCTGGACCTGATGGAGCAGGACGGCGGGGCCGGCGGGGCGGGCGGGGCGTCTGGGCGGGTTGTGGCGCCGCCCGCCCCGGGCGGCCTGGCGGGCGCCGCGCTCGGCGCGTGGGCCCGGGCGACGGCCCGCGCGCCCCCGCCCGCGCCTGCTCCCACACCCTTTCCCAGCCCCCCGCCGCCGCCCCCGCACATCGACTGTTTCGGGGCGGGCGACGACCTGCCCGCCCTCAAGCAGGCTGCCTCCGCTCGCGCCCTGCCCCTGACCTTCCACGGGGGGCGAGACCACCTGGACCCGGGCATGCACGGGTACAGGGTGCTCGTCAACCCGTCCACCTCTGACGTCGTCGCGACGACGACGGCCGAAGCCCTGGCCATGGGCAAGTGGGTGCTGGTCGCGGACCTGCCGTGCAATGCCTTCTTTGCGGCCCAATTCCGAAACTGCCTGACCTACCGGACGCCGGCCGAGTTTTCGGCCCGCCTGCGCCACGCCCTGGCGACGGACCCGCACCCACTGAGCGGGGAGGAGGCGGCGGCCCTGTCCTGGGAGGCCGCGACCCAGCGCTTCCTGGACGCGACGGAGCTGACGCTGGAGGAGCGGCCGACCGGGGCGGAGGCGGCCACGGACAGGGCGCTGGGCGCGGCCTTCAACGCGCTGACGGGGCTGGAACCGCTGCGCGAGCTGGTGGGGGCCGGGTCGGGGACGCGGGATGCGCCGCCCACCCTGGATGGGTGGGCGCCCGCTGCGGGGACGGGCGGCGGCTTCTTCGACTCCAAGGACCGGCTGGCCAAGGCGGCGGCCGTGAAAGCGGCGGCTGCGGCCGCGGCCGGTGGAGGTGGTGGTGGTGGAGGAAAGAAGCGTGGGAAGGGCGCGCGGCTGGCGGCGGCCGCCTCGTAAGAAGTAGAGAGAGAGGGATTCACTTGATAGAGATGGTGTTGTAGGTTGGTATTTTTGTTCAATGTCTAGCGTAAAAATAAGTCGGTGCGCGTTGGGCGTTTGATCCGTGTGCGGGGCGGCGGGGTGTGGGAGAGATAGGAAAAATGTGAAAGGCCGTGTCCAACCGGACACGGCCTCCACTCGCGCATTAGAGGCGCGACCTGCCGTGCGCGCTGTGGGAGGGGACGGAGCTCCTCACATGTTCCTCTCCCGCTCATTGCTGGCCCCCAGGGTCGCGGCATTGCTGTCGGGCCCGGCGACAGGTGCAGCGCGCCCCCTCTCCACCTCTGCGCCTAAAAAGCCGCCAAGCGCGGCCGCGACTGCGCTCGACGCGGCGCTCAAGTCGCTGGCCCGCGTCCTCCACCCCGACGCCCTCGCCTCCGCTGCCGACCCGGCCGCCGCGGCGGCCAACAAGGCCGCCTTCCAGGCCCTGCAGGACTACTCGGCGGCCGCTAGGGGATCGCCATCGGACGGCGACGGCGTGCGCGGAGGGGCCTTCCGCTTCCGTTTCTATATGAGAGGCGGGGACGAGCCTCATGATGGTGGGCCGGGTGGCGGCCTGGTCGGCCCCATCGAGGTCCGCCTACGCCCGCCGCCGCCGGCCCCGGGCCCCGCCCTGTCGGGGTTGGGGCCGTTACTTGCTGCCGCGGGGTTGAGGCCGCCGGAGGTTGTGGCGGGCAACAACCGTCAACAAGCACACGCGCAGCAGCTCTCGCTGGAGGTGGCTGCTGCCGAGGAGGCCGCCCTGGCCTCGCCCTCCCTGGCGGTCTCCTTGCCCGCCGCCGCGTCGCGGGCACGCCGCCTGGCTGCCATCCACGCGGGAGTCAACTTGGAGGCCGCCCGGGTGCGGGCGGCGCTGCGCCTGGTGCACGGCGCGCGCGTGAGCGTGGCGGGCGGGCTGGCAGCAAGGTTGGAGCCGCCTGCACGGGCCGGGCTGATGGCGCGCCTCGCGTCGGCCGCGGATGCGGCCGTGGCGGCCCTGCCCACCACCCTCACCCGCCCACTCGCGGGCCTCCACATCGTGGTGGGCGCCCCAGGCGAGGGCGGGGTGGACGCGGCAGGGGCGGTGTGGCTGCCGGCGGACGGCAGCGAGGCCGGGTGGGCGGCGGCCCTGGCGGCGGCTGTGCGGGGCGGCGGCGGCAGCGGGGCAGGCCGCACTGGCGGCCTTGTCGACGAGTCGCGCCTCTCCGCCGAACGCGCGGCGGCGCTGAGCCTGGGCGTGGACGCGGTGATGGCGGCGGGAGCGGCGACGACGACGGCGGGCGGCGAGGCATACGAAAACGCCCTGGACGCCCTGCTGACGGCTGGCCTTGATGAAGGCGACGGCGACGGCAGGTCGGCCGCCACCCTTCCTCCCCGCCCCGCCTTGCCGGGCGTGGTCTTGGAGCTGGACACGTGCACGCCCCCCCTGGCCTCCCCGCTGCCCCCCGGCCACGTGCGGGTGGTGCTGCTGGAAGAGCGCGGGCTGGGCCTGGATGAGGCCGGAGTCGTCGCGGCGGTGCGGGCAGCCCTGGCGGGCGGCGCCGGGGCGGCGGCCCAGGCGGCAGCGGCTGAGGCGGCGGGCGTGGCGGCGACTGGGGCGACGCTGCGGGAGGCGGCCCGGGAAGCGACGGGCGCGCGGAGTGTGAGCGTGGGGCCCGGCCTGACGCCGGAGCAGGGCGTGCGTGGCGCGGCAACGCTGTTCAAGGCCGGCCAGGCGTTGGGCCCCTTTGTGGCGCGCGGGGTGGGGCTTGTGATAGGTAGTGGGGGCGGGGTAGTGGAGTGTGCGCCAGAGGGGGGGCGGGTGGTGGTCGGGTGGGATTGTGAGGTGTAGGGTAAGGTTGGAGCGCTAAGACGCGTCGGGTGCGCTCAGGAGAGTGCAGGCGGGGCCTCGGTGGTCCTGATGAGCAACTCCTCTCTTCGCGCACTGGCCCCGCCCTCTCTCCGTTCGAGAGAGAGAGCGGCGCGCCACGCGCGTCCCACCTCCTCACAGCATGACCCCCTCTCCACCCTTCATCCCATCTTCGCCGGACACGCCGGGCACGCCGCCTCGCACGGAAGTGCCGCTCGCTCACACGGACGGCTTTGATGATGCGAGCGCCGGCATTGGCGGTCCGCCGACGACAGGGCCGACCGGCGGCGGCGTCACAGACGCCACGGCGACCCCGCCTGGTCCCGTCCCAGATGCCAGCACAGCCTTCGACGCCCTGGCGGGCGCCCCCCTGAAAGTGGCGACCATCCGGTTGCAGGGATTGCACCGCACGCGGCGGGCGATCGTCGAGCGCGAACTGGAGAACCTAGGCAGTGCGGAGAGCGTGGGCGCCGTGCGGGAGCTGTTGTTGGCCGACTGGGCTGTGCTGAACAAGCTTGGCGTATTCAAGACTGTCGAACTGGCCATGGAGGAGTGCGATCCGGTGAGGAGGAGGCGAGAACGGAGGCTGGGAGAGGAAAGGTTTGGCGAGGTTGAAGGGGGATGCAGAGACAAATCCACGCCACGCCTCGCGTTGCGTCGTGCCTGGTGGTGGTGGTCACGCGCACCGCCCGGCCTGCTGCTCTCTCGCTCTATCTCCTGGCGCTGCATGACTCTCTGGACAGGCGCCGCAGAAGTGGCACTGCACCCCCTCACCTCTCACACCCTCACATCATCTCTCCCCCATCCCCCCCTCCCTCCCTCCAGCCCACCCCCGGCGCCTGCCGCGTCACCGCCACCTTTGTGGAACGCCCCATCCTCTCCCTCCACACGGGCACCTACTTCCAGGGGACGGAAGCCTCCGTGGAGGGCCGCCTCGGCCTGACCAACGCGGCCGGTCGCGGCGAGCAGGTGACCCTGTCCATCGAAAAGGGCAGCGAGGACCTGGGCGAGGTGTCTGCCTCGCTGACCAAGCCCCGCCTGTGCGGCCGCCCCTGGACGGGCTCCCTGGACGCCCACGGCCGCACCCGGTCCTGGGCGGCCTCCTCCTCCTTTGACGAGCGCTCCCTGGGCGGGGGCCTGCGCCTGGGCTCCGACGATGGGAGGCACGCGCTCGGCTACAGCTCCGCCTGGCGCACGCTCGCAGACGGGACGCGCCACGCGTCGGGCGCGGTCAAGGCGCAGGCCGGGCACTCGCTCAAGTCGGCGGTCTCTTACACGGGCCGGGCGGGCGGGACGGTGGGGGTGGGGCCCTCGGAGTCCGGCGCGGTCGCGTCCTACAGCCTGGAGGTGGCGGGGCTGGGGTGGAGCGGCGGAGGAGCGGGCGGGTCGTCCTTGTCCTCCCTGGGCCTGGTCAGGCACGTGCGCCACCAGGCGAGCGGTGCCTGGCACGCCCCGCTGGCTGCCCTGGCGCCTTCCCTATTTGGCTCGCTTGGAGCGGGGGCGGCGTGGGGCGAGACCGTCGGCTTCCACCTGACCGCGACGGTCGGGTTGCTGGTGCCGTGGGGTGGTGGGGGTGAGGGTGGGAGCGGGGCGCGCGGTGGCCGCCGCGCCGCCGCCGCCGCCACCTCGCTCTCCGACCGTTTCTTCCTGGGCGGCTTTGGCGGCCTGTCCGGGTCCTCCACCCTGCGCGGCTTCGGCCTGCGCGGGGTCGGTCCCGTCGACGCCCGCCACGTCCCTGGCCCCTCCCCCGTGTTCGGCGGCGGCGGCGGCGCTCCCAGCACCTCTTCCTCCCCCTCCAGCGCACCACCCCCGCCCATTCCAGACCCCCGCCCCTGGGACTTCCTTGGCGGCGACGCCGCGGGCTCCCTGACCGCGTCCGCCCGGGTCCGCCTGCCCTGGACCTGGGCCCGGGAGACCGGCATCTTCGGGCACGCCTTCGTCAACGGCGGCGGGCTGGCGCTGTTGGGCGGCGGGAATGGAAGAGGAGGGAGTGGAGGGCGCCTCACAGCTGCGGCCGACGCTGTCGCCGCCGCTGCCGCCGGCGCCCGCTGGTCGGCCGGTGTGGGCTTGGTCTGGCCTACCGTGGCTGGCAACCTGGAGGTGGACTGGGTGCGCGTGCTCAAGGCGGCCAGCTCGGATGTGAGCCGGTCCGGGCTGAGCGTCGGGTTCACTCCGCGGAGTTGAGTGACAAAATTTAAAAAAATGATGATGATGATGTGATTGATTTTCTTTGCCTCACCCTTCCAGCTGGCCCACCGCTTCCGGTGGCACACCCCACCCCTCCACGGCCGCCACCAGGGCCAAAGCCTGAGCTCGCAAGTCAGCAGGCGAGCAGGGGATGGGCATCAGAGTTACGGAGGCAGGCGGGCGGGCGTCGCCCCCGCCCTCCTCCTCCAGTCGCAACAGGTGCACCGGCCCCGCGAGGGGCGGCCTGCCCGCCACTGCCGCCGCCGCCGCCGCCGCATTCGCGGCCGCCAGCCGCGCGCCCACCAGCTGGGCCGCTGTCCCTACCATGGCATCCCCCACAAAGTTGGTGGTGGGGCCAGGCGGGGCCGGGCGGGCGTAGCCGAGCGGGAGGGCCGTGGCGGCGTGTGGGCCGCTGCCAGGAAGCGGGCGGGGGCCGGCCACGGCTTCTGTGCCCAGGCGGGCGGCGTGTGCGTCCGCGTCCGCGCGCTCAGTCGCCGCCCTCACCCCGCCAGCATCTGCCGGTGCGTGCGGTCCCCCGTGCGGGTCCTTGGTCCACACGGTGGCGTGGGTGTGGGCGGCCCGGTCGGCCCGGCGGGCGGCGAGGGAGCGGATGGTGAGAGCGCCGGGCTGGTTTTGTTGGGGCAGGGCGACCAGGGCGCCGCTGGAGGCGTGGGTGGTGGTGCTTCTGTTGCTTGTTGGCTCCTCCCTGGAGCAGGTGACCAGCGGAAGGGTGGTTGATGGCATAGGAAGAGAAGAGAGCGCGCCCGGGCGCGGAGCAAGAAAAAGGCGAAAGGAGGTCGGTTACAGTGGGGTCTGTGGCCTTGCCCATACCCTCCTCTCCACTCAAACCCTTTTCTCTCGCCTCATCTCCCGCACCAATTTCTTGCACTGCTGTAACGCGGCCGCCTCTGCGACGGCAGCCACATCCCCGGCCGGCGCGCGCTCCGCGTCCCTGATGCTGTCCAAAACGGACCGGGTGGCGGCAGTCACCAGGCGCGCGCCAGCGGCTGCAGCTGCCCGGGGGTCGCCAACCTCGCCCGGCCTGACTTCCTCCACGCGGGGTGGCCGCGGGGGAAGCCCCCACCTGGGCGTCGGCCGCAAGGGGTCGCCACGGCGACCGCCACTGGCCCGCGGCCCGCTCCGGATGGAAAAGCTGTCGGCGCGGTCGGGGTTGTTGGGGTCATCCGTGCGCCGGCTCTTGTAGTCCCACAACAGGATCCGCCAGCCCGTGTACCCCAGGGCGAGTGATACGCCCAGCAGGGCCAGCGTCGCGGGTGAGGGCAGCAAGGAGGGCGCGCCGGAGGCCCCGCCGTCGTCGGGCAGGGCGGCGGCGGCAGCGGGGCGGGTCGGACGTGGGTGTGGGTGTGGTGCGAGCGTGGCAGCGTGGCGTGGTGGTGGGGGCCCGGGCGCGATTCGCGTCAAGGCGTTGACGCGAATCCCGTCAACGCGGCCAACGCGGCCAACGCGGCCAACGCGGCCAACGCGGCCAACGCGGCCGAAAAGTCGGCCAGAGGTTGAGGGTGTCATGGTGGGCGCTGTGGGTGCGGCCCGTGTGAGAAAATGAGTTGTGCAAAACTAATTGTGACACACTGACCTTGACCTTGTGCTGGCCCCCCGCCGCCCCGTCCCCGATTCCCACCCCCGGTAATCTCCCACCCTTACCCCACCCCAGCTGACCTCATTCCAATCAGCCACCCAGCTGCACGGTTGAGAGCCTGCGGCCTCCCGCACTACCCCTATTTTTGTGCCCCCATAAAAAAAGACGTACACCTAGCCATGCGTCTCTCGACAGCCGCCTTTGCGCTCGCCTGCCTCCTCGGCGCGGCCTCCGCGGGCTGCCCGTTTGGGTTTGATGCTGCCGGTACGTTGAAGATTAGCCAGAGAAGGCAACCCGGGTGGGGAATTGGCAGCGAGCGCGGGTGAGCGATCACCGCTGTGCGCAGTTGTCGGGCGTCACCCCGACCTGCGGCGTGTGCCGCGCACGTGCCCTGAGCGCGCTTTTCTTCTTCTTCTGTCTGTCTCCCGAGAAAAGCCACGCACCCCTTGCTCCTCGCCGGGGAGCCCCTACCGTCGGCGCGGCCGCAGTTCATCTCTCTATCACATACACACACACACACACACACACACACACACACACACACACACACACACCACACAATCGTAGGCACCGCCTCCCCGCACTCTGCTCGCCGCGCCCTGCTGGACACGGCGGCCCTATCCCCCGCCTCGGTCCCGCCGGCCCGGGACGCGCCCTCCCTGGCCGGCGCCGCCGCGCCTGCCCCGGCCGCGGCCGCGCCCGCCCCCGTCACGGGCGAAGAGGAGAAAGAGGAGGGCGGCCCCCCCGTCAACGGGCAGGAGGCCATCAACACGGAGGTCGGCTCGTCGCCCCTAGCGGCTGTCGTGCTGGGCGCGGTGGGCGGCATCCGAGTCAACTCGTCCGTCTTCTACACGCCCCTCGGCCGCCTGACCGGGCCGGGCGCCAAGCCCCTGAAGTTCATGGCCCGCCAGCGCGGGTGGGAGGCGCCCAAAATGTCAAAGCCGTCGAGCGTGAGTTTTTGAATGGGGGAGGGAGGGGCCGTGTGCCTCCCCTCTCCTCTACCGTGCTCCATCCCTCTCCACTCCACCCCCTCTCCTCCTCTTCTCCAGTGCTCCAACGCCGAGTACGCCACCATCGCCGCCATGTTCAACGACACCGACCTAGCCCTGGAGAAGCCGGCCGCCCTGCGCCTGGCCTTCCACACGTGCGGGACCTTCACCTCCCTGGGCGCGACGGGCGGGTGCGACGGGGCCTGGATCCGGTCGGGCCCGGACGCGGACGCCGTCCCCAACTCGGGCCTGGGCGAGCACGTGGGCGTGCTGGAGAAGGTCAAGGAGAAACACCCGTGCATCACGTACGCCGACCTGTACACATTTGCGGGGTCGGTCGCCCCCGAACTGGCGGGCGGGCCCCCGATCGCCTGGTTGCCTGGCCGGTTGGACGCGGCCGGCCCCGGCCCGTCCGCCCCGTCCTTCTCCTCCCGCCTGCCCGAGGCCAACATCAACGCGCCCGCCCTGGGGTACTACGCCACTCAGATGGGCATCTCCCCGCGGGAGATGGTAGCCCTGGTGGGCGGCGGCCACTCCATCGGCGCGGCCTCCACCGAAAACTCCGGCTGGAACCTGGTGTTTGTCGAGGGCGACGCCTGGCCGACCCCGCCCAACCGGTACTTTGCCGACCTGGTGGAGCGCCAGTGGGTCCAGGTGGAGGCCCCTGAGACGGGCCTGCCCCAGTGGGTGCTGGCGCCGGGGGAGCCCCTGGCGGGCGCGGCGGGCGCGTTCGAGGGGAAGCCGATCGGCCGCCTGCCGTCCGACATGGCCATGCTGTTTGCCCAGCCCTTTGCGCCCTACGTGCGGGAGTACGCCCGGGATGGGCCCCGCTTCCTGGCCGACTTCTCCCTTGTGACGCAGAAGCTGCTGGCCCTGGGGTCGCCGGGCGTGGGGAGCGCGGCGGGCGGGTACAAGTGGAAGGGCGTCAACGGGGACTGGGAGGGGTGGGGCGAGGACGCCGCCTTCCGCACGTTGGAGGAGGATGGGCCAAAATCGGCGTGAGCATACAAAGCGTGTTCTCTCTCTCTCTCTCTCTCTCATATCGTTTCCGCCTTCACCGCGGCCGCCGCCCTTGCTTTCGCTGCTACCGCCCGGGCTTTCACCGAATCATTCGCATCCCCCACCAGCTTGTCCAGGGCGGCAGCCGCCGGCGAGCCGGGTGGGGCCAAGGCCGCCCCGGCCAGCGCGGCCAGCGCGTCCGCGGCCGCGCTCCGTACGCTCGCGTGTTTTGGCTCGCCCGCCGCCCCGACCAGGGCGTCACCCAGGGTGGCCGCCCATGCGGCCAGGGCGGCGGCCGCGCCGCCTGCAGGCAGGGCGGCCGCCAGCGCACTCACGGCGGAGCAGGCGGCGACGCGGACGTCCCATGACACGCCTGCCGCCAGGGCCGCGCCCACGCCCGTCGCCGCGGCCGGGGACAGGGCGACCAGCGCGCCGCGCTCGGACGCCTTCCAAATTAAGGGCAGGGCAGCCAGGAGGGAGGAGATGGGTGCGGGCCGGACGACGGGCACGTCCCCCACACCATCCGCGGCCACCATTTCGACCTCGCCCGCCGCTTCAGCCGCGCGGCGGGCGGCGTACAGAGCCAACCCCTCTGCCACGGCTGGCGCCGCCGCCGCAGCGACGTCGGCGGGGGGCAGCGCAGCCGCGACCGCCGCCAGCGCCGCTAGACACGCCGTCTTCAGCTCCGGGCGGGAGCCCGGGCGGGACAGGACGGACGCCAGCGCGTCCAGGCACGCCCGGCCGCCCGCTTCCGCGGGGGCGGCCGCCGCTAGCGCCCCCACGGCCGCTGCCAGGTCGGCCTTGCCCTCAAAATACCGACCCCCGCCCAGCTCGGTGCGCAGGCGATCCGCCAAGGCGGCAGCGTGGGGGGCAATGAGTGCCCCGCCCGCAGCCGCCGCGGCGGTGACGGCTTTGGCGGCCGCCGCTTTTGACCCCCAGGCCGACGCACCCAAGGCCGACGCCGCGGCCGATGCCAGGTCCGCCCCGTACAGGCGCACCGCCGCCCCGCCCCCAGGCGCGGTCTCGTCCCACAGTGTCACCCAGGGCGCGCCCGCGGAGGTGTCCGGGTCATGCCGCCAGACCGCGGCCTTCGGGAGTAGGGCGGCGGGGCCGCCCGCGGTGGCCCAGGTGTCGGACGCTCCACGCGCGCAGGCCAGCGCAAACGACCCGGCCAGCTCCCGGTCCTGGGGCTCACCGCCGTCAGCCGCGACCAGGGCGGCCAAGGAATCAATAAATGCCGCGGCTTTGGAGGGTGGCGCGACTTTGAGGACGGCCGCGGCGGCGGAGGCGTAGGCGCGCCGGACGGCCCCACCCGCCGCGTCGGCGCGCGCCCCGGCCAGGAGGGCGGCCAGCAGCTTGCCCGCGTGCGGGGAGAACTGGGCGGCCGGGACGCGGGCGGCCAGCTGGGATACCACCCGGGCCGCCCCCGCCCGGGTAGAGGCGCCCACTCCGCGCTTGACCGCGCCCACCAGGGGCGGGATGATGGCGGCGACCGCGTCCGCGTCACCTGCGCCCGCGGCGGCCGAGACGGCCGCGTCCAAAATAGTGGCCGCCTTTCCCGACCGGGACGCCGCCAGGCGGGCGTCCTCGAGGGCCGCCCGGCTGCCCGCCGCATCCTCGCCGGCAGCCGCCAGGTGGGCGTCCACATAGTTGAGCATGCCCGTCTCCGCGCCGCCCGACAGCGACTCCAGGACGGGAGGCACGATGGAGGGCAGGAGCGGGGCCAGGACGCGGGGCGGGGCGCCGCCGGCGAGGGCGGCCAGGCCGTCCAGGGCCAGGGCCCGCACGTCGGTGGCGGGGGAGGCGAGAGCGTCGGTGAGGGCGGGCAGGAGGGTGGAGAGCGCGTCGACCGCCGCCGCGGCGGCCGCCCCGTTGCCGGCACTCCGCCCCGCACTCTCGCACGCGCGCAGGGCGGCCGCCCGCAGCGACCGAGCCAGGCTGACGCCGGCCGCCCGGACGGAAGGCTTGACATCGTCCGCGCACCGCAGGGCGGCTGCCAGGGCAGGGGCGGCCGAGACGGGGCCCAGGCCGGACCAGCCGGCCTCGGCCACGGGCACGCCCGCGCCCGCGGGGCGCCCCACCAGGTCGGCGAGCGCGCTGAGGGCGGCCTCCCGCACCCTTGCCTCCTTGCCGCCCGCGTCCGTCACCAGGTCGGCGGCGATGCGGGGGCGGGCGGCGTCGATGGCGGCCTGGGGGTCGGGCACCAAGGCCCCCCAGATGGTGGCCATCGCGTCCCGGACGGCCGGGTGCGGGTCGTGCAGGCCGCGCACCAGGCGAGGGGTGAGGCGGGCGACGACGGGGGCCAGGGCGGCCGCCCCGCCGGGCAGGGCCGCCAGGGAGGCCATGCCCAACGCCGCCCCGCGGGAGGACCGCAGGGCCGCCGCCCGGGCGGTCAGCTGGGCGAACCGGTACACCAGGTCGGGCTGGCCCATGTCGTTGGCCAGGGAGGCGAGCTCGCGCATCGTGGCCAGGGAGGCCGGGGCGGATGAGGACCCCGCTGCAGTGGCTGTGCCGTTGTTGTTGGTGGTGTTGGCGCTCTTGGCCGTCATCAGCAGGCCGTCCACCTTGGAGTCGTCGTCGACCTTGATGGTCGCCCGGGCGCGGGCGGCCCCCCCACCGGACAGCGCGTCGGCCAGGCCGGCGAGGAGCGCGTCCCGCCCGCCGTCCTTGCCACTGGCCCCGTCCGAGCTCTCTGCCAGGGCATAGCACGCGCACAGCCCGCGGGGCGCTGCGTCTTGGATCAGCTCGTTCGGGTCGGCTAGAAGGGCTAAGAAGACGGCCTGGGCACGCCCTGCGGCGGCCCGGACGGCGGCCGCGGCGGGGGCGCAGGTCAGGAGGCTGACCAGCCACACGCACCCTGCCGCACGGGCGGGGGCGGTGGAGGAGACGGCCAGGTCGGTTGCCAGGGCCGTAAGGACACGCTCCCGGGCGGCGGCGACAGGAGGTGGGGGTGGCGAGGCCTCCACGGGCGGGAGCGGCGTCCCGTCACCCCCACCCCCTCCACCATCGCCCTCTCCTCCAGCCGACGCGGCAACGACGCTGCGGGCGGCCAGGGACACAAACGGCCCCGCCAGCACGTCGTCGGGGGTCGCGCCGTGGCCGCCCAGGGCCCACACCAGGCCCTCACCCGCCGCCAGGACGACAGACTCGGGTGGGGAGGGCGACCGGGCGGTGGCGACGGCCAGCAGGGCGTCGACGGCGGTGGACACGCAGGTCGGGTCGCCGCCCGCGACCCGGCCGACAGCGACGGCCGCGGCCGCGGCAGCTGCCGGGTCTTTACCCGCGATAAGGGCCGCCAGGCCGGCCACGACGGCGGTCGGCCCGCCCGGCAACGGCCCCGCCAAGCCGGCGTGGCCCAGGGCCGTCGCGGCGGAGGTCACGTGCTGGGGCGGCTCGCTCAACAAGGCCGTCAGCGTGGCCACTGCCGCCTCGGCCGCACCTGGCGTGCTCCCGTCCTCCCCGCCCGCGATCAGGGCGGCCAGCACGGTGCCCACTGCCGCCGCCGCCCCGTCCCGGGCTTCAAAACGGGCGGGGCCGCCCGAGGACGCGGCGGCGGCTGTGCCCTTACCGGAGCGCGGGCGGGCCGACGGCCCACCTCCACCACCCCCAGCAACCTCGGTGAGCGAACCCAGCAGGGCCGCCCGGTCGGCGGCGGACGGCAGCGCCCGCGCCGCCACGCCCACCAGCTTGGCCGCCACGCCCCGGCCCCCCGGGTCCGTGTGCGCCAGGTGCGGGCGCAGCGTGAAGGCCAGGCGGGGCGCGTAGCGGGACCCCAATGCAGACGCGTGCCCGCCCGCGCACTCGTCCAGCAGCGCGTCCAGGGCGTCCCGGCGCAGGGCGCCGGGCGCGTCCGAGGATGCCAGGGCCAGGTCAACCAGGTCCAGGTACTCATCTGGAGGTGGGGTGGATGGGGAGGACCGGGCGGTGGAGGCGGCGGCGGCGCCGGGGCCGAGGAGCGCGGCCGCGGTCGCGCTGGGCTGGCTCCCCGCACCGCCCTCCTCTGCCTCCGCTTTCCGGCAGGCCCGGCAGAATTTCAGGAGGGCGGAAAAGGCGGAGGCGGGCAGGGGCAGCTCCCCGCCACCCGCCGCCACCGTGGCCGCCGAGGGAGGCGGGCGGGCCAGGGCCGGCACGGCCGCCCGGGCGGTGGCCAGGATGGAGGACACGGGGGGAAGGTGGTCGCCGCCCTCCACCTCTCCATCCACCTCCATCCCATCACCGCCGGCGCGGCCGCCTTTCGGGCGCTTGGCGGCGGGCGGGAGACTCACCGCAGCAGGGGTGGCGCAAGGCGCGCCCCCCTTCCCACCCCCACTCGCCAGCCCCGCCTCCCCTGCCTCCCGCACCGCCAGCCGCCCGTCCCCGGCCGCCAGCACGCACACCCACCGGGACTGGACGTGCGAGCGGGGGAAGAGGGTGCCCGCCCAGACGGCCGCACACACGCGCACCGCCTCGGCCGGGGCGGTGACGGCCTGGGTGAGCAAGGAACACAATTCGGCCGCGGCCGTCGGATCGGCCGAGGACACGCCGGCGTAGGCAGTCGCGACGCACGCGACCGCCTCCTGGGCCGCCGCCCGCACGCCGTCCGGTTCGGCCGCCAGGGCCGTGAACAGGCGGGCCGCCACGTCGGGGCGGGCCTGCAGCGCGCCGGGGACCCGGGTCGCCAGCTGTCCCAGCGCCTGCCAGGCAAAGGAGCGGGCGGCCGGCGAGGCTGTGGCGGGCGGGGCGGGTGGGCCGTGGTGGTGGTGGTGGTGGTGGCCGCCGGCCGCGATGGCTGGAGCCGCCGGGGCGGACGCGTCCATGGGCTGGGGCTCCTCATCATCGTCCTCGCCCTCCAGCAAGCCCAACAGGCGGTGCAAAATGGCGGGCGCGGCGTCCGCCAGCGCGGCCGCGGGAGCGTGGCGCAGCACCCACACACAAAACTCGGCGCCCGCCTGGACGACCGCCGCGGGCGCGCCTTTGGTGAAGACGGCGGCCTCGATGGCGGCTGCCGCGGCGGGGAAGCAGGGGGCGGAGGCGGCGGCCCGGGACCGACAGAGGAGGGACAAGGAACGGGCGACGAGGGCAGGGGACGGCGGGGTGCGTGTGGTGGCATGAGAGGGGCCTGCCGCAGAAGCACCGCCGCCGCCGCCTCCGTCGCCCGCCGTGTGCCCGACCACCAGGTCCAGGACCGCGCTTGCCAGAGCCACATTCTCCAGGGGGTCCTCATCCCGGGACGCGCCGACGGCCGGCACGGACCGGCGGCGCAGGATCTCCTCGCCGCGCGCCTGGACCCCACCCCCGCTGCCCCCGCCCTCGGCCGACGCGATGAGCGACCACAGCACGCACGCACGCCGGGCGTCCGTCGCGCTGGCCGCGTCCTCGGGCGGGCCCACCACGGCGGCCAGCCCGGCGCCCCCAGACACGGGGGCGGACGCCCATTCAAGCAGGCCAGCTTTCAAGGAAGCCAGCCAGGCGGCCGGCGGCGGGCCGGCCGCCTCGCCGCCCATCACGCGGTCCGCGCCGGCCAGGGACTGGCCGGGGGCTGCCACACGGCGCGTCGGGGCGGCGGTGCCGGCTGCCGCGGCGGCGGCGGCCAGGGCGGCACCGAGCGGGGTGTTGATGGATGGGGCGGGCGGGAGGTTGGCACCACCAAGCGCACCGCCGCCGCCGCCGCCGCCGCTGCCGCCGCCGCCAACGCTCTCCAGCGTCGGCGGCCGGAAAAGCAACACGTCCGTCCCAAACTCGATCAGCGCCTTGCGATCAGCCGGGTCGGATAGCCAGTGATCGGGAGGCGTGTCGGCCCCTGCCCTGGCGTCCCGGGGTGGGCGCCAGCCGGCCAGGCCGCCGAGGCCGAGGCGCAGGGCAGCGTCGCGCTGGGCGGGCGGGCGGGCGGCCGCGCCGCGGGCTAGAAAGGGAAGGGCCGCCGTCCGGGCGGCCGGGTCGGGCTTGGCCGACCGGGCCGCCAGGTCCACATACACGAGGGCCGTGTTGGAGACGAGGGCGCAGGGCGAGGCCGCGAGCTTGGCGCACTCCAGGCTGGGCAGGCCGAGCGTGCGGGAAGAAGAGCGCGCGGCGATGCGCGTGTTGATGTGGGATAAAATCTTGAGGACCGCACCCTTCACCGCCGCGTCAGGCGTGTCAAGTTTGGCGATGACCAGGGGCAGGAGCTTGTCGAGGACGCCCTCCAGGGAGGGTTCATCCGTGCCAGCGACCCGCATGAGGACGCGCTCAAGCGCGGCGGCATCGCCCATTTTTGTTTCAAGGGCGCGCGCGCGCACTGGTGTGTTGATACGCGCTCTTTCGCAGTAAGGAGGAGCGCGAACAGGAATGTGCGTGTGCGATGTAGTGGAAGGAGCGGCCGAGGAGCGTGTGCGGTGGTGGGGGGGGAGTGCGTGGGCGTGTGCGAAAGTCGTGAATGATTTTCATTCATTCGCTGTCTCTATCACACGCCCTCAGCTTTTCTACTTCGTGCACAGCGCCCTCAGCTCGCGCAGGCACCACCCCTGCATCATCTTCACCGCCCTTCCCTCAGCCTCCCGGACGGCGGCCGCCAATGCCACCCTACCGCTGGAGGCCGGGCTGCAAGCCCTGGCCCGCGCGCCGCCTCGCTTCAACGCGGTCGCCCGCGTCGCCGCCAGGGCCGCCACCACGCGCACTGCCGCCGCCTGGTGGCCTGTCCCCCTTATGTCCGTTTTCCTGCCCACCGCGCCCGCCGCCGCGGCCGCCGCGTCCATCAGTCCCTCGGACGGCGCACCCGACTCGCCCTCCACGCACAGCGGGCGCCCACCACCCGCGCCCGCGGCTGCAAGGGTTGCAAGCTTGAACAAGCCGACACGGCGGCGAGGAGGGGCGGAAGCGGCGGCGGCGGCGGCGGCGGCCAGCGCGGCCAGGCCGAGCTCGCCCGGGCCGAAATCCAGGCGCTCCCCGGGCGCGGCGGCCGGCGCGGGCGCCCACCCATACCGGCGCACGCACTCTCCGGGGCCCAGCTCGTCGCCGTAGCAGTTGAAGACGACCCCGCCCGGCGGGACGGGGCGGGTGGCGGTCATGCGCAGCTCGCCGGCCGCAGCGTCATGGGCCAGGGCCACCCCGGCCCCGCCGTCCCAGACGCGCGGGTCATGGTCCAGGGCGTCCCAGACCGGCACCAGGGCCGCAATGGGCGGGTCGGACCCCAGGGTGAAGGAGTAGGCGCCCACGAGAGCGTACGCTTCCAGGAACGCCAGGGCGGGCGCCTCAAACAGGGCGGGGTGGCGACGCACAAAGGCCCGGGCGAGGGCGGACGCGGCACCCACCCCTGCCGGCGCGTGGCGGGTGGTGCGCTCGCCCCACTTGCCCAGGCGCGCGCCCGCGGCGGTGCCGGCCAATAGCGCCCTCTCTCCCGCCGGCCACAGGGCGGGGTGGGTCGCTCGCAGGCCCGGCACCGCCTCGACCAGCCAGGCCACGTAGGGTGCCCAGGGCGAGGCCGGGCCGGCGCCACTCTCCGACACGAGGGCCAGCGCGAGGCCCACCCCCTCCCGCCACGCATTGCCGACCTTGCTGCCCAGGCCGGCCGCCTTCAGGGCGGGGCCGGCACGGGAGGCGTCCACTGTCAGCACTGCGGCGTCCGGGATGGCCGCGATGAGGTCGCCCCGGCGCAGGGAGACGGACGCCACGGCGGTGCGGCCAGAGGTTGAGGGCGAGGTGCCGGCGGCCGCGGCCGACGCGGCGGCGACAGCGGCCGCATCTGCTTCGCGTGCGGAGCGGCATGCGCGCCCGACTAGACGAATGAAAGGCGTCACAATGCCCACATCTGAGCACCACTTGTCGAAGGGTGTAATTGGTGGCGACATGGTGCGACGGCGCGGCGCGGGCCTTTACTAGGCCCCTCAACCGCAGAAAAGGCGCGAGTGAGCGTGGTGTATGAATTCACTCACTCTTTCACTCTTCAACCGTGTGCCCGTGTCGGGCCCGAGGCTCGCACGAGCCAGGTTTTTCAGCACGGTAAGCCATCTGCCCTCTTCCTGTAGTCGCGTGTTCGTTTGAGAAAGTGAGGCGGCGCGCTGTCTGAAGAAAAGAAGGAGGCGATGGAAAAAAAACAACCCGCCCCTCCACCCAACGCGTCTCCAAACCAATGCCTCATCGTCCTCGTCGGCCTGCCCGGGGCCGGCAAGTCCCGCGTCTGCGAGGCCCTGGCCCTACTAGGCTACACGCCCGTCTGCCAGGACACGCTGCGCACCCGCCAGCGCTGCATCTCCGCCGCCGCGGACGCCCTGCGGGCGGGGGGCTCGCCCGTCATCGACCGCTGCAATTTTGACAGGCTCCAGCGTGCGACGTGGCTAGGAATAGCAGCCCAGGCGGGCGTGCCGGCGGTCGCGGTCGAACTCGCCCCGCCTTTGCCCGTGTGCGTCGCCCGGGCGGTGGGGCGGGTGGGCCACCCGACGCTGAAGCCGGCAGAGGCGGAGGGCGTGGTGCGCCGGATTGCCGCCCAGTTCCAGGCGCCGGCCGAGCGCGAGGGCTTTGCCCGCGTCATCCGGGCCGCCACGGACGAGGACGCGGACAGGGTGGGGTCGGTCCTGGGCGCGGCGCCGGCGTGCCCGGTGCCCCGGGCGGACCTGGCCGGGTGGAACCCGTCCCCCCTGCCGGCGCCCGTGCCCGGTGGTGGGCAGGAGCCTGGGCAGGGGGCGGGGGGGGGCCAGGACGGCCCCCCCCGCCCTGGCGCGCCCCCCCGCCGGCCCGGGCCGGGCAGAGGTGGAGGTGGGAGTGGGAGCGGGCCCGGCCCCCCGCCCGGCCTCGGGGGCCGGAGCGGCGGGACCGGGGTCGGTGGCGGCCGCCGGACCGGCAGCACCCCGTCCGCCGCCGTTGCCGCCCTCCAGGGGCGCAGCGGCGGCGGCGGCACCCACCACCACCGCTTCATCATCCCCCGCCACCTGGACGCCCCTTTAGGCGTAGACCCCCGCCCCATCATCCTGTTCGATTTGAATGGATGTTTGATCTCTCGGGCGGCCTGGGCGGGGAGGGGCATGCCACGCACCGTGGCCGTGCGGCCCGGCGTGGGCTCGCTGGCCACACTCCTGCCGCCGTCCACCGCCCGCCTGGGCGTCTTCACGTCCGCCACCCCGCCCACCGTCGCGTCTGCCCGGGCCGCCCTCAACGCGGCCGCGGGGTGTGACCTGTTCCCCATCCCTTCCCTTATCCTGTGCCGGGACCACACCGCGCCCCGGCCGAAACCTGATGGGTCCAGCGGTGCCTCCTCCTCCTCCTCCTCCTCCACCATGTGTGCGGCCGACCGGCGGGCGGCGTTCGCGACCGTGAAACCCCTGGCCCGCCACTTTGGAGACCTGGGGCGGGTGGTGCTGGTGGATGATGAGGTTGAAAAGGTGGCGCCCGGAGAGGGGCGGAACCTGGTGGCGGTGCCGGCCTGGGAGGCAGGGGAGGAGCGGGGCCGCACGTGCCCAGCCCTGCCCGCGCTCGCGGCCGCCCTGGCTGCCCTGGTGCGGGCCGTGGATAAGAAGGGCGACGTGCGGGAGCATACCGAAGCGGCCAGCGCGGCCGTGTTTGCGGCGGTGGAAGGAGGAGAGTGTACGGGGGTGAGCAGCGTGCGCGGGGGCGCGGACGAACTTTTGAGCGCGGGAGCTGTGTAGATGAGCAATGGAGAAAAGTTCTGCTTACACCAGCACTCCCTCGCCTTTCCCTGCTGCCTGGGGGGGCGCCTGTGCCGCCGGCGGCGGCCCGTCCCGCACCCGGATGCCATGCTTCTGCGCGTACTCGGCCAGGGCTTTCTCCTTGGCCGCCACGTCGGCCCGCAACTTGTAGACGATCTAGACAATGAGAATGAAAAGAAAATGAAATTGTGACGGCGCTGGGGTGGTTACGGTGAGGGTTGCTTATTGGCCGCGCTCCCTCCTCCCTCCCTCTTGACTCTTCCTTTTTTCACCTCTCCGATCTGGGCCTGGTTGGACTGGACGGCGGGCAGGACCTCACCCACCGTGCGCTCCACCAGGACGTCACCGACCTGAGAAGTGAACGTGAGAAAGAAGGCGTTTTCATGAGAGAGGGGAGCGAGAAGAACAAGGCCAGGGGGTGGGAAGAGGCGCCGCGCCCGCGCTTCTTTTCCCAACTCTTTCTTCTTCCTCACCAGCCGCCAGCACCGGCGCCCTGCCTCCATCGGCCCAAGCGCCTTGGCGACAAGCCCATGCTCTGACTCTTCGGCTGCCAGGTCGGCCAGGCGGCCCGACGACGCGGCCAGGTCGGACCGCATCTCCCCAAACTTGGCCACGATCGAGCGAGCTGCCGCGTCGTCCATTTTTTTTCCACTTTGTGACCTGCCCCCATAACTTTTTTCTTTTCTACACTCTCCGTTCTCACGGCTTCCGCCCCAGCACCACGCGGTGCCGGTGGTCCGCCGCCTCAGTGCGCACGTCCACAAAACCCGCCTCCCGTAGGATGGCCTCTATATCGCACTGATAATATTCGTCACTCCACGGCTCGGTCGCTTTCATCATTGTGAAGAGCGGGGCGGGCAGGTTTTGGATGGTCGGCGAGGCCGGGTCGTTGTCCGCGACCGCGTACGTCCCGCCCGCCCGCAAAAGGCGGAACGCTTCCCCGGCCATGCCCTCGATCGCGTAGGGGCGGCACTCGTGGACGACAAAGGTGGAGTTGACCAGGTCAAAGGAGGACCGCGGCAGGCGGGTGGCCTCCGCGTTGGCGTGGAGGTAGGAAATACGGGGCCGGGCCGCACAGGCCGGCCCCGCGTTGGAGTGCGGAGCCGGCACCATCCCGGCCTCCCGCTGGCGTTCCCGCAGCTCGGCGACGGCCAGGAAGTATGGGGATAGGTCCAGGCCGGTCACGGCCGCGGCCGGCCAGGCGGACGCCAGGTGGCGGGTCGACACGCCGACGGAGCAGCCGGCATCCAGGATGGCGGTGAAGGCCGCCGCCGCCGCCCCGCCGCCACCGCCGCCGCCGCTGCCCCCTCCTCCTCCTGCCCTCCCCTCGCTCGCAAACGCGGTGATCGCGGCATGGATGTTGCAGCGTAGGCGGGCCTGGGCGTCATCGGGGGCCAGTTCCGGCGCCTCGCCCCGGAACGTGCGCAGGGCGGTCACCTGGGTCGCGGACTCGACCTCGGCCGCGGCCTCCCACGACAGGTTGCCGGCGGGGTAAGCATGAAATGGGACTGTATAGTATGCCGGGTACACAATCCGCGGGTCTTCAAGTTCTGCTTTGATGGCGCGCAGGGCCGGGTCGGTGGTCAGGGAGCGGTAGGTGGCGTCCCAGGGGACGCCGGCCTTGGAGGCGGTGGACTTGAAGACCTGACAGAAGTGGAGAGAGGGGGGAAGGATAAGGTCGGTTTTTTTGCTAGGCCGAGCGCCGTCGCACGCCCGAGCGCCGTCGCACGCCCGAGCGCCGTCGCACGCCCTCAACCTATTTTTCGTTCGCCTCACCGACTTCGCGCCCACCGTCAGAAGGGCATACAGAGGTTTGGTAGCAATGATCCCGTTGACCACCTTGGACAGGAAATCGTCGCCTGAGATGCGTGTGTAGGTATTGAGAGGGGGTGAGAGGCGTCGTTCGGGGAGATAGACGGCGCAAACCGCCGCCGTCTCTCCTTTCATCCTTTGCTTTACCTGCCCAGTCCGGTTTCAGTTTGCTGCCGGGGGCGGTCGCCCGGGGGACAGCAGCTCCCCGCGAGGAGGTGCGCGGGGCGGCCGCTCGGCCGCCCAGGGCGGGGAGGCGGTGGCGTTGCATCTTCTGTCAAAAAAAAGGTAGTCTGGGCTCACTCTTCTTTTTTTTTCTCCAGCAGATGCCCCTCCTAGCCACACACACGCACGCCCGGCACGTCGCCCCTGGCCTGGCCAGGCCGGCGCCGTCCAGGCCCAGCCACCCCACCCAGCGCACGGCCAGGCTGACGATCGCCGCTGCGGCGGCCGGTGCCAAGACCACGACGACAAGCGCCGCCGGTGTGTTCTCCAAGCTCGCGCAGACTGCCGCGGCGGCCGCGACCGCCGCGGCGGCCGCGGGTGAGGTCGTCATCGTCGCGGATGGAGGGCCACTCGTCGCCGGCCTTGCACTGGGCTTCCTCAGATCTGGTGGCGGCCTGCGGGTCACGCTCGGTGAGTGAAAAGAGGATGAGCTAGCCAATCGCCCGCGCTCGAGTCCCGTCGCGGAGCGTCCATCCGACCCTCACCTTTTTCTCATCACCTCCTTTCAGCCGTCGCCGACGCCGACGTCGCCGAGGCTGACATCGCCTTCCTGCGCAAAGCCGAAGTCTTGAAGCGCGAGGAAGCCTCCCGCCTGACCCTGTCGGAGGCCAGCGACGCTGCTGACGCGGTCGTGGCAGGCTCGACCGTGGTGGTGGTCGAGGGCGGGAGTGAAGGAGGCCGCGGCCGCTCGTCCGGCCCCGCCGCGGCCGCCGTCGCCGCGGCTGGCGCGGCCGGCGCGGCCCGGGTCGTCATCCTGACGGTGGGGCCGACCACTGACGGCCGCCCCGGAGCCCTCGCAGCCGCCTGCGGGGTGGCCGTCCCCACCCTCACGCTCGCCCTGCCGGGCGGCCTGGACAATGGCGCGGGCGGCCCGTACAACAGTGTGCCCGCGGCGGTCGGGCCGGCGGCCTCCGCCCCGGACCCCGCCCCTCCCATCTCGCCCCGCCAGGTGGCAGACGTGATTGCGGCTTTCCTGGTGAAAGGGCGGCGCGGGGCGAGCTATGAGGCGTGGGCGACGGGTGGTGGGGCGGCAAAGGGCACGCTCGCTGCCGTCGCGGCCGCGCTGGGAGGGTGCGAGGTGAAGCGGGATTCAGCGCCAGCCCGCCTACCATCCTTCACCCCACCTGCCCTGCCCGCCGCCCTAGCCGGCTTCCTGTCCCGACCGGCGGCTGAGGAGGGGGAGGAGGAGGACGACGAGGAGGAGGAGGAGGAGGGGGGCGTCAACCCGCTCGCCCGCTTCTTTGGTGGTGGGCGCAAGGAGGTCGAGGAGGAAGAGGAGGAAGAGGAGGACGAGGCGCCTGCCAACCCGCTGGCCCGCCTGTTTGGTGGAAATAGTGCTGGTGGCGGCACGCGCAAGGTGGAGGCCGCGGCGCTGGCCCCGAAGGCACGCCCGCCGCCGCCCCCGCCGAAAGCACGCCCGCCACCACCCACGCCCAAGCCCCGCACGCGGCCGCCCGCCCCGAAAGCCGGCGCCCCGCCACCACCCCCGCGCCGGCGGGGGCCGGTCGAGGACGCACCGGCGCCCAAGGCCCTCCCCTTTGGCGGCCTATTTGCGAAGAAGGAGGGCAAGGCGGCGCCCGCGGCTGCTTCTGGTCCAGGCCGCCGGGCCACCGCCGCGCCTGCGCCGCGCGCAAAAGCGCCGCCCTCTCCACCCCCGCGTGCCAAGTCCCGGGCCCCGTCACCCCCTCCCTCCCGGGCTGCGTCCAGGCAGTCCCGGGCGGCCAGCAGCAGGCGTGCCGAGAAGGAGGAGGAGGAGGAGGAGAAGCCTGGCGGTTTCCTGGCGGGCCTCCTCGAAAACACTGGCCTGTTCAATGACGCCGCTAGCCAGGAGGATTGAACGGATGGCGCCGCCGTGCGCGTGTGCGTGTAAGGAGAACGAGGATTCATAACACGCACACGCAAAAGGCAAAAGTAAAACGCTCTCCATTCCCATCCTTCCCTCCCATCCCTTCCCACCATCAAAACCACCTCACCACCCAACCCCTTCTTTCACCACCCGAGCCTTCTCAATGATGAACCGCCCTTCCTTGTACCGCTGCGCCTCCTCGAATGCCTGAACATATTTCCAGCCCAGGACGGCCGCGCAGCCCGTGCAGGCAATGTCGGCGACGGTGTGCAAGCCAGTGATGAGGAGGCGCTCCTCGCGGGGCCCTTCACTCACGTTGACGACCGCATCCACCAGGTAGGCCCGGCCGTGCCTGCCTTGGAAGGCCTTGGAGACGATGGCGTCCGCGTCCGCGACGTGGGACCGGCAGGAGGCGCACCCGTAGATCTTGGTGGACACCTCGTCCAGGTACTGCTTGAAGATGCGGCCCATTAAATTTATGGCGGAGAATGTTTCAGCAGGTTGGAGGAAAAGAGGAGAGCGCGCGAGCGGGAGTGCAGGCTTCCGAGGGCTTTCGTTTTTTGAGGGGGTGGCAGCAGTTTCAGTGCGGCCAACCCCGTCTACAGGAACTCTGCGATGTTTGGGGACGTGCTTGCGGACGTGGCGGGCACAAGCGAGGGGTGGTAGAGGCGGTGGGCTGTGTCGAAGCAAGAGCCAGAAAAACCCGACGCGTCGGAGAGAGCTGAGTCGTTGTTTGCCTCAAAATCAAAGCAAAACCGCGGGAACAGAGGCCGCCCGCGATGACTTTGACCTCCAGAGCGGGGAGAAAAGGCGTGTGGCAGTCTTGCTGACGTGAGCAGGGAGGTGCAAGGAGAGGGGTTTGGAGGCGGGTTTGCGGGACAAGAAGATGAATGTGTGTGGGAAGGGAGAGCGTGTTGCACCCCCGACCTCATCCACGCCCCAGCATCTGGCCGCCATACTCCGGCAGCACGGCACGGTGTCGCCCTACTTCACCGACGCCCCAGCACCCACCCCACCGCCCGCCGCGTGCGGGCGACGCCGGCCGTCAGCATGCCATGCCCGTGCCCGTGGATTTCACCACCATTCTCACCGCCAGGCGCGCCCGCACCCCCCTCAACTTTCTCCGCGCCTCGGGACGCGGTCCCGCGCTCCCGCTCCCGGAGCAGGCTGCCCGCGGCGGCCTCGAGCCGGAGAATGCCGTCACGGTTCATGACCACCCGCGCCCGCTCCAGCAGCATGACCATGGGCGCCGGCGTGGAGGAGGGCGCCCCTGCCTCGCCCACAGCAGCGGGCGCCGCCGCCCGCACGCGCAGGACGACGTTCACGTGGTACACCCGGGCGCAGGGGACGGCTTCGGGGGCGCAGTCCGCCCCCGCGGCGCGGCTGAGGCGGATGTGGGGTTCCGTGGGGGCCTGCATGCGCCGGGTGAGCGGGGCCAGGTCGAAGCGCATGATGTCGGACAGGGCGCCCACGCCCTGCAGGCGGGCGTCGACCCGCGACCAGGACACCCGCGTCTCCTTTGAGTAGGCCAGCACCCGTTCCGGCTGGGCGGCCGCCCGGGCGTGCGCGCCTAGGGCGGCCCCATAGTTGCGCAGGGCCCGCACGCGCGGGTTGAGCACTTCCGGGTCCAGCAAGCGCACCCGCTCCGCCACCGTGGCGGCCGTCTCTCCCCGCCCGTCCTCCGCATTCACGATCCGGTCGGGGAAGACCACGCCAAACCAGGAGGCCGCGGGCTGCAAGTACCGCTTTCCCAGCTCCTTCAGCCGGTCCTTGATCACGTAGCCGAACACCAGGATCATGATGTACAGGGCGCCGTACTGTTCGCCGGCGTACCTGGGAGAGCGCGTGTGTGTGTGTGTGAGAGAGAGATGCTGATGATGAGAGGGAAAGGAGGAGGCCGACCTGGCGGCCGAGATGGAGGAGGGCGGCCTGTCCGCCCGGGAAAGAGCGCAGCTCATTCCAGGTGGAGAAAGGTCTAGGGTTGGACAAAAAACCTCCCCCGCCCGTGTCGCGCACGCGGCCGGGAGTGGCGACAGCCACAGCCACCGCCCCGCCTCTTTCTCACCTCTGTGCCAGCCAGACCGTGGACGTCGCAAACGCCATGGCAACCGCCGCCACCGCCATCCCCACAGCATCTTGCAACCAGGTGGGTGGCGGCTTGGTGCGCGGCGTCAGCGAGATGGCGGCCCGGGCATGCTTTTTCAGCGCCTGCCGCCGGTTTGTGTACGACTCGTTGACCTCGGGCGGGCCGTCCCGCATGATGGATTCCGTGAACCCGCGCCGCAGGCGGGCGGCTTCCAGCCCCGCGACAGCCTCGCGCAGGAGAGCCCGGGCGGCCTCCAGGTCCTCTGCCACGGCGGGGGTGGTGGGAGGCACGGGCCCAGGCGTGGAGGGTTGCATCGCAGGTCGCGCTGCCCCGAGCGCCGTCGGCGGCACCACCACCATCTCCAGGCTGGGGCGGCGGCCCAGGGACCCGAAGGACGGCGCGGCCGGTCGGACCGTGGGCGGGGAGAGGGAGCCCATGCGGACGGTGGTGGCGGCGGTCGTGGTCGCCCGGCGCTGGCGCAGCTCGCCGCCGTATGCTTCCACGTCCACCGGTGGTTGCGGCGGAAGCGGAATGGGGCCGGGTGGCGGCGAACTCCCCAGGGGCGTGGTCGCCCCACTGTGCGCGGTCGTCCGGCTGTCATCGCCCTCCATGCCGCTGCGGGCTGTCCAGCCCCGGGACGCGGCGCCCGTGACACCGCCACCAGACGAGCGCCGCCTGGCAGCCGCCGCCGACTCCCGCACCGCGTCGAGGTGCGGGAACCGTCCGGCCCAGCCCGCGGGCGTGGGGTGGGGTGGAGGGGGTAGCGGCAGAATGGACCCACCGACCGCGCCACCGCCAGGGACGCGCATGACGAGCTGGCTCGCGTCGGGGCCGCCTGGGCCGGCGGCCGTGGGTGGAGGCAGCAGGGGCCTGCCCTCCAGGTCGACCAACAGTTTCAGCAAGGCCCGCTCCGCCTCAAGAATTGTGTGTTCCTCTACCAGGCCCGCCGCCTCCCGGACAAAGGCCGGGATCGCGCCCGTCACGTCCGCCCGGCACGGGTCGCACGCGGTGGCCAGCGCTTCCAGAGCCCCGCACGCCTGCTCCACCAGGTCGATGCCCGCACGCGCAGCCGCCTTGGCCGCGGCCGGGTCGCCCCCGCCCCGGCCCTCCACCACCGCCAGGGCCGCGTCCGCGGCGGCTCCCGTCGCCCGCCGCACGGCCGCTCGGAAAATGCAGGCCAGCAACCGCATCAGTTGGACCGCATCGTCCGCGCGGGCGGCCCGGGCGGCGTCCGCAGCGAGGCAGGCCTTCCGGGCGGTGCGTCGCCGCGGGTCGGCCCAGCCCAAGGACGCGGCCCGGTCCCGGGCGGCCGACGCGGCGGACGAGGAGGCGTGCATGTCCCCGAACGACCGGGCCAGGGCGAATAGGAGCGAGGTGGCCACCGCCAGGCTGGTGCTCCCGCCGTGGCTGGTGCCTGCGGTGAGGGCGGACGGCGCCTTCCCCAGCGCCGCCCCCGCCGCGCCCAGGTCGGCCAGGTCGACGTGCGGTGTATGCAGACGGATCACCACAAACAGGTTGGCATAGAAGGAGGAGGTCGGGTCGGCTGGTTCAAGCTCGGACGGGCAAAAAAGGTAAACGTCCACTCGGTACGTGTTGGCACGCGGTGGTGGGGAGGGGCCGCCGCCTCGCCGCAGCAGGCTGCCGCCCCGCCCGCCTCCACTGCCCTTCTCAGGCCCGCCCAAACGGTAGACGATCTTGATTTCGAGGGTCCGCTCATTCTCGACCCGCAGCTTGATGCGGGCTGGGGACGCCCGCCCGCGCACCCGCTCGGGCGGGTCGGAGGCGGCCGCCGCCGCCGCGCTGGCCGTTTCCAGCTCGGTCGCGCCCAGGCGGGCTGCTCCGCCATCGCCCGACACGCTGCTGACCCGCCCGGCCTCCAACCCGGCCGCCCAGTCGGCGTGGGAGGGCTCGACCCACCGGTCAGGGCGCTCTAAGCCGGCCAGGCGGTACACGGAGGTGACAAAGGCGGAGGGCATGAGGTGGAGAGGGGAAGGGCGAGTGGGTCGAGCGCCCGACGACGGCAGTTTTCTGTGACTCGCTCTGCGAACGCACGCGTCACGCCGCGCGCGGGACCTCTGCCTTCCAGTGTGCTGACACGCGGTTGTGCTCTGCCCGTCAGGCCTGCATGCGCCCTTGCAGGGTCAAGGAGAGAGCGAGAGAGAGGAGGGCACAAAAATGGTTTCGTGAATGGGGAGATGACCGCGACTGGACCTAGCCTAGTTCTCCCTCTCGCTCCATCCAAAACAAAACACGCCCTCACGCCGATCAATTTACACACACGTACACATACCTGAATCACATTCCCCCCTCAAAGCGCCAGGTCCTGCGTGACCAGGCTCATGTGCCCCTCCCGCACAATCTCCGCCAAATCCAGTTCCTCTGTCTCGCCCGTCACGTACGTCGCGGCCGCCCGCTTGCCCGCCACATCCACGTCCGTGACCTCGATGAGGTACCACAGGTTGTCGTCCGGCCAGAACAATTCGGCCCGCCTGCCTTTGAGGGTGACGGAAATGTCGGCGTTGGTCAGGAGGCGCCCCACAGCCTGGGGTGCAGGCGCGGAGGTCCGCATGCCGGGCGGCACGGCGGGCGCGTAGGGGGCCGGGATGGGGGCGGCTGCCCCTAGCGACCCAGGCGGGAACGCCCCGCTCGCGTCTGGGAAGGCGACGGGCGGCAAGGCTGCCGGGTGGTCTTCGGCCTTGGCGCCGACGCCGACGCCCGCCGCGCGCCGCGCGCCGCCGCCGCCCCCCGCCGCGGGCTTGCCCACCCCCGCCCCCGCCCCCGCGGCTCCAGCCGCCGCCCGGGCCCGCCGCTCCGCGTCCGCCGCGGCCACGGCGGCGTAGTCCCTCGCCGCTGCCGCCTGGGCCATGGCCGCTGCCTGGGCGGCCTGGGCGGCGGCCTCCGCGCGCGCCGCGTCGGCCGCCATGGCCGCCCGCTGGGCGGCTGCTTCTCGCTCCCGCCGCCGCGCGTCCGACTTGGCGCGCGCATCGGCCTGGGCCGCCCGGGCCTGGGCCGTGGCGGCCTGGGCGGCCGCCTGCTGGTGGTGGGCGGCCGCCGCGGCGGCGGCGTGCGGGTCCATGCCCGGGTGGTAGTGAGGGTTTTGTTGTTGCTGCTGGTGCTGCTGGTGCGGGAAGCCCGACAGCTGGGGGTTGCCCAGCGCGGGCGCCGGCATGGAGGGGGCGCCCGGCAAGCCGGGTGGCAGCGCCCCACTCCCGAAGACAGAGTCGTACGCGGCCAGCCCGCCCGCCGCGGCTTCGCCCATGATGGCCGCCATGCTCCCGTCCGCCTCCATTTCGGCCGCCAGGGCCGCGGCCTCCACGTCCAGTTCCGCGGCATGCCGGTCCAGAAGGTCGTACGCCACGGTCGCCAGGGACACCTTCTCCTCCGCCCACTGGACGAGCAGGCGCTGGTCGGCCGTGATCTTGGAGCGCAGGGCGCTGATGGCCGGGTCCTCGGGTGTGCCCGCCGGCCGCCCCGCCTGCGGCGGGGCCGCCAGGCAGGCCGACACGTCGATGCGGATGGAGTCGGCCAGGGCGGACGCGCGTTCGTCCAGATCCCGGATGGTGGCCAGGAGGCGGGTGAGCTCGGCGGGGAGGTAGGAGACGCCTGAAAGGATGAGGAGAAAATGATGAGGTTTGAGAGATCGGGAGAGCAGGTTTGGCACGGCGGCGGGTGGATTGCGGATGCCGCTCGCGCCTCTCATCCCCATTCCACGCCCCACGCGTGCAGCAGGCTGTGCCCTGGACTCTCCTGCCCTGACTCACTCTCGACAAACGTCTCCAGGGTGAGGACGGCGGGCGCGGTGATGCCGCTCATGGCTTTGTGAGTTGGTTTGCTCGAGGGGAGCGTGTGCGTGCGCAGTGGCTGTGCGTGCCTGTGCTGCGGCGGTGCTGCGGCGGTGGAGGGGGAGTGGACGGGGTGGCCCGTGCGTCGCGCGTGGCAGAGGAAATGGGGTGAGTTGAGAGCGGCGGGGCGCACTGCCGCTGCCGTCTACGAATAGGAGGGCGCCGAGTTTTTTCTCTTTTTTTCTTGCCATTCATTTATTCAACGCCTCCACTCTCTCCCTACCGCGCCGCGTGTGTGTGTGGCCCGTCAGCAGAGAATATCCAGAGAGCACCGCTCTCTGCAAGTCTCGCCCCGGCCCATCACAACGCCCGGGTACACGCACAGACGCTTTCTGTCAACTTCGGGCCGCGCCCAACTTTCGTGCTGCTCCCGCGCCTGTCTCTCTTTCCGCCTTTGAGAGAGAGCCGACGCACGCGCCCGCCCCTCGGCTAGCTTG
>Ga0315289_10001194_pt1 | contig 40720 bp, 34 predicted proteins | sample YL17G11_40_MG_FD_203452 | JGI IMG/M metagenome (GOLD analysis project Ga0315289, IMG submission 203452) | Sediment microbial communities from Yellowstone Lake, YNP, Wyoming, USA - YL17G11_40 | ecosystem: Environmental > Aquatic > Freshwater > Lake > Sediment | place: USA: Wyoming | collected... | reverse complement strand
CAGGTGTTAGCATGTGATTTGTCCGGTCCACTGAGCACGTGATCTGTCCGCTTTTTGAGAGAGCGGCAGGCGAAACTCGTAGCTGTGGAACACAGCAATCAGTTTTTTGCCGCTGCATAAATGGAGCAAATGATGAAAATGCAGGAAGTGATTCTGAGGGCGATGGCCGGGAAGCTGAAGCGGTGGGAGGCGACCGAGATCATTGGAGTGACGGACCGGACGATGCGGCGCTCGCGGGAGCGGTACGAGCACTACGGGTATGACGGGCTGTACGACCGGCGGAAGGGCCAGCCATCGCCGAAGCGGGTGCCGGTGGAGAGGCTGGAGGAAGTGCTGCTGCTGTACCAGGAGAAGTACCTCGATTTCAACGTGCGGCCTTCTCACCAGAAGCTGGTAGAGGAGCACGGCCTGGATCTGAGCTACACGTGGGTGAAGGCGGCGCGGCAAGGGGCCGGTTTGGTGGAGAAGAGCCGGCGGCGGGGAGTGCACCGCCGGAGGCGTCCCCGACGGCCGTTGCCAGGGATGCTGCTGCACATGGATGCGAGCGAGCACGGGTGGTTTCAGGATGAGCGCTGGTATGACCTGCTGACGGTTTTAGATGATGCCACCAGTGAGATCTACTACCGGCAGTTGGCGGACGAAGAATCGACGCGCACGGTGATGGCGGGGTTGCGGGAGGTGCCCGAGCCCGAAGGGGCCTTCTACCTGTTCCCCAGGATCGCGGGGCTCAAGGACTCCTTCGACTTCTGCCGCCGCCTGCTCGAGGAGACCAACGTCGGCCTGGCCCCCGGCGTGGCCTTCGGCGCGGGCGGCGAAGGCTCCCTCCGCATCTGCTACGCCGCCGAACGCTCGATCCTCGAACCCGCCCTGGAGCGGCTGGGCCAGTTCCTGCGGGCGCGTTAAGCCGCCCCCGGCTTCACCCGCCCCCTGGCGCCCTGCCACTGCGCAATTCTGCCAGTGCTTCAGGAGTCTTATCCTACTTCCCCATCACCAGCATGCGGGTGGCCACCAGGAAGAGAAACCCCGCGTAGACGCGGCGCACCAGGGCCGGCGGCAGCGCGATCATGATGCGCGCCCCGAAGTAGGCGCCCAGGAAAATGCCCACCGCCAGCAGCGCGGCGAAGCGCAGGTTGATGTACCCGTTGCGGTAGTACTCGGCGGCTCCTAACAGCCCCACCGGCGGGATCAGCGCCGCCAGGCTCGTGCCGATAGCCTCCAGCTCCTTCACCTGCAGGATCAGCAGCAGCGCCGGAACGATGATCAGCCCGCCGCCGATGCCGAACATCCCGGCGAACACGCCGGCCACCAGCCCGATGCCAAGCAGTGTCAGGTAAAGCATGTCCCTCCGAGTCTAGCAGAAGCCCTCGCCGCAGCTTGTTACAATGAAAACAAGGCCATGGCGATGCTCGCTACCGGCGCCCTGATCGACGAAATCCTCGAGCTCAAACAGGAGCGCAAGGCCATCCTGCTGGCGCACCACTACCAGGAATCGGAGATCCAGGAGCTGGCGGACTCGATCGGCGACAGCCTCGAACTGGCCCGCAGGGCGGGCGAGATCTCCGGCGAGGTGATCGCCTTCTGCGGCGTCTGGTTCATGGCCGAGACGGCCAAGCTGGTGAACCCTGGGCGCACGGTGGTGGCGCCGGACCGGGAAGCCGGTTGCAGCCTGGTGGACGCCAGCCCGGTCGAGCATGTCCGGGCCTACCGCCGCCGCCACCCCGATCACGTCATCGTCAGCTACGTGAACACCTCGGTCGAGGTGAAGGCGGAAAGCGACATCCTGTGCACCTCGCGCAACGCCGTCCAGGTGGTCAACTCCATCCCCCGCGAGAAGACCGTCCTGTTCCTGCCCGACCGCAACCTGGGCAACTACGTCCGGCGCCAGACCGGGCGCGAGAACCTGAGGATCTGGCAGGGCACCTGCATCGTGCACGCCACCTTCACCAGCCGGCGGCTGGCGGCGGCGCGCCTGGAGCATCCTCAGGCGGTGGTGGCGGCGCACCCGGAGTGCCCCGAGGATGTGCTCGAGCAGGCCGACTTCGTGGGTTCGACCTCAGCCATCGTCGAGTGGTGCGCGGCCACGGACGCCCGGGAGTTCATCGTGCTCACCGAGAGTGGCATCGCGCACTCGCTGGCCCGGCGCGCCCCGGGCAAGCGCTTCGTCTTCGTGCCCAACGAACAGTGCAACTGTAGCGAGTGCCCGTACATGAAGCGCAACACGCTGGAGAAGCTGCGCGACTGCCTGCGGGATCTCGAGCCGCGCGTCGAGATTCCCGAGGAGACGGCGCGGCGGGCGCTGGTTCCGCTCGAGCGCATGCTGGCCCTGCGTTAGCCGCCCATGGCGATGGATGCCGAGCTCCGCGATCGCTACGGGCGCCGGCACGACACCCTCCGCGTGAGCGTCACCGACCGCTGCAATCTGCGCTGCTTCTACTGCATGCCCGAGCGCGGCGTGCGCTTCGTGCCGCGCCGCGACATCCTCAGCTTCGAGGAGATCGAGCGGCTGGCGCGCGTGGCCGCCGGCCTGGGCGTCAGCCGGGTGCGCATCACCGGGGGCGAGCCCCTGGTGCGCAAGGACCTGCCACGGCTGATCCGGCGGCTGGCGGCGATCCCCGCCCTCGAGGACCTGGCGCTGACCACCAACGGTGTGCTGCTGGCCGAGCTGGCCGCGCCGCTCTACGCAGCGGGCCTGCGCCGCCTCAACGTCCACCTGGACACCGTGGACCGGGAGCGCTTCGCCGGGATCACCCGCCGGGACGCTCTGGAGAGGGTTCTGGCGGGCCTCGAGGCGGCCCGGGCGGCGCACTTCGACCCCATCAAGATCAACGTCGTGGCGGTGAAGAACCTGGTCGAACCGGACGTGGCGCCGCTGGTGCGCTTCGCCCGCGACCGCTCGCTCGAGATCCGCTTCATCGAGTTCATGCCCCTGGACGCGCAGGGCCTGTGGGACCGCGACAAGGTGCTCTCGGCCGAGGAGATTCTCGAGATCCTGGCGCGGGACATCGCGCCACTGGAGGAAGTCGCAGGCCAGGGCGCCGGGCCGGCCCGCCGGTTCCGCTTCACCCGCGGCGCCGGCGAGGTGGCCTTCATCGCCTCGGAGAGCCGTCCTTTCTGCGCGAGCTGCAACCGCTTGCGGCTCACCGCCGACGGCAAGCTGCGCTACTGCCTGTTTGCGCTGGAGGAGACCGATGTGCGCACTTTGCTGCGCTCCGGCGCCTCCGACGAGCAGTTGGCCGAGGCCATCCGCTCCACCCTCGCGGCCAAGTGGGAGGGCCACGCCATCCACGGGGCGGCGTTTGTGGCCCCGCCCCGCGCCATGCACGCCATCGGCGGGTAACATCTCCGCTCGCCTACCGCGTTTTCCTTCCGCGCCTACAGCCCCGAGGGGATCGTCCCCGCCTGGCGCACCACCCTATGCTGGAAGCGTGATGAAGATCATCGTCAGCGATTTGGACGGCACCTTGCTCGACATCCGGACGTACTCGTTCGAGGCCGCCCGCCCGGCCCTCGCGGCGCTCAGGTGCCAGAAGGTTCCACTGGTGCTGTGCACCAGCAAGACGCGCGCCGAGGTCGAGATGTGGCGGGACCGGCTCGGGAACCAGGACCCCTTCATCGTCGAGAACGGCGGCGCCCTCTACCTGCCGCGGGGGTATTTTCCGTTCGCGGTGCCGGGCTGTCGCCCGCGCGGGGATTACGACGTGATCGAGTTCGGCACTCCCTACGAGGAGCTGGTGGCCATACTTCAAGCGGCCTCTCGGGAGTCGGGTTGCCGGGTGTTGGGCTTTCACGAGCTGAGTGTTGAGGAACTCAGCCTGCGCTCCCACCTGCCCCGCGAGCAGGCCGCGCTGGCCAAGCAGCGGGACTACGACGAGCCCTTCGAGCTCCTCGGCGCGGGCGTTTACCGGCTGGTGGAGGCCATTGAGCGGCGCGGCATGCGCTGGACCCGCGGCGACCGCTACTACCACATCACGGGCGACAACGACAAGGCCACGGCGCTGCGGCGCCTGAGCGCCCTCTACCGTCAGGCGTATGGGGAGCTGACGGTGGTGGCGTTGGGGGATGGCTGGAACGACGTGGGCTTCCTGAGCGCGGCCGATCGGCCGGTGCTGGTGCGCTCCGAATACGTCGCCGTCCTCAAACGCGCGCTTCCGCACGGCGTCGTGACCAGCGCTCCGGGGCCCTACGGCTGGAACGAGGCGGTGCTGGCCGTGCTCGCGGCCTGAGTCCCTGCCTGCGATAATCGAGCCATGACGGCTCCGGCCACGGTGGCGGTAGCGGGCGCAGACCAGCTCAGCCTGCCTCTGGCCATGCTGCTGATCTTCGGGACGGCCAAGCTGCTGGCGGAGCTGTTCGAGCGCTGGAAGCAGCCCGGCATCGTCGGCGAGATCCTGGCCGGCGTGCTGCTCGGGCCCGGGGTGCTGGGCTGGATCCGGCCGAACGAGTTGCTGCTCAGCCTCTCCGAGCTGGGCGTGATGTTTCTGCTGTTCCGGGTGGGGCTGGAGATCAAGGCCTCCGAGCTGATCGAGGTCGGGCGGACGGCGGCGCTGGTGGCGGTGCTGGGCGTGGTGGCGCCGTTCTTCCTGGGCTGGGGCATCCTGCGGGCCTGGGGCGAGCCGCAGGTCGAGGCCATTTTCACCGGGGCTGCCATGGTGGCCACCAGCGTGGGCATCACCGCGCAAGTGCTGGCCAGCAAGGGGCTGCTCAGTACCCGCTCGGCTAAGATCATCCTGGCGGCGGCGGTGATCGACGACGTGCTGGGGCTGCTGATGCTGGCCCTGGTCAGCAGTCTGGCCCGGGGCCGCGTCAACCTGATGGAGCTGGGAACCACCGCGCTGCTGGCGCTGGGCTTCACGGTAGTCGTGGCCAAGTGGGGCACCCGCACGGTCCGGCGCATGGCGCCACGCGTCGAGGAGAAACTGCGGGTGCGCGAGGCGCAGTTCGCGCTGTCCATGTGCCTGTTGTTCGCGCTCTCCTGGCTGGCGACCTACGTGGGCGTGGCCGCCATCGTGGGCGCCTTCCTGGCGGGTCTGGCGCTCTCGGAGAGCGTCGGGCGCCGCGTGGTGGATCTCACGCACGGGGTCACCGAGCTGCTGGTTCCCTTCTTTCTGGTCGGCATCGGACTGCGCCTGGAGCTGAAGGCTGTCTCACATCCCTCCGTGCTGGCCTTGGCGGTGGTGATCGTGGTGGCGGCGGTGCTCTCGAAGTTTGTCGGTTGCGGGCTGGGCGCGCTGAGCCTGGGGCGCGCCGACGCGGTGCGCGTGGGCGTGGGCATGGTGCCGCGCGGCGAGGTGGGCATGGTGGTGGCGCAGATCGGCCTGGCCATGGCGGTCATCGCACCGCACGTCTACGCCGTGGTGGTGTTCATGGCGGTGGCCACCACGCTGGTGGCCCCGCCGTTGCTGGCGCTGGCCTACCGTGGCGTGTCGCCCGCGGAGGGCGAAGAGCAGGAAGTCTTCCACCTGGGCTGAGCTACTCCCTTTTCCCGGCGCGCCTACTTTATCGACGGGATTCTGTGTCCCAGGGGTGGGCCGCTATGCTGCGGGTAGGGAGGTAAAGCGGCATGGCGGACTTCTATCAGACCGGCGTGGTCGCCACGCTGCATCGCCTGAATCCGGACGGGCTGGAGCGGCTCGAAACCGAACTGGTGCGGTTCTCCCAGAGCGCGCCCATCGGGCTGGTCTTGCCGGCGCTCTACTCGGAATTCCAGACCCCCTCGATGCGGCGCATCGCCGAGCAGCTCCGGAGGGTGCCCTACCTGCGCCGCGTGGTGCTGGTACTGGGGAGGGCCACGCTGGCGGAGTACGAGCAGGCCCGGACCTTCTTCCGGGACTTCCCGACCGAGGTGACGTTCCTGTGGCTGGACGGGGAGCGCCTCGGCAGCCTGTTCCGGCTGCTCGAGGAGCGGGGTCTGCCGGCCGGGCCGGAGGGCAAGGGAAGAGCATGCTGGCTGGCTTACGGCTACCTGCTGGCCAGCGGGGACTGCGACGTCATCGCTCTGCACGACTGCGACATCCTCAACTATGACCGCCGTCTGCTGGCCCGGCTGGTCTATCCGGTGGCGGCGCCCAACCTGAGCTTCGAGTTCTGCAAGGGCTACTACGCCCGGGTGACCGACCGGATGCACGGCCGCGTGACCCGCCTCTTCATGACGCCCCTGATCCGGGCCATGGAGAGCATGGCCCCGGGCGCTCCGTTCCTCGCGTTCCTTGACAGTTTCCGCTACGCCCTGGCCGGGGAGTTCGCCATGCGGGCCAATCTGGCCCGCGTGAACCGCATTCCCAGCGACTGGGGCCTGGAAGTGGGCGTGCTCGCGGAGGTGTACCGCAACTGCGCGGTGGCCCGGGTCTGCCAGGTGGACCTGGCCGACAACTACGAGCACAAGCACCAGGAGCTATCCGCCGGCGATCCCTCCCAAGGGCTGCGCCGCATGACCTGCGACGTCGCCAAGTCGCTCTTCCGCACCCTGGCCGGCGAAGGCGTGGTGTTCACCCGGGACCACTTCCGCAGCCTGGAGGTGCGTTACGTGCGCATGGCCGAGGACACCATCGCCCGCTATTACGCGGACGCCCTACTGAACGGCCTCGCCTTCGACCGCCACGCCGAGGAGCTGGCGGTGGCCTCCTTCGCCGCCAGCCTGCGCCAGGCGGCGGCGGAGTTCTGCGAGGACCCCGCGGGCAGTCCCCCCATACCCAATTGGAACCGGGTCCTGGCGGCTATCCCGGAGTTCTTCGACCTGCTCCTGGATGCCGTCGAGAAGGATCAGCGGGCGGCGCGTCCGCTGGCCGCGTGAGCGGGCCCTATGGCGACCTCCCCTGCACCGGAACCTCTCCGCCAGGCGGCGGGCGAGATCCGCCAGGCGGACATCATCATCGGCATTCCCAGCTACAACAACGCCCCCACCATCGCCCACGTAGTCCGGGCGGCGCAGGCCGGCCTGGCCAAGTACTTCCCGCAACATCGCTCCCTGATCGTAAACTCGGACGGCGGCTCCACCGACGGTACCCGGGAGGCGGCGCTCTCCAGCCGTGTCGAGGACGCTCACCTGCTGCTGCTGGCCTCGCCCCTGCTCCCGGCCCACCGGCTCTCGTTCCCCTATCACGGAATCCCCGGCAAGGGCAGCGCCTTCCGCTTGATCTTCCAGGTGGCCCGCGCGCTGGAGGCCAAGGTCTGCGCGGTGGTGGACGCCGACCTGCGCTCGATCACCCCGGAATGGATCGACCTGCTGGTGCGGCCCGTGCTGCACGCCGGTTACGATTTCGCGGCGCCCTACTACCACCGCCACAAATACGACGGGACCATCACCAACAGCATCGTCTACCCGCTGACGCGGGCGCTCTACGGCTTCCGCGTGCGGCAGCCCATTGGCGGCGACTTCGGGGTTTCGGCGCGCCTGCTCTGCCGCTACCTGGAGCGGGAGGACTGGGAGACCGACGTGGCCCGCTACGGCATCGACATCTGGATGACCACCATCGCCCTGGCCGAGGGCTTCCGGGTGTGCCAGAGCTTCCTGGGCGCCAAACTGCACGACGCCAAGGATCCCGGCGCCGGCCTGAGCGCCATGCTGCACCAGGTGGTGGGCAGCGTGTTCCTGCTGATGCAGGAGTACGAGCCGGTGTGGCGGCGGCGGACGGGCAGCGAGCCGGTCGATCTGTTCGGGTTCCGCTACGACGTGGGGTTGGATCCCATCGCCGTTAACGTGGAGCGGATGCTGGCGGCGTTCCAGCGCGGCTGCGAGGAACTGCGCGAGGTCTGGGCGCTGGCGCTGGAGCCGGCCACGCTGGCGGCGGTCACCGAGCTGGGACGCCAGGCGACCAGCCGGTCGCGAGCTTTCCGCTTGGAAGACGAGCTGTGGACTGCCGTCGTCTTCGACTTCGCCGGCGCTCACCGGCGGCGCCCGCTGGAGCGGGGGCTGCTGCTGCGGTCGCTGACCCCGCTGTACCTGGGGCGCGTGGCCTCTTTCGTCCTCGAGACGGAGAGCCACTTCCCCGAGCAGGTCGAGGAACGCATCGAGCAGTTGTGCCTCTGCTTCGAGAGGCTGAAGCCGCGCCTGGCGGCGCACTGGAACGGGACCGGGCCAGGGGAGGCGGCCCCGGAGGACCGGCCGGGCCTTCACGGAACCCGGTCGGCGGAGAAAGCGAGATTGGAGGTGTCACGATGATTCGCGCGCTCAACCAGGTGCTGGAAGGGGCCTTGGCGCGCCTGTCGGCCCTGGCGATCACGTACTTGCCGGCGTTACTGGCCGCGCTGGCGATCTTGCTGGCCGCCCTGGCGGCGGCCGCGCTGGCGCGGTGGCTGCTCACCCGGGTTTTCAAGGGCATCGGCGTGGACCGGTTCCTGCGGCAAAGCGGCATTGCCTCGCTGCTCACCCGCTCCGGCAAGCTGCGCGCCACCCCGGTGGTGGCCGCCGCGGTCTACTGGGCCATACTTCTGGCCGGATTGTTGACCGCCCTGAGCGTGTTCGATTCCAAGCTGACCACGCGCGCCATTGACGCCGTGGTGCTGGTCTTCCCCAAGCTGGTCATCGCGGCGGTCATCGTCGTGTTCGGATTGTGGCTGGCGCAGTACCTCGGCCGCAGCGTTCTGGTGTGGGCCTTCAACGAGAACCTGCCCGGGCCGCGGCGGCTGGCTGCGGCGGTCCGGCTGGTGGTGATCCTGGCGGCGGTGGCCACCGCGGCCGACCAACTGAACTTCGGCCGTCACGTCTTCCTGGCGGCGTTCATCCTGCTGGCAGGCGGCGCGGCGCTGGCAGGCGGCCTGGCGTTGGGATTGGGCGGCCGCGACGCCCTGCGGCGGTATCTGGAAGGGCGGGAGGCCCGCCGCCAGGAGCAGGGCGAGCGCTCGCTGTGGGACCACCTGTAGGGCGCCGCCTCCGGCGCCGTTGCGGTATCCTGGCTGCTGACTTCACCCATGCGCTCCCGCACCGGTCCGATTCTCGGCCTGGGCTTCGGCACCCTGGTGGTGCTGATCGCGCTGCTGGGGATCGGCTCGTCGCGCCGGGCCGAGCAGATCTACGGCGACCTCGAGACCGCCAACCAGTCCTACCGCCGCAGCGAGCGGGCGCTGAACGAGATCCGCTCGTCCATCTACTTCAGCGCCATCCTGGTGCGCGACTTCCTGCTGGACCCCTCGCACCTGACGGCTGAGCTGCACCGCGGCCAACTGGTCGAGCTGCGTTCCGGCATGATGCGGAACCTGGCGGAGCTGGAGCACTGGACGGGTCCGGAAGAGCGCGCCTTGCTGGGCCGATGGCAGGCGGAGCTGGACGCCTACTGGGACTCCATGCAGCCCCTGTTCGAGTGGACGCCACAGCAGAAGCTGGCGCTGAGCTCGCTGTTCCTGCGGAAGCAGGTGCTGCCCCGGCGCCAGGCCGTGCTGGCGATGGCCGACGAGGCCGGCCAACTGATCCAAGCCAGCTTCCGCAGCCAGCAGCGGCGCATCGCGCAGAGCCAGCGGGATTCTCGCTGGCGCCAGACCGGCATGGTGGGTGTGGCACTGCTGCTGGGGCTGCTGGTCGCGGGGTTCAGCGTCTTGCGGATCGCGCGGTTGGAGCGGCACAGCGAGCGCCAGCGCGAGCGCGCCGAGCATGCCGAGCAGGAACTCCGCCGCCTCTCGCGGCAACTGGTCAAAGCGCAGGAGGAAGAGCGCAAGGCGCTCTCGCGTGAGCTGCACGACGAGGTGGGCCAGGCCTTGACCGCGCTGCGCATGGACCTGGGCAACCTGGCCGCGGCGCCGCCGGAGGTGGAACCGGCCTTCCACGAGCGGCTGGCGGAGAGCAAGCGGCTGGTGGAACGGACCATGCAAGTAGTGCGCGACCTGGCCATGGGGCTGCGGCCCTCCATGCTGGATGACCTGGGGCTGGTCCCCGCGCTGGAGTGGCAGGTTCGCGAGTTCTCGCGCCGCACCGCGATCCCGGTAGACTTGAACGTGGACGGGGTGCTGGAGGCGCTGCCCGAGGGGCACCGGACCTGCGTGTATCGCGTGGTGCAGGAGGCGCTGACCAACTGCGCCCGGCATGCCCAGGCCACCCGTGTGCGGATCGCCCTGCACGGGGGCCCCGGCCGGCTGTCGCTCACCGTCCAGGATGACGGAGTGGGCTTTGCGGTGGACGAGCGGTTGCGGACGGGTGCGGGCCTGGGGCTGATCGGCCTCCAGGAGCGGGTGCGGGCGCTGGGCGGCGGGGTCGAGATTGTCTCGCAGCCGCGCAAGGGCGCCTCGCTCAGCGTGGTCCTCCCCCTGCCGCAGAAGGTGGCATCGTGAGCACCGTCCGCATCCTGCTGGCCGACGATCACGAGCTGGTCCGCAAGGGCCTCCGTCTGCTGCTCGAGCGCCAGCCTCACCTCGAGGTGGTGGGCGAGGCGGCCGACGGCCGCGAGGCGGTGCAACTGGCCGGGGAACTGGCGCCCGATCTGGTGATCATGGACATCGCCATGCCCCAGTTGAACGGCCTGGATGCCACCGCCCAGATCACCCGGCACAACGCCCGCACGGCAGTCATCATCCTCAGCATGCACTCCGACGAGAGCTACCTGGCGCGCGCGCTGAACGCCGGCGCCAAAGGCTATCTGCTGAAGGATTCCGCCGAGGCGGACTTGCTGCGGGCCGTCGAGACCGTCGCCCAGGGCCGACCCTTCTTCAGCCCGGCCATCACCGCGACCCTGCTCGAGGATTACATGCGCCAGCTCCAGCAGCGGGGCCTTCAGGACAGCTACGAGCTGCTGACCGATCGCGAGAAGGAGATCCTCCAACTTCTGGCCGAGGGCCGCTCCAACAAGGACGTGGCGGCGCTGCTGGAGTTGAGCCCCTACACCGTCGAGACGCATCGCACCCACATCATGCAGAAGCTGAATCTGCACAACACGGCGGAGATCGTCCTCTACGCCGTGCGGAAGAAGATCATTCGCTAGCCGCGGCCTAGTGCGCGCGCCGGCCGCCGCTGGCGCGGCGGGCGACTCTCGACGCCACCGCCGCCGGCCGGCGCACCGGGATCGGCGCCGGCTTGCGCGAGCGGAACGAGAAGGGCGCGCGCAACTGGGGCAGACGCTCCAGTTTCAGCAGGTGTTCCCGGGAAGCGGCCTGGGAGTGCTTCTCCTGCGGCCTGGGCGCGGCAGCGGGCTCCCTGATCAGCGCCGGCTCCGGCTTGGCCGCCGGCGGGCTGGGGCGGAGCAGCCGGGCCTTGCCCGCCACCGGCGGCTTGCGGATCTTCTCGCGCGATTCCGCTTGGTCGGATCCGCGGGGGCGCGCCGGCACGCTGCTCTCTTCCACCTCCATCCATTCCTGGATCAGGTTCTTCTTGTGTTTCTCCAGCTTGGCCATCAGGCATCCCTCCCTGAGATTCGGCTCTTGTGTGGTTCGTACGGTTTGATTCTAGGACCGAAGTCGCCCGGTTGCAAGCAATTAATGCATTTGCCCGAGGCGGCGACCGCGCCCGGCGCGGGCCTCAAGTTCCCGCCGTAATCGCCCGATAGAGGGTCTGCTGCTATGGCACCTGGCAAGCGGCCGCGCGCCGATATCGACCAGCGAGCGCGGAGGATTCGCGATCCCATCAAGCGGTTGCGCTTTCTGCGGCGGGTCATGCGGCCCCGGCCGGCGCCGGTTCCCGAGGCCGCCGCCCGCCAGTATCAGTTCTACGTGGGCGATTGCGACACCGACGACCGGCCGGCGCCGGTTCCCGAGGCCGCCGCCCGCCAGATCCCGCTGTCGCTGCTGATGGGCGGCCTGTTCCTCGTGTTCGCCGGGATGGTTAGCGTTGCGGGCCGGGTGCCGGCGCCGCTGCCGGCGCGGGTGCCGGCGCCGCTGCCGGCGCCGACGGCTCGGCCGGTGGCCGCGCCCCCGCAGGAGGCGCCGCGCCTCTGGCTGGTCGAGAAAACAGCCGGCGGGGAGCTTTACAGCAACGGGCTGCGCGTCGAGACCCAACGGGCTACCTCCACCCGGCCGCGGCTCTATCGCGCCCTGCCGCGCTCGTCCGCCCAGGACCGGGACCGCAGGTGGCGGACCCTCCCCGCGGGGATCGTCTTTCATGCTTCCGAGAGCGAACTGGCCTCCTTCGAGCCGGAACGCAACGGGTTGTTGAAGCGGCAGGTCTTGGGCCTGCTGGAGTACGCGCAGCGGCACGGCCTCTATCACTACGTGGTGGACCGCTTCGGCCGCGTGCATCGCATCGTCGAAGAGAGCGACGTGGCCGACCACGCGGGCCATTCCCTCTGGGCGGACACCGGCTGGATCTACCTGAACCTTAACGCCAGCTTCCTGGGCGTGGCTTTCGAGGCGCAGACCGAGGCGGCTGCCGCCCATAGCGCGCTCAGCCCCGCCCAGGCGCATGCCGGCAAGATTCTCCTCGAGATCCTCCGCGGCAAGTACGCCATAGCGCCGGAGAATTGCGTCACCCACGCCCAGGTCTCGGTGAATCCGCAGAACTTCCGCATCGGCTTCCACGCCGACTGGGCGCGCCACTTCCCCTTCCGACCACTGGGACTGCCGGACAACTACCGGCGCCCGCCGCCCAGCGTGGCGCTGTTCGGCTTCGGCTACGAGCCGGCGTTCTTCGACTCCGCGGACCTCGAGCTCCAGGCCAGCCTGCTCGGCGCCGACGAACAGGTCCGCCAGGAAGCCGCCGGCCGGTCCATGCCGCCGGCGCGCTGGAGACAGATCCTCCACCGCAGGTATCGGGAAGCCTCCTTCCAGACGATCAGAGAACGGGCGGCGCTCACGGAAGCGCCCGCCCCACAGGAGTAACGGCCATGAGCGACACCGAACGCGAGCCTTGCCTGGGCCTGGATATCGGCACCAGCCGCATCGTGCTGGCCCGCCGGGCGCAGGGCAAGTTCGACTTCCAGGCGCAACTGAACGCCTTCGTGAGCATCCCCTTCTCCAAGCTCACCCACAAGGTGCTCAAGAAGGAGGGCGTGCCGCACAAGGTGCGCGGACCCGAGATCCTCATTTACGGCAACGAGTCGGACCGCTTCGCCGAGCTGTTCCACGTCGAGACCCGCCGGCCCATGCTCCACGGGGTGTTGAACCCGGGTGAGCCGGACAACCTGGAGCTGCTCCGCCAGATCGTCGCCGGCCTGCTGGGCAGCGATGGCAAAGGCGGAGGCAAGCTCTGCTACAGCCTCCCGGCAGCGCGGCTGGTCTCGGGCGAGGAAGTGAAATACCACGACGCGGCCCTGCGGCACGTGCTCGCGGAGTTCGGCTTCGAGCTGCGGAGCATCGACGAGGGCCTGGCGGTGGTCTTGGGCGAGCTGGAGGCCTCCAACTATACGGGCATCGGGATCAGTTGCGGGGGCGGGATGTGCAACGTCTGCCTGGCCTACCTGTCGGTGCCCGTGCTCAGCTTCAGCCTGCCCAAGGCCGGCGATTATGTGGACGCCACCACGGCGACGGCCACCGGCGAGGGGGCCACGCGGGTGCGCCTGATCAAGGAGCGGTCCTTTGTGCTGAACGGCAGAGCGCCGGACAAGGTCCACCGCGCCCTGACGGTCTACTACGAGGACATGATCCGGAGCCTCATCGGGGCCATGCGGGAGGCTTTCTCGGAGGCGCGCCGTCTGCCCCGGCTGGACCGCCCGGTGCCGGTGGTCCTGAGCGGCGGCAGCGTTCTGCCGGAGGGCTTCCGCGAGCGCTTCGAGGGCGTGCTCAAAGAAAGCAGCTTCCCGGTGGCCATCTCCGAGGTCGTCCTCTCGCCCGACCCGCTCCACTCCACGGCCCGGGGCGCCCTGATGGCCGCCCTCACGGACATGTAGGACGAGACGCCCGTCTTGTTCCCCGCTGGGCCAGCCCGAGGTTCGCCCCACGGCCCGCGCCGGATCAGTGCTATCATCGTGGCTCTTAAGTATGTGCAACGAGGCCCCGCCGTCGCGGAGAATCGATCCCGTCACGCCGCTGGTCTTTCTGGCGCTGCTGGGCGCGGTCCTCGGCCTCCAGTGGGGTTCCGGCGCGTACCGGGCCGAGCTCGCCGGCCACCCGGACGAAGCCGCGCACTACGTCACCGGCCTGATGCTCCGGGACTGGGTGGCGGCCGGGCTGCCCGCTTCGCCCCTGCGCTTTGCCGAGAACTTCTACGTGCACTACCCCAAGGTGGCCTTGGGGCACTGGCCCCCGGTGTTCTATCTGGTGCAGGCGGCCTGGACCCTGGTGTTCTCGCCCTCCCGCGTGGCGGTCCTGTTGCTGATGGCCCTGCTGGCGGCGGCCGTGGCGCTGCTGCTCTATCTGCGCCTGCGCGCAGAGTGCGGGAAGCTCATCGCCGTGGCGATGGCCCTGCTGCTGGTGTCCCTGCCGATCGTCCAGCGATTCACCCACATGGTCATGACCGAAGTGCTGGTGATGCTGCTCAGCTTCGGCGCCGCGCTGGTCTACGGGCGATTCCTGGAGAAGCCGGCGTGGCGCGAGACCATCCTGTTCAGCCTGCTGGCGGTGCTGGCCATCATGACCAACGGCAAGGGACTGGCGCTGGCTCTGCTGCCACCGTTGGCGGTGCTGATCGGGTGGAGATGGGAGCTGCTGCGCAGCGTGCTGTTCTGGTTCCCGGCGTTGCCGGTGGCGGTGCTCTGCGGGCCCTGGTACGCGCTGATCACCAGCCGGAGTCTGGCCATGGCGGGCCGGCCTAGCGGCGAGTTCACCCGGGTGGCCGCCGTGGAAAACCTGAGGCTGCTGGCGGGGTTCTTCGGATGGTGGACGTGCGGCCTGATCCTGGCCGGACTGGCGGTAAAGGTCCTCGGGCCTCTGCGGCGGGGCCGGATGAGCGGTCCGTGGGCGGCCCTGCTGGCGCTGATTCTGAGCGTCTGGGCGTTTCACTCGGTGGTGCGGGCGGGCCTCGAGTGGCGCTACATGATGACCGCCATCCCGCCGGCGATCGCGCTGGCCGGGGCGGGGGCCCGGTGGCTGGCGGACGTCCTCTCGCGCGCCGGCCTGCGAGCCGCCTGGGCGGCGGTGTGCGTGCTTCTGGCGACCGGTGCGCTCTATGCCTGGGAGAGGTTCACGCTGGTGGTGAAGCCCTCCGATGGCTATCCCGCCCTGGTCCGTGAGCTTCTGGCCAAGCCGGAGTTTCGCCACTCGGTGATGCTGGTGGCGGCCGACGCCGCCCGCGAGGGCGCCTTCATCGCCGAGGTGGCCGTCCAGGAGAGGCGCCCCGGCCACGTCGTGCTGAGAGCTACCAAGATGCTCGCCAGCAGCACCTGGTCGGGTCGCCAGTACCGGACGCGATACGACCACCCGGAGGACGTGGGCGACTTCCTGGAAAGCGTTCCGGTGGGGCTGGTGGCGCTGGACACCGACCCAACCGTCCCCTGGCGCCCGCACCGCCAGCAGCTTGTGGAAGCCCTCCGCCAGCGTCCGGACCGCTGGGCGCTGGTGAATCTGGGAGCATACCCGAACTCGCGATTGAGGGTGTACCGGCTGGCCGGGCACGAGAGCAGGCCCGCCGGCAAGGTCCGCGTGGACATGCGGCCGCGGCTGGGCCGGGTCATCGAGAGCCAATGAGCGCTCCCTCGACGCCGCTGGAAGCCGCGGGCGGCGCCTCCGCCTGCCTGGACATTTACGGCTACCGGGTCGAGATCCGCGGCACCCACCTCCAGGCGGTCGAGAACCTGGCCTCCGACTTCGCGCACTTCCGCGCGGAGCGGGCCGCCGCCTCCGCCCTGGTGGAGCTGATTGAGCAGCCGCCGCCTTATGAGGAGGCGCCACCCCTGCGCGCCACCGTTTACACGCCGCGCAACGTCTCGTTCCACCGCGGCCCCCTGACCTACGTAGATTACGCGGGTCGCGCCCTGGCCATCCACGATCGCCGCGTGGGCAGCCTGCGCATCTACAGCCTGGATGCCGACCTGCTCTACGAAGCCGCCTACCTGTTTCTGCTTTCCCAGATCGCCGAGTTCCTCGACGACCGCCGCCTGCACCGGCTGCACGCCCTGGGCGTCAGCGTGGCGGGGTGGGCGGTGCTCGTCACGCTGCCCATGGGCGGCGGCAAGAGCACCCTGGCCGCCGAGCTGCTGAAGTACCCCGAGGTGAAGCTGCTCTCCGACGACTCGCCGCTGGTGGACCGCCAGGGCCGCCTGCATGCCTTCCCCCTCCGCCTCGGGCTGCTGCCCGGCAGCGAGGGCCAGATTCCGGCCAGCGAGTTGCGCGCGATCAACCGCATGGAGTTCGGGCCCAAGATCCTGGTCAGCTACCGCTATTTTGCCGATCGCGTCTGCTCGGTGGCCGAGCCGGGTCTGCTGCTGCTGGGCAGCCGGAGCCTCTCCCGCAAGTGCGAGATCTCGCCAGCCGGCTGGCGCGCGGCCATGCGGGCCATGTTCACCAACTGCGTGGTGGGCCTGGGGCTGTTCCACGGACTGGAGTTCCTGTTGCACCACAGCGTGATCGAGCTGGCGGGCAAAGCCCGGGTGGCCTCCTCGCGGCTCCGTAACAGCCATCGCTTGGTGCGCCGCTCCCAGTGCTTTCACTTGGTGTTGGGCCGGGACATCGAGGAGAACGGCCGCACCGTGATCGAGTTCCTCCGGCGCACGTTGCCCGCCGGCGGGGCCTGACCCGCGGTCAGCGCTTGGGCCGGCTGCGGTGGGAGCGCGTCACTTCGAGGTGCAGGACGCCGCGGCGCAGCCCGGCCAGCAGCGCGCCCAGCACGAACGCCAGGTCGGCGCCGTAGCGCAGGCCCGCCAGCGCCAGCGAGCGCAGCGGGCGCCGCCAGTCGAACCGCAGGCTGGCGTACCAGCCTCCGGCCACCAGCCCCAGCGATAGCGCCGCCACTGCCGCCTCTTCCGCTCCCGCCAGCGCCGCCGCCAGGCTGGCCAGCAGCCCCGCGTGGAACACGTGAAAGCTGCTCAGGAAGATCATTCCGTAGATTGGAAATGGCATCTCCAGCAGGCAGCGCACGCCCAGGGGGTCTTTCACCGGGTTGGACAGGTCCAGCCGGTACACACGCAGCCTCGGCCCGGGCGTGTGTTTCTTGTACAGGTACGGACGCGCCTGCCCGTAGCCGAACCACTGCCGCCACATTTCTCCCAGCGTACGCCGGTCCAGGTGCCGGATCTTGGCGGAGGGCTCGTACCACAGCTCATAGCCCGCCCGGGCCACCCGGATCGACATGTCGATGTCCTCGCCGGTGCGGCAGGCGAGGTCAAACCCGCCAGCCTTCTCTAAGGCTTCGCGGCGGAAGGCGGCGTTGCAGGTAGCGAAGAAGGGGTGGAAGATCGTGTCCTTCCTTCTGGGCACGTAGCCGCGCTGGAAGTTGCACCTGGTGATGTCGATGATCACTGCTGGAAGGCCTCCCGGTCTGCGCGGTAGTGCTCCCCGATCAGGTCGGTGGTGATGCCGAGCCAGGCGATGTCGCCGCCCACGGCGCCGATGTGCGGGTCGCGGTAGAACGGTTCCACCATCTTCTCGACCCACTGCGGCTCGGCCACGCAGTCGTCGTCGGTGAACAGGATGATCTCTCCCGTGGACTCGCGGATGCCGCGGTTGCGCGCCGCGGCGATGCCCGGGGTGGTCTCCACCACGGCCTTGAGCGGCAGGCGGTCCCGGTACTGCGCGAAGACCTCCGCGTAGCTGGCCGTCGAGTTGTTATCCACCACCAGCACTTCATCCGGCGGCAGGGCTTGCCGGGTCAGCGACTCCAGCAGCCCCGCCAGCAGCTCGGGCCGGTCTTTGGTGACCACCACCACCGAGGCGGTCAGCCTGTGCTCATCCGTCATGGGTGACCTCTCTCAGGTACGAAACTGCGGCCGGGATCAGCCTCCCGATGTCGGCCGCGCGGCCTTCCAGTTCGCTGCGATACCCTTCCTCGAACTGCTCCAGGAAGGGGGCCGCCGGGACGCCCCGCGCCGCCAGCGCGCGCCGGACCGCGGGAAGCGTCATGGGGAAGACCGCTTGGCCCGCCCGGGCCGAACGCACGACGGCCTCCAGTTGCAGGCACTTCCAGAACGCGCGCAGGAAGTCCAGGTTGTTGGTCTTGTAGATGACCGGATCCTCCAGCGCCTCGCGGAACAGGTCGTACTCCTCCGCCAGGAAGTCCTCCACCGGCCGGGTCCACGCCGCGCGTTCCGTCCCCCGGGTGGCCTCGCCGTCCACGCAGGCTCCGGGCTGGGCCAGCCCCAGGAACACCTCGGGGTTCCACTGCGGCAGTAGGACGGCCTGATAGGGTTTGTCCCAGGCCGGATCGTGGATCTGGTAGGCGGCCGCGGGCAGCAGCAGGTAGAGATTGACGCGGCGGCGCAAGGGCGCGCTCCGCTCCTGATGGAACCGGCTCAGCGCGAGGAGCTGCTCCAGGCTGGGCAGCTTGTCCGGGGCAGCCTCGATCAGCAGCAGGATCTCGTCCATGGCGAACCCCAGGCCGCAGACCGCGTGAGCGGCGCGGTAGCAGCCGTTCCACTGCCGCTGGACGAACCCCACGGCGTCCCGCACCAAGGATTCCTCGGCGCCGCTGCGGAACTGCTCGGTCGCGGGGCCATCCAGTTTCACCGCCACGGCCTTCCCCGCTTCCAGCCCGGGATGCGACTCCAGGCGGCGGTGCAGGTCCTCCAGATGCGGAAGCAGAAAAGCGTGGACCTCCTCGAACGCCGCGCCGTCGTAACGCAGGTAACGCCCCTCGGCGCAGCGCAGCAACTTGCCGAACAGACCGTTGGCCTCCGAGGAAAGGCTCTGCTGTGCAGCTTCCAGTACCTGCTTCCTGGAGTGCAGCAAGCCCTGCCCCGTCAGGGCCAACTCCATGCGGAGGATCTCCGCGATCACCTTGAAGCACAGGCTGTGGTTCAGGACCCGGTCCGTTCGCAGCCCGTGGGCGGTGATGGCGCGGCGGACGAAGAACATCCACCACACCTTGACCTCGGTGTGCAGCCCGCCCAAGGCCCGTTCCCACGGCAAGGGTTCGAGTTGGCGGACGTAGTCCGTGCCGTAGAGCAGCTTCCACGACGCGGCCCCTTCGGTGAACCGGAACTGGAAGTGGTAGGTGCTCTCGTAACGCTTCCGGAAGTCCTCCACCGTGTGGGCGCCGAGGATCGGGTCGTAGAGCGGGATCCGGCGGGCCAGCCGGGCATACCACTCCATCAGCCGCTCGCGCTCGTCGCTCTCCCAGTCGCCGATCACCGTGAAGTCGATGTCGCTGACGCCCGGCACAGCTTCCTCGCCGGCCCACCCGCGCATCAGGTACACCGCCCGGGTACCCCGAAAACTCGCCAGCCGCTTCGCCGCCAGGTGGATCAGGAGCCAGTAGACAGACCGGTACGCCCAACTCAACGGCGGGAAAGCGGTGGCGGCTAACCACCACCTTACGACCGGCTTAAGCGACGAAAGAAGCCTCCAGGACGGTCTTTCACCCATTCAGCCACACAGAACTCCATTGTAACTTCCCGCCACGGCGTCCGGGAATGAGCCCGGTACCAGGACCACGGTTCTGCCGGTTCTAGGCCATCGGGAAAGGCGTCAGCCTGATGTGCCCCGTCTTTCTTACCGCCGGTGCTGCTCCCGCAGCAGGGCGGGATCGTCCAGGCGCGGCGAGGGCTTAGGATCCAGCGGCTCGCGCGCCGTGGCCGGGTCGAACAGCCGCGGATCGACCGGCAGCGTTTTGTACGGGGCGAAGTCAGGCTCCTCGGTGAAGCAGTCGCCGAGGTCGCTGGCGGCGGCGTCGAACAGGTTCAGCGGCGGCAATCCCAGCAGGCGGAAGGCGGTCTTCAGCAGCCCCGGGAAGCTCGCGTTCACGCGGGAGACGTAGTTCTTCCGGGCGTAGGGGCTCACCAGCAGGAGCACCGTGCGGTGCGAATCCACATGATCCACCCAGCCCTGCGCGTCGTCCTCGGTGATGAAGACGGCCATCTCGCGCCACCAGGGCGTCTGCGAGAGGTACTCGACGATCCGGCCCAGCGCGTAGTCGTTGTCGGCCATGTAAGAGGCCTCGAATGGGTAGCCGTCCTCCGGCCGGGGCTTGGCCAGGTGGTCGTTGGGCAGGTGTATGTAGATGAACCGCGGAAACGGCTCGCTGCCGCGCACGTATTTCTCCTCGATCTCGGCGATGAACTGCGCGGCGCGGTACTGGTCCGGAATGTTCATGTTGTACTGCGGATACTGCCGCGAAGTGTTGCGGTACAGCGGCTCGGGCATGGGCACGTTGGTGAAGTACCGCGCGCCCGTGGGTTTCAGCCCCGGACCTTCGTTGACGCCGGCCAGCTCGAAGCCTTCACCGTAGTTGCGGAAGCTGATGCTGTGCCGTTCCAGGTGGTGCCACAGGGCGCCGGCCTCCAGTTGCTCCTCCGGGTGCACCGAAGAATTGCTTTGGGGGAACAACAGGCGGCCGGGCGCGCCGGTGGGCAGGCGGAAATCCTTCTGGCCGCCATAGGAGGCCATGAGCGAGCTTTCGGTCCAGGCGTTGGGATAGGACCCCACCAGCCAGTGGTGGCCGTCCACGCTGACTTCCGAATCGGCGTAGAAGTTGTCGCTGAAGGCCCAGCGCGCGGCCATCGCGTGGTGATTGGGCGACACGTTGACCCCGCGCAGCGCCAGCCGCGAGCGCAGCGTGCGCCGTGGCTCGGGCACGTCCGCGCGGCGGCCGAAGCGGGCCAGCGCAGAGGAGCCCGCCACCCGCCCGTTGGAGGCGCGCTCGAGGTCTCCGAACACCTCGTCGAAGGTGCGGTTCTCCTTGACGATCAGCACCACGTGCCGGATGCCGGCCGGCAACGCGGCGGCGGGCTGGGATTGCGGCACGAACCCGTTCAGCTCGAGCACCCGCGCGGTGTGTTTCTCAACCTCCTCCGCAGCGGGCAGCGGAAAGATCGAGATGCTGCCCCGCCGGAACACTCCCTGGAAGGTTTCGCCGGACGCCGCGCCGCCGGCATTCGGCCCCGTGCCGTTCCCCTTGGCGTTCGTGATGTAGACCTCGCCGCCGTGCGTGACTATGCGAGTGGGGAACCAGCCCGCCGGCAGGTGCCCGATATGCTTCAGCGTCTTCGTGTCCACTACCCCGACGGCGTTGATCCCCGCCTCGGCCACCAACAGCCACCCGCTGGGTCCGTGACAGGCCAGGCCGATGGGCAGCACGCCGCGCAGGTGCTCCAGACCCGGAATGCGAATCGGAACGGTGGCCCGCGTCTTGTACGTGCCGGCTTCGAGCACGGTCAGCGAATCGTTGTGCGCGTTCGAGACGAAGATCAGTTCCGAGGTGGCCGCCACGCCCGATGGGCTGCTACCGCCGAGGCTGCTTGCCCCGAAGGGCAACCCGGTGCGCACGAAGGCCTCCACTCGCGGGGCCGCCGGGTCGCTCACGTCGATGGCGCACAGGGAATTCGATTCGCGCACGTTCGGATCGCCCAAGCCCGGCACGTCCACCGGGCCGCGTTCGGTCGTGCGCCGTGCGCCAGCCAGCGCCTCCGGCGAGGGGAAGCCGAAGGCGGGGAACTCCAGGCCGGTCTCGCGCGGGCGCTTCGGATCCCCGCCCGGTATGGGCTGATACTCGAACATGCCCAGGTTGGTGACGTAAGCCTTGCGGCGGTCGGGCGACAGCGCCACGGCAAACGGCAGACGCCCCACCCGCACCCACGCCAAAATGCTGCGGTGGCGGACGTCGATCACCACCAGGCGGAAGTTGGCCTGGTCCACGGCGTACAGCAGGCCGCGCTCGGCGTCCAGCGCCAGATCGCCGCTGTAGCTGTCGGCGTACCCTCCCGTGTTGAGATCGTAAACGTGATGGAGGCGCCCGCTGGCCGGATCGATCAGCCGCACGCGCCCCGAGTTGCCTTCGGAGGCGTACAGCGCCCGCTCGCCGTCGAAGGCCAGACCCATGAAGACGCTGCGCCAGTCGTCCTCCTCCGGGCCGGCCTGTTCTTTCCGGGAGGGCGCGATCAGGTGGCGCTCCCGCCAGTACTGCTTGTCTTTCTCCAGCACGGTGAGCGAATATCGTTGAGGGCCGCCGTTGGCTGAGACCACAAGGCGGCCGCTAGGGCTGACCGCCAGGCCGAAGGGGCCGGGGCCGGTGGTGTACTGGCGTCCCAGGGGGGCGATGATGCGTCCTCCAGGCAGTATGCTCTCGGCGCCCGGGCGGCGCGCCGCCGGGCGTGTGCCGGCCGGCGCGGCATACTCGGCCGCTCCCAGCCCCGCGACGGCGGCTAGCAGGAGAAAAGCCAGCATATGTTTCGCATTGTAAGGCAAGCGAGGTGACCGATGAACCGCAGATCATTCATGGGAGTCTTGGGAGGCACGACGATGATGGAACCCTCACAGTCCGGCGCCGCCGCCGGCGAGAGAACGAAAATCTACACGCTCCAGAACTTCTACCTGAAGAGCGGCACGCAGGCAAGCCGTAACCACGAGTTCTTCAGCAAGGCCTTCCTGCCCGCTCTGAGCGAGATCCACGCGGGCCCCAAGATCGTCCTGGAGGCCCTGGTGGCGCCCCACATGCCCCAGCTCGCCCTGATCCTGGGCTTCCGCTCCCTCGAGGCGTTCCAGGAGGTGGGCCGGGAGCTCTGGAAGCAGGAGAAGCTCCAGAAAGCCGTCGAGGCCCTGGAGAGCGGCCCCGAGCCGCCCTATGAGCACTACTCGGTGTCGCTGCTGGAGGCCACCGACTACTCGCCGGAGATCGTGCCGCTCACGCCCCCGCCCAAGGCGCCGCGCATCTTCGAGCTGCGCACCTACCACTCGCCGACCTGGCGGCAGCTCAAGGCCCTGCACGAGCGCTTCGCCGGCCCGGAGATCAAGATCTTCCACCGCTCGGGCGTGCACCCGCTGCTGTACAGCAGCACCGTCGTCGGCCCCAACATGCCCAACCTCACTTACTTGATCCCCTTCGACAACCTGGCGGCGCGTGAAAAGGCCTGGGCGGCGTTTGGCGCCGACGAGGAATGGAAGAAGGTGCGCGCGGAGTCCATCGCCCAGCACGGGCAGATCTCCAGCGTCATCCAGATGTGGCTGTTCCGGGCGGCGCCCTATTCGCCGGTGCGCTGAGCGGAGAGGGCCGGGGCGCGCTCGACCCAGCGGCGGATGACCTCGCAGAGCCGCTGCGCCTGGATGGGCTTGCTGATGTAGTCGTCCATGCCGGCGGCCAGGCACTTCTCGCGGTCCCCGGCCATGGCGTTGGCGGTCATGGCGATGATGGGTACCCGGCCACAGGCGCCCTCCAGGCGGCGGATCTGGGCCGTGGCCTCCAGGCCATCCATCTCCGGCATTTGCACGTCCATCAGCACCAGGTCGTAACGCTGGCTGGTCAGGGCCTCCAGGGCGTGCCTGCCGTTGGGGACCGCGTCGGTCTGATACCCCGCCTTTTGCAGGATGCGCAGGGCGACGGTCTGGTTGACGGGGTTGTCCTCGGCCAGCAGGATGCGGTAGCCGCCGTTGTGGGGCGCGGGCTTATCCGCCGGCGCGCGCTGCTCGGTTGCGGCAGCTCGGCCCGCCGCCGGCTCGGGCTGGTACTTCGGGAGGCGCAACTCGAACCAGAACAGGCTGCCGCTTCCGGGTTCACTCTCCAGGTCGATGCGCCCGCCCATCAGCTCCACCAACTGTTTGGAGATGGTCAGGCCCAGCCCGGTGCCTCCGTACTTGCGCGTGGTCGAGCCGTCTCCTTGCACGAAGCTGTCGAACAGGCGGGAGCGCTGCGCGGCGGTGATGCCGATGCCCGTGTCGCGGACCGAGAACCGGAGGGTGGCCGCCTGAGCGTCCTCCGCGGCCAGCTCGGCGCGCATGTCCACTCCGCCGCGCTCGGTGAACTTGATGGCGTTGCCGGCCAGGTTCATGAGGATCTGGCGCAGCCGCGCCGGGTCGCCGCAAACCAGACGGGGCAGGCCGGGCGCGGCCTCCCAGGCCAGCTTGAGGCCCTTGGACTGTGCGCGCACCGCCAGGGTGGTGCGGACCTCCTCGATGACCGAGAGCGGATCGAACGGCAGCCGCTCCAGCTCCATCTTGCCGGCCTCGATCTTCGACAGGTCCAGGATGTCGTTGATCAGGATCAACAGGGCCTCGGCGCAGCGCTGCACGCCCTCGGCGTACTCGCGCTGCTCGGTCAAGAGCGGCGTGCCCAGCAGCAGCTCGGCCATGCCCAGCACGCCGTTCATCGGGGTGCGGATCTCGTGGCTCATGTTGGCCAGGAACTGGCTTTTCAGCTCGCTGGCCTCGCGCGCGGCCGCCAGCGCCACGCCCAGTTCTTCGTTCTTCTTCTGCAATTGCTGGGCGTAGTGTTGCAGGCTCTCCTCGGCCCGCTGGCGCTCGGTGATGTCCAGCAGGGCGGAGCGCATCCCGGCGATCTGCCCCCGCCAGTCGCGGATCAGGTTCTCTTGGATTTCGACGGTGATGATGGCGCCGGCGCTCCCTACGTAGCGGCGCTGGAAGGGAATCAACGGGGCTTGCCCGGTCAGTTTCCGGAGCACCGCCTCGCGGCTGGCCGCTTGCTCCTCCGGCGCCGCGAGCTCCCAGATGGGACGGTCCAGGATCTGGTGGGCTTCCAAGCCCAGCAGCTTACACTCGGCGCGGTTCACCCGCCGCACCACGCCCTGCCGGTCGATCTCGTGATAGGCGATGGGGGCGTCCTCAAACAGGCCGCGGAACTGCTCCTTGGCATGCCAGAGGGTCTTGCCCCCTGCCACGTAGAAAACCAGCCAAGCCAGGATGCAGCACAGCAGAATCCCGAGCAGGATCCCGCCGATGAAGACGAGCATGGTCACACGGAGCCACAGGCTCCTACAGGGCTAATCGGCTCAAGGGGTTGGGAATCTTAGGGAAAAGCGGCCCCTCAACCGGCCGGCAGCATCTTGGAAATGTCGTTATAGAGGACGAATACCACCACCGCCATCAGGAAAACAAAACCCAGTTTCAGCACTGCTTCCTTCAGCGATAGGCTCAAGTCCCGCCGCATCAGCATCTCGACACCCAGCAGCAGGATCATGCCCCCGTCCAGGATGGGGATGGGCAGCAGGTTGAAGATGGCCAATTGCAGGCTCACCATCGACATCAGCATCACAAAGGCCGCGGGACCCTCCCGCGCCGCCTCGCCCGACAGCCGCGCAATCCCGATGGGGCCCTCGAGCGATTTCGGGGACATCCGCTGCTCCAGGATGCGCTTTAGAAACTCGTATACCAGCCCGGCGCTCCGGACGTTCTGCCGCAGCGACTCGGCCACGGCGTCCGCGAACGCCAGTTGGGTGTACAGCATTCGGGGTTGCAGGAACACCCCGATCATCCACTTCCCGGTGCCCTCCGGGTAGGCGAACACCGGTTGCACGGTGACCCGGCGGCGCCGGCCCTCGCGCTCGTAGTCGATCTCGACCGGCTTGCCGCCGCCCAGCCGGATGATCTCCTGAAGCCGGAACTGCGACCGGATGGGATGGCCGTTGGCGCTCAGCAGCACGTCGCCTGGCTGGAGCCCCGCCTGCTCGGCCGGAGTCCCGCGAGCCAGGCTGGCGATGTGGATCTCGCCCTGCTCCAGCCACCCCGCGTGTCCGACCCCGGTGCGGGCGTCCAGCTTCGGCGTGACGGTGGTCCAGAAGGTCCGCCCGCCACGCTGCACCTTGACCTGGAGCGGCTGGTTGGGGCCGGCGATCTCCTTGACCGCCACGTCCTCCCAAGTGGGGTACTCCTTGCCGTCGATGGCCACGATGCGGTCCCCTTCTCTCACCCCGGCCTTGGCGGCCGGCGAGTCGGCGAAGACGTGTCCCACCATCGCGCGCACGTCCGGCGGCTTCTGGAACTTCACCATGTAGAGGCCCGTCAGCAGCGCCACGGCCAGCACCAGGTTCATCGACGGCCCGGCCAAAGCGATGAACAACCGCTGCCAGCGCGGCTTGGCCAGGAAGGCGCGGGGATCGTTGACGCTTTCCTCGCCCGGTTGCTCTCCGGCCATCTTGACGTAGCCGCCGAACAAGATCAGCGAGAAACGGAAGTCCGTTTCGCCGCGGCGGAAGCCGAACAGGCGCGGCCCAAAGCCGAAGCTGAAGGCCTCGATCTTCACGTCGCATATGCGGGCTGCCCAGTAGTGCCCCAGCTCGTGCACCAGGATCATGATCCCGATCAGCACCAGCAACCACAGGATGTTCTGCGCAATCACCATATCGCTTGAACCGTCTCGGAGCCGCGCGCGCCCGCCGCCTCAGACCGGCGCTGCACCTCCGCTTGGGCCGCCTGCCGCGCCTCGCGGTCGATTTCCATTATCTCATCGAGAGACCGCGCCTGCTGGTTGGGAACCCGCGCGAGCGTTTCTTCGACCACTTGGGCGATTCCGGGAAACGAGATGCGTCCCGCCAGGAAGGCCTCTACAGCAATCTCATCGGCCGCATTCAGGGTGCAGGGGGCCGAGCCGCCGGCCGCCTGGGCCGCGTAGGCCAGCGCCAGCAGCCGGAACTTCTTGAGGTCCGGGGGACGGAACTCCCAGGTCCGCGCCTCCTGCCAGTCCAGGCGCGGCGCCGCCGCCGCAGCTCGCTCCGGATACGTGAGGGCGTACTGGATCGGCATCCGCATGTCGGTCGCGGACATCTGCGCGATCACGCTGCCATCCTTGAACTCCACCATGGCGTGCACCGCCGACTGGGGATGGATCACCACCTCGACCTCCGCGGGCGCCAGGCCGAACAGCCAGCAGGCCTCGATCACCTCGAAACCCTTGTTCATCAGGGTGGCCGAATCGATGGTGATGCGCCGGCCCATCTTCCATGTGGGATGATTCAGCGCCTCGGCCGGAGTCACGGCGGCCAGCGCCTCGGCCGGAGTCTCGCGGAACGGCCCGCCCGACGCGGTCAGGATGACGCGCACCACCTCGCTGCGCCGGCCCGCCCGCAGGCACTGGTGAACCCCGTTGTGCTCGCTATCCACGGGGATCAGCTCGGCCCCCGCCGTACGGGCTGCCTCTGTCACCAGCTTGCCGCCCACCACCAGCACTTCCTTGTTCGCCAGGCCGATGGTCTTCCCCAGCCGGGCGGCCTCGTAGGTGGCTTCCAGACCAGCCACCCCCACAATGGCTGACATCACGAAGCTGACCTCCGGCGCGCAAGCCGCCGCCCTCCGGGCTTGGGGCCCCCAACCCAGCTCCGGCCACTCGGACCTCGCCAGGCCCGCCTCCCGCAAACCCTTGACTAGACTCGCCAGCGCCTCTTCAGTCGCCACCACCGCCACCCAGGGCCGGAACTCCAGAATCTGGGCAGTGAGCGCCGCGACGTTGCGCCCCGCCACCAACCCCCAGATCCGGTACCTGTCCGCGTGCCGGCGCACCACATCCAGGGTGTTGCCCCCGATCGAGCCAGTGGAACCCAGTATGGTCAGCTTCTCCATGGACGGCTGCCCAATCTACCCTTCCCGGAGGGCAGACATCCAGCTTAACGCGGTTTTTCTGGTTTGGGGTGCCGGGGAGGATTGCTTCAGGGGTCTTTTTTAAGAGGTTAGTCTCGCTTTGGTGGGAGTTGCCTCCCCGGCTTGATTCCAATTATAGGATACTCTTCCGCGCAATGCAACAGTTTTTTGTATTTTTTATTTCCGCCCCTTCACCTCCACCCCCGACCATGACTCTAAAACCTTGATAACAGAGCAGAAATCCTCTTCTCCCCAGCCGGCCGCCACCGCCGCACGGAACACCTGCTCGGTCATCGCCGTCAGCGGAAGGGGCACTCCCAGGTTCCTCCCGCTCTCCAGGGCCAGTCCCACGTCCTTGGGCATCCACTTTGTGGAAAAGTTAGTCTGGAAGTCCCGCCGCAGGATAAAGGGGGCCTTGAAGGCCAGCAAGGCCGAGCGGGCGGCGCTGTGGGCCAGGATCTCCAGCATCAGCATGGGCTCGAGGCCGGCTTTCGTGCTCAGCACCAGGCCCTCGCAGAATGCTTCCAAAAGATTGGAAAGAATCAAGTTCTGGGTCAGCTTGGCGTGCAGTCCCAGGCCTTGGCCGCCGCAGTAGTAGGTCTGGCGGCCCATCGGGTCGAAGTACTTCTTGACCCGGTCGAACACCGCCTTCTCGCCGCCTACCATGAAGGTCAAAGCGCCCTGTTCCGCCCCGGGCTTCGACCCCGTGCACGGAGCGTCCAGGAAGTGCACGCCGCGCTCGGCCAGCTTCTCGGCGATGGCCCGGCTGCGGTACGGGGACACCGTGCTGGTGTCTACCACCACCGCGCCGGGCTGCGCGCCTTCGATGACGCCGTTCTCGCCCAGCACGACCTGCTCGGACATCTCGCTGGTTCCCACGCACAGGAAAGTGCATTCGGCGGACTCCGCCACCTGCCGTGGGGTCTCGCAGCAGATGGCTCTGTCCTGCTCGGCCAGCCGCCGCGCCTTTTCCGCGGTGTGCGACCACACCGCCACCTCGTGCTTGGCGCGGATCAGGTTGCGAGCCATGGGGTAGCCCATGATGCCCAAGCCAAGAAAACCGAGTCTTGCCATGCGAGCCTCCTGAGGTGGTTTCGAGCGAACCGCCATTGTACGATGCGCGAGCCGTGTTCGACAAACCGCCCGGAAACAGGGAGGCTGTCCTGACCGTTGCCCCGCGGGCTCGGTATATATCGGTATATAATCGTTGGACCAAGGACCCCCTTGCAGAGGAGAACCGCCGGCACTGCGCCTGGCGATAGGAGGAGGCGCTGGAGGCCATGCGAATACCGCTTGAAGTTGACAACCTGTTGTGGCGGGTCGTCAGACCTTCGACCCGCCGGGCCTTGCACGAAGCCTTCGAGGAGTGGGAAAGAGCCAATCGGTCCTTGACCCGGCTGGTCCTCCAGGGCGCCCACCGGGTCCCGCTCGCCGCGCGCAGCGCCGCCTATCTGACCGGCCTCTTCGGCAACCCGCTGGCTTCTCTGGCGGGAGGTCTCCTGGAAGGCGCGAGCCTCTTGGAGGCCGGCATCCGGCGATTGGCAAAACACTATGAAAGACACGGCAAGCTCACGCCGGAAACCAGGAAGCATTTCGAGGAGCTGATGGCCGCCCTGGCCAGGCAGGCAGACCGGCGGGGCTGAGCCATGCAACGCCTGGGCCGCTACGTTTGGTAAAGACCGGCGGGCGGCTGATCAAGCACGCCCGCTACTATTGGCTGCTGTTGGCGGAGGGCCATCTGACGCGGCGGCTCTTTGGGGCGATGGTGCGGCGCATTGCGGCGTTGCCGGTGCCAGCCGGATAGCCGAAGCCCGAACGGAGGCGAACTCGTGGAACGGCGGGACAGGGGGTGGACAGGTGTCTGACAACCGGCTTGGGACAGAGGCAGTTTTGGGCGTTCGAGGCCCTGGCAGGCGGCGGTATCGACCCATGCGGGCGATGGGGAAGCCCTCCGGCGCCGAAAGCCGTGCTAGCGGGTTGACACGGCGGGGGGGCGGGTGTACATTCGATCTGTCCGCGAGTCCAAGATGGCAATTCCCCTGAAGTGGTTGCGCATGGCGGCCGCTGCCGTTGCGGTGGTCTCGCTACTCGCGCTGGCGGCCCTGCTGTTGATCAAGACCCATCAGGCCGGGCGCGCAGGGAAGGTCAGAATCAACCCGGCTGACGGCCAGCGCTATGTCTGGATCCCGCCGGGGCGCTTCGAGATGGGCTGTTCTTCAGGGGACGGCGAATGCCAGGGTGATGAGAAGCCCCGGCACGGCGTCATTATCAGCAGAGGCTTCTGGATGGGCCAGACCGAGGTGACCGTGGGCGCGTACAGGCGCTTCACCCAGGCGGCGGTTCGGGCAGCGCCGCCCACGCCGGATTTCGCCCAGAACGAGAACCACCCGGTAGTGATCGTGACCTGGGATGACGCTGTTGCCTACTGCCGCTGGGCGGGCGGAAGATTGCCCACCGAGGCCGAATGGGAGTACGCGGCAAGGGCGGGGGCGACCGGCCCGCGTCACGGCGACTTGAACGCTATTGCCTGGTACCGGGCAAACAGCGGGGGGCACACGCACGAGGTCGCGCAGAAGCAGCCCAACGGGTTTGGCCTTTATGACGTGCTGGGCAACGTCTGGGAGTGGGTGGCGGACTGGTACCACGAGAAGTACTACGCCGCTTTCGATCCGCGCGGCCCGCCAAGTGGCCAGTTTCGGGTATTGCGGGGCGGTTCCTGGTACAGCGATCCCAGGAGCGTGCGTGCCTCGAGTCGCGCCGGGGTCGCTCCTGGCTGGAACGTCAACTGCGGGTTTCGTGGCGTGCGGGAAGTGATCCCTTGATACTTTTTCCTTTTCCCTTTACACTCTGATTCGACGAATGCATTGCGGTTCCAAGGGGCGAAGCCCCTTGCCCGATTTTTTTCGCGATGGCGAAGCCAGCAGGATCCGGACCGGCAGTGGTGGTCGGGAAGGCGTATGAGTTCGCGCTCCGGCTGCTGCCGAAGGTCGAGAAGTTCCCGCGATCGTACCGCTTCAGCGTGGGAGACCGGCTGGTCGCTGCTGGCCTGGACCTGCTGCTGCTATTGGTCGAGTCGGCCTACAGCTCGGAGAGGACGCAGCGAGGAGTTCCTCGAGGCTCTGCGCCTCACCCGGCACGCTGGCAAGAGCCGCGTATACCGGAGCCGCGACGGGGTGACTTTTCTCGGTTGGCGGATCTTTCCTGACCGCGCCCGTCTCGTGCGAAGTAACTCAGCCGCGCTGCGTCGCACGTCGGCCCCGCACCCCACACCCCCGGGCCCTCCTACCGGCAGTACACTCGAAGGGGAGGCAACCATGCCGCACCGTAAAGGTGACGCCCACCCTCTGCATCCGCCCACGGAGGTTCTGACGCGCGGCTTTGATCCGCGCCTGTCCGTGGGGTCGGCCCGGCCGGCGGTGTTCCGCAGCTCCACCTACGTGTTCTCCAGTCCCGAGGCGGCCGAACGCGCCTTCGCCGTGGCCCTGGGCAAGGCCCGCCCGGCGGAGGGCGAGAACATCGAGCTGATCTACTCGCGCCTCAACCACCCCAATGCCGAGATCCTCGAGAACCAAGTCGTGCCGCTGGAGCCAGGCGCGCACCAGGCCGCCGTGTTCAACTCCGGCATGGCGGCCATCATGACGGCCTTCATGAGCTTCCTGCGGCCCGGCGACGCCCTGGTCTACACGCTGCCGGCCTACGGCGGCACCATCCATCTGATCCACGATTTCCTCGAGCCGTTCCGGATCCACTGCGTGGGCGTGCTGGCCGGGCGGGGCGCCGCCCTGGACGAGGCCATCCGCGCTGCCCAGAACCTCCGCGTGGTGTTCATCGAGACGCCGGCCAATCCGGTCATGGTGATGACCGACATCGCGCGGGCCGCGCGCGCCGCGGCCGAGCACCCCGACCGCCCCCTGGTCATGGTGGACAACACCTTTCTGGGGCCGGCCTTCCAGCACCCGCTGCTGCTGGGCGCCGACCTGGTGCTCTACTCGGCCACCAAGTTTCTGTCCGGCTTCAGCGACTTGCTGGCCGGCGTGGCCCTGGCGAAAGAACCCGCCCTCATCGAGAAGCTCCGCGCTCACCGCGTCATGTTCGGCAACATTCTCCAGCCGGACGAGTGCTGGATGCTGGATGGGCGCCTGCCCACCGTGTCCCTGCGCATGAACCGGCAGAGCAAGAACGCCCAGCGCATCGCCGAGCGCCTGGTCGAGCACGCCAACGTGATCAAGATGCATTATCCGGCCCTGTTCGACGATGCCGAGCAGATCAAAATCCGCCTGGCGCAGTGCTCGTATCCGGGCGCCATGTTCTCAATGGAGCTGGCTCGCGGCCGCGAAGGCGCGTTCACCTTCCTGCGCAACCTGAAAGTGGCGCACAACGCCGTCTCTCTGGGCGGAGTCGAGACGCTGGCCTGCCACCCCAAGACCACCACCCACTCGGGCATGTCGGAGGAGGAGCTCGCGCTGTCCGGGATCACCGACTCCCTGGTGCGCATTTCGGTGGGCATCGAGGACTGGCGCGACCTGCTGGCGGATTTCGAGCAGGCGCTGGACGCGATTTAGGGATTCCTCACCGGAACAGCAGCCGCCAGGCGGTGTTGACCAGCGCGTGCGCCACCATGGCGGCGCGGATGCCGCCGCCCTTCTCGAATGCCAGGCCGTAGAAGACGCCCGACACGGCGGCCAGCAGCGCGAAGCGCCAGTTGGGGAAAGCCCGGAAGGGCAGGTGCGCCAGGCCGAACACCAGCGAGGCGATGGCCAGGCCCGCCCAACGCCGCTCCAGCCACTGTCCCAGCCACCGTTGCAGCAGGCCGCGAAAGAAAAACTCCTCCGACAGCGCCACCACCCACAACATCCCGGCGAAGGTCCCCGCCGTCACCAGCAGCGTCTGCCACCACGCGGCCTCGAGCGGATGGAAAGACACAAACCCGATGGCCAGACCCAGCGGAATGCCGACCGGCACGAACAGCAGGAAGCAGCACGCGCCGATCGCCCACTCGCGCCGCGCAGGCCAGAACCCGAAGCCCGTCCCGCCGGCATGACGGACCGCCAGCACGCTCATCGCTCCGGTGCGGATCCACATCAACTGGCCCAGGAACTCCGCGGGCGCCTGCGGGGCCGGGCTGGGGTAGATCCGTGAGAACACCTTCGTCAAGACGACCACGGCAATCACCGCCACGAAGGCCAGATCCACGATGGGACGCCTGGGCAGGCAGACGTACCAGAAAGAGATCGCCGCGGCCAGCACCACCAGCCGCGCCAACCCCTCCAGCCGGAACTGGCCCGTCGGGACGGCGTAGATGAGGTAGGGAAGCGCCGCGCTGGCGGTCATGGCGAGCGCCAGGCCGCGCGGCGACAGGCGCGCTTCCAACGCCTGGCGCACTCCCTCGAAGCCCGGCGCCAGATAGAGGGCCGCCTCGAGGAGAATCGCGGCCAGCAGCGTGGCGGTCACCACGGCCGGGATCTGCTCGACGACGGCGTAAAGGATCCCCACCGCGCCGAGCACGGGCAGCACCACCGCCAGCGTGACGGCGTAACTGCGCAGCTCCCGCGGCATCCGGTTCATCTTAACACCGGCGCGCGGCCGGCTGCGCGCCGGCCGTCAGGGAGCGGCCAGTAGTCCATGTCGGGGCCGTGGCTGCCGGGCAGGGGCTCCTTCTGGCCTACGGCCGGGCCTCGACCGGCAGCCGGGCCAGCAGCGCCGCGACCAGCTCGCGAGCCACGGCCAACCCTTCCGGCGGATAATCGCCCGAGGGCAAGCTGAAAGCTTGCGCCACATAGAAAAAAGCCGCCCCGCGGGGGCGGGGCGGCTGGAAATAGTGGACCGCTGGCTTACGCGCCCGGCTCGGCCGAGCCGCGACCGTCAGGCAGCGGCTAGTAGTCCATGTCGGGGCCGCCGTGGCCGCCGGGCATGGAGTCCCTCTTCCTCTCGGGGATCTCGGCCACCAGGGCCTCGGTGGTCAGCATCAGGCCCGCAATTGAGCTGGCGTTCTGGAGCGCGGTGCGGACCACCTTGGTCGGGTCGATGACGCCCGCGGCCACCAGGTCCTCGTAGACGGCGGTCTCGGCGTTGAAGCCGAAGTTGGGGTTGTCGGAGGTGCGGATCTTCTCCACCGCGATGGCCCCCTCGAAACCGGCGTTGCCGACGATCTGCCGCAGCGGTTCCTCGCAGGCCCGGAGCACGACGTTGACGCCGATTTGCTCGTCGCCGGCCAGGCTGAGCTCCTTGAGCGCTGCGGCCGCCCGCAGCAGGGCGACTCCGCCGCCCGGAACGATGCCCTCTTCGACCGCCGCGCGCGTGGCGTGCAACGCGTCCTCGACGCGGGCCTTCTTCTCCTTCATCTCGGTCTCGGTGGCCGCGCCGACCTTGATCACCGCCACGCCGCCGGCCAGCTTGGCCAGCCGCTCCTGGAGCTTCTCGCGGTCGTAGTCCGAGGTGGTCTCCTCGATCTGGGTGCGGAGCTGCTTGATGCGCCCCTTGATGTCCGTGTCGCTGCCGGCCCCCTCGATGATGGTGGTGTTGTCCTTGTTGATCACCACGCGCTTGGCGCGCCCCAGGTCGTCCAGGCGCACGCCCTCCAGCCGGATGCCGGTCTCTTCCATGATGGCCTTGCCGCCGGTCAGGATGGCGATGTCCTCGAGCATGGCCTTGCGCCGGTCGCCGAAGCCGGGGGCCTTCACGGCGCAGGCGGCCAGGGTGCCGCGCAGCTTGTTGACCACCAGCGTGGCCAGCGCCTCGCCCTCGACCTCCTCGGCGATCAGCAGCAGCGGCCGCCCGGAGCGCGCGATGGCCTCCAGCAGCGGCAGCAGGTCCTTCATGTTGCTGATCTTCTTCTCGTGGATCAGGATGTAGGGCTCCTCCAGCACGCACTCCATCCGCTCCGGGTCGCTGATGAAGTAGGGCGACAGGTAGCCGCGGTCGAACTGCATGCCCTCGACGAAGTCCAGCTCGGTGGTGATGGTCTTGCCTTCCTCGACCGTGATGACGCCGTCCTTGCCCACCTTCTTGACCGCGTCGCCGATGATCTGGCCGATGGTCATGTCGCCGTTGGCCGAGATGGCGCCCACTTGCGCGATCTCGTCGCCCGCCACGGGCACCGGCTTGCTGAGTTTCTTGATCTCCTCGACCACCACTTCGACGGCCTTCTCGATGCCGCGCTTCAGGGCCATGGGGTTGGCCCCGGCGGCCACGCTCTTGACGCCCTCGCGGAAGACCGCCTGGGCCAGGATGGTGGCCGTGGTGGTGCCGTCGCCGGCCACGTCGGAGGTCTTCGACGCCACCTCGCGCACCATCTGCGCGCCCATGTTCTCCAGCGGGTCCTTCAGCTCGATTTCCTTGGCCACCGTCACGCCGTCCTTGGTGATGGTGGGGCCGCCGAACTTCTTCTCCAGAACCACGTTGCGCCCCCTGGGGCCGAGGGTTACCTTCACGGCCTCCGTCAGTTGGTTGACGCCGCGCAGGATGGCCTGCCGGGAGGCTTCACTGTAAACGATCTGCTTGGCTGCCATAGAAGTCTCTCCTGAATTCGCTCCTTTACTTGCTGGCACCCTCGAGGATGCCCAGCACTTCGTCTTCGCGCATGATCACGTACTCCTCGCCTTCGATTCTGATCTCGCTGCCGGAGTACTTGCCGAACAGAATCCGGTCCCCGGCCTTGACGTCCAGGGGCACAATTTTGCCGTCCTCCAGGCGCTTGCCCTGCCCCACGGCCACGACTTCGCCCTCCTGAGGCTTCTCCTTGGCCGTGTCCGGAATGATGATGCTGCCCTGACGGACTTCCTGCTCTTCGATTCGCTTGACCACGATTCGATCGTAGAGCGGTCGAATGTTCATACCCATGCCTCCATCTCGAAACTGTGTAGTTTGTTTGGAAACTGCCGGGCACCGGCTGAGCGTCCGGGCCCAACATACATTATTAGCACTCTCAGGGGAGGAGTGTCAACTGGATGACGTAAGCCACTGAAAACTCAGTGGTTGTGCTCTCGTCTGCCCTAAGGCGCCAGATTCATCTCCCGCAGCAGCTCCGCAAACCGCCGGTCACCGCGTAGCGGCGCGTACCCGGGATGGGTCTTCAGCCACGAGACGTACTCGCCGCGCCCTCCCAGTTGTAGTCGCAGCTTCCAGCGTTCCGCCCAAGGCCTGGGCGGAGTGGACTGGCGGCCCGGTCAGCGGAGCATCCGGAGGTCGTCGGCCAGCGCTGCCTCTGGCCGCACCTCGACGTTCGGCGCTGCCTGGTAGATTCGCCGCACGGCCTCCGCTTCCATCCGCTTGTTGCGCGCGTCCACCGCCCCGGCCAGCACCACGCGGCGCGGCGCCAGCGCCGCCGCCACCTCGGGCAGGTCCGTGTGCCGGAGCAGCTCGGGGACGAAGTTGGCGAAGGGATGGCCGTGGTTCTCGGTCTCGACGACGTTTCGAAACGACACCAGGCCGCCCGCCAGGTACAGCGTGCTGATGCCGGCGTCGAGCGCCGCGGCGAACAGCGCCGGCGCCGTCATCTTGCCCAGCGCGGCCAGCACGAGCCGGCGCCCCCGGAGCGCCGGGTGGGCGCGCACGGCGGCGGTCAGCGCCAGTATGTCGGTGACCCGCTGGCCGAGCAGCGGCCGGCCCAGGATCAGCGAGGCCCAGGCGTAATTCTCCTCGTCGTTGTGCGAGCGGGCGTAGCGCGGGTGGCTGCGTCCGAACTCGGGCCACAGGTCGCCCGTGCCGCGCACGTCGGCCGCGCACACCATCTGGCCCTGCGCCGCCAGCGTCTGGCAGAGTTCGTCCTCGCGCCAGCGCACGATGCGCCCGGCGGGGTCGAGCACCAGCAGCGCGGGCTTCGAGGGTTCAACCGCCTTTGGCAGGAACAGCCAGGCGGGCAGCCAAACGCCCGGCGCCGAGGGCACTTCCACGGCTTCAATGTCCAGGCCGCGTGAGGGCACCCTCCGGAGCAGGGTGAAAGCCGCGCCCGCCGCCGGGCGCTCGACGGCGAGCAGGCGCTCGAGCGATGCCGGCTTCCTAACCAGGGCGCGCTTCCGGTTCAGCGTGAAGGGCGTCTCCCCGCCCAGGGCCCGCACGATGTTCCCCGCCTCGGTGACCCACAGCGCCCGTTCCGGCTGGGGCGCGGTGGGCGGCTCCTCCGCGAGGCGCCGCGAGTCGCCCTTCAGCCAGCGCAGAAACCAGTTGTAGACGTGCAACCGCGTGTCGTAAGAGAGGCCGTGCGGCAGCGGCGTGTCGGCCCACGCCAGCCGCTCGGGATGCCCCAGCGCCTGGTAGGCCCGCTGGAGTTTCTGGAACTCCTCCCAGCCGCTCGTGATGTAGGAAGACGAGTAGGTGCCGAACCAGTCCTTGTCGCTGACGCTCACCAGCAGCGGTTTCGGCGCCAGCGGGTAGAGCAGGTCCCAGCGGTCGAACCCCGCCGGGCCGGCGGCCAGGAAGTTCTGCTCGGCGTCGTCGCTCGAGCCGGGAGGGTTGAAATCCGCACAGGCGAAGTTCTCCGTGTTCCCGCTGCACACCACGGCGGCGGCCAGGCGGTCATCGACGCAGGCCAGCAGCATCGTCAGCGTGCCGCCGCCGGATTGGCCCGTCGAGCCCAGGCGCTCGGGATCCACCAGGGCATGGGCGGCCAGGTAGTCCAGGCTGCGCACGGCGTCCCAGACCTGAAGCCGCGAGCTGGTGTCGCCCACGAGCAGCATCTGCTGGCCCGGCAGCGTGTGCTCGTCGTCGGCTGAGGCCAGGCGCGTGCGCGTGCCGCTGGCATCCGGGTAGTAGACGCGCTCGCCTTGCCCCATCGGGTCGAAGGCCAGCACCAGAAAGCCCAGCCGCGCCAGTCCCTGGCAGCAGCGCTGGTACGGGTCGGCAGCCTTGCCGTTGAGCGCGTGGCCCATCTGAAACAGGATGCCGGGGAAGGGGGGGCGGCCCTGCGTCGGGATGTACAGGTTGGCGGTGACGTGGAAGTTGGGCCGGCTCTCGTAGACGAGCTTCTCCAGCCGGTAGCCGGGGCGCTCGAAGGCGACGGTCGCGCGGGCCTTCAGCGGCGTGCGTTCCGGCAGGCCGCCCACCAGGCGCCAGAAGGTTTCGCGCGCCCAGCGCTGGCGCGCGCGGATGGCTTCTGGCGTGGTCAGTTGGGCGAGCTCGCGGTTGCGGCGCGCATAGGCCTGGCGCGCCAGCTCGCGCAGGTAGTCCGGCAGGCAGCGCGAGTAATCGCGGTAGGCGGTGCCGGGGAAGCCCTCCTGCGCGCGGGCCCCCATGGCACAGACGGAGGGAAGGCTCACGAAATGCCGGCGGGTCATTAAGCCAGTGTACCGGTTGCAGACCAGGGCGAGGCAGGCCTCGCCCCTACCAGGTGGTAGGGGTCGGGCAGGCCCGACCCGCTGTGGTCCCCCCCCGCGCCCTCACTGCGCCGGGAGGTTGTAGAAGAAGGTCAGTTGCAGGCGGATCTGGGCGCCGCGGAACTCGGTGGGCAGCGGCGGGAAGGGATTCGAGGCGCTGATGCCGGCCACGGCGGCGCGGTCCAGGGCGTCGGCGCCGGAGGGCGTGGCGATCACTAGCTTGGGCACGTAGCCGTCGCGGCTGATGGCGAACTGGATCTGCACTTTGCCCCGGCGGCCCATGCGCACGCTCTCGGGGATCACGGCCAGCCAGTTGCGCCGCACCGAGGCCAGCACCGCCACCAGATACGAGCGGAAATCGACTCCCAGCGGATCGCTGAGCAGTTCCAGCGCGCTGCGGGCGCCGGCCGGCGAGCGCGCTCCGGGCAGGCCTTCCTGAACGCCGCCTCCCACGTCGCCCACGATCAGCCCGCCTGCGGGCCCGCGGCGGACGGCGGAGCGCACCGCCTCTCCGAGGGAGGCGCTCGGCGGCGCGATCTTCCCCGTGCCCGCGGGGACGCCCGCCGAAGCCCCCGGTGGTTCGAAGGCCAGCTTCGGTTTCTCGACCGGCTCGATCTGCGGCGGCGGCGGGGGCGTCAGGGGCGACGTGCCCAGCGGCGGCGGTTGCGCCTGCGCCGCCGGGCTTTCGATCTGCGGCGGCTCGGGCAGGGAAGGCGCCGGGGCCGCGCCCCGGCGAGCCATGAGTACCTGCGGCAGTTGGATCCGCCGCGGAGCCGTCAGGCTCTCGAGGCTGAACTCCTTGCCCACCCGCCCGCGGTTGCGCGAAGTCTGCGTCAGCTCGGGCGGCGGCGCGATCAAGGGCGCCAGCATCCGCAGGCCCGCCTGGCGCCGCCCTGCGCTGATGACGTCCTTAGGCAGGGAGACCAGCCCGGCCAGCAGCAGGGCGTGCAGAAACAGGGATGCCAGGAAGGCGCCCCTCCTCCGCGGCAACTCCTCAGGCCTGCTCCAATGCGGCGATGGAGGGGCGGGGGCCATTCAGGACTTCCAGGATTCGAGTGTGTGGGCCACCAGGCGCGAGTGCTCTTCGATCTTGTCAAGTATGGCCAGCGCCACCTCGAGCGCGCGGCAGGCCTCCGCGCCGCTGACCGCGGGCGCACGGCGCGTCTCGACCGCCTCGAGGAACGCCTCGAGCTCGAGGGCCAGCGGCTCGGCTTTCTCCACCGCCAGCAGGCGCGAGCCGAGCTGGCGGTCCGGGCTCACCTCGAGGACCAGGGCGTCCTGGCGGGTGTAGTCGAGCGAAACGTACTGGTGCGGCTGGAACATCCTGAGCTTGCGCACGCGCTCGGTCGAGACGCGGCTGGCGGTGAGGTTAGCGACGCAGCCGCCGGGAAATGCGAGGCGCACGTTGGCGATGTCCACCCGCCGCGAGAGGATCGAGATGCCGGCGGCGCGGATCTCCTCCGGCATCTGCCCGGTCAGGCTGAGCACTATGTCCAGGTCGTGAATCATCAGGTCCAGCACCACGTCCACGTCCAGGCTGCGCGGCGTAAACACGCTCAGCCGGTGCACCTCGAAGAACAGCGGCAGCCGGGCGACGCTCCGGAGCGCCGCCACGGCGGGGTTGAACCGCTCCAGGTGCCCCACCTGTAAGACGCGGCCGCGCGCCTCGGCGGTTTCCACCAGGCGCCGGGCCGAGGCCGGGTCCGCGGCGATGGGCTTTTCCACGAGCACGTCGATGCCCGCCTCGAGCAGCGCGCCGCCCACCTCGGCGTGCGCCGAAGTGGGTACCGCCACCACCGCCGCCTCGACCCGCCCCGCGAGCCGGCGCGCGTCTTCCAGCGCTTCGCACGCGAAGCGCTGGGCGGCCTCCTGGGCGCGCGCCCCGTCGGTGTCCACCACCGCCACCAGCTCGGCCCGCCCGGACTCGCGGAGCACCCGCAGATGATGCTGCCCGAACGATCCCGCGCCCACCACCGCTACGCGAATCTTGCGCAAGGCGCCTCCACTGTTCACACCCAGTATAGCGGCGGCATACACTGAAGGCATGGTGCGCCGACTCTCACGCCGCGAACTCGGTATGGCCGCCCTCGGGGGCGCCGCTCTGGCTCAGAGCAAGTACGGCGGGCCGCTCGACGGGTTCGAGAACAAGGTGGACCCCGCGACCTTCGACCCGGTCCTCTGGACCCGCGAACGCTACCGGTCGATGCCGCTTAAGTTGGCCTTCCGCGCGCAGAACCGGCGCCAGGCGGAGGCCTGGCAGAAGCGCCTGCGTGCCAAGTTGGTCGAGCTGCTGGGCGGCTTCCCTTCCGAGCGCGTCCCCCTCGCCCCGCAGACGCTCGAGGTCCGGGAGTTCCCTAAGTACCGCCGCGAGAAGTTTCTTTTCACATCCAGAACGGGATTGAGCGTGCTGGGCTACCTGCTGACACCCGTGGACATGAAGCCTCCACCCGCCACGGTAATCTGCGTGCCGGGGCACGGACGCGGCGTCGATGACATCGTGGGCATCGATGCGGAAGGCGGCGGCCGCACCAACAAGGCCGGCTACCAGCATGACTTCGCCCTCCAGGCGGTCGAGCATGGCCTGGCGGCCGTGGCCCTCGAGCCCCTGGGCTTCGGCTGCCGCCGCGACCCCGCCGCTAAGAAGAAAGGCCTCGGCACTTCCTCCTGCCAGCCCGCCGCGGGCGCCGCGCTGCTGTTCGGCGAGACCATGATTGCGTGGCGGGTTTACGACGTGATGCGGGCGCTGGACTGGATCGAGACGCGCCGGGAACTCGATGCGCGGCGCGTGGGCTGCATGGGCATCTCGGGCGGCGGCACGTGCACGCTGTTCTCGACGGCGCTCGAGCCGCGGATCCGCGCCGCTATGGTCAGCGGTTACCTGAACAGTTTCCGCGACAGCATCCTGAGCCTCTCGCACTGCATCGACAACTACGTGCCGGGGATCCTGAACTGGGCCGAGATGCACGACGTGGCCGGGCTGATCGCCCCGCGCCCGCTGTTGGTGGAATCCGGCGAGCGCGACAACATCTTCCCCATCGAAGCCAGCCGCGCCGGCTTTGCCCGCGTCAAGAAGATCTACGAGGTCTTCGGCGCTGGCCCGCTGGCCGAGCAGGAGGTTTTCGACGGCCCGCACAGCTTCCACGGCGCGCGCGGCCTGCCGTTCCTGGCGAAGC
>Ga0315289_10001191_pt1 | contig 40775 bp, 32 predicted proteins | sample YL17G11_40_MG_FD_203452 | JGI IMG/M metagenome (GOLD analysis project Ga0315289, IMG submission 203452) | Sediment microbial communities from Yellowstone Lake, YNP, Wyoming, USA - YL17G11_40 | ecosystem: Environmental > Aquatic > Freshwater > Lake > Sediment | place: USA: Wyoming | collected... | reverse complement strand
CAATATGTCGGTTAAGAAAGCGGCTATGGCTCTCATTAAGCCAGGTAAAGAAATAACTGAAGGGCTGCTAAACCGCATTGAAATGGCATGGCGCCCCTACGATCCCTGCTTTGGCTGTGCTACTCACACTTTACCTGGACACTCACCTATACCTGTATACGTCTATAATAGCGAAGGAATACTGGTTAAGAGCTTGAATTAGTTGTCTTTTTTGCTATGACAGATTTTGGGGGAATGGGCAGGGTACTAATCATAATTGGCATTATTTTTGTGGTGCTGGGATTACTTGTCTCTTTTGGTGGACGCATCCCATTTCTGGGTAAACTGCCAGGTGACATCTTAATCAGGAAGGATGGCATTACCTTCTATTTCCCTGTCGTTACCTTCCTGTTACTGAGTACGGTATTAACGATAATTATTAATGTTATACTGCGATTTAAATAATAAGACGGCGAGCTTTAGTGAAAACCAGCGACTTTGACTATCCCCTCCCCTCTGAGCTTATTGCTCAAACTCCTGTTGAGCCAAGAGACCAATCACGGCTTATGGTTCTAGAACGCAGTGACACTTCGATAAAGCACAGGAGGTTTTTTGAGATAGTCGAGTATTTACGAACTGGTGACGTTTTGGTATTTAATAATAGCCGTGTTATACCGGCTCGTCTCAACGGGAGAAAGGTTGATAGCGGCGGTAGAGTGGAAGTTCTGCTATTACGCCAGTTGGATAATGGTGTCTGGGAGACACTGGTTAAGCCTGGCAAGCGGGTTAGCATTGGCACTAGAATTGAGATAACGAATGATTCTGAGAATGAGCATGGAGCTAGAGTTCTGGCTGAAGTAACCGAACTGAAGCAGGATGGTATAAAGGTGATAAGCTTCTCCAATCAAAAACTACTACCGGAGCTAGGCAAAATTCCCCTCCCACCATATATACACCTTCCCCTGGCTAATCCAGAGCGTTATCAGACCGTCTATGCTAGTGTCGCCGGTAGTGTAGCTGCTCCCACTGCTGGATTGCACTTCACACCGGGACTAATTAACAAGATAAGGGAGAAAGGGGTTCAGTGCCTGTTTGTTACTCTTCATGTAGGGCTTGATACCTTTCGACCGGTTAGAGAGGATGACCCACTTAAGCACCCTATCTATAAGGAATATGGTGTGCTAAGTCAGGAGGTAGCTACTCAGTTATGTCAAGCTAAAGCAGAGGGAAGGAGAATCATCTGTGTTGGCACTACCACGGTGAGGATTGTAGAGCACGCAGCTCAAGCAAGCAAGGCATCCCTTTTAGAGCCGTTTGAGGGCTGGGTGAACCTCTTTATTTTGCCCGGATACCAGTTTCGTGTGGTTGACGCTCTTATTACCAATTTCCACCTCCCCCGGACAACATTGATGATGCTGATTACCGCCTTTGCCGGTAAGGAGCTTATAAATAAAGCCTATGAGGAAGCAATAAGATTACGCTACCGCTTTTATAGTTTCGGCGATGCCATGCTGGTTTTATAGCATAAATTGGAATAGGCACGGTTTACATTGGGACTAAGAAAGGCATATAAGTATGACTAGCTTAAAGATATGGTTTCTGGAAACCAGGCCACATTTTCTGCTTCTTTCTGTGGTGCTGGCGTTCCTTGGCACCTGCATAGCTTGGTATGATGGTGATTTCCACCTTGGTTATGCAGTGCTAGCCTTCGTCGGGATACTCTTAGCCCACATCAGCGTCAATGTGCTTAATGAGTACTTCGACTATAGAAGTGGTGTAGACCTGGAGACGAAAAGAACCCCCTTCAGCGGAGGCAGTGGCATACTTCCTGCCGGACTCCTCAAGCCAGCACAGGTCTTGTGGTTTGGTCTAGTGTGTCTCCTGCTGGACATACCTATAGGTGTCTATTTTGTTATCATCAGAGGCTGGCTCCTGTTGCCTCTGCTTCTAGTAGCTTTGATATGCATACTCCTTTATTCTCCCTTCATACTAAAGCTGAGATGGCCTGAGTGGTCTCCCGGGTTAGGGCTGGGCATTTTACCAGTTCTCGGGGCTTACTTTGTTCAGACTGCTGCCTACACTCTTCCTGCTATTGTGGCATCCATACCCTCTGGCATTCTGGTGCACAACCTGCTTTTACTGAACGAATTTCCTGACATAGAAGCCGATAAGAAGGCAGGCAGGAAAACCCTGCCCATTACTATGGGGGGGAGAGGAGCAAGCATAGTCTATTCGGCTCTGACCCTCATAGTCTATCTGTGGATAATCGGTGGTGTACTGGCAAAGCTAATGCCAGCTTTTTCTTTAATCGCCTTGCTGACGCTCCCCATGGCGATAAAGGCTATTCAGGGTGCTCTGAAGTATCAGGACATGGGCAAGCTAGTGCCAGCTATGGGCAACAATGTCCTGGTTGTCCTCTTAACTCAGCTGCTCTTGGGCATCGGCTATATTCTAGCCAATGTTTTCTGAATAAGGTGATAGGTAATGTCGCTTGATTTGATTTTGCTGCATCCGCCCAGCGTTTATGATTTCCGATACAAGACCATACTCTATGGTCCTATTAGTGACCTCATCCCCTCCTCCCCTGTCTTTGAGATGTATCCTATCGGCTTTGCCAGTATATCTGAATACTTGGAAAATGCTGGTTATCGTGTGCGCATTATCAACCTGGCACTACGCATGCTGAACTCACGCAATTTTAATGTTGAGAAAATGCTAGGGAGGCTGAATGCACCGGTATTTGGCATTGATTTGCACTGGCTACCTCAAGCCCACGGTGCTATTGAGATAGCCAGACTTGTGAAAAGATACCACCCGAAGGCAAAAATAGTAGTAGGTGGACTCTCAGCTTCATATTACTATCGTGAGCTTCTACAATATCCCGAGATAGACTTTGTCCTACGGGGTGATTCTACCGAGGAGCCTCTCCGCCTGCTCATGGATTGTATAAAAAATGGTAGTAGGCTGGCGGCAGTGCCCAACCTTGCCTGGCAGGAGGCTGAGGACAGGCTGGAAGAAACACCCCTATCTTATGTCCCTGCAGACTTTGGTGGAGCTATGGTTCACCACTACGATAACATTATCCGCTCGGTTATCAGACATCACGACCTTGCCAGCTATATACCATTCAAGGGCTGGCTAGATTATCCTATTACTGCTGTACTTACCTGCCGTGGCTGCACCCAGAACTGTGTCTTCTGTGGTGGTTCTGCTGCCGCTTATCGTCGTATCTGCAACCGCAGTCGCCTTGCCTTGCGCTCGCCGGAGGCTGTTGCCCGAGATGTGGATAGAATCCGGCATTTTGCTAGCGGACCTATCTTCATTTTAGGAGATATTCGTCAGTCAGGTATGGACTATGCCGATAGATTACTCAGCCTTCTTAAAAAGCAAGTGGTTAAAAACCAGCTTATTCTTGAGCTATTCTATCCTGCCTCGAAGGATTTTCTGATGAAGATGGGCGATGCCTGCCCCGCTTTTTGTCTGGAGATATCTCCTGAATCACATGACCCTGAGGTGAGAAATGCTATCGGCAAGCATTACTCCAACGAATCTCTAGAGGAAACCATAGGCTACGCCCTAGCTGCAGATTGCCAGCGGCTAGACCTATTTTTCATGATAGGGCTGCCAAAACAAACCCGGAAGTCGGTGATGGATACTATTGAGTACTGTGGTTATCTCTTGGATAAGTTTGGGGGAGGTAAAAGACTTGCCCCCTTTATCTCTCCCTTAGCTCCTTTTCTTGACCCTGGTAGCCTTGCCTTTGAGTATCCAGAGAAGTATGGCTATCGCATCCTGTTCCGAACGCTAGAGGAGCATCGCCAGGCACTGGTATCACCAAGTTGGAAGTACATGCTGAACTATGAGACGGAGTGGATGAACCGTGAACAGATTGTAGCCTCTACCTATGAGGCAGGCCGGCGGCTTAACCAGATAAAGGCAAAGCATGGTTTAATTTCAAGCGAAGTTGCAAAAGCTACTGAGCGCCGCATAGACATGGCATTAGAAGTGTTGCATCGTATTGATGATATTGTTGCCCAGAGTACTTATGCCGAGTTAGATGAGAAACTATCAAGCCTTAAGCCAGTAGTGGACGAGGTAAGTATGTCCACAGTTTGTGAGAAGACAGAGTTAAATCTACCTACCCCATTCATCAAGCTGAGATTAGCACAAGCCCTGTGGTCTTTGCTAACAAGACGGTAACAGTAGGAGGCAAGGCACCTCATCTGAGTTCAGCGTCTCATGAGCTTCTGATAAAGGTCAAGGTATGCCTGGGCAGAACGCTCCCAGGAAAAGTCGGCTGCCATGGCGTTCTTCATTAAGGTCGCCCACTCCTCTTTCTGAGATAAAAGGGACAAAGCCCTATCCACAACTTCTAACAGGGCACGAACCTCATAAGGACCAAAGACGAAGCCATTCCCTGTTCCTGTCTTCGGGTCAAACTCCTCAATGGTATTCTTTAGACCACCAGTGGCTCTGACAACAGGTATGGTTCCGTATTTGAGGCTATATATCTGGGTGAGACCCCCAGGCTCATAGCGGGAAGGCATGAGGAAGACATCGGCTCCCGCTATAATCTTGTGAGATAGGGATTCGTCGAAAGCAATTCGTACCCCGACCTTTCCGGGATATCGCACTGATGCCTTGCTGAAAAACTCCTGATACTGCCTATCTCCTGTCCCGAGGAGGACAAACTGTATTTCTCGAGAGACCAGCTCGTCCAGAGACTCCGCTAAAAGGTCAAAGCCTTTCTGTGTTGCTAGGCGTGAGACCATTCCGATGAGGGGTAGAGCAGGATTCTCAGGCAGGTAGAAACTCCGCTGGAGGTCGGTCTTGCAGACTTTCTTTTCTGAAAGATTCTCGAGGCAGTATGTTTTAGCAATGAAGGGGTCGGTTGCTGGATTCCAGATGTCGTAATCAGCGCCATTAAGAATGCCGACCAGGCTGGCTGCCCGCTCCTGGAAAACCCCCTCCAGCCCAAAGCCTTGCTCAGCAGTCTTAATTTCCTTAGCATAGGTAGGACTCACCGTTGTAATAGCGTCAGCGAAGACGAGTCCCCCTTTAAGGAAGTTGATTTTCCCATAAAACTCCAGATACTTTGGGGTGAAGAAGCTCCAATCGAGGTTTAAGAGATGCCAGTCCAGATACCAGAAGATACCTTGGTATCCTAGATTGTGGATGGTGAAGATGGTCTTTACCGAGGAAAGCTCAGGATAAAGATGAGGTTGAGCCTTAAGAAAGGTAATGGCAAGAGCTGACTGCCAATCGTGGGCATGGAGAATCGCCGGCGGGTCAAGCTTCAGGACTTCAAGGATAGCCCGAGCAAAGAAGGTAAACCGCTCGGCGTTGTCGGGGTAATCACCCTCAGGGGTGCTGTAGAGGTAATCCCGGTCGAAGTACCGGTCAGCACGGATGAAGTAAGTAGTAATGGTACTGCCAGTCCTTGTTTTTAGCAGAATCCCTTCCTCTTGGCGATGAGAGATGGGAACGGTGAAGCGCACCCCGGTATCTTCCAGCGGGAAGCCACTCTGAAGGACAGACCGGTAGGCAGGCATAATGAGAGAAACCCGAAGCCCGAGCCGTTCCAAAGCTTTAGGCAGGGAGTCCAGCACATCACTCAGACCGCCGGTCTTGGCGAAGGGAGCAATCTCTGGCGAAGCCATAGCAACATGTAAAGATGGAACTATCATCACCTAGCCCCTTTCCTATTCTCTCCATATATTATAGCTTTTTCTTGCCCAGGTGTCTTGCTTCTTTAATTGATGTAGAAAGTTTGATATAATTCTAAAAAGAAGGTATGTTGCTTAATTAGAGAGTCGGTGCCTGGGGGTGGTAGCAATGGACAGGGTGCTGGCGATAATTATGGCTGGGGGTGCAGGGGAGAGATTACAACCCTTAACTAAGGAGCGAGCCAAGTCGGCTGTCCCTTTTGGGGGTAAATTCCGGCTTATCGATTTTACGCTGAGCAATTGCATTAACTCAGGCATTCGCCAGATTTTCGTTCTCACCCAGTACAAGTCGGAGTCGCTACATAGGCACATTCAAGAGGGTTGGGCTATCTCAAGCTCAGGGTTAGGAGACTATGTATACTGTATTCCTGCTCAGCAGAGACTTGGGATGGATTGGTACCGTGGTACGGCTGACGCGGTGCGGCAAAACCTTCATCTGGTTAGAGGAAAAGAGCTTGAGCATACCCTGATTCTTTCTGGTGACCACATCTATAAGATGAACTACCTTCAGATGGTGGCTTATCATAAGATGAAGAACGCAGGTCTGACTATATCCGCCATCAGGGTAAGAGAAGAGCAGGCTGCCAATCGGCTTGGAGTACTTGAAGTGGGTCAAGACTATAAGTTGGTTGGGTTTGAGGAAAAGCCAGCGCAGCCAAAGACAATCGCCGACGCTCCAGACTATGTCCTTGCTTCAATGGGCATCTATCTTTTCAAGGTTGATGCTCTAACAGAGGCTCTGAAAGGAACGGAAGATGACTTCGGCAAAGAGGTCATTCCAAGAATGACAGGCAAGGGTCATGACATCTTCGTTTACGACTACGAGAAAGAGAACAGGATAGAGGATTTCGTAGTCGAAGTGAAAGAGGGTAAAAGAAAGAAGATTCTAGTCGATAGAACTCGTGATTCTTCCTACTGGAAGGATGTTGGCACCATCGATTCCTACTACGAAGCAAGTATGGCCCTCGTGGGCGTGGACCCACTCTTTAATCTTTATGGAGAGAGGTGGCCTCTCAGGACATATCAAAGGCCACTGCCTCCAAGTAAGTGTGTTCTCGGAGGGATGACACCAGAGTCTATTGTGTCTGATGGTTGTATCATCAGCGGCGGGATAGTTCGAAACTCTATATTGTCTCCAGGCGTGGTCGTGGAGAGAGATGCCTTAGTGGCAGAATCAATCATATTTGATGATGTTATCATAGAGCCTCATGCCAGGATAAGGCGAGCCATAATCGACAAGGAAGTTAGAATTCAAGCCGATGCATCTATCGGTTATGACTCGGAGGCAGATAAGAGGAGAGGTTGCGCAATATCAGATACAGGCATAGTAGTCGTTCCCAAGGGGATGGACATAGGGCCAGTCTAAAGAGAGACTAATTGGTCAGGGCATACTCAATATCTCTGTGTAATACCTTGCTTAAATACTGTCCAGTGGCTGAGGACTTCTCCTTAGTTATTTCCTCCGGTGTTCCTGTAGCTACAACATAGCCGCCCCGGTCACCAGCCCCGGGACCGAGGTCAATAATCCAGTCGGCATTCTTAATTACATCAAGGTGATGCTCAATGACAACCACGGTATTACCGGCATCAACCAACCGCTGTAGAACGCGGAGTAGGGCGGCTACATCCTCAAAGGAGAGACCAGTAGTTGGTTCATCAAGGATATACAGAGTCTTGCCGGTAGACCGCTTGGATAGCTCAGTGGCAAGCTTTATCCTCTGTGCTTCACCGCCAGAAAGAGTAGGTGCTGGCTGACCGAGATGAATATAGCCCAGCCCAACATCGTTCAGAGTTTCCAGCTTGTTTTTCACTTTGGGGAAATGCTCAAAGAAAGCAAGAGCCTGTTCCACAGTCATATCTAATACCTCAGCTATGTTCTTGCCCTTGAATCTAATCTCAAGAGCTTCACGGTTATAGCGCTTCCCCTTGCACACCTCGCAGGGAACGGTTACATCAGGCAGAAACTGCATCTCAATCTGTATGAATCCCTCCCCGCGGCAAGCTTCACAGCGTCCACCCTTGACATTAAATGAGAACCGACCCGGAGCATAGCCTCTCATTCGTGCTTCCGGGACGGTAGCGAAAAGCTCACGAATCGGGGTGAAGGTGCCGGTGTAGGTAGCTGGATTACTACGTGGGGTACGTCCGATAGGAGATTGGTCAATATTGACTACCTTATCAATATGTTCTACACCGATGATATCATCGCAATCACCTGCCCTCTCCCGTGACCGATAAAATATCTGTGCCAGTTTCCTATACATAACCTCATCGATAAGGGTGCTCTTACCGCTGCCTGAAACTCCGGTTACACAGACAAACTTGCCCAGAGGAATGTGGACTTCTATATTCTTCAGGTTGTTTTCCCTAGCCCCCTTTATTACTATTTCCTTACCTGAACCCGCACGGCGCCTTTGGGGTAAAGGAATCTGCTTCGCCCTGCTAAGATACTGACCGGTTATTGACTCCTTTGAGTTCAAAATATCGGTCAGAGTTCCTGTAGCCACAATCTGTCCCCCGTGCTCTCCTGCTCCTGGTCCCATATCAATAATGTAGTCAGCAGCCCGCATCATGGCTTCATCGTGCTCTACGACTAATATTGTATTTCCTAAATCTCTTAGTCTCTTCAGCGTTGCAATCAAACGAAAGTCATCGGCGGCATGCAAGCCTACTGTTGGCTCATCACAGATGTAGAGCACCCCCATGAGCCCGCTGCCAATCTGGGTTGCCAGGCGAATTCGTTGTGTCTCACCGCCAGAAAGAGTGGCTGATGGGCGGTCAATAGTAATATATTCCAGACCTACATCTTTGAGGAAGCCAAGGCGGGCTTGAATCTCCTTAAGAATCTGGTGGGCTATTATCTGCTCACGCTCACTAAGTATCGCATTTTTGCTAATCATGTTTACCCAATCCAATGCCTGGGTAACTGACAGTGAGCTAACATCTATAATATTTTTACCGCCGATGGTCACGGCTAAGGACTCTGGTTTGAGCCTCTTCCCCTCACAAACTGGGCATGGTTTCGACACCATATAGCGCTCAATATCAGCACGCGAGTGCTCTGATTCGGTGTCCCGGTATAGTCGCTCCATGCGGGGAATCACTCCCTCGAAACTGGTAAAATATTCTCTAACCCGACCATAGCGATTGTGATACCTTACTAGCTCCCCCTCTTCCCCATAAAGTATCAGCTTAAGGTGATGCTCGTTGAGTTCTTTTACCGGGGTATGCAACGAAAAGCCATAGCGTCGGGCTAAAGACTCAAGCTGGTCGTAATACCATGATTGCCATTGCCACGGACGAATTGCTCCCTGAGCTATGGAGAGTTCTCTATTAGGGATAACCAACTCAGGGTCTATCTCCAGTTTAACCCCCAGGCCGGTGCAGGCGGGGCAGGCACCGTGAGGACTGTTAAAGCTAAAGGTTCTGGGAGCAATCTCACCCAGGCTAATGCCACATTGTACACAGGCGAAGTGCTCTGAGAAGAGTAACTCCTCACTATCGATGATGGACACTAACATTACCCCTGCTCCCAATTTCAGGGCAGTTTCCACTGAATCAGCAATGCGACTCTGGCTGCCGCTTTGCCCAGTTACCAATCTGTCCACAACTGCTTCAATGGAATGTTTCTTGTTCTTATCCAGTTGAATCTCCTCAGAGAGGTCATAGATATGTCCATCAACCCGCACCCTGGCATAGCCTGCCTTACGGAGGTCATTAAATACCGCCTGATACTCACCCTTGCGGTCTCTAATCAGCGGTGCCAGAATCAGGATGCGACTGCCGCTGGGGATATTTTGAATAGCATCAACAATCTGCTGCACTGTTTGCATGGCAATCTCTCGTCCACATTTGGGGCAATGGGGGTGACCAACGCGGGCGAAAAATAGCCTCAGGTAGTCATAAATCTCAGTTACTGTGCCCGCTGTAGACCGTGGATTCCGACTGGGTCCCTTCTGGTCAATGGAGATGGCTGGGCTTAAACCTTCTATATAATCAACATCGGGCTTCTCCATCCTGCCAAGAAACTGGCGAGCGTAGGCAGATAGAGATTCCACATAGCGGCGTTGCCCCTCAGCATAGATAGTATCAAATGCCAGTGAGCTCTTACCCGAGCCAGAGACTCCGGTAATAACAACCAGCTTATCTCGAGGGATAGTTACATCTATATTCTTGAGGTTATGCTCACGAGCCCCTTTAACAACTATAGAATCTAATGGCATGATTGCACCTTTCCTAACTACCGTAGAATTTTATTGTAGCACTAGACCTGAAGCACAGGCAAGAAAATACCTTTAATGCCTACTTAATATGTGCTAAAATTCAGCCAAGGAGTGATTCTTTTGAGGCGTAGAAATACTAATATACCACCAGCAATAAACGAGTTACATCTTCGCCGTCTTACCGTAGATGAAGCGCTACTCAAGCTTGACCAATATCTAAATGATGCATTTATGGCTGATTTATATCAAGTCAAGATAATTCACGGCAAGGGAACAGGGACTCTCCGTCAGGTAGTACGAAAGCAACTGGCGAAACATCCACTGGTCAAATCATACCGACCCGGCGATTATGGTGAGGGGGGAGCGGGGGTTACCATAGTAGAGCTGGTGTCAAAATAGTTACGGAGGTTATGTAAAATGAACATTCTTGTAACTGGAGGGCTCGGTGCTATTGGGGGATGGGTTACCAGACAGCTTGTTGAGCGGGGTGATAGACCAGTTACCTACAGCAGGCATATTGATACCACACTGGTTAAGGATATTGTTGATAAAATCACCATGGTAACAGGTGATATTATGGACATGCCGACACTGCTCCGTACTATAAAGGAGCACAAGATTCAGATTATATGCCATCTGTCAGCAATGATGGCTAGGGACTGCCGAGCTAACCCGTGGCTTGGTTTTCAGGTTAATGCTGTAGGTACGCTGAACGTTTTAGAGGCAGCTAGAATTATGGATGTGGAAAGGGTTGTCTTTACCAGTTCGCTGGCTGCCTATGCTCCAATCACTGGGGAATACGGCTATCCTACTTATAAGCCCATTACTGAAGATTACCCTAAATACCCTACTTTTAAGCTAATGGGGGTATACGGTACAGCCAAGCTTGCCAGCGAGCTTCTGTGTCTCCACTATAACCAGGAATTTGGCTTGGATTTCGTTACCCTTCGTTTCTGCCCATTATTGGGTATAGCCAGTAAGGTAAGAGGACACACCATCGCCACACATAGCAGGATGATTGAGAATGCAATGCTGGGCAAACCGACCATTATCCCTCAAGGCGGTGATGAAAGAAGCGACCTAGTCTATGTAAAAGATGCCGCTAACAGCATTGTACTCGCCTGTTTTGCTCAAAATCTCAAGCACCATGACTTCAACATAGGCACAGGCAAAAGTTATAGCCTAGAGGACTTAGCCAATGCTCTCCGGAAAATATTCCCGGAGGCGGTGATTGAGATCGGACTGGGGCGTGACACTAGCGGTTTTAGCAGCTATAACTGTGTTTTTGACATCTCCAGAGCAAGAGAGGAACTGGGTTACTCCCCGCAATTCACCTTAGAAGACGCAGTGAGGGACTGTGTAGAAACGACGAAGAAGCTAGAGATTATTTAGGTAAGAGTTGAGGTCAGTTTTCTAGAGAACCCCTTTAACCGGGGGCAGGTCTCTCTTTCTCTTAGCCAAAGCTATCAGGAAATTTGTGTCAGTTACCAGATTACCCCAGTCAGGTTCATTCAAAGATGGGATATAATATACTCTTGTATTCTTCACGCCGGGGAAAAGTAGGGGTTTTGCTTTACCTGAGGCAACAAGCCTCGTAACTTTGCCTTTAGTATTATCTAGGTCACCAAAGACCCGAGCTCCAGCTGGACACATTTCAACGCATTTTGGCTCCAGTCCTGCTTTTAGCCTATCAATGCAGAAGTCACACCCGTCCGCTTTACCATCAGGATTAATGTACAAAGCGCCGTAGGGACATACAACAGCACAAACTCCGCATCCATTGCAGCGCTCCTTATCTATTATAATTATTCCATCACTTCTTTGGCTCATTGCGTTTACAGGGCAAAAGTTGACGCATATTGGGTCATCACATTGCATGCAGTGAACTGGAATAAATGCCCTTTTCGTCATTGGATACTTACCTCGCTCCCACTCAACGTACCTAAGCCTGTAGTATTCATAGGGATGTTCTTCATCTCTGGGATGAGCAAGTATATTATGCTCTCTTTTACAGGCAACATAGCCAGTTCTGCATCTGACACACCTGTTTAGGTCTATGACCATCCCATAGTTAGCCATAAGCCCTCTCACTTAATTTTGTGTAGCCTAACAATAGAGTAGTTCTTGCCGAGTCCGGCAGCATAGGGTGAAAAGCTGGTGGGCACAAACCAGTTCATGCTAATCCCTCGTCTAGCCTTGGGCAACATCGCTTTTGATTTATGACCTGCAGCGAAATAGACCCATGCCGTACTGGGGTGTAGCCCTTCGGTTATTTTTACTCTACATCTTTCCCTGATGCCTATCGCTGCCTCTTGGTAAATGCAAGAGTCCTCATCCTTTCTTGGTCCCACACACTCCACCTCGACTAAATCGCCATCGTTTATACCAAGTTTCTCAGCCCTTGCCGTATTGATGTAAATGTCCGTATATGGACAATCTCCCTCAATAGCATCTTCCATAAGATAACGATTGTTTTGTGTGGCACTTTTCTGATGCCAGGTTGCTTTACCGCATACTAGGTAGAATTCATCAGTACCTTTAGGTTCAGCCATCTGAACATAGGTTGGTAGTGGATAGACATGGGAGTTACCCTGCCATCTCGATTCTGGATTATGGTAGCACTCTTCTGATAATTCGTTGGAGTAAATCTCAAAACGACCACTACGTGTGGTAATGGGTCTAAAGAGGAGATTATAATTCATTGGGTAGTCTTCAGAATATGGTCCGTCGTCGATTAATTTCTTGGCAGTTACTTTAGGATAAAGGCCGGCATTTTGCAGCATTCTATCCCACCACTCGTAGTCTAAATCCAGTTTCTCAAAGTATTCCCCCAGCCCCACTTTCTTAGCCACTTCTACCAGAAACCAGCTTAATGGCTTTGATTCCCCTTGGGGCGGTATTACTGCTGAGCGCATATAAACTACTACATGCTCTTTGCCATCTGTACCAAGGTGGCTCTCCTGATACAGGTGGTTTCTTTCTACGTATGATGCCTCTGGAATCACATAGTCAGCGAGGTCGGTAAACTCTTTAGGCAGTTGTTCGCCTACAATAACAAGCTCTAGTTTTTTAATACAGTCCTCCACCCATTTGGAGTTAGACTGGGTGATAGCTGCATTCTCCGCCGACGATAATACCGCTTTGACCTTTCCTTCCTCAATGGCACTGAAATGGAGCCACGGGAGAGCTAGCGTATCTGGGTGAAATTCCCTAGGCTTCTTATAGCACGGTACCTTGTCAATATTTTTAATTGACGTTTGATGTCCCCATGCTGTCGGAACAAGCTTGAGTCCTTCACGATATTCTGGAACTTGTGGGGGCACAGGCCATCCATTTCCCAGATTAAACCTGTGCTTTGGGAAATAGAAACCTCCTGGTTTATCAAAGTTACCTAAGAGTAAGTTTGCCACGCTGTAAGCTCTAAGTGCCTGGAACCAGTTTGGGTATCTCCCTGAGGTAAAGCCCGGAAAGAAAGTGACAGACGGTTTATTTTCCCCCAGTTTTCTTGCTATTTCGGTTACCTTTTCTACTGGGTTTGGAATTTCAGCGGTGTACTTCTGGGCTTCTTCAGCCAACATTTGAAAAGCTGTTTGGCATTTAATAGTCTCTCCATTAATTGTTATCTCAAACGTTTTACCAAGTCCTAATGTCATGCCATTGCTTTTGCCAGCTACAGGTATAGGCTTAACGTTATTAGCTACAGTATCCCAAACTAGATAGTGTCCTTCATTATCCTTCAAAGCCAAGCCACTATCACTTTTAATCAACTGGCAGGCATTGGTATATTTGAGCAGAAAGTCCTCGTCATAGAGTCTTTCTTTAATCAGTACATTAGCTACGCTTAAGGCAAACTTAGCATCGCTACCCGGCTTAATTGGTAGCCACTCATCGCACCAAGATGCTGAATCCCCTAATTTAGGGTCGATAACGACGAATCTACATCCGCCTTCCTTAGCCTTATTAACTAGAGGATATAGAGTTACATTACAGGTTGAGCCATTATTTGAGCCTGTGCCGGGGAAGTTTTGTCCAGCAATAACCGCATACTTTGTGTGAAGCCAGTCAGCTACTCCCCTAACCAGGCTAAACCCATGATTACTGCCAAAGGTTACCGTTTTCTCAACCGCATGGTCACCAAAGCACATCTGACCATGTAGGTAGGATATACCTGACTTTACCACTGTACTCCAATAATAAATAAAGGGAAGTTTGTCCTGCTGGCTAGGGCATCCCCACCAAATCTCAAAGTACTCTGGATGCTCGGCGGCAATGTACTCCCTGAGCTTGGCGGCTAGGGCATCAATCACTTCTGCCCATGTGCACCTTATGAACTTGCCCTCTCCCCTTTCACCAATCCTTTTGAGGGGATAAAGTATCCTGTCTGGTGAGTAGACTCTGTCGCCAATTCCCGAAATAGCCTTTCCGCATAGCTTTCCATCCCAGTCCTGGATGTCTTCGCCTTTGACTTCTGTTATCCTCCCTTTACTGACTCTCACCTTCATCGGAGCCGCAATACACATAGCACAGGCACTATGAATCCATTTCCCCTCATTACTAGGCTTGTTTAATGATGCCATTCGCAATCCTCTTGTTTATTTATAGGTTCTTATTTTTTTGATTCCTCCAAGTAAGGCCAGCTTGTATCTCCAAGGTCGTTGGGGTCAAAGGCTCGCTTAATCTTTCCCTGCCAGTGAAAGATAGCTGGCCGTGATGCAGCCGAAAGCACTTGCTGCATTTTCTCTTTATAAAGCGGGTGCCAATCCAATAAGCCACCTCCCAATTTATGTTCCCTACCCACCTTTCGGCTGCTTGCTAAAAATTCCAGTGCTACCTTCACCGATTCAGGGTCAGTCGGGTCATACTGAGTGAACTGCTCAGCTGAGGCGCCACCTCCACCGCCTATACTACCTAACGCACACACCAAGGTATCAGCCCCACCATCCACAAGCCCTCTTTTTTCTTTCAGGAACTTCCTTTTCAGTTCTATCGCCAGCGGATACCAGGACTTCGCAAAATCTGGTGTTCCCCCGTGGACAAAACCACCAATATAACCTCCCCAAACATAGTTGATATTCTTGAAGCATAGCCTCATCAAGTACAGAAGCGTCCAATTCCTCATAAGGGGCTCTGACAGTTCAGGTACCTTGTGCCCACCCGTCGAAGCCAGTATTTCATCTAACGCTTTCTCCTTGTATTCCTTGTCCCTCGGAGTCATGCCAGCTAATATAATCTGGAAAGAGCGCCTCATCTTTTCCGTCAGCTTTTGAATTTCTGGCTTTTTCAGCAATTCTTCCAGGTCATCAAGTTGCTTTGTGGGGTCGGTAAGTATCCTGACCATAGCTGCCTGAAGCTCCTCACCGAAAAGGATATACTGTTTATAAGCGTTATATGCTATCTCAGCGTTAAAAAGCTTATAATTGGCTTCAAAATAAGCATCCCAGCCCGGGAAGGCTACGGTATACGCACTAAAGTTATCTGGTAGCGGTGAATTGTAGGCTGGCACTGTACCTTCGACAGGCATCACCGCCGGTCCCGGCCAGGGGTAGAGCTTGAGCGCACATTTGGTGAATACTCCCAGTCCACCAGAAGACCCTTGCATTCCCCTGAATGCACCCCTTGTGCTCGGTCCGGGTCCCTCGCCACAGAACCAGCCACACCCTGAGCCCAGAGCCCCCGTCCTCAGGATTTCACCTGTTGGCATGACCCACTCTAACGCAAGCAGATTCTGAGGACTATAGCCCATGAAAATGGTGTCACCCCCTGGCCCTGCACCAGCACAGGCACTGGCAAGGGGAGAACAATTCGAGCCAGCTCCAATAAGGTGGGTATTCAGACCCAACTTCATTGCTTCAGCTTGAAGTGTTGTCCCTATAACATATGGCTCAACCACGGCAAACATGTTCTTTTCGTCTATTTCCAGAATCTTGTCCATCCTCCTCAAGTCAATCTGTAGCATCCCTTCCTCGAAGGGTGCAGCAATGCCAACGAACGCCCAACCGGCACTAAATGCCTTAAATTTTATCTTGTACCGGTTGCACACTCTTACTATAGCCTGTACCTCCTCGGTGCTCCCGGGCAATATGGCAGCCGCAGGCCTGGGCATAAATTTGCTACCATCGCGTGAGACAAGTTCACCATTTAATGAAAAAGCATATGAATCCAGTATTGCCGGGTCTTGAGATATATTCTCCGAATCCACAATGTCTTCCAATGCCTGATATGCGTCTTTAGGTAGTTCTTTGAATGGCACCATTTCAATTCCTCCTTTGCTAGATTGCCTGTTGAACAAGCTCAACAATATCGTAGACCTTCATCTTTCCACCGTTCATGTTGATGGCGTCAATGAAATTCCTCTCACACCAAGGGCAAGCACTCACTATTGCCTCAGCCCCGGTTGCCTTTGCCTCTTCAGTTCTCTCCCCGGCAGTCCAGGAGGAAAAGTCAGGATAGGCCTGTCTTACCCCACCACCAGCACCACAGCACCAGGCATACTCCCTGACCCTCTCCATCTCAACTAGCTCCAGCCCGGGGATACTCTTGAGCACATTTCTCGGCGGGTCATAAATACCCCAGGCTCCATTATATCTGGGTTTTCTTGGCTCATGTATCTTAATTTGCGCCCTGATTTTCCTCTCTACGCCCTTCCAGGGTACGTATGGCTCTCCCTGCCTTCCCAGGTGACAGGGGTCATGATAGGTAACCTTCATCGGGATAGTTTTAGTAAATCTTATCTTGCCTTCCTTAATAAGGCGGTCAATGAATTCCACGATATGGACAACCTCGAAATTAGAGCCTGCCTGTGGGTAAAGGCGTTTGAAGGTAAAATAGCCATCAGAGCAGGCAGTAACCACCGTCTTCACACCAGCGTTAGTCCATGCCCTGATATTCATTTTGGCAAATCGGTTAAACTCTTCCTGGTATCCCATGTCATAGGCTCGACCGCCACAGCATTTTTCCTCTTTCCCCATTATGCCGACATCAACCCCGGCATTTTTGAGGAGGGTCACCGCTGTTCTGGCTAGCTTGCATTGTTCTTCGTCATAGCTGAGTCGGCAGCCAGCGTGGAAGACAACCTCAGCCTTCTCCTTGGTGAGGTCCTTTACCTCCAGTCCCTCAGCCCACTTGCCCCGCTTTGCCTTGGGCTTCATCATCATGTTATTCTCTTTGCGCAGATTATCTATGATGGGCACGTGCTGGGGAAGGAATTGACCATCATTAACACATCTAGCTCTTAGTTCATGCATCATCTCCAGTGGTTCCAGGTCATAGCGGCAAACCTTGCAGGCAACATCACAGAGCCCACACATCTGGCATTTGTAAACTACTTCTAGAAGTTTGTCGGTGTAGCTGCTCCTGCCTTCTAGGAGAGAGAGGGCGACAGCGTATCTGCCACCTGCCGAGTAAGCATGGAACTTGCCAACTTCCATGCTGGGACAGCCTCTGGAAAACCTCCAGCTCTTTATGTGCGCCAGTGGAATCCATTTACAGAATGAGCACCGGCTACACCTTTCCATATCTGCTCGATAGTCTTCTAGCGCCATTTTCCCACCAGTCCTTTCTTTAGTATTTAAAAGCAAAGCTTACCCTGGTTGAGCACATTGTTGGGGTCAAATATCCCTTTAATCTTCTTTAATACCGCTGTATTTTGTGCGTCTCTGTTGTACATCATATCTGCCCAGATACCATAAGGCCGGGAGAAGAATGCCCTCTGGTTTAATAGTGCTTCACTGCCCACAGTAAGTAGCTTTTGCATTCTGGCTACCTCTCTCTGATTATCCGGGTCATATGGCAGGTCGAATTCGCAATGGCAACATACGCCTTGCATCGCTGGCTGAATGTAGATGCCCATCTCTGAGGTTGGGTAACCCAACGCTTCTGCTACTTCATACATGGTCTTTAGGAATTCGGGTGTCCTGTCAAGTGTGGTCAGGAAGAAGATATCCTGACATCTACCCTTATAGCGGAGTTTCCAGTAGGGCTCAGGGGAGGGGTTGAGCAGTGCTTCCAGAACCTCCCCATCCCTTGCCCCTGGGACTGCAGGTACAAGCTGTAAGCTGAATTGGTGGGCAAAGTCGGTGATGTCCTTTACCTGATATTCCACCCTCTCCTTGGGTAGCCGCTCACACCCAGCCACACCCAGGATGAGAACCCACGGCGGAAGCTCTTCCTTCAACTCCTTAATCTGGTCAGCTCCTTCTCCAAGAATAGAGGCTAAATTCGAGTTATTCAGGAATAGAAACTCATCAGCATATCTGAACCTTAGCAGCCTGTAGGCAAAGTCAAGCAGGTCATCAAGTCTTTTAGCAGGAACAAAGAAAAGCTTGTGGAGCTGAGGTAATATCTCACATTTAACCGTTGCCCAGGTGACAATACCCATACTTCCCTGTGCTCCTGAAACCAGCCGGTAGTAATCTACCTGAGCTGGGCCGTGCGGGGTTACCTGTGCTAACCCTCTCTTCCATTCTTCTTCTATTGATACACCCTTGCCCCCGGCTTCACCAGTGGTCAACTTTTCACCATTTCCCCAGACTATCTCGGTGCATCGGAGTGGCTCGGTCAATTCCCATTGATACCTAGGGACTAGCATGGGCTCCCTTTCCAGTAGGCTGGCTACCACCGACTTATTACTGCGGGGGAGTAGTGGCATGGGGAGCTTCAGACCGTGCTTGGCTACCTCTGGCAGGAGCTGGCTAAAGGTTACCCCCGGCTCAATCATAATCATCCTGTTTCTGCGGTCAATCCTGATAATCTTATTCATTCTGCTGAGGTCGACAACGACTGCCCCTCCAGCACTGGGGACAGTATCACCTCGGAAGCGCGGTGGACCGGAGCTGACAGGTACCAGCGGCGTAAGAGTCTGGTTAGCCCACTGCACTATCCTCTGCACCTCATCCACATTCTTGGGCTTTACCACTAACCGCGGCTTTCTTGGTGGAACAAAGCTATTATCTCTGGAGTAAGCCTCTAGCGTCTTAGGATCATCAAGGACATTCTCCACACCGACTATCTTTGCTAGCTCATCTTTTTTGTCATCCATCTCTAACTCCTTTCAGATGTTCGGTAGAATTTTGTTGTCCCTACTAAGAGGGAATTAAAGGAAAGGCATGCTACTTAACTCTCGTTCTAATTGTTCCCGAAAGTTTGGATGAGCAATGTTGATTAAAGCTCTAGCTCTCTCTCTTATACTTTTCCCACGCAAGTTGGCAATCCCGTACTCGGTTACAATATAGTGGACATCGTTTCGTGTGGTTGTCACCGCTGCCCCTTCATCAAGTCTCGAGACAATTCTGGAATACTTACCTCCTCCAGCCGTAGACGGAAAGGCCAAGATAGACTTACCACCCTTAGACCTCGATGCACCCCTGATAAAGTCCACCTGCCCGCCTACACCGCTAAATTGTAGAGAGCCGATGGTATCCGAGGCTATCTGACCGAGAAGATCAACCTGGAGACAAGAATTGATAGCTACCATGTTATCATTAAGCCCGATGATACAAGGGTCGTTAGTATAGGACACAGGATGCATTTCTACGAGTGGGTTATTGTGAACAAAATCATAAAGCTTCTTGGTGCCCATAAGGAAGTTAGCCAATACTTTTCCTGGGTTAAAGTTTTTCCTAGCACAGGTAATCACACCCTTATTGATAAGGTCTACCACCCCATCTGAGAACATCTCAGTATGGATACCCAAATCCTTCTTCTCTCCTAGAAAGGATAAAACTGCGTCGGGAATAGCACCAATACCGAGCTGAAGGCAAGCACCATCATCAATCAATTCTGCGCAGTAGGCTCCTATATCCATTTCAGCAACAACCTGCGCAACATAGAGTTCCTTTTCTACTTCAGTCTTGGCATTTCCTGGTGGTCTCAGTTCTAAAAGAGGCTCAGTATATTCTACGATATAATCCAGTTGGGAAATATGAATGAAGCAATCCCCCAGGGTTCTCGGCATTTGCTTATTGAGCTGAGCTATGACAATCTTGGATGCTTCAGCCGCTGGCTTAGTATAGTCCACCGAGATACCAAAACTGCAGTATCCATTCTCATCGGGGGGAGATAATTGACACATCGTCACGTCTACCGGTAGAGTCCCATCAGTGAACAACCGTGGTAATTCGTGGAAAAAGCAGGGAGTATATTTGGCTCGCCCCTGATTAACTGCTTCTCTGCTATTAACCCCAACGAAAAAGGAATTATGGATAAAATGTCCCTGCATTTCTGGTTTGCAGTATTCGGCTGGACTCACTGCTACCATGTGGACAATTTCCACATTTTCGTAGGCATCCTTATTGGCTACCATGGCATTGACCAGATGCTGAGGCTGTCCATAGGCGTGTCCAAGCACTACCCGATTGCCAGATTTAATGGCTTTTACCGCTTCTTCAGCAGTGCTGAGTTTTCTCTTATAATCCTCTTTCCAATTCATGACTTCTCTTGCCGTTCACTCGATGCCGCACAATCTTTTTGCCGCCCTTTTCATCCTATCTATATTGGCTAGCCTGCCAATCATAATTTTCTGAGCCATGGGTGACCCGGCACCATGTAACGACTCAGTTAGATAGCATACTGCTCCTAATCCCATGGTAATGTCTTCAATCAGTCGCAATACACGAATGCGATTTTCTGTCGGGATACCTTCCGTACCTTTCATATATTTAGCAACATATTTACCTATTTTGGGGTGATTCAGGTCTTTTTCTGAGGGCAGGGTTACTACCGCGCCACCAGCAATCTCCTGTGCCAGTCTGGCTATCTCATAGGGAAACTTGGTTACATTTAGCTTGGACACATTGGCTAGTAGGGTATTAACAAGGTAAGTTCCCGAAGGCTCCAATTGACCTTCATAGGCACAGGCAAGACTGCAAGAAAACATGGTCTCATTTAGATGAATCATATCAATGATTTTATCTTTGATATGGGCAGCTTTTGCTGTGCCCTGATATTCGGCAATTAGCTGAGCGGCACCAATTAGGACATTGCCCATACCGGACTTGCACGCATAGCTATGACGATGATAGGCAGCAAACTTCTCCACCAAATCGGTGGCAAAATCCCATTCTTTATACATAAACACACGCTCCCAGGGGACAAACACGTTGTTAAAAACAACCATGCACTCCTGTCCTCCGTAGAGGATATTACCTACATCCATATTCGGGCTGTCTATCTTCCGAGTATCACAGGACTGCCTCCCGTAGATATAGATAATTCCATTAGTATCAGCCGGTAGGGCGAAGGAGATAGCATAGTCTTTATCTTCCTCTCGCATTGCCCTGGTTGGCATGCAGATAATTTCATGGGAATTTACCGCTCCTGTCTGGTGTAGCTTAGCTCCACAAACTATGATTCCATCCGACTTTTCTCTAACTACATGGAGGTATTGGTCTGGGTCAGCCTGTTCGGCTGGGCGGAGACTTCTATCACCCTTAGCATCTGTCATGGCACCACAACAAACGAGGTCTTCATCCTGAACATGCCTCAGATATTTTAAGAAACGCTCATAGTATTTAGTCCCATACTTCTTATCAATGTCATAAGTCACTATCGAAAGGGTATTTAAGGCATCGGTACCAACACAGCGCTGAAAGCATGAGCCGGTATAAGCACCTAGTATTCTACCCATCTTTGATTTCTTTGCTAGGTCTTCGATGCTCTGGTGAATATGACAGAAGCGATTTATCTTCTTTCCCGTCAAATGAGAGGTTGCTGTCATAATCTCGTCAAACTCCGGCTTCTCCGCAAGTTCATAAGTTGCCGCCATACAATTCATTGCTGGTTTGATAATAGGGTTATCTACAAGATTCTTAACCCGTTCCCCAAACATGTAGAGTTCAAAGTGCATATTTCTCATGCTTTCAATGTATTCTGCCCTTGTTTTCATAGCCACCCCCTTGATTTACCCAAGCCCAGACTCTAGTGTCTTACCAAGCATTTTCCCAAATGCACCTGACGTCATCCATGGTGAGTTTCTTCGGGTTATTAGCTAGTAGCCGGGTGACATCCATAGTAGCTACCGCCATCCCCTCCAGTGCTTCCTTGGGTACCCCTAGCTCCCTAAGATGAAGAGGAATACCGATATCAGCGGCAAGGACTTTAGCAGCCTCTACGCCTTGTTTTGCTGCTTCCTGAAGAGAGAGTCCCTCCGTCTTCCCCCCTAACATCTGGGCAATAACCACATACTTAGGGAGGTTGGCGGAGAGATTACACTCCATAACATAAGGGAGGAGAAGTCCATTGGCTACTCCATGGCTCACGTGGAACCGCGCACCGAGGGGATAAGCAAGCGCATGGGTAGCTGCCACACCAGCGTTGCCGAAGGCAATGCCAGCTAAGAGCGCTCCTTCAGACATATTGTTACGTGCCTCTTTATCTGAACCATTACTGACGGCGGTCCTAAGACTGCCCACAATAAGTCGCATAGCTTGAAGAGCCAGAGCATCAGTAAAATTGTTAGCTTTGATGCTGGTGTAGCTTTCAATAGCATGGACGAGGGCATCTATCCCGGAGGCTGCGGTAACTCTTGGAGGGCAGCTATAAGTAAGCGTAGGGTCTACAAGAGCCAGCCGCGCTAGTAAATAAGGACTCACCATCCCTACCTTAAGTTCCTTCTCTGGGTCACCGAAGACGGCAATATTAGTCACCTCACTCCCTGTCCCAGCCGTTGTAGGAACTGTAAAAACCGGGATACTAAGCCCAGGAACCTTATCCACCCCGAGGTAGTCTTGCCCTTCTCCTCCATGGGCTAAAAGAACCGAGAGCCCCTTCGCCGTATCCATGCTTGACCCTCCCCCAAGACCAACCAAGAGGTCGTAATTACCCTTTCGGAGCTTTTTAGCTGCAGCATTTAGCTTGGGTAATGTCGGCTCGGGCTCTGACTCAGGGAAGACTTCCACGGAAAGCCTGGCTTTTGATAACTGCTCCTTAACTGGAACTACTAAGCCGGATTGATAAACCCCGGGGTCGGTGACGATAAGGGCTTTTTTAACTCCTAGCTCATTAACCTCATCGGCAAGGGTACTGAGAGCACCCACACCAAAGCGAATTATCTCCGGAACTATAATCTGATACAACTTGGAACTTATGCCTCCATATTCTGTGTCTCTTAATATAGCATTTTGCTCTGTCTCGTGTCACCTAACAAACCAGATAAATAGGCTAGTTCCTGCCAGCCCCATAATCGCTCCAAAGTAGAACACAGAGTTAACACCTACCGAATCGGCTATTACCCCACTCAGCAGCGGTCCTATAGCCATACCTATGCTGAATGCCATAGCCAGTATAGCCATAGTTGAGCCCATGCCGAACCTTCTGCCTTCCTCCACAGTCAAGGCTGAGATAGAAGGCATGATAATGGCTCCACTAAGACCACCAAGAGCGCATATCCCTAACAGCCACCAAAAGTTGCTTCCTAAGGGAATCAGAGCTAGGTTAGCGATGTTAATAAAGCCACCAATGATTACCAGGGCTCTTCGGTTGAATCTATCAGCAATATTGCCACTATACACCTGAGGCAATGACGTCAGCAAGACATCAACTGCTAACAGTGTGCCAACAAGGGTCGGGCTCAAGCCAAGGTATATACCAGCGAAGATAGGGAAAAAGGCAGTGAAGGTGCCCCTACCCAGAGAAAAGGCTAGTCGGAAACTGAATATACCCTTTACTATGCCACTGGTGCTCATCTCTCTCAATGGTGTATGGAGGCCTGCTGCCATTTTCCTCTGTTTAACCTCGGGAAGGAAAAGAATAACTAACAAGAAAGCCAACATATTAAGACCACCCATAGTAGAGAAGGCAACGTTCATCCCAAAGCGGTCAGTTAAAGCTCCGCCCATTAAGGGACCAAAACCAAAACCACCGAAAAGGGCGGCATTGTAGTAGCCCATCCAGGTTCCTTCTTCACCCTCTGGAGAGATATCACCGACATACGCCTGGGCGACGGGCGTAAGCACGCCAGAGGCAACACCGTGGATTAAGCGGACTAAGGCTAGCTGTGAGACATCGTTTGCCCATATATAGCCCAGTGAGATAATTGAGTAGGCAAAGAGACCAATACTAAGAAAGGGCTTTCGTCCAAGACGGTCAGAGAGCCTGCCAGCGATAGGCATAACTATAGCTGAGGAGATAGAGAAACTGGCGAAGATTATACCTATCCAGACTCCGGTGGCTCCTAGGTTCTCGGCATAGAGGGGAAGTAAGGGGGCTACTATGCCAAATCCAAGCATGTAGGAGAAGATAGAGAGAATGAGGACAGGGAAGGCTTTGTTTTTCATGTTGATTTTGAGTATTATAGCACTGTGGTATTGAATCTGACAACCTAAACAGTCTTAACAAGGAGCTATGTCAGAACTGCAATATCCGTCTGTTATCTCGTTTTCACCAACATGAAGTAGTAGGGAAAATCCTGATAATGCCTCTTAAATACCTGTTAGCTAGGTTGACAGTGTGTGATAGAATGTGTTTAATGAAACTCCCACAAGAATAGGCAGTTTGCTTTCTCCGGGTTAGACTAACGACACAGGAGGGGATAGGGTATGATTGAAGACGACATAGTTGAGCAGTATAAGAAATCTCATCCAAGGTCAGAGAAGTTATATGAAAGGGCGCTGGGTGTCTTTGCCAATGGTGCCACTCACATCGCTCGTGTTTTCCACCCGTATAGACCCTATATCACCCATGCTAAGGGCTCAAGGAAATGGGATGTGGATGGCAACGAATATATTGATTACACCATGTCTCATGGTGCTCTCATACTGGGACACAGCCACCCTGAGATAGTAAAGGCAGTGCAGGAGCAGATGGCTAAAGGTACCCATTATGCCTCAGCCCACGAATTAGAGGTGGAGTGGGCTGAACTAATAAAAAGCATGGTGCACTCAGCGGAGAAGGTGCGATTTTTTGCTTGTGGGCAGGAAGCCAATATGATGGCCATTAGGCTAGCGCGGCTCTTCACTGGCAGAAAAAAGGTGCTCAGGTTCGAGGAACACTTTCATGGGTGGTTTGATCATGTGGCACCTCCCGGTACGCCAGGGGTCTTACCCGAAGATAATATAGTCAATACTGTCACAATACCCTCCAATGACCTCAACAAAGTAGAGGAGGAACTGGCTAAAAAAGAATATGCTGTTCTTATGACTGAGGGGGGTGGTGCTTTCATGAGTGGCAGGTATCCTTTAGACTACGATTTTGCTCGTGCTCTACCCGGTCTCACACACCGCTATGGCACGCTCTGGGTGGTTGATGAAGTGGTCACTGGTTTTCGGTTTGGACCCGGCGGCTGGCAGAAGAGAGTAGGTGTCAAGCCTGATATGACTTCTCTGGGTAAATGTATAGGAGGGGGACTGGCTTGCGGAGCATTAGTAGGACGTTCTGACATTATGGAAGTATTTGATATCCGAACTCCCCTTGAGCGGCGTGTGATGCAGTCAGGAACGTGGAATGCCATGCCTATCGTAGCGGCGGCTGGGGTTGCTGCTCTCAAAATCCTGAAGACTGGCAAACCCCAAAAGAAGGCTGACCAAGCTGCTACTTGGCTTCGAGAGAAAGCTAACAAAGCCCTTAGAGAGCTAGGCATTGAAGGGCGTTTATATGGCGAATCAATCCTGCATCTTTATCTCGGTTCAACTGATTACGAACCTACCAGCCATATCATGCCACCCACTAGAGACATACGTAAGGTTTTTAACCCGTTAATGATGCCCACATGGCACCGGCTGTGCCTTCATCTGATGCAGCGCGGTGTTGACACTATGGGGGGCAACCTCTTTATCTTGTCAGCGGCACACACTGAGGAGGATATCAACCAGACAGTCAAGTCCTTTGCCGATTCTCTTAAAGCTATGATTACCGAGGGCTCTCTAAAGAAATGCTAACTAATTTATAGGCGGAGGTGAAAAAATGGCAGGTGCAAAAAGAATCGCTGTCCTGGGTGGTGGTAATGGTGCCCATGCCATGGCGGCTGATTTAACACTAAAAGGCTATGAGGTAAATATTTGTGAAGCACCTGAGTTTAAAGAGAACTTCAGCATAACCCTCGAGCGGCAGGCGATAGAGCTTATTGATGGCTGGGGAGAGAAACATTTAGTCAAGGTAAAAAAAGCGACAACGAACTTTGAAGAGGCGATAAAGGGGGTTAGCTACATCATGATGGTTGTCCCCGCCATTGGAGCTATTAGCTTTTTTAACTCAATATTACCCTACCTCGAAGATGGGCAAACAATAATTAAATGGTCAGCAAACTTTTCTACATTTTCATTCGCCAAAATTCTTAAAGAGAAAGGAACAAAGAAAGACATTACACTTGCCGAGACACATACACTTCCCTGGGGGTGCCGGTTGGTAGCACCGGGTACAGTGGAGATAATGGTCTGGGCAGTTAAACTTTTGTTAGCCACTCTACCTGCCAAGAAGGTAGATAAAGTGATAAACGAAGTAAAGAATATGTATCCAGTAGTTGCTGGTGAGAACATCCTGGCTCCCTCTCTGAACAATCTAAACCCGGTCGTCCACCCTGTTGGTACTGTTATGAATGCTGGTTGGATTGATACTATTGCGAAAGACTTTTACTTTTATAGGGATGGGAATACCCTCTCAATATCTAGAGGTATTAAAGCAGTTTTTGAAGAGGTATCCAGAGTTGCTAACGCCGTTGGTGTAAAGATGCTTGAATATCCTGAAGAGGATTTCTGGAAAAAGAGCGCGATTATGTCAACCTATTTCCGGACTTCCTTTGATAAAGAAGGCGCTGTGAGCCGGATATCAGGCCCATCGTCGGTGAAAAGCAGATATATAACTGAAGATGTCCCCTATGGGCTGGTACCTATTGCCAAGCTGGCGCGCAAGTTCAATGTGCCTACTCCGGTGATTGATTCTGTAATTCAGCTTGCCTCGGTGATAAACCAGACGAACTATTACCAAGAAGGCACGTCACTTGAAAACCTTGGGATAGCTGATTTGAGCAAACAAGAACTACAGAAAGTGCTGAGGGAAGGTTTTTAGAGTGTCGATTTTTATAGAAACGTTTTATAATAGGAGTCATAACCAATTCTTAAGAAAGCAGGGAGGTGAGGTTATGTAGCGATGCACATAAAATTTGAGACTAAAATTTTAATCAGGAGGAATGAAAGGTGAAACCAGCATTGATTATTGTGGATATGCAGAATGATGCTGTCCATAAAGATGGCTACCATGGCGAGGATGCAAAAAAGGGTATCCCTATAGATCTGGGATTTCTCATGTCCCCAGTTCCCAATATTAAGAGGCTGGCAGCAGCGTTTAGAAAAGCTGGCAGACCTGTAATCCATGTTGTTATGATGCTGAGACCGGATTATTCGGATGCCTGCTTCCCTTACTGGAAATTCGAGAGACCGATAGAGAGAGGCTTCCATGTGGAAGGAACCTGGGGCAACCAGATTATTGATGAATTGACGCCCCAAAAAGGTGATTACATAGTAGTAAAGAAAGGTTATGGCGGGTTCCATAATACAGAGCTAGAGCCGATGCTACGCAATCTTGGCGTTGACACCTGTGTTATGACAGGTGTTGGCACTCCCGTTTGTGTTGGAACCACGGTTAGGGAAGGCGTAAACCGAAACTTTCGGATGATTGTTGTTAGTGATGGCACTGCAGCATTAAGTAAGGCAAGTCATGAAGCTGAACTCAGACTCCTACCTTTTGTTTTTGCTGATGTCAAAACCAGCGACGAAGTGCTCAAGATGCTAAAATGATGTGAATATTTGGTGAAAGAGGGGAAAAGCCATGGCCGAATATAAGGATAGCTTGAAAATAGAGCAGGAAATGCTTAAGCTTTCCTGGCCAGAAGCTCCTAAAATAGTTACCAGTGAAATACCCGGACCTAAATCCAAAGCAATCCTTGAAAAAGAAATGGCCAATGAGACCCCTACTAGAATGGCTACAGGTTGCGTATGGAGTGAAGCCTTCGGGGCTACAATAAAAGACCCTGACGGCAATATTTATATCGACTTAAGTGCAGGCGCTTCAACAAGTAATACCGGGTATTCCCATCCTAAAGTAGTGGAAGTTATCAGGAAAGAATGTGCCATTCTAACGCACACTGGAGATGTATCTAATCCTAATAGGCAAAAACTGGGGGAGAAGCTTTCTGAAATAGCCCCAGGAAACCTTAAGGGAAATGTTAAAATGGCGTATGGGTTAAGTGGCAGCTCTGCGGTAGAGATGGCAATCAAATTTGCCAGAGGGGCTACTGGAAGGCACCTTTTACTAGCTTTTCAGGGTGCTTATCATGGCAGTATAGGTTCAGCGCTTAGCCTTACTACAACCAGCTTACCACGTAAATATCGCCCGTTTATGCCCTTTGTTTTCCATGTCGGTCCATATGCCTACTGCTATCGTTGCCCATTTAATCTGAAGTACCCGGATTGTGCTCTAGCATGTGCTAAATATGTGGAATACCAGATAAGTAGCCCTTGTTGTGGAATAGATGTAGAAGATGTGGCTGCTCTCATTGTTGAACCGATACAGGGTGACACAGGTTATGTCTTTCCTCCTCCTGGATTCTTGAATTATATCAAGAAAATATGCGAGAAACTGGGGATATTATTTATAGCTGATGAAATCCAGGTTAGTATGGGGAGGGTGGGTAAGATGTTTGGTATAGAGCACTATGGGGTGGAACCCGATATGATAGTCCTGGGCAAAGCACTAGGTGGAGACCTCCCCTTTAGCGCGGTAATGGCTCGAAGGGATATCGCGGCAAAACTTCCTCCCATGAGTCATGTGTTAACCGCAGCGGGAAACGCTGTTTCGTGTGCTGTAGCCTGCACTAACATTGACCTTATCCAAGGTGGGCTTATGGATAGGTCTGCTGAGCTTGGAGAATACGCCATAGCCAAGCTTCGGGATATGGCTAAAGAAAGGGAAATCATAGGAGATGTAAGAGGTAAGGGCTTGGGGATTGGCATAGAATTGGTTAAAAATAGAGAGACTAAAGTGCCTCTGCTAGTTAGCGAAATGTCGCGAATTATGCGGATGCTAAGGGAAAGGGGTATTTATATTATGCCAGGTGGAAGGTCTGGTAATGTCTTGAGGTTTATGCCACCCCTGGTGATAACTAAGGCTCATCTGGATAAGTCTTTGGAGATAATGAATAAAGTTCTCAAAGAGGTAGAGGGCAATATTCTAGTAGCGAAATAAGTATCGTTATTTATTTCCCTTCTGTCATTGGCAACTCTATTTTAGGTCTATAACTAGATTGACCTGATGATTTGCAGGTTTTCTGTCTGCTCAATATAGCGAATAAACCGATACTTATTCTCTATTTGAGCATAAGCTGCCTTAAGAAATGGTCTAGGCTTAGATGGCATTTCTACCTTCACTGTGATAAAGCTGGCGCTACTTGCCTGAAAGGCTTCGTCAATAGCCTCTTGGAACTCCGAGAGTTGTCTAACTAGCTTGGTATTTTTGATACCTGCTCCCCGGACAATCTCCACTAGGTTGGTCAGGCCAGCAGTGAAGCTTGGTACTTTACCTGCTGCCGCATAGAGTTCATTGTCAAAGACAATGACGACCAGATTGGATGGGTTTTGCTGGGCAATAACTGGCAGGATAGAAAGCCCCATAAGTATACTGCCGTCTCCCTCCAGAGAAATAACCCTCCTGTGAGGCAGGGCTACAGCAAGTCCCACAGCAAAGGAAGTAGCTCCAGTCATGTAAACACCATACAGATTACCGTCCCGGTGTTTCAGCTCCCGCCACTCCATACTTATTCCAGCAATGGTGGAGATAACTAATTCATTAGTAATCTTAGCTGCTAGCAACTGGAGATAATCAAAAGTGCTTGGCATACATTTCCTCCCCACTGAGTAAAATAGCGGCTGGTTTTCCATATGCCTCGGTAGTTTTCTGTCCACGCACTATCTCAGCTATTAATTTACTGCTTTCACGCACAATGGTGTAAGGAATCTGAAAAGACTCCAAAATTCGTGGCAACTGGATTCCAGTAGGGAAATACCAGGAGTAAGTATCACCAAAATCACCCCGGTGGTCTATGACCATCAATAAGGGGAAACCCCCGAAGTTGTACAGTGTACTCAGCAGGGGATAGGTGGCTAGAAGCAACCCTTCGTTCATCACCATGAGTGCCGGCTTCTTACCCCCTAGCCATGCTCCGGCGCAGATACCTATGCCATCCTTTTCATTAGCGATGGGGACGTGTATAAAATCTGAGTCCTTCATAATGGCATGTATCACTGGTGCGAGTGAGGTACTAGGTAAAGAAGCGATAAAGTTGATGCCGGCTTGCTTTAGACCGGTGATAATAGCTGTTACAGCTTCTGCTTGCAATTTGGTCACCTCCTCTGCTTTTTATCTATTGCTTTTCCTCTCGATAGTGATTTCTGTCCCTGGAGCTACTTTTTTAAATACAGTGGTGTCACTAATGACTCTACCAAACACAGTAACCGTGCTTGCCGGGCGGATTTTGCCTCTTTGGCTAATAGGAGTTAGGCCGAAGAAGATGCAAAAGGCATTACCCGGAGGCCAGTAGCCCAAATCCCCAACATTTACCAATTCTTTCCCAGCTTCTAGCTTGAGGCTAAGGGGAACTTCGAAATATATTTCCTCTCCCCAAAGATTGACATGACCTTTGATAGGCAATGCTTCCCAAATTGCCTGAGCTGTCCTGGTATTATTCAACTCCGCTACTGCTTCAGTCTGCCCAGCTTTTATTCGGATTTCTTTTGTCATTTTAGCAATCCTTTGACAAAGACATAACTAGACCATTATATAAGCAACAAGTGTAATACTCAATCCAGTCAGTAATTGGGAGAGGAGCTACGGAATTGGAGTTGAACTTAACACGGTGGAGCGGGTGATGGGATTCGAACCCACGGCTCCTTGCTTGGGAAGCAAGCACTCTACCGCTGAGTTACACCCGCCCAAATCGTATCTATTTTAGCCCAAAAATTGACGGCTGTAAAGGGGGAGTGCTTGCTTCGTCCAAAATTTGCACCGAGATACGAAGCCTGATGCATGGTCTAATGAAGCTGTGTGCTCTGTTGATAACATTATGTAATGTTCAGTCGGTGAGTTATGCCTGCAAAATTGCGAAAACTCAATCAATGAAACTTAGCTGAACATATTGCCTAACAATTTCTTAACATTTATGTTATAAAATTAGCTAAGAAGTGGTAATCTCATCCCACCCACAGTATAATGCTTGGAAAGGCACAGGTGAATATGATGAAAATCTTAAAGATAATGCTGATAACCATTATTCTAGGCGGGCTTGCTGTTCCCTTGATAAGCTGTAGTTCTAAATCAAATACAGGAACAACGCTAGAAAATCAGGTGGTAACAGTACAGCGAGGCAATCTGACCGTAAATATCACTGCCAGCGGTAATCTGGCATATTCCCGTTATGAAGACCTCGCTTTTCAGATATCCGGAACCTCGACGCAGGAACCGCTGACAGTGGAAGAAGTGCCGGTACAAGAGGGTGATACTGTTGAAGAGGGACAGGTACTGGCTAGAGCTGATACTGTCTATCTCGAGAAAGCAGTAACGACGGCAGGACAAGCCGTGAAAACAGCCGAAATTGACCTAGAAACCGCTAAGAATAGCTATATAAAGCTTACTTACCCCTATGACTACCGTACCCTTCGCTTTGACGTTCCGACGGCTGTAGCAATTGCCGGCGATGCACAGCGGCTATTAGACGAGGCCCTAGAGGCAATGCGGAAGTCGGAACAGGGCATTAAGCCAAGCGATCAGGAGCAGAGCGTGGATGTATTGCACAACCTGAAGCTAGCTCAAGAAGCTTTGATAAAAATCAGGGAGAATCTGATTCGGGGATATGGACAGGATGTGTTTGAAACAGGAATCCTCCGCATGACAGATTTCTGGACGCTAAGAGCAGCTCAACTGAATACGGACAAAGCCCAGGTAACATTGGATAAAGCTAAGAATGCTCTGGATGAAGCGAAAGATAAACTAAACAAGGCGGTAATAGTTGCCCCATTTGCTGGTTTCGTCACCACGGTAAACGTCAAGGGTGGTGATCAGGTACAAAGAGGCACTGTGGCAGTGCACCTTGTTGACCCCAACAAGTTTGAAGCCAACGTTATGGTCAGCGAGATGGATATCTTTAAGGTAAAGCTGGGTGGAACAGCCACGGTGCAGGTGGATGCTATGCCAGTACTTAATCTTCCGGCTAAGGTCACCCATATCTCGCCGACCGCAACTATTCAGTCAGGGGTAGTGAACTATCAAGTAAAAGTCGAGTTACAGTCGCTCCAACCTACCCAGCAAGAGACTAAGCAGGTACAAGGGGGGCAGCAAAGACAAGTGCCAACGGTGATACCTAAAGACCTTCAGCTCAGAGAGGGTCTAACCGTCACCGTGAACATCCTGGTGGAGGAAAAGGATAATGTGCTGCTGGTACCCAATGCGGCGATTACCCGCCAGGGAGGGCAGACCTATGTCCAGGTAATGTTGCCGACTGGTACTACTGAACAGCGAGCTATACAGACTGGCATCACTGACTACCAGTATACCGAGGTAGCCAAGGGGCTCAGTGAAGGCGAAAAGGTAATTGTTCCACAGGGGACTGCTACTACACCAACGACGTCGCAACAAAGACCACAAGGACCAATGCCAATCTTCCCAGTGCCACGACGCTAATAAGGAGAACCGGATGATTCACTTGCAGGATATAACCAAAGTCTATCCCATGGGCAAACAGGAGCTAACCGTACTCAAGGGGGTAAATCTCCATATTGAACAGGGCGAGCTGGTGGCGATTATGGGCCCCTCCGGCTCAGGCAAGACGACCATACTTAACCTTATTGGTTGTCTGGATAAACCGACTTCAGGCAGCTACCTTCTTGAGGATAGGGAAGTTAGCCGCCTCAGCAGTGGCGAGCTGGCACAGGTTAGGAGCAGGAAGATTGGCTTTGTCTTTCAGACCTTTAATCTGTTGCCGCGGTTTTCGGCACTGGCTAATGTTGAGCTTGGCATGAGGTACGCCGGTGGCAGTGACCGCCGCCGGGCTATGGAGGCACTGGCCAAGGTTGGACTTTCAGACCGCACTAATCACCGTCCCACCGAGCTTTCAGGGGGAGAGCAGCAGAGGGTTGCCATCGCCCGGGCTCTGGTGAAAAATCCGCCCATAATCTTGGCTGATGAGCCCACCGGGAACCTGGATAGCCGTTCTGGCGAGGAGATAATCTCCATCCTTACCTCCTTGCATGCCGAACAGGGCATTACTCTGGTCTTGATAACTCATGACGCCAGCATTGCTCACCACTGCCAGCGCATCATAAACCTCAAGGATGGACAGGTAGTGGGGGAGGAGAGAGTATGAAGAAGTGGCTGGAACCTTTAACTACCGCCTGGGTTGGGGTGGTCACTCACAAGCTCCGCAGCTTTTTGACCATCCTGGGAATCGTTATTGGCGTAGGCGCCGTGATTACCCTGATGTCCGTCGGCAAGGGTGCTGAGGCGCGAATCCTCTCCAATATCCAGAGTATGGGGTCAAACCTAATTAACATTAGCCCCGGGGCATTCAGGTTTGGCGGTGTCAGGGGTGCTGCTGGCGGTGTTAGAACGCTGACTATGGAGGATGCGGAGGCAATATCACAGCAGGTCTCCTACATATCGACAGTGGCACCTTCTTACTCCAGCAACCTCCAACTGGTCGTTGGCAGTCAGAATACGAATTCTCAGGTCACCGGGGTAACCCCCGAGCATATATCGGTGAACAATATGAAGATTGCCAGTGGCACTTTCTTCTCCGCCGAGGAGTATCAGCGCAGTGCCAAGGTGGCTGTACTCGGCTCTAATGTCGCCAACACCCTGTTTGGCAGCGCCAATCCCATCGGACAGCAGATGCGGATGGGCACTATTATCGTGCATGTCATCGGCGTATTACAGAGTAAGGGAGCGGGGTTTGGCTCGCCTGATGACGCTATCCTGATTCCATTGACAGCTATGCAGCAAGCGGTGGCTCAGCCGCGAACCCCCCAGGGTGGTCGCATCGTGTCATCCATAGCCCTGACGGTCAGTGATAAAGACAAGGCAGATTCCGTCGTTGAGCAAATCACCAGCCTGCTTCGCACCCGCCATCGGCTTGCTCCCTCTGCCGACAACGATTTTACCGTGCGGTCCATGGAGGAGATAGCCAGTACCCTCTCGGAGACGATGGGCACGATGACCCTTCTTCTGGGTGCTATCGCTGCCATTTCACTGCTCGTTGGGGGTATTGGGGTGATGAATATCATGCTGGTTTCGGTGCTGGAAAGAACCAGAGAAATAGGCATACGTAAGGCACTGGGAGCCAGGGAGTGGGATATATGGGGTCAATTTCTAATTGAGGCAGCCTTCTTGACTTTTGCTGGTGGTATCATTGGGATTATTTGTGGCTGGGGAATATCATCAATACTTGACAGGATGGGAGTAATGACAACTTTGGTTACTCCTGATATAGTTATCCTTGCCGTTTCCGTATCGGTTGGCATCGGCCTGTTCTTCGGCTTTTATCCTGCCTGGAACGCCTCCCGTCTTAACCCAATTGAAGCACTAAGAGCTGAGTAGGGACTAACTTACCAACCACGTTTTTTGCTATTGAACAATCTAATGTCATGAAAACGCTGACCTCTAGAGCATAATAGTCCTGACACCTATTTCAGCCTTTTTTATTTCCAATTATGGCTGGCGAGCTTCCTAATTTTATTATGGCTGTTATTGCGTTCCTCATTATAATCCTTGTGCCCAGCTACTGAAAAAATCTCCTGCTGGGGCAATAGCTTTACCCAAAGGTGAAAAGATTAAGCTTAATTCTATTGACAGGCAAGACCACACTAAGGTGAATGCATTTTCCCTTTTTCAAGCGGCTAGAAGCAGGAGCTTTTGGTTGCTGCTTTTCATATGGTTCTTCAATGGTTTTTGTGTCTATGTAATAATGGCTCACATTGTCCGGCATGCTATTGATTTGGGCATTACCCCTATGCGGGCGGCTTCAATACTCAGCATTATCGGTGGCGCAAGTATTGCAGGGAGGCTGCTAATGGGTAGAGTCTCCGATAGCATAGGCAGGAAGCGAGCATTTATGATTGGTGCGCTGCTTATGGCAGCAGCAATGTTATGGCTTATTGGGTCATCAAATTTATGGATGCTCTCTCTTTGCCGTCATTTTTGGGTTTTGTTATGGATGGCTTGTGCCTCCGTTTACAGCACTTATCGGAGATACCTTTGGCATGCGTCATATTGGGGTGATTCTCGGAGTATTGGAGGTTGGCTGGGCAAGCGGCGCTGCCTTTGGCCCGTTTTTTGCTGGTCGTATATTTGACATTACTGGCAACTATGTTTCTGCCTTCTTGGCTGGGATAATAGCCATGCTGATAGCGGGAGCATTAATCTTTTTTGTAAGACCACCCGTAGCTATAAGGGAATAGATTAGTATGCGAAAACAATAGGTATCCTTCTCTTAAGCTACCGACTTATTTCACTTGAGTTCTTCCAGGTCGCACTCCCCTTATCTTCTTCTAGAATATCAAGTCTGCTCTAAAGCGGAGCATAAGAAAAAGTCTTTTTCAAGAGAAGAAAACTTGCAAAATTCTTAAAAATGCATTATACTTTCGCCAAATGGCGAAAGTAGAACGGACTTCAGTAATCCTCAGTCTAGTCCTAGCCGGTTTGGCACTAGTCCTGCGTAACCATTTATTTTTGCAGTCTGATTCAGCAAAAGATAGTTTTGCTCTAGGTTATGAGCAGGGTTTTAGAGAGGGCTACCAGCAAGGTTACATTAACCACATAGAATACCGAGATATAGTCCATTATGTTGACCGAGAAGTCACTAAGGAAGTTGTAGTTGAACAATCAGCTAGGGTACGCGAATTTACTTCACTTGAGGAACTTAAGGCTTGGCTGGCTGAGGATGGTACCGACGAATATGTTTATTTATGGGCGGGAGAAGACGGCGTTTGCCGAGTGAGTGATAAGTACGATTGTGATGACTATGCCCTTCAATTGCAGTCCCGAGCTGCTGAAAGGGGGTTTCTAATATCCGCTACGATAATTCAGAAAGATGGCAGACCACACATGACCAATTTAGCCTGCGTTGGCAATGATATTTATTATATTGAGCCCCAAACGGATCAAGTCTGGTTTTACTGTCACAAAGATTGAAACTGATTCGGTTCCCTTACAGCTTTACCAGTTTCGCAGTGTAGACATCAGGGAGAGATAGCAGTTTTTGCCTCTGCTTCTCGGGCAGGGGTTCATCCAGAGCTAGTATCATCAGGGCTTGCCCCCTGGGCTTGAGACGGGATAAATGCATAAAGCTAATATTTATATCGGCATCACCAGTTATCTTACCTACAGCTCCGATAAGCCCGGGGCGGTCACGGTGGTCACTGAAAAGGAAGTAACCGCCGGTAGGTACAATATCAAGCCAGTAATTATCAACCCGGACAATGTGCGATTCGCCATGAAGTACTGTTCCAGCGACAGTAGTAGCCCCGACGCTGGTAGTAACCTCTACGGTAATGAGACTGGCATAGTTTTCACAGGTGGCTTCCTTCTGTTCCACAACTGTCAGACCACGCCGTGCGGCAACTATATTGGCATTGACCAGATTAACCCGTTCCTCACTTATCTCCTCAAGTAATCCCCCTAGAACAGCTGCCTTGAGGGCGTTAGTATCGTAGTTAGAAATCTCGCCATTATATTTAATCTGGATGGTGTTCATTTGCCCTTCAGTTAACTGGCTGACCAACTTACCCAGTGTGGAAGCAACCTTCATAAAAGGTATAATCGCTGACAGAGTTTCAGCAGGGATAAAGGGGACATTGACGGCATATCTGGCAGGTTGTCCTTTAAATACATCAATAATCTGTTTGGCTACATCGATAGCTGCTGTGACTTGAGCCTCAGTAGTGGAAGCTCCCAGATGAGGGGTGACAATGATGTTATCATCTTCAAAGAGTATGCTCTCCGTAGCTGGCTCAGTGGAGAAGACATCTATGGCGGCACCAGCCACTCTCTTCTCCTTCACTGCCTTAGCTAGTGCCTCTTCATCAATCATCCCACCCCGAGCACAGTTAATTATACGGACTGTTGGTTTGACTAATGCCAGCTCCTTAGTTCCAATTAGCCCTTTGGTTGATGGTGTTAGCGGAATGTGAAGAGTGATAAAGTCTGATTCCTTAAGTAACTGCTCTAGGGAAACAAGCTCTACTTGCAGGTTGCGAGCATGGTCGGTAGAAATGAAGGGGTCATAAGCGATAAGTTTCATCTCCAGCCCCCGGGCACGCCTGGCTACCTCTGAACCTACATTACCTAAGCCTATAATACCTAGTGTTTTGCCCTTTACTTCAGTACCCATAAACTCACTTCGCCGCCACACCCCAGATTTGAGTACGACATTAGCCTGAGGAATGTGTCGGGCTAGGGAGAGCATAAGGGCAATAGTATGCTCAGCGGCTGAGATGGTGTTACCGGTGGGAGCATTGACTACCACAATGCCCCGCCGGGTTGCCTCTTCTACATCAATATTGTCAACCCCGACACCGGCTCGAGCAATAACCTGCAGTTTTTTCCCGGCTTCTATGATATTGGCTGAGACCTGGGTCTGGCTGCGCACCACCAAGGCTTCGTAGTCGCCGATAATGGATATGATTTCCTCAGGTTTAAGCCCTAGCTTGATATCAACCTGAGTCTGACTACGCAGAACATCAATTCCTTCCTCAGAAATAGGCTCAGTAACTAAAATCTTCACCACCTAACTCCTAAACCCAGCCTTGGGCAGTGCCACCTTTAGTGCTGATATTACTGCTTTAATATCGTCTTCAGTTACCCAACCGAGGTGTCCAATGCGGAAGATTTTGCCGTCTAAAGTCTGCTGTCCGCCGCTCAGTATAATCTTATGTTCCTCTCTCAGAATTTTGAGCATCTTTTTAGTATCAAGCCCATTGGAAGCGGCTACCGCTGTAACTGTATTGGAGGCATGGCTTTCTTCAGCAAAAAGGGATAACCCTAATGATTTTACTCCTTCTCGGGTTGCTTTACCAACCCGAGCATGCCTGGCTATGATATTAGGTAAACCTTCCTTTAACATCATTTCCAGCGCGACTGATAGAGCAAATACCACAGAAATGGCAGGTGTCCATGGCGTTTGCCCCTTTTCCACATATTTCTTAGCTTCGGTGAAATCCCAGTAAAAGCGGGGCATTTTTGCTTTTGCCTGTGCCTGCCATGCTTCTTGACTCACGCTAACCATAGCCAGTCCAGGGGGAGCCATCCACCCCTTCTGGGAGCCAGTAACAGCAACATCACAATGCCAGTCATCAACAGGCAGGTTAATTGAGCCCAGACTGCTAATGGCATCAACCAGCAGTAGTTTGTCAAATTCCTTTACTACAGAGCTAATGGAAGCCAGGTCATTGGTAACGCCGGTAGAGGTTTCATTATGGGTGACCAGTACTGCTTTGATTTTCGGTTCAGCCTGAAGAGCCTTTCGAGCAGCGTCAACATCAGCCGCCTTACCCCATTCAAAGCGTAGGGGAATCACCTCAGCTCCAAATCTTTCGGCAATGCTGGCAAAGCGTTCGCCAAAGACGCCAATAGATACAGATAATACCTTATCTCCAGGAGATAGGGTATTAACAATAGCTGCCTCCAGGCCACCTGTACCCGAGCCAGTAAGCAGGAAAACATCACCTTTGGTCTGAAACAGCTGTTTTAGTTTAGCTGTTACATCTTGTAGTATCTGCCCGAATTCCGCACCGCGATGATTTATCATCTGTCGGCTCATTACTTTTAAGACTTCGTTGGGCAGTGGCGTAGGTCCTGGGATGCGTAAATTTTCCATCTTTTCTCCTTTACTGTGTTATTTTATCAGTATTTATCACTTTAGCAAAGCGGCGTTTACCAACTTTGATGATACTACCGCTTTTGACAGGGGCTATGTTACTTGAAATTTTCTTACCATCTATCTCTACAGCCCCTTGTTCAATCAATCGGTTAGCCTCGCTACGACTTTTTGCCAGACGTGTTTCTACAAGTACATCCCTGAGACTAACACCGGAATCTAGGGCAACACGATGTTCCTTTATCTCTTCAGGCACTCCCTTCTTTTGAACCACCCTAGCAAATTGCTCCTCAGCTTCACTGGCTGCTTTCTGGTCATAAAGTCGGGTTACAATCTCTCTGGCCAGACGCTTTTTAAGCTCCATTGGGTTAACGGCATCATGGTCAAGCTCCTGCTTAAACTTCTCTAGTTCTTCGTCAGGAACATCAGTCAGCAATTCAAAGTAGTCCATGATAAGGCTATCTGGGATGGACATTACCTTACCGTATATTTCATTAGGCGGTTCAGCGACGCCAATATAGTTACCCAGGCTTTTGCTCATCTTGTGGCTACCATCAGTACCGATGAGAAGAGGGACTAAAAAGATTTGCTGGGGACGCTGTCCTACCATTGACTGAAGCTCCCTGCCCACCAGTAAATTAAACTTCTGGTCAGTGCCACCAAATTCAACATCAGCCTGAACAGCTACCGAGTCATAAGCCTGGAGCAATGGGTAGAGTAACTCAGTTATGGTGATAGGTCGTCCGGCATGAAATCTATTACTGAAATCCTCTCGTGCCAGTAATTGGGCAATGGTAAACTTACTGGTGAGCTGAATAACATCAGCAAGGGTAAATTTGCCAAACCACTCACTCTGCCATCTTACCTCTGCCTTTTGCTTATCAACTACCTTAAAGAACTGTTTCATATAGGTTTCAGCATTAGCCTTAACCTTCTCAGCGGAAAGCATGGGTCGGGTGACGGAAACACCACTTGGGTCACCAATCTGCGCTGTCCAATCACCGACGATGAGAATAACTCGATGACCCAACTCCTGAAATTGGCGTAGCTTCTTGAGTGTTACCATATGACCCAGGTGGATGTCAGGGAAGCTGGGGTCAAATCCTTCCTTCAGTCGGAGTTTTTTGCCTGAGCGTAGTAGCTCTATCATCTCTTCTTTAACTATGATTTCAGCTACCCCTCGCTTTAGCAAATAACTAAGGTCTTGCCTGGTCATGAGTTTTCACCTGTATTCAGACTTATTCTTTACCCGGGAGTTTAATATAGCTTTACCTTGTTTTATATCCTTGGCTACCTGTTTCTTTAGTTCCTCTTCGGTATTAAACGTTTTCTCGCCACGAAGATGCTCTATGATATCAATTTTTAGCTCCTGCCCATATAGGTCACCATGGTAATCAAGAACATAGATTTCTACCGTGCGCTCGCTGCCACCGAAAGTAGGACGCTTGCCAATATTGGTCATTGAATGATAGGCTTTATCGTCAATATATGCCCAGGTAGCGTAAACACCATCTACGGGGATAGCTTGGTGCGTATTTATGTCTAAATTGGCTGTGGGGAAGCCTAGCTTTATCCCTCGGCCTGCCCCAGAAATTACACGTCCATGTAGGCTGAAAGGACGGCCTACTAAATTATTTACCCTTTTCATATCTCCATTGGCTAGGGCATTTCTGATAGCCGTGCTGCTTACTACTTCGCCGTTTATCATTATCGGGGGAACTACGGTTAAGCTGAAGTTCATTTCTTGTGCCAGTGCACGGAGGGCATCAATATTACCTTCCCTGACTTTGCCTAAGGCAAAGTCAGGCCCGACTACCATGCCACGCATCCTAAGGTGTTTCTTTAACAAGCTGATGAATTGACGGCTGCTGAGCTGAGCTAACTCAGGAGTAAAGCTCAGGGTGATTATAGTTCCAACACCTTCATTTTTGAGAAGATTGGTTCTTTCAGCAAGGTCAGTCAAGAATGGCACCTTAGTTTGGGGTACTAAGACCTCTTGCGGAT
>Ga0315289_10001189_pt1 | contig 40790 bp, 40 predicted proteins | sample YL17G11_40_MG_FD_203452 | JGI IMG/M metagenome (GOLD analysis project Ga0315289, IMG submission 203452) | Sediment microbial communities from Yellowstone Lake, YNP, Wyoming, USA - YL17G11_40 | ecosystem: Environmental > Aquatic > Freshwater > Lake > Sediment | place: USA: Wyoming | collected... | reverse complement strand
CGGGTTTGTAGCTCATGCGATCAGTCAATCCCACCGCACCCAAGGCTCTCTTTGCACGCTCCTCTGCGTCGGCGGGATAGGTCTCGGCATAGATGAGCGGAAGCATCACATTGCGTAGGGCGCTGGCACGATCCAGAAGATGAAACTGCTGAAAGACAAACCCAATCTTGAGGTTACGCAACCGCGAAAGGGCGTCATCGTCCAGAGTGACCATGTCCACGTCTTCCACACGATAATGACCTGCCGTTGGCTTGTCAAGGCACCCAAGGATGTTCAGCAGCGTAGACTTGCCTGTACCGGATGCTCCCATGATGGCAACGTACTCCCCTGCCTCAATGCGGAAGGAGATTTCTCTAAGTACCGGCGTCAGTACTGTTCCGCTGCCATAGACCTTCTCGATTTGTTCCAGTTCGATCAACTTGTTTCCTCACTCTTCTTTCTTGTCTGCAGTCGGCGCTCCCAGCAGTACTGTTTGTCCCTCTGTTAATCCTGAGACGACCTCGATCCAGGTGCCGTCCTTCCAACCCACCTTAATCTCTTTGGGTTGTAGCTCAACCCCTGTCACAACGTAAACCATAGTCTTGCCCTGCTCCCGTCTAACGGCCTTCACCGGGATAGCCAGAACGTTTTTTCGTGATTCGAGAAAGATGGTAACGCTGCTGGTCATTTCCGGTCGAAGCAACTCCTGATGATCGCCATCGATGCTAATGACTACGTCGTAGTTGACAACGTTTTCCTGAATCACCGCCTTGGGATAGATGGCTGCCACGGTGCCTTCGAATTCCGTGCCAGGAAAAGCATCCACCGTGAAGACAGCCTTCTGTCCCGGATGCACCTTGCCAATATCCACCTCGTCTACATAAGCGTCAACCTGCAAACGACTCAAGTCAATGATGGTGACAAACGTCGGTGCGTTCAAACCCGCTGATACGGTTTCGCCTTCCTGTGTGGAAACAGAGGCAACAACTCCCGAAATGGGTGCGGTGATGGTCGCATAACCGAGCTTTGCTTGATTTTCTTTGAGCGTGGCGCGTGCGGCATCGAGCTGGCGTTCTGCCAGACGTAAACCAGCCTGCATAACGGATTGTTCCTTGACTGCATTATCCATCATTTCCTGACTGGTCAACTTCGCCTCAAGAAGCTTGGCGACACGATCATGCTCTGACGCCGCGAGCTTCAACCGGGCATCCGCGTCCGCAACTTTTGCCTCCGCTACGCTGATCTCCGCTGTGTATCGTTCCACGGTGGCTTGCAAGTCGGCCTTCTCAAGTTCGGCGATGACCTGCCCCTTCTGTACCATGTCACCGATATTGGCTCGCAGTCGTTCGAGTTTGCCAGAAATCCGCGCCCCGACCCGGACTTCCGCCCCGATCTGTGGCTTCACGGCTCCCGTGGCCAACACCGTAGAAGAGAAGTCACGTCGAACGACTTTGGCGGTTGTTTGCCCGTTGTTCGATTCGCCTGTGGCATATCGTTTTCGCCAAAGTAGCGCGACAACCAGCACCACAACAAGGATAGTGATGACGACTAAGTAGTGATTGCGCTTCAGTTTCATCTGGTAAACAGCTTCTCAAGGATTTCGAGTTTCGTGCCGAAGAGCACACTGCAAGAAGAAAGCGAGCGAAAACGCATTCCCGCTCGCCTCATCTGTCTGTGCATTTGCAGAGATAATGCTTCGTTCTCTGAACTCCACCGTGGGATTAACGATGGTTTGGACACCCCGCGCCTTTGTGCTGGCATCCGCCATTGGCATGGCCGGGACAGGCGGCTGCCTGATGTTTGGTGCAATTCGTCATGTCACACTTGCCGTCTTTGTTGGCATCCTTGAAATTCGGGCAGTTCGTGCATGAGCCTTGACACTTGCCGTCCTTCTGACACTGCGCACCGTTCATGCACTTGCCGTCCTTGTGGCACTGAGCGGCGTTGTCACAGATGCCATCTTTGTTGTTGTCCATAAACTTCGGACAAGTCGTCGCGCTACTCTTGGTGGGAGCGGAATTCCCCTCTGAGTAAGCAAACCCTGCGATACCTACCAGCAACGTCAGTACTGCTAAGACCACAATCACCAGCGTGGTTCTCTTCATCGCCATTTTCCTTTCACGAAATCCGTTTTATTGATTTATGCCGGTCTGGTTTGTTTCCATTGCACATCCTCCCAGACCGTGGCCAGGTCCCATCGTAGTTCCATGAGCAGCACAGCCATCGCCCCGTTTCATCCTGGAGAAGAGCGTATCTCGCTGAGCTGCAGAAAGCACTTGTTTTTCTGAGAGAAGATGCTCTATGGTTAGATCCTGCATTTTCCGTTGTGCGTCAATGATCTGATCTTGTTTCAAACGTATGGAATCCCGATTGGCATCAGGCATTGCAAGCAAGTCAATCATCTCTGCCCGCAGTCTATTGACATCCCTGCAAACAGACTGCGACTCTGCACGATACCAGCTCTGAATTGGTTCAAGAGTTCGCCATTGCTCCTCCGTCGTTCCCAATGCGCGATGAAGCGGGCACCAAATTTTGCCGGTGCTGTCTTTCATGCACACGGCAGGATTACACGACTTCGAGAGTGTCGGAACTGCTCGCACTGCCCAAACCGCGACGAAGGCAATGTTCAGGCTAACCGAGAGTATGACGGCAAGTAACCGGATTCTTCGCCACATCGTCTACCTCCCCACGCCGTTTTGGGGTGTAGACAATGCCGCGTAGATTTGGGTTAATGAACCACTCGGTGTATCCGAGAAGTAGTCGAGGTTGAACACTGCGACCGGGTCAGATTCTTGTGTGGCAATCGTCACGTTCTGGTCATTCCCTTCGTGGGAAACACTTAGACCAAGCAATGTTCCCACTGTCAATCCCACGATCAGAACGACGGCAGCCGCAGCTCGCACATACCCCGGCATGGAATCCCACGTGTAGATGTGTGGCACCAGCCAGCGCCGTGGATGTGCTATTCTTCCGGACAGTTGCCGTCGTCCATGCGCGACAATTCTCACGGCCAAATCCGGTGGCACATCTGGAATGGCATCTTCTTTGAGAATGGAGACGAGCTTCTCTATGCGCGCCAACTCCTTGCGGCAGTCTTCGCAAGTCCTCAAATGAAGAGCGACCTCTTCCATCAGTTTGGCTGACAGCTTATGGTCCACGTAGGCATTTAGCTTGTTGTGAAGTCTATCGTATGTCACGGCTCTTATCTCCTCACTTATTTAAACGGATGACGTCACAAAAACCCCCGCTCACCGGTGTCTTACTCCTTAACTCAGTCCTTCAAAGTCCTTCCCAGCGCTTCCCGCCCCCTGGCAAGCAGCCGCTCAACAGCCTTCTTGGTCGTATCCATCGCTATGGCGATTTCTTGGTAACTATATTCTCCATAATATCTTAGGATGACTGCCAGACGCTGATTGGGCGGTAGCAAGGCTATGCACCTTCGTACTGCGGAAGTCTGCTCTTCGCTGACGATAACTCCGTCAGGCAGCGGTGAAGGATCTTCAAATTCGAGTAGGTGATCGGCAGAGATTGGTCGCTTCTTCTGAATGTGATCCAGACAAAGGCGGCTGATGATGCGGGAGAAATACGTTCGGAAGGAAGCGGTGGGACGGTAACGGGGGGCAGCGGCAAGCAGCCTGAGAAAGGCATCCTGGACAAGATCTTCGGCATCCTCACGATTGCCGATGAAGCGGTAGGCAATCCTCCATGCGTAAGCCTGATGCCGCAGGACAATCTGTCCGAATGCCTGCTCATCTCCTCTGCCCACGGCCAGCATCAGTTCTTCGTCACTTGGAATTCGCATCGTTGGGAAGTGCAGGATTCAGTCAGGCGCGAACCTCATCGCGTCTAATTCCGGCTCAAGTAGCCGCGTACCACATTCGTCAAAGACAAACGAACGGAAGTAGAACGGTGACACCAGAAGCTCAGATGGCTCTCATAGCGGTCAGGCATTTGGGTTAAGTCCACTATAAATGTAGGTAGCTACATATTTCAACTCCGGGTGGCAATGATGGTTCCCACGGATTTCTGAGGGCATTGGGACAACCCTCATCCTGTCGCATTCTTGGGATGCCGATACTGGCTCTCCAGAGCAGTAAGGACGCCTTTGTGGGTCCGGTGGCCAGCGGCAGCGATCAAATCCTTTTTGAAATGGCAATGGAGGATTTCGTCGAAAGCTCTGACTTGACAAATTCTTTCCTGATTGGTATATTGGTTCAGTCAAGAAATCCACCGGAACAGCGAATCATCCGTGAGATGAGTCCACCTGCTGGAGATTTGTTTTGTGCCTTCCTAAGATTATCCAAAGTGAGGAGGACGGCCCAAAGATAATTTGTCTATTAGGAGCTCTCTGTCGTTGACAGGAGCTCGTGAACCGTTAATTTTCTCCGAGTCTTTTTCTCTACGGGGCCCCCTATGAGAGAAGACCGACAGGGTCTGCTTGGAAACGAGCAGGCCTCCACACTCTGGAAAGGAGACGCGACCTTGAAACACACGCCACTTTCTCCCACCGACAAGTTCAAGCTCCTCGCCAAGAACATTGGCTTTGTTCGACTCCTTTTCCATTGGCGGTTTGACATTGTTAAACAGCAGTTTCTGCTCTAAACCATTGAAGGAGTCCAAGATGCGCATTTCGTATCGTCTATTCCAAATCGCGCTATTCTTCGTTCTTGGCGCTGTATTCTTTTTCGGTTGCAGCAAGGACGACGACAATCCATCCGATCCGGCTGAAGCCTACATTTGGATCCACTCGGAAGGTGATTCTACCCAGATTCTTTTTTCAGAGCTACCGAAAATTGATGTTGACGGACAGGAAGCGATTCAGCTCAGTTCCTTTATTGATACGACACTAATTCCAAACTATGTGGATCGTGACACTGTCCACTACGATGCCCGACCTCTCTATGCCTACCAAATTATCGGCGCTGATGGCTTTTCGGCTTCAGGTAGTAGAGGCTATCTGGACAACACCTGGGAGCACATGACGCTGGGATATATTATCGTTTCCACGAAACGAGCGATCTTCCCTGATGAACTGATTGATTTGCCCAGCGCGTATAATGTGCAGGATGTCGCGAGCATCCATGTTCACCGCAAGTTCGATATCCAAGCGCCGGACACCGTTTCCTTCGTGGAACTGAAGGATGTGGCTTCGGTGGAAATCACCAATGATGTGGGCCAGATTGAAAGTGCCCTCCCACTGAAGGATTTCGTGGATACGCTGGTTGTCAATCCCGAGAATTTTCAATACAATATGCGGTCGCTCGACGATTTTGGACCGACGACCGACATGACCTGGGCGCAATTCCAGACGGGCTATTGGCTCATGCAAAGCCAGAAGACATTTTTTACGGATACAAGTCTTGTGGGCGGCAGATATAAGCTCAAAGTCCTGGAGAAGATTCTGGTCAATTAGATTGTGACTCTATGAATCAAAACCTCACAATCGGCGCTTGCGCTTTCTTTCTATTTGCCAGCCTGGTAGGGCCAGCCTCAGCGAATCCGGATCCGTCCACGGGGAGCGATTCCAGCGCGTTCATTTACATCCTGCAAGAGGTTGTCGTCTATGGAGTGCGCACGATGGGCGGCACTTCGATGACGACCGAAATCACGGCGGAGGAAATTCAGAAACGAAACGCCGTGACCGTGGCCGACATCCTTCGCTCAGACCCGGGATTGGAGGTTACGACCGGTCCCAAAGCGGAAACCGAGACCAAAATCCGAGGCTTTCCGGCCCAAGATGTGCTGGTACTGGTGGATGGTCGTCCGATTAATCCCGGCTACTACGGAAAGGTGGACCTATCCATGCTGTCCCATGAGAACATTGCCAAGCTCCAGGTCATCAAGGGGCCGGCCTCGGTGGCGTACGGGGCGAATGCCATGGGGGGCGTGATCAACATCGTTACGAAAAACGGATTGGAGACTCCTCGAACGACTATCGAGAGCGAATTTGGCGATTATGAATTCCGAAAGCTCAGTCTCAACCATAGCCGCAAAATCGGCCTGTTCAACTACTGGCTTTCAGGGTATGAAAACTATGCGAAGGGCTACGCATTGAGCGAGGATTTTGAGCCAACTTCCCTTGAAGATGGTCGCCTGAGGAACAATAGCTCATATCGGAAGACCGGCTTTGACGGCAAGTTGGGTTTTCAACCTTCCGCGAAAGACCTGTACGCATTATCTCTCGGTTATCATTGGGCTGAAAAAAGTGTTCCTTCAACGATTTATTCGTGGGACGCACCCAGCTTCCGAACATTTCCCAGTTGGAAACGGTTCAATAGCGCTCTCTCCGGCAATTGGCATTTGAATCCGAAGCTCGAGCTGAAGTCCGTTTTCTTTGTTGACGCGCAGTATGATCGCTTGATCGAGTACAACGGCCGCGAGATGCGAGAGGATCAGGTGGCTTGGGATTCCAAGTTGGAAAACTGGACCCTTGGAGGTTTGGCGGACGCCAAAATCACCGCTTGGCGGAAGCATTGGATTCAAGTGGGACTGAGTTACAAGCGCGATTTGATGAATAAGAAACCCGATGTGGATGATCCTTGGGAGTACCACTACATCCATAACGGCACGGTATATTTTCAGGAGAATTATCGGCCGTGGGACAAAACGGAAGTGGCCGTTGGGGTAAGCGACAACTTTTTTGGTACGGAGAAAGAAACATCCTCGCTGAACAAACTCTGTCCGATGGCGAGCGTCAGGCAAGGATTGCCTTGGGAACTCAGAGTCCACGCAAGCTATGCCAATTCCATCCGCTTTCCCACATTACACCATTTGTATAGCGAGGATTCCGGAAATCCTGATTTGAAGGCAGAAGAGGCGGATAAGTTCGAAGTCGGCCTTGAGCGTGATGTCCAATTCGATAGGATTCCCTTGAAGATCTACTCAGAGATCGCGTTCTTTCATAATGAACTCACGAATCTGATCTATCGAGAGTCAAGATCCTACCGGTTCAAGAACATCGGCAGTGCAACGCTGCAGGGCTGGGAATTGCGAACTCGTTTCGAATTTTCCCGCTATTTGTCCGGCGACCTAAGCTATGGACGCATTGACCCCGGGCAATCATCGGATGTCCTGTTGGAAGAAGTATCCCCCAACCGCGTGCGAGCCTTACTCACTGCCGAAGCGAACTTCGGCTTGCAGGTCAATTACGAATTCAATTACTTTGAGGAGCGAACAACCTATATTCCGAATAGGATATTGCCGCACTACGAGATTCACCATGCCAGTATTTCCCAGAGAATTGGGAAATATCTCCGAGTGCATTTCAGAGTTTCAAATCTAAAGGATGCAGATTTTGAGGATGAATTGGGGTATCCCGCACCGGGGCGCCAGTTTTTCGCGGGAATGACATGGTCGTTTTGATAGGGACCATATCATCTTGGAGTCAGACGATTGCATGTCGCACATCCACTTCTCACCCCTAAGGAGCAGATCATGCGACATGTCGTGTTAGTGCTAACCTTGCTATTCGTCTTCGCGATGCCCCCTTCCGCAATCACCGGGAACTCCACGCCTGAACAGCAGAAGGAAATGGCCTCCGGCACAGAAGGATTGAACGCATTGCGCGAAGTCCTGTTTACACCCACCCGCAGTCAGGGAAGAGCTGTGGGAGTTCGCGTGGCAATTCCCATTGCCTTTCGACTGCAGTAGTATCCGCTTTCTCCCATCATTTGTAAAACAAGAAATCCAGCCCACTCACGCTGCCACCAAGTGGCTTCTTCTTCCTCTTCTCTCCAGTGCCGTTTCCGATAGGGTTGCGCTCTGAGCCGTGTTTATCGCTGGGGCGGGACGCTCCGGTGTGCCGCATGTCCCCCACCGAGGACGGTGGGGGCTAGTGGAAAGAAACGAGACAACCTCTCAATGAACGGCACTGGCAAATAGCATCCCACCAACAAAAACGGGTGTTCCGTGACCTAAAAGTACAGCCAAGGCCATGAGAAATAGAACGGGCTCCTCAGGGAGAGGAGCCCGCCTTCGTTATGCTCGGACTTTTGGCGCAATACCACGGGTACCCGTCATCATTATTCGGTAAGCGCCGTTACACGGTAATATTTTGGGCCAGCAGGGAATGGAGCGGTCCAAGTGGTGTCGGAGAACGCACCGGTGAGATCTTCCGCAAAGCCCGTGTGCGAATCGGTTGAGGAATAAACCTTGTAGGATGTTGCGTCCGGAACGGATTTCCACAGCAGAATCACATTCACCCCAGTGATTTGCAGGACAAGATCTGTTGGGGTGACGCCCCAGCCTGCGAGCCGCGCCATCATCCACCAAAAAGCTCTCGCTTTACGGTTGCAGTTCAGTGGTTGCGAGTGCGCGCAGTCGCAATATTCGCAGAGAGGATCGCCCGGATGAGCCGCACACCACTGCACCGCCCAATTCCCACCACTGTAATCGCAATTGTCGTTGGCCCCTAATGGCAAGTAGTAATTCCCATCCGGGTCATAGCTCTCGATATCCGCGAAGTCAAAAAGGATTTTGTTGTTGTCGCGGCAATACTGGCGAATCTGCTCATTCCGCTGATGCAGGTTGCCTCCGGTGCCGGTTCCATCCAAGTGTCCCGTGATATAGACGAAAGTGACATCGGGGTGCTTCCCTTCCAACCAGCTCATCCGGGTCAGATAGGTATCTATCTCCGCGGGTGTGGCCCAGCCGACTTGCCCACACCACGACCACATGACCAGATTTCTTCCATGCGGAAAGACAACATACGCACCGTCGCTGTTGCTCAGCATCGTATCTGTCAGCAGGGACCAGGTGATGCGGTCAGGACTGCCTAAATCGCCCTCAGGAACGCAATCCCATAGGGAAAGGTCTCCCGGTGGTGCGACAGGATTGGGCGGACCAAACAGATAGTAGTCGTGGTCATTGAAGAAATCATATAACTCGTCATGGCTCATCAGAAGCGACATGCCCGATATGATTTGGCTTCCATGCGATGTATGTCCATAGGTCATTTTGAGGTGGGCTTTCGCGCTGTCAATAAAATTGGAAGGAACCATTTCGATGTCGGTGCAATGGTGATCAATGATGATTCCTTGAGCATGCAGTGGTGTTGAGTCAAGAAACATCCAGAATGCTGCCACCAGAACGAAAACAACGATTGGCTTTCTCATCTTCTCCTTCTCCCATATTGTCTTATCCTTCGCCTCCGCAACTGCCACACACGACTCTTGTTCCCAGAGACATCCGATGCTGATCTCTATAACAGTGATTTCCTGAGACTGTTCCTAATCACGGGACAGAGAGACCGGCAGGTGGCAAAACCTCGTTTCATACAGGCCCCAGAAAATGGCACGCAATATTTGTTCCAATCTCCATTCTGCGGAAGCTGCCTGTCGAAATAGGCTATTGCCCGTACCAATGAGCAGGCGCGAAGTCAGAAGGAATAATCCATCCCCCTTAGGCTGGCCAACGCGGAAACTTGAGGTTCGAGCCGATTTATGACATTCTCACCCAGCACTTGACCTCGAGACCTTGTTCCTTCATATTCAAGCGGGCTGTGGCCGCACTCGGTGCCGAGGATTCAGCATTGCCCGCCTGTCATCGCTTGATGCGCGTTTCGATGAGAGCGTGAAAGGACTCATTTGTTGGGCCGGACTCATCTCTCTGAAGCTAAGGGCGCTCGATCGAGAGCGCGCAAACAGGGCGCACAAAAACCTTTCGATGAATTGTTGTATTTTACGACAAGGCAATTTCTGGGAAGTGTTTCGGTAAGCCTTATGTTGCTGTATTTATGAGTTTTAGTTGCGGAACGAAGAGTTTGACGGGAGGGAATTTGCTTTTCGCTTTTTTTGTATTTATATTAGAATCACAACGGATGGGAGACAAAACCTCGAAATACGACAACCAGTAGCTGAAGCTTACTTTTTTTGAAGATTATGTGAAAAGTTTCACATTATTATCGTTCGGGGACCACCGTTGAGAAAGAATAAGGTCGGCGCCTAAGAAAGATTGAGTATTGGAGTCTGTATGCCCAAAACACTTGAACCCATCAAGATAAAGCGCGAAGCCGAGCTACGAGAGGCATTCCTCAAAGAGGTTATCGGCATGCCGCACGGTGAGAAGATCAAGAATTGCATCCAATGCGGCACCTGTACGGGGGCTTGCCCCGTGTCCCGTTGGATGGATATCACTCCGCGACAAGTGGTCGCTCTATTCCGCGCCGGTATGATTGAAGAGATCCTGCATAGTCGCACGATTTGGATCTGCGCTTCGTGCTACGCGTGCCGCGTCCGATGCCCGTCGGGCATCAAGGTAACGGAAACGCTCTACGCTCTCAAACGGCTTGCCATTGACAAGAAGATTTTTCCGAAGAGATTTCCGGTCCATGTGCTGTCCGAGGCTTTTGTTTCAAACCTACAGAAATATGGTCGCAATTTCGAGTTGGGATTGGGAATTCGATATTATCTTGCTACGAATCCGCTGAAACTCATGTCCGGCGCACGATTTGGCCTCTCGATGATGAAAAGAGGCCGGATGGCGATCCGCCCCTCAAAGATCAAGAAGGTGCGCGAAGTGAGAGCAATCATTAATCGTGCCAGAGAATTGGAAGGTATCTGATGGAATTTGCATACTATCCCGGCTGCAGCCTCGAGCATACGGGCAAGCCATACGACCAGTCTGTGCGCGAGGTCTTCAAGACCCTTGGCATTACGCTTCGCGAGATCGAAGACTGGAACTGCTGCGGCGCAACCATGTATATGTCTATCAGCAAAACCATCGCCTATGCGGTCACGGCGCGCAATCTCGCCATCGCGCAAACCATGGGATGTGACATTTGTGCCCCGTGCAACAGTTGTTATACGATTCTTCGAAAAGCAAATCGCTATATCGCTTGGGACCCCAAGGTTCGCGATAAAATCCGTTCCGCCTTGAAGGCGGCGAACCTTACCTACGACGGCCATGTGGATGTCCGCCATCCTTTGGATATTCTTGTAAACGATATAGGTCTCGACACGATTGAAAAGAGAGCCAAGAAGTACTTCGATGGTTTGCGCGTGGCGCCCTATTATGGTTGCCAGATTGTGCGTCCCGTGAAGCATTTCGATGAGCTCGATGATCCGATGACCATGGACCATCTGCTTTCTGCCTTGGGCGCCAATGTGGTCCCTTTTGCCGACAAGGTGCGTTGTTGTGGCGGCATGCTCATGACCACCTATGAAGAAATCGCGCTGGACCTCAACAATGAACTTCTGCTCAATGCCGAGGAGGGTGGAGCCGAAATCATTGCCACGGCCTGCCCCTTGTGTCAGATGAATCTCGAGGGCTACCAGGCGAAAATCAATGAGAAATACCATACGAATCATTCTATGCCCATTGTCTATTTCACTCAACTGTTGGGACTTGCCCTGGGCATCGAGGCCGGCAAACTGGGTATGGACACCTTGCTGGTGAAACCCAAGGATTTGAAACTGAAATCAAAAGATAAGAAGGTCGCAGCATGAGCGAAGACTCAAAAAGCGGCAATGGCAAGGTCCCCCCTTGCCGAATCGGCTTGTACATTTGCCATTGTGGAACGAATATCTCCAAGATGGTGGATGTGGCCCATATTACCAAAGAGATGGTGAATCATCCGGATGTCGTGGTGTCACGCGACTACAAATTCATGTGCTCTGAACCCGGTCAGGAACTCATCATCAAGGACATTCAAGAACAGAATTTGAACCGAGTGGTTGTGGCGGCATGCAGCCCCCTGATGCACGAGCCCACTTTTCGCGCGGCGGTGGCACGGGGCGGCCTAAACCGCTATCTGTTCGAAATGGTCAATATCCGGGAACAGTGCAGCTGGGTGACCACCGAGCGCGATGCGGCGACGCGGAAGGCCTATGCGCTGATCAACGGCGCCTTAGCACGCGTCAAGTTCCAGAAACCCCTTGAGATGCGCCGCATTGATATCACGAAGCGCGTTATGATTGTAGGTGGAGGCATTGCGGGAATTGAAGCGGCATTGCAGATTGCCGACGCCGGCTATGAGGTGATTCTGGTCGAGAAAGAGGAGTCCATCGGCGGCCACATGGCCAAATTTGACAAGACCTTCCCCACGCTGGATTGTGCCGCGTGCATTTTGACCCCGAAGATGGTATCCGTGGGAAAACACGCGAATATCCGATTGCTCACCTACGCGGAAATCGAGGAAGTTCAAGGCTATGTTGGAAACTTCAAGATCAAGGTCCGAAAGAAAGCGCGGTATGTGGATACCACTCTGTGCAACAGTTGCGGCTCATGCTATGATGCCTGCCCCAGCCTTCCTGTCCCGCAGGAGTGCAAGCTAATCATCGGCGAGAAGATATTCAAAGAGGGTACGCGGCTGAAAACAGGCATTTCGGCATTTCCTGAGCCCGAGCATGACTTGCTGACCCTCGCTGACGCCCAAGCCGGATCGGCCTCAAGCCGTCAGCCCAAGGAAAGCGTGACGAAATAGAATGACTCTCAGAGAAATCATAAAAACTCTTGATTGTCGCGTCGTGGCCGGAAACGCCGACCTTGATGCCAAAGTCAAAACGGGTTGTGGCTGCGATCTCATGAGTGATGTACTGGCCTTTATTAAGCCTGGGGCGATGCTATTGACGGGGCTGAACAATCCCCAGGTCGTCCGCACAGCGGAAATGGCCGAGATAAAAATTGTTTGCTTCGTGAGAGGAAAAGAGCCCGGCCAAGAACTGATCACCTTAGCCCGAGAAAGTGGAATCACTCTTTTAACAACTTCCCTGCCGCTGTTTGAAGCCTGTGGGAAATTGTACATGAATGGACTGAACGGGCTTTCAAGTTACAACGAATGAAGCCAAAACGGATTCTTCCATGGACGCAGACAAGGCTATCACCAAAGTTCAGGAGTTGGTCTATGAGATGAAGGTGAATCAGGTTATGGTGACCGATGTCATTACCGTGAGTCCCCATAACCTCATGAGTGAACTCCGAGTACTGTTGCGTGAAAAGCGTATTTCCGGTGTCCCTGTGGTCGAAGGAACGAAGCTGGTGGGCTTGGTCAGTATCGAAGATTTTATCAAATGCCTATCGGAAGGCAAGATGAATAACCTCGTAAAAGACAGGATGAGCCGCGATGTTATGACTTTATATGATGATGAGCCCTTGGTCCGTGCGGTGGAAGAATTCGACCGGCGGGGATACGGGCGTTTTCCGGTGATTAGTCGGGAAAATGGGGCCTTAGTGGGGGTACTCACGAAGGGTGACATTATTCGGGGTCTGCTGAAAAGGAAGGAAATAGACTACGATGAAGAGGAGATTCATCAGTATCGAGCCAGCCATTTCTTCGAGGACATCATCGCTGACAAAACGACTCTCATCTTCCAGTACAAGGTGACAGGCAAGGATTTCAGTAGAGCCGGGAGAACCTCCAGCGGGCTCAAGAAAACCTTAAGAAGGATGGGACTCCCTCCAAAGATCATCCGACGCATCGCGATTGCCACCTATGAGGCGGAGATGAACATTGTTGTTTTTACCGATGGAGGTGAGATTACCGCTCAAGTAACCCCCCGAGAAATCCGAGTGGAGGCCGTGGATACCGGCCCCGGCATCCCGGACATCAAAAAAGCCATGGAGCCGGGGTTTTCGACAGCGCCTGATTGGGTCAGGAATTTGGGTTTTGGCGCAGGGATGGGTTTGACAAATATACGGAAATGTGCCGACACGATGCATCTGGAATCAACGGTGGGCAAGGGAACCCGCCTTGAGATTGCTGTTCAACTAAATGGGGCTGCGAAGCATGATTTTGGCGACAGTCATTAAAGAATTGGGTCTTGAAGTAAAGACTGCAGGCGGCGATCTCAGTGTTGAGATCACCGGTGCCTATATCAGTGACTTATTGAGTGATGTAATGGCGAACTCAAAAGAGGATCAACTCTGGGTAACCCTTCAAGTTCATCCCAATATCGTAGCGGTAGCCACTCTCAAGGATCTGGCAGGCATTATCCTGGTGAACGGTCGTGAACCCGAGAAGGAGACCCTCGCCAGAGCAGAGGAAGAGAACATTCCCGTGATGACGACTCGAGTGCCGACATTTCAATTAGCGGGGAAGTTGTATGGATTAATCGGGGAATGCTAAGGGAATTCCGAGCCGACCTGCACATCCATACTTGCCTGTCTCCCTGCGGAGACTTAGAGATGTCGCCCGCGGCGATCGTGAGAGAAGCCGTGAAGAAAGGAATTGATCTTATTGCAATATGCGATCATAATTCTTCGGAGAATTCCGGAGCCGTCATCAAAGCATCGGAGGGAGAAAGGCTGACCGTTCTACCGGGAATCGAGGTGACATCGAAAGAAGAAGTCCATGTTTGTGCCCTATTCGACCATGTGGACAATGCCCTTGAACTGCAAGCCTTGATCTACAACAATCTGGAGGGAGAAAACGACGATAAGGTCTTTGGAATGCAGGTGGTGGTGAACGCAGAAGGAGAAGTGCTGGATTTTAATCGCAGGCTTTTGATCGGAGCCACCAATCTTTCCGTTGAGAAGATTGTTGATTCCATTCATTCCCTGAGAGGATTGGCAATCGCCGCCCACATTGACCGGGAGGGATTCGGGATTATCGGACAATTGGGATTTATTCCACCTGAACTGGAATTTGACGCTCTGGAAATTTCGCCTCGCATGCAACTTGAAGAAGCTCGTGAGAGATTCAGCGAATATAAAAAATGTCCTTTTCTATGTTCCTCGGATGCTCATTATTTGAATGATATTGGCAAAGGAATTACCCCCTTTCTATTGGAAGAGGCATCGCTTAAGGAACTCAGAATGGCATTAAGAGGAGAGGGGAATCGAAGGATTGGCTGTGGCGGGTGAGGCCAACGCAAATGGAAGACCTTTCTCTGCATATACTGGACATCGTCGAGAATTCCATAGACGCCGGCGCTAAGAGAATTCAGATTGAGATCTGTGAGGATTTGAAGCACGACCTGCTCAGCATCGAAATCAGGGATGACGGAAAAGGCATGGACGAAGAAACAGTGAAAAAGGCTCTCAATCCATTTTTCACGACCAAGACGGTTCGTAAAGTGGGACTTGGATTGTCTCTGTTTCGAGAAGCAGCCAGGCAAGCAAATGGAGACCTGGTGATTCAATCGAAAGTAGGACGGGGAACGAGGCTAAAGGCAACCTTTCAACACAGCCATATTGACCGAAAACCCCTGGGAGACATGGCAAAGACGATGATGACCCTAATCATAGGTCATCCGGAGATTGGGTTCAAGTATCTGCACCGGCGAGACGACCGAAAATACGAGTTGGATACGGAGAAATTCAAGGTCAAAGACGACTTGTCATCGCTGGGTGCTGTCGAACTGATGAACCTAATCAAGAAGAACTTGCAGGAAATGCAATAGGACATGGAAGAATGCCCACCGATGCGCCACCGCGTGGGACGCTCCGACATCACAACCAATCTGGGATAGAAAGATGGATCTACAGAAAGTTGATGGAATCATTGAAAAGCATGGGAGTCGCTCCGGTGCTCTAATCGAGATTCTCTTGGATGTACAAGAGGAATATCGTTATCTACCCGAGGATGCCCTCATAAAAATCGCCAACGGCCTGAACACCTCTCTCAGTCGAATCTATCATGTGGCTACCTTCTTCAAGGCCTTCAGTTTGGTACCTCGGGGGAAATACTGCATCAGCGTTTGCCTGGGGACGGCTTGCCATGTCGGAGGGGGTGTGAAGATTCTGGAAAAGCTGGAGAGGGATTTGTCGGTTCCCCGGGGTGGGACGAGTGCGGATCTGAGCTTCAGCCTGGATGAAGTCCACTGCTTGGGATGCTGTGGATTGGCTCCGGTCGTGACCGTGAATGAGGATCTATATGGCAAAGTGACCTTGTCGAAAATCCCCGGAATGATGAAGAAATATACCAAATAACAGGTAGGGGTGAAGATGCCCAAGCTAAAGATCGAAGACCTTCAGAAGATCAGCGAAGAGGTTCGGCGGACCACCATACTTCGGGAAGGGGCGGGCCGGGCTCGGGTTACCGTTCACATGGGGACATGTGGCATCGCCGCGGGTGCCCGAAAAATCATGGATGCCCTGCTTAAGATTATCGAAGAGAAGAATCTGAAGGATATTATCCTGACGACTTCAGGGTGCGCCGGATTCTGCAGTCGGGAACCCATGGCAACTGTGGAGTTGTCTGGTGAAGCACCGGTAAAATATGTGGACCTAACCGAAGAAAAAATCCGCAAAATCTTTGTTGACCATGTCCTGAACGGGCATATTGTCGCCGATTATGCCCTCGCCATAGGAAGCGAGAGAACGCACTGAAAGGAGAGATGAGTCTTGAAACCCTATCGAGTGAACTTGATGGTGTGTGCCGGCACGGGATGTGTCGCCAATCACTCCTTTGAGATAAGAAAGGCGCTGGAGAACGAGATCAAGAAAAGAGGCTTGGAGCACGAAGTTCAGGTCGTGGCGACCGGATGCAACGGCTTCTGTGCGGAAGGCCCCCTCATGGTGGTTCAGCCGGATGGCATCTTCTACTGCCGGTTGACGGAGAAAGATATTCCTTTCCTGGTCGAAGAACACTTCCTCAAGGGACGACCTGTTCAGAAGATGATGTATGTTCCCGGCGAGGCGAAGACCCCCGTTCCCAAGATGAGCGACATTGATTTCTTCAAAAACCAAATGCTGATTGCCTTGAGAAACCGTGGATTGATTGACCCGGAAAAAATTGACGAGGCCATCGGTCGGGGAGCCTATACGGCCTTGGCAAAGGTTTTGACCTCCATGACTCCCGATGAGGTCATTCAGGTGATTAAGGCCTCGGGTCTTCGCGGGCGAGGAGGAGGTGGTTTCCCCACGGGGGTCAAGTGGGAGTCGTGCCGGAAAGCCAAGGGCGAACCGAGATATGTGATCTGCAATGCGGACGAGGGGGACCCCGGCGCCTTCATGGATAGGAGCATCATTGAAGGAGACCCTCATGCCGTTCTTGAAGGGATGCTCATCGGCGCCTTTGCCGTCGGTTCCAGCGAGGGTTATATCTACATCCGGCAGGAATACCCGTTGGCTCGAGAAAGATTGGTTATCGCTATCAATCAGGCGAGGGAATACGGTCTGCTCGGAGACGATGTCTTTGGCACGGGTTTCAAGTTTGATGTCAAGATGGCTCGAGGAGCGGGGGCCTTTGTGTGCGGTGAGTCCACGGCACTCATGGCTTCCGTTGAAGGACGGGTCGGAGAACCACGGGCCAAATACATTCACACGGTGGAGCACGGACTGTGGAATCGCCCCACCTGCCTGAACAATGTGGAAACTTGGGCCACGGTGCCGGTGATTATCTCAAGGGGAGCAGAATGGTTTACCTCAATCGGAACAGGAGATGTCAGCGAAAGCCCTTGGGGAGGAAGTAAGGGCACGAAGGTGTTTTCTCTCACCGGAAAAATCAATAATACGGGATTGGTAGAAGTCCCGATGGGTATCACCCTCCGTGAGATTATCTTCAGCATTGGAGGTGGCATCCCCCACGGGAAAAAATTCAAATCGGTGCAAACCGGCGGCCCCTCAGGTGGATTTCTCCCCGCCGAGCTTTTGGATTTGCAGGTAGATTATGAGCAGTTGACCGAGGCCGGATCCATGATGGGCTCGGGGGGGATGGTCGTGATGGATGAAGACAATTGCATGGTGGACATGGCCAAGTATTTTCTGACCTTCACCCAAGACGAATCCTGCGGCAAATGCATTCCCTGCCGTGAGGGCACCCTGAGAATGATGCAAATCCTCCAGAAAATATCGGAAGGAAAAGGCACCGAAGAAGATCTGGTTCTACTCGAGGACCTGTCACACTATGTTATAGACTCCTCTCTGTGTGCCTTAGGCGGCTCAGCACCCAACCCCGTTTTGACAAGTCTGCGCTACTTCCGGGAGGAATATGAGACGCATGTGAAGGAGAAGAAGTGCCCTGCCCGTGTCTGCCGCCAACTGAATGTCTACACCATTGATCCCGACCTGTGCGTCACCAAGGGACACGGATGCGGGGTGTGCCGGGCGCAATGCCCCGAGAAAGCGATTGTCGGCGAAAAGAACAAAGCTCACACTGTTGTTCAGGATGCCTGCAAGAAATGTGGGGTCTGTTTTGATGTCTGCAAGTTTGGAGCAGTCCGAATCTCCTAAGGAGGATAGATGATTTCCGTTGAGATTGACGGCAAGGAAATTCAGGTCGAAGAGGATACGACGATCCTGAATGCCGCCAAGGCGTTGGATATAAGAATTCCCACTCTCTGTTATAACGAGCTCATCGAGCCGTATGCCGTGTGCAGAATCTGTACCGTCGAAGTGATTCGAGGAAAACGCACTCGGCTGGTTACAGCCTGCAATTACCCTCTGCGAGAGTCGGTAAAGGTTCGGACGAATTCCGAGAGGGTAATGAGGCTGCGGAGGATGAATCTTGAGCTTCTGATGGCCCGGGCGCCCGCAGCGAGAATTATCCAGGAGATGGCGGCCGAGATAGGGCTTGAAACAACCCGATTCCCGATAGAAAACCCCAAGGAATCCTGCATTCTCTGCGGCCTATGTGTCCAAATGTGCCAGGATGTGGTCGGGGCGTACGCCATCGGCTTTGCCGACCGAGGCTCAAAACGAGAGGTCTCTACGCCGTACGAACGGACGCCCGAGACCTGTATTCTCTGCGGAGCCTGCGCTCAGGTCTGTCCGACGGGTCATATCCGAATGACGGATGCCGAGGAACGCATCATTCACTCGAAACTCAGCCTTGGCCCGAATGCCGCTATCACGATTCCCTTCCGTCAGGCCGTCCCGAATGTTCCTCGAATTCATGCAGAGCATTGCATTCACTTCAAGACGGGTGAATGCATGCTGTGCTCCAAGGTTTGTCCGAAGAATTGCATCCACTACGATGACAAAGATGAAATTGAGGAATTCGAGATTGGAGCGGTCATTGTCGCAACGGGATTCAACGATTTCGATCCGACTCCGATGAAGCAATTTGGCTATGGCAGGTATCCCAATATCCTTACGGGTGTGGAATTTGAGCAGATGAATAATGCGGGCAGCCCCACGAGTGGGAAAATCGTGATGGAAAACGGTGAGGAACCTCGGTCTGTCGCCATCCTGCATTGCATTGGGAGCCGCGACGAGAATTACCATAAGTATTGCAGCCGCGTCTGCTGCATGTATGCGCTGAAGTTTGCCCACCTTGTTAAGGAAAAGAGCAATGCCGAGGTGTATCAGCTCTATATTGATATGCGAGCCTTTGGCAAGGGTTACGAAGAGTTCTACCAGCGAATTCTCGACGAAGGAGTCAATGTGATTCGCGGCAAGGGATCGGAAATCGTTCCAAATCGGTCTGGCGCGGGTGACGGTGCGCTCTTGGTGCGTTGCGAAGACACGCTCATTGGCAAATTCCGAGAAATCCCCGTGGACATGGTTGTTCTTTGCACCGCCTTGGAAGCGCGCGGCGACGCGACGGATCTTGCCCGCAAACTGAACATCTCCGCCGGAGCCGACGGCTGGTTTATCGAATCCCATCCTAAACTCGGGCCGGTCTCCACGACGACCGAAGGTATTTATCTTGCTGGCGTGTGTCAAGGCCCTAAAGACATTCCCGACGCTGTGGCCCAGGGCGGTGCCGCCGCCGCCCAAACGATGAAGATGCTGGCTCTGGGAGAGTTGCTGATGGATGCCGCCTATGCCGAAATTGCCGAAGAATTCTGCAGCGGTTGCCGCATCTGCAATGGCCTGTGTCCCTACAATGCTATCAGCTTTGACGAGACAAAGAAAATAAGTGCTGTGAATTCTGCAATGTGCAAGGCGTGCGGCACTTGCGTGGCGGCTTGTCCGACGGGTGCCATCGCCGCCCGGCATTTCACCGATGAACAAATCTATGCGCAAATCGAAGGAATCCTTGTATGAGTTTTGAACCGAAAATCCTTGGGATTCTCTGCAACTGGTGCAGCTACACCGGTGCCGACTTGGCGGGAACGGCCCGAATGAAGTATCCCGCGAATATGCGGAGCGTGCGTGTCATGTGCACCGGCCGCGTGGATCCCGGTTTCATCCTGAACGCCTTGCGCTCCGGCGCCGACGGAGTGCTCATCTGTGGCTGCCATCCCGGGGATTGCCACTATATCGAAGGCAACTACAAATGTATGCGCCGAATTCCGCTGACGAAAAAACTGCTGGCGGATATGGGAATTGACCCGCGGCGGCTGCGCTTGGAATGGGTCTCTGCATCCGAAGGAGCTCGGTTCCAGAGTGTCGTGACGGAATTCACGGAAGAGATTCGCGCGCTCGGGCCGCTTGAGCTTCGGGAGCTGAATTTTGATGCCGAACATCCCGCGGGGACAGCACAGAAGATTTCCGCGGCAGCCTCTTAGGATAAAACATGGCGAAACCAAAACTTGCCATCTATTGGGCAGCGGCGTGCGGTGGTTGTGACATCGCCATCCTTGACATTGAAGCGAAGATTCTCGATGTCGCCGATTTCTTTGATGTCGTCTTCTGGCCCTGCGCGATGGACTTTAAATACGCCGATGTGGAAGCGATGGAGGATAAATCCATCACGCTCACGCTCTTCAATGGCGCGATCCGCAGCGATGAAAACTTCCACATCGCCAAGCTTCTTCGTCAGAAATCCGTCGTACTTTGCGCCTTTGGGAGCTGCGCTGCGGATGGATGCATTCCTGCGCTGGCCAATCTTTTCACTCTTGATTCTATCTTGGATTATGTCTACCTTAAAGCGCCATCTTTGGACAATCCGGGCAAGATTATCCCGCAGCTCAGAACCAAGGTTCCGGAAGGTGAAATCACCATTCCACAACTGTGGAATACGGTGCGCACCTTGGGACAAGTCGTGGATGTGGATTATATCATTCCCGGATGCCCGCCCCAATCGGATCAGATTGCTGAGGTTGTGGGCGCTGTCATTGACATTCTGAAGAATGGAAAACCGCTGCCGCCCAAGGGAACGGTGCTGGGTGCCACTGACAAAAGCTGCTGTGACGAATGCCCTCGCGAGCGCAATATCAAGAAGATTACGAAATTCATTCGGCCCTATGAGATTATCGCTGATCCGAACCTCTGCCTTCTGGAGCAAGGAATTGTGTGTCTGGGGCCGGCCACGCGTTCGGGATGCGGCGCCAAATGTGTGAAAGCGAGTATGCCCTGTCGCGGATGCTATGGCAAACCCATCAATGTCCGCGATCAAGGGGCGAAAATGATTTCCGCTCTCGCCAGCGTGATTGATTCGACAGACCCCGGAGAGATTGACAAGATCATCGCCACAATCGCCGATCCCGTCGGCACCTTCTACCGATTCACGCTGGCCGATTCTTTCCTTCGGAGGGCGCAAGTATGAAAAGCATCGTTATTGATCCCATCACCCGCCTTGAAGGCCACGGCAAAATCCATCTCTTCGTGAACGACGATGGATCTCTGGCCAACTGCTATTTTCAGGTGCCGGAGCTGCGCGGATTCGAGCAATTCTGTGTGGGTCGGCCGGTGGAAGAACTCGCCAGAATCACGACACGGATTTGCGGTGTCTGCCCCGACGCTCATCACATGGCGTCGGCAAAGGCGATTGATGCTGTGTTTGGCGCGACACTTCCTTCAGCGGCGTTCAAATTGCGCAACTTAGTGTACAATGCGTTCTACGCCGGAGATCATACCACTCATTTCTATGCCCTCGGGGGACCTGATTTTGTGTGCGGCCCGGACGCACCTCCTGCCGAACGCAACATCCTCGGTGTCATCGCCAAAGTCGGCCTGGACGCGGGCAAAAAGGTCATTGCCCAGAGAGCGCGAGGCCAACGAGTCATTGAGATCATCGGCGGAAAAAAGGTGCATCCCGTCACCGCACTTCCGGGTGGAATGGCAAAGCGAGTCTCAAAGGAAGAACAAGCCGAATTGGTCAAAATCGGCGAAGAGATGGTAGAATTTGCCAAGTTTACTATTCAGGTATTGAATGATGTTGTTCTGGCAAACAAGGCCTATGTGGATCTGATTCTATCAGATACTTATGCCCACAAAACCTACAATATGGGTTTGGTGGACGCGAACAACAAGGTGAACTTCTATGATGGCAAGGTGCGTGTCGTGGGACCGGACGGAAAAGAGCACTGCAAATATGAACCGAAGAATTACCTGGAATATGTGGCCGAGCATGTCGAGCCCTACAGTTATCTCAAATATCCTTTCTTGAAGAAAATCGGCTGGAAGGGATTCGTGGACGGAGTGGACTCAGGCGTTTACAAAGCATCGCCATTGTCGCGGCTCAATACTTCCGATGGGATGACCACGCCGCTCGCGCAAGCCGAATATGAGCGTTTCTATGAAACTCTCACGAAAGACAAAAGTGGCAAAACGCCGGTCAATGCGACACTCGCCACCCATTGGGCACGTGTCGTGGAACTCGTGTTTGCCTGCGAGGCAACTTTGGCATTGGCCAAGGACGATGAAATCACTTCTGACAAAATATTCAGTCCGCCTCAGGGCATCGTCGGAGAAGGGGTGGGTATTGTCGAAGCTCCGCGCGGGACGCTGACCCATCACTATAAAACCGATAAGAACGGCATCGTAACGGAGGCAAATCTCATCGTTGGAACAACCAACAACAACGCCGCCATCACGATGTCCATCAAGCGTGCTGCCGAAGGATTGATCAAGAAGGGAACTCAAATCACCAACGGCATTCTGAACCGCATTGAGATGGCTTTTCGCGCCTATGACCCTTGTTTCGGCTGCGCTACTCACACGCTCCCCGGCGAAATGCCATTGAAACTCGTGATCCATGATGCAGAGAGCGGAGAAGTCATCCAGACAGTACAGCGGAATTGCTGAGAATCCAATTCAAAGCTTCGATGTAGATAGCGATCCATTGGACGGTGTGGTGACATCGCCAAAACCCTTATTGGTTCTTTGTCTTGGCAATGAGATCGTCAGTGACGATGGATTCGGCCCCGAGGTTGCGCACAGACTTCAGAATGAAGATCTTCTCGACCTCCCGGCCGATGTTGTTTTCGCACCGGTAGCGGGATTTCACCTGCTCGACCTGCTGGCAGGCCGCAAGCGAGTGCTCATTGTGGATACCATCCGCACGGGAACTGCGAAGCCTGGAACGCTGCACTGTTTCCCTGCAGGAGCATTGACGCCATCGCACAATTTGACAACCAGCCATCAAATCAACCTGCCGACGGCTCTCGAATTGGGAAAACAACTTTCATTGGAAATGCCCGATGTCGTGGATGTGCTGGCAGTGGAAGCGCAGGATCTCGAAACCCTTTCTGAGGAATTAACCCCGGCAGTTTACGGCGCGCTCGAGCAAGCCCTGGACTTTGTTCGCAATTGGATTAGACAAAATTCAAGCGAGGAGCCCCTATGATCACTGAAAAAAGACCTGCCCCGCCCCCCTCCGGCGAGGGAGAACCCAAAACATGCCCGGAGTGCAGCGGGCGAGGTTGGACAGATAATCTCTGTGTGATGGACGAACACGAGTACCGGTGCTCCTACTGTGACGGCAAAGGATTTGGCGCCGGAGGAAAGGAATGCTACGCCTGTCACGGCACGGGCAGAATTGAGGTACGAAAGACTGAGAAAGTCGTCTGCCCGCTCTGTCACGGAGCCGGAGTCTATCCCGTTCCGGGTTCAATGACCGCCAGCGAATTCGCCTTTCATCCCAGTCACACTCGAAGATGACCGCTGAATTTTCACTTCTTCTCGGCACAGCCGCTACGCTGGGCCTTGTGCACACGGTTTTGGGACCTGACCATTATGTGCCCTTTGTCGCGATGGCCAAAGCTCGCAACTGGTCGAACCGACGGGCTATGGTGATCACTCTGCTGAGCGGTATCGGCCATGTGTCAAGTTCGGTGGTCATCGGCATGGTTGGACTGCTCTTCGGCGTGGAATTGCTGAAGCTCACCGCTCTCGAATCGTTCCGTGGTGAGATTGCTGGTTGGCTGCTTTTCGGTTTCGGGATTGCCTATATGATTTGGGGAATTCGCCGTGCCATGAAGCACGTGTCGTCTCGACCACACTCGCATGGCCTCTTGACTCACAAACATCCCGGCGGTGGCTTGGCACATTCGCACAATGGCCGCCACGAAGACCAAGCCAACATTACGCCGTGGATCATCTTCACGATTTTCGTCTTCGGCCCTTGCGAGCCTTTGATTCCCGTGCTCTTGTTTCCCGCGGCACGCGCCGACGCTTTCAATGTGTTCGCCGTCGCCCTGACTTTCAGCGTGTTCACCATCGGAACCATGCTTGCCCTGGTTTACGCCTCGATGCGCGGGCTGGCAAAAGTGAACCTCGGCATCATGGAACGCTATTCTCATGCCCTTGCGGGATTTGTCGTTGCCTCATGTGGAGCGGGGATTCAGTTCCTTGGCCTCTAAATACGGATCTGCCGCGATCGCAATCTATCAGGGAAGCAGCTTTTTCGGCATCTAACAAAGGCTTCGACAAATCGAGGCCTTTTCTTTTGCGATATGGACACCCATATTCAACATCTGCAAATTCATGTGTCGGGGACGGTGCAAGGCGTGGGATTTCGTCCGTTCATTTATCATCTTGCCCACCAGTTTGAACTCCTCGGCACCGTAAAGAACAACAGTCAGGGTGTTCTGATTCATATTGAGGGATCGCAAGAGCACTTGCGTCGTTTCCTTGACTCCATTGTTCGCGAAGCGCCCGCAGCGGCGCAGGTGGATAGACTGGCCGAAGCCGAACTACCACTCGTGAATTTTTCGGGTTTTCGCATTCTTCAAAGCGAGATTCTGGAGGACGCGTTCACGCAAGTGTCTCCGGATCTGGCATTGTGCACCGACTGCCGGCGCGAACTCGAAGATGCCGGCGACAGACGATTCGACTACCCCTTCATCAATTGCACGAACTGCGGTCCGCGGTTCGCAATCATCCAAGATGTCCCCTATGATCGCCCGCTGACGACGATGAGTCGTTTTGAAATGTGCGAGCGATGCCGCATGGAATATGAGAATCCCGCTGACCGGCGTTTTCACGCTCAACCCGTGGCTTGCCCCGATTGCGGGCCAAAGCTGCAATTTCTCACAAACAAAGAAGGCCGCTGGCAATCCGCGAGTGATGGCGATAATGCTCTCACACAAGCTCTCGAAGCATTGAAGTCCCAACGGATCGTTCTTATCCAAGGAATTGGCGGATTTCATCTCGCTTGCGATGCGTGTGATGACGAACTCGTGCGCGAGCTCCGGAGGCGAAAACATCGCGATGAGAAACCCTTCGCCCTGATGTTTCCCAGCGTGAAAAGTTTGCGCGAGAACTGCGAGGTCTCGGACAGAGAGCTTGCGCATCTCCTATCATCAAGCTCGCCGATTGTCTTATTGCGAAAGCATTCGAACTCAATCATTGCTGATTCTGTCGCGCCAGAAAATCCGTGGCTCGGTGCGCTGCTGCCCTACTCCCCACTCCATGTGTTGTTGCTTTCGCGTTACGGCGGCCCGCTCGTGATGACCAGCGCCAATGTGAGCGATGAGCCGATCTGCTATCAAGTGGAGGATGCGCTGCGACGCATGCAGGGAATTGCCGATGCGGCGCTAATTCATGACCGCACCATTCATATTTTCGCCGACGATTCCGTGGTAAAGGTTGTTGGAGGGAGTGTGCGTTTGTGGCGTCGCGCGCGCGGCTATGTTCCGCACGCCGTGCATGTGCCTCAGTCTTTTCGACTGCAGACTCTCGCCTTTGGCCCGCAACTCAAGAACACATTCTGTCTTGGGAAACAGGATTCTGCTCTCTTGTCACAGCACATCGGCGACATGGACAGCGACCTCACGGTTAGTGCTCAAGAGACGGCTCTCGCTCATTTCCTGCATATTTTCGATGCGAAGATCGAACTTGCGGCGTGCGACCTTCACCCCGATTACGCAACGACTCGTTTGGCTACCGCATGGTGCGCCGCACGAAATATTCCCCTCGTGCGAGTGCAACATCATCATGCACATTTAGCTTCCTGCTTGACTGAAAATGAGACCACCGAGCGCGCTATCGGACTTTGTCTGGATGGCACAGGTTACGGCTCGGACGGAACCATCTGGGGCGGAGAAGTGTTAGTCGGTGATGCGTACTCCTATGAGCGTGTGGCGCATCTCCAGCCCGTTCCACTTCTGGGAGGAGAACGCGCCGCGCAAGAACCCTGGCGCATGGCTCTGGCGTGGCTCCATGAGATTTTCGCTGAGCAGATGGCTCAACTCCCTCTGAAGTTCATGCGCGATTTGGAGTCAGAACTCGATGAGCGGACTCTGGGCAACCTATTGAATCCTCAATTACGAGGAAAAATTTTTCCATTAACATCCAGTTTGGGTCGACTTTTTGATGCGGTTGCGGCCATCCTCTTTTTCGGCATGCGGCATCAGTACGAAGGCCAAGCCGCGATGCTGCTGGAGGGACGCATTTCCTCTGTGCCGGAATCTCCCTACCCGATGGATGTGCATCAGGCTGAGGGCAGCTGGATTCTCTCGCCCTTGCCCATGTTTCAGGCTCTGGTGTCTGATGTCGAGCAAGGAATTTCCATGGATGTGGTCTCGCGGCGGTTTCACGAAGGGATTGTAAATGGATTCATTCGTCTGTGTGAGCTTGCCAGGGAGTCACGCAAGCTCGAAACCGTGGCTTTGAGCGGCGGATGTTTTCAAAATGCATTCCTGCTCAGCGCTTTTGAAGAGAGGTTGGAAGAGGAAGGATTCCGTGTGCTTTCACATCACCAGGTGCCTACGAATGACGGAGGAGTGTCTCTCGGTCAGGCCGTCGTTGCTAATGCGCAGGAGATTTAGGCGATGTGCCTCGCAATTCCCATGAAACTGATTGAAGTGCAAGGTGCTCGCGGGATCGTCGCACTGGGAGGCATACGCAAAGAAATCATGTTGACGCTCACTCCGGATGCTCGCATCGGAGACTATGTGATTATCCACGCCGGATACGCCATCGAAATCCTCAATGAGGAGGAAGCAGAGCAAACCCTCGACCTCTTGCGTGAAATCAGCGAGAAACCTACCGATGGAACCGCTGACTGACTTCCGTAATGCGCATATTGTGCGTCAAATTGCTCGTGAGATCACACGCGTCGGTCTCGACAGACGCGTTCAACTCATGGAAGTCTGCGGAGGTCATACCGCAGCGATATATCGCCATGCGCTTCACGATCTGCTTCCACCAGGGGTCAAACTCATCTCGGGCCCGGGTTGTCCCGTATGCGTCACTGCGAACGACTTCTTAGATCGTGCCATTTCGATCTCCATGCTGCCCGATGTGACCATCGCCACATTTGGCGATCTCATCCGCGTGCCCGGTTCAACGAGGTCGCTTGCGGATATGCGCGCTCGCGGAGCGGATGTTCGCGTATTCTACTCTTCCGCTGACTCCCTTGAATGGGCGAGAGCACATCCTGAGCGCACGGTCATTTTCTTGGGCATTGGCTTTGAAACGACCGCGTGCACGCTTGCGGCTACTCTTGCAGAAGCTGTCCACACGAAAATGAAAAATTTTCGTTTGCTCTCGGCGCTCAAAACGATGCCCGAAGCGCTGCGCGTCCTCTTCACAGCTCCGGGTGCCCAAGTGGACGGTTTGATTTTGCCCGGTCATGTGACAACGATTGTCGGATGGGATGCCTTTGAATTCATCGCGCGAGAGTTCTCCATTCCTTGCGTCGTCTCCGGATTTGAACCCGTGGACCTCATGGAGACGATTCTGATGCTCTGCCACCAAGTTGCCGAGAAACGCGCTTCGATTGAAAATCAATATCGGCGCGTCGTGCGGAAGCAGGGCAATATCCGCGCTCAAGAGCTGATTCGCGAAATGTTCGAGCCCTGCGACATGTCATGGAGAGGGTTGGGTGTGATTCCAGGAAGCGGCTTGAAACTTCGCACGATGTATTCCCAATCGGACGCCGCGAGTATTCCCGTCGAGGTGGAGCCTTCGCAAGAAGATTCCGCATGCCGGTGTGGGGATGTCTTGCGCGGCCGGATTCATCCGACGGAATGTGCTCTCTTCGGGACGGTGTGCACTCCGGATACGCCGCGTGGAGCCTGCATGGTGTCCGCCGAAGGTGCGTGTTCAGCAGTCTATCACTTCTCATCTGATCATCATGGACAATAGGGTCATCACGCTCAGTCATGGAGCCGGTGGCGAGGCCATGCGTCGCCTCATCAAAGAGCTCTTCGTTAAGCAATTTTCCAACCCACTGCTGAACCCACTTGCCGATGCAGCCATCCTGAAATTGAATCAAGAGCGCCTGGCTTTCACAACGGACTCCTATGTCGTCAAGCCGCTCGAATTTCCCGGCGGCAATATCGGCAAGCTTGCGGTTTGCGGCACGATCAATGATCTTGCTGTCATGGGGGCAAGGCCTTTGTATCTCTCGGCCGGCTTCATTCTCGAAGAGGGTTTTCCCACCCTCGCTCTGGAACGAATTGTTGACTCCATGTCTCAGACAGCGCGCACAGCTCAAGTGGAAATCGTCACCGGCGACACGAAAGTTGTTCCTCGCGGTGAGTGTGATGGCATTTTTATCAACACGGCAGGACTCGGCATTTGCCCTCTCGGGCATGGATTGTCAGAAATCCCTACCACGCAAGGTGACGCTGTCGTCATTTCGGGGACTATCGGAGAGCACGGCATCGCTATCCTTGCCGCTCGCGAAGGACTGATGTTGAAGACAACGATTGAGAGTGATTGCGCAGCCCTCAATGACCTCATCGCCTCCGTGCTGAAGGAATCAAAGGGCGTCAAGTGGATGCGCGATCCCACGCGTGGCGGCCTCGCAGCTGCCCTGACGGAATTGGCCGAATCGCAAGAATGTGACATTCTCATACGCGAAGTCTCTATTCCCGTGCAGGACGGTGTGAAAGCAGTCTGCGAACTCCTGGGTTTTGAGCCACTGCACTTGGCCAATGAAGGCAAAGTGGTCATGGTTGTTGAACCCGGCGAAGCAGAGCGTGTCGTGGAGCTTCTGCGCAGGCATCCGCTTGGTCATGCGGCCGCAATCATCGGCCGCATCACCGGTCATGGCAAGGGGATGGTTCGGCTCGAGACAGAGGCGGGTGGAGTTCGGCGATTGCACCAGCCCGCCGGAGAATTGCTGCCGCGTATTTGTTAGGCCACTCATGCACGAATTGTACATTGCTGAATGCATTGTGAAATCTGTCGCCGCATCGTTGCCGATGGATGTTCCGTCCGATTCCGTAAGAGAAATCCGCGTGCAAGTTGGACAGCTCGACGCGGTGATTCCCGAGACGCTCCTTTTTGTCTTTGACGCCATCAAGAGAAATAGTGGTTTGCCCAATGCGAACCTAAGCGTTGAGCAGATTGATGTAGTATGTCGCTGCCGCGCGTGCAATCAAGAATTTGGCATCGAACTTCCTGTGTTCATCTGCCCACAATGTCGCAGCGGTGATGTGGAGGTCCTGCGGGGACGAGGAATTCTGCTGACAGGAATCACCGTTCAAAACGGAGAGGAAGCATAAAATGGAAATCCGGGTTGTCCGTGATGTTTTGGAGGAATCGAACCTTCGCGCGCAAGAAAACCGCGCCCTGTTTGATATGCACGGCATCTTTGCTGTCAATATCATGAGCTCTCCGGGTTCCGGCAAGACGATGCTCCTGCAAAAGACGATTCCTGCACTAACCGAGCGCGGATTTTCCTGTGCGGTCATCGAAGGAGACATCACTTCCACGATTGACAGCGAGCGCTTGCAGCCTCTCGGCATTCCGGTTGTGCAAGCCAACACGGAGCCTTTCGGAGGTGATTGCCATTTAGGCTCGCATCTTGTGCAAGCCGCCCTGAAGCAGCTCGACCTGTCTTCCATAGACTTCCTCTTCATCGAGAACATCGGCAATTTGGTTTGTCCCGCAGAATTCTATCTTGGCGAAAACCGCAGAGTCGTCGTCTTGTCGTTGCCGGAAGGTGAGGACAAACCACTGAAGTACCCGTTGATGTTCCGCGAGTGCAATCTGTGCTTGCTCAATAAAATGGACCTCGCCCCATATTTGGAAGTGGATGTTGAACTCATGAAAAGCAATGTCCACAAAACGAATGGGCAGATCGCTATCCTCCCGATTTCCGCAAAGACGGGTGAAGGTGTCGGTGAGTGGATCGCATGGCTGCTTCATGCTCGCGGCGGCCAGAGTTAGCCGTCGCTTGCAGACAGAACTCTTGGACGAGTCGCTGATTCTCCCTAATTCTGGCACATTTGACACCGCCAAGGTGGAACATCCATCCAAATTTACGCATCTAACTCGCTGGTGAAGCGGTCTTTCAAGATTCAGGAGACGAACCCGTGGTACGGATTGTAGGAACTCTTCTTACTCTCGCCGTGGCAATTTCACTTGCCTTCGCACAGCAATCGGCGAGTCCTCTGGATTCGACCAAATTGATCCAGAGCAAGCTTCAGCAAGTGGGCGAGCTCTGGCGGCAAGGAGACTATGCCAAAGCAGTTCCCATCCTCGAAGAGCTTCGCACCTATCCCAAGGCGCAAGAGATGGATTGGGCTTGGCAGGCTGTCCTTTACAATCTGGCTTGCGGCTATTCGCTGCTCGGCCAGAAAGAGAAAGCCGTGAATTTCCTGCGCGAGGCCGTCGAGGCGGGTTACGGTGACTTCAAGCACATGGAATCCGATACGGATTTGGACAACATTCGCGCCACGGAAGGGTACAAGCAGATTGCCGAAGTTGCAAAACGGCGGGAGTCATTCTGGGAGAATTCTTTCATCAATACACCGTATAAGGAGAACCTGAGCGAAGACGAGAAGGTGGCCGGACTCTCAAAATTATGGTCTGAGATCAAATACAACTTCGTCTATTTCGAGCGCGTGCCCGAGGTCAACTGGGATAGTCTCTACATGGCCTTTCTGCCCAAGGCCCGGCAGACGCAGAGCACACTCGAGTACTACCGCACGCTGCAAGAAATGTGCGCCCACCTGAAGGATGGACATACCGGGGTCAACTGGCCTCCAGCGCTCTACGACCAGGTCTATGGCCGGCCACCTATTCAAACTCGTCTCGTGGAAGACCATGTGCTCATCACCAAAGTCTCGGACGACAGTCTGCTCGAAACAGGCATTCGGCCGGGGCTCGAAATCCTCGGCATTGACGATGTGCCGGTGAAAGACTATGCGAACAGCCAAATTGCGCCCTTTGCAAGAGCGTCAACTCCCCAGGGACATGCCGAACAGCTTTACTCCTATCAGCTCCTTGCGGGCGCGAAAGATAGTCCTGTTGAACTCGAGCTGCAAGATAGCAAGGGGAAGATTCTCACGCGAACAGTCAGGCGCACTCCGTCCAAGAAGGGTGTTCCGATTCCGGATATGGAATTCAAAATGTTGACGGGTAACATCGCGTATATCGCGGTCAACACCTTTTCGAATGAGAGCATCGTGGCGCAGTTTGATTCCCTCTTTCCATTCATAGAGCAGGCCAACGCTGTCATCTTGGATATCCGCGAGAATGGCGGTGGCAATAGCAGCATCGGCTTCCGCTTATTGGGGTATTTGACAGCAGATTCTTTCCGCATCGAACGCTGGGTCACGCGTGAATACCGTCCGTACCATCGTGCACAGGGGCGCCCGGAGCGTTGGCACGAAGAGTCGCACGACCTCTGGCCGCCGCAAGGCTCAAAGCATTTCGGGAAAGCAGTGGCCGTGCTCATCAGCGCAAGGACGGGCTCGGCTGCCGAAGATTTCTGCGTCGCCTTTGATGTCATGAATCGTGGCCCTCTCATCGGAGAGCCAACCTGCGGCTCCACCGGTCAGCCACTTATTTTCTCTCTGCCGGGGGGTGGCAACGCGTTCGTTTGCACGGCGCACTGCTTTTATCCAGATGGCAAGGAATTTGTGGGTGTGGGCGTCCTGCCTGACATGGAGATTCATCCCACGGTGAAAGATGTGCGTGCAGAGAAAGATCCAGTGTTGAATGCGGCTATCGCCTGGCTAAAAAATAAGCGCGGAAAATAGAAGGTTCGTAAATTGCAGGAAGACAAGGAGTCGTCTCATGAAGTACGGAGCGCGCAATCAGCTCATCGGAAAAGTCGTGGAGATCAAGAAAGACACCGTCATGTGCCAAGTTCGGCTTGAGATCCCGGCGAAGTCGCCAACGGCTTCCGTAATGACCGTGGATTCGTTGGAGGAACTCGGCCTCAAGGTCGGGGATTCGGTGAAGGTGGTCGTGAAGGCAGTCAATGTGCTTCTGGTCAAGGAATAGAATTTTCTTTGAAAGGTCTTCTAACAAGATGAATGGCATGGAATCCACTTTCACGCAGACAACATTTGGCAGTTCCGGAATCAAGGTGAGCCGCCTGGGACTTTCAGCGACCCATCGCCCGGGCAAAAAAGTGCTTCATGTGATTCGCGCCAAGCCCAGCGCTGTTCAGTCCGCGGTTCACTCCTTGACTTCGTGACTTTGTATGATTATACTTGTCTTCAGTAGGTCATTTGATGGTCAAATAGCCTGCGGAATTGACTGTAAGTCTCGCCAAATAATGTCGTGAGCAACTGGAAATGAGAACAAAGTCTATGCGTCACTTCGCTTTAGTGTGCCTCGGGCTCTGGTTCGCTATGGGACGGAACAGTCTCGCCATCTCGCCGGAAAAGATAAGCCGTCCTCTTAGCGAAGAAATTCTTGCGTGCCAGCCCGATTCTCTGATAAGCGCCATCGTACACCTCAAAGAACAAGCGGATATTTCAGCGATTGACCGGCAGCTCTATGAAACAAAAGCGAGTCGAGCCGTGAGACACGCCCTTGTTGTGGGAGCACTCCGTGCCGCAGCTGAGAAAAGTCAAGAAGAATTCTCGGCAGCATTGGAGAGCTATAGAGACAGAGGCGAAGTAAGAGGCTACACAGTTTATTGGATCACGAACTGCGTTGTAGTTCAGGCGACGGCGCGTGCTCTCATGGAATTCAGCGATCGCGACGATATTCAATGGCTGGAAAAGAATTTCAAGGCTCGATTGATTGAACCCGTTCCAATCAAAGGCCCTCAGCGTGGCTGGCACCTTGATGACAATCACGGCGTGCCTCGAGGGATCCGCGCTGTCGGCGCGCGCCGGGTTTGGTATGAACTCGGAATCACCGGTGCGGGACGCTTGGTCGCTAATCTCGACACCGGCGTAGACGGCATTCATCCCGCCGTTTCAGCACGCTGGCGTGGCCATTTCGCTCCGGCAGTCGAGTGCTGGCACGATCCGGTCTATGGCAACACCTTCCCCCGAGATTTCTATGGGCATGGGACTCATGTCATGGGCACGATGTGCGGCAATTCCCTGACAACCAATGATTCCATCGGCGTTGCTCCTGACGCCCTGTGGATAGCGAGCAATGCCATTGACCAGGGTGTTGGCCCTCAAATTGACAACGACATACTCGAGGCTTTCCAGTGGTTCGCGGATCCTGACGACAATCCCTATACGATAGAGGATGTTCCCGATGTCATCCAGAACTCGTGGGGAGTTGATGGCCGGATGGAAGGCTACGAAGATTGCTTCAATTTGTGGAACAATGTTATCGTGAACTGCGAAGCGGCTGGCATTGTGGTCGTTTTCTCGGCTGGCAATGAGGGATCTTCTCCTCAGACCTGCCGCAGTCCCGCGACGGTGGCAATTGATTCAGTCACGATGTTCGCTGTCGGCGCAGTGGATGCGACAAATGATACAGTACCCCCCTATCAAATCGCCTCTTTTTCAAGTCGCGGACCCAGCGATTGCCCTCCCTATTCTGCCATCAAGCCGGAGGTTTGTGCCCCCGGAGTGGATGTCTATTCGTCGATCCCTGATAACCGCTATGATTGGTACGACGGAACTTCCATGGCAGGCCCTCATGTCGCCGGAATCGTGGCGCTGATGCGCCAAGCGTTGCCCGATGCCGAGGTGAGAGACATCAAATCCATCCTCATGCGGACGGCGCATGATTACGGCCCTGTTGGCGAAGATAATGCCTACGGATTCGGATTCGTGGATGCCTACGAAGCCGTCCTGCGGATTTCTACGAACCGTGCTTTCGTGCAGGGCATGGTCCATGATGACAGCACAAATCAGCCGATCCAAGGCGCCGTTGTGGAGGTCATTGAAACCGGTCACGGAACTCAGACCAATACGAACGGTTTTTACCGAATCTCGCTCCTTGGCGATTCGACTTGGACCCTTCACTATGGCGCCTTTGGCTACTTGTCACAAGAACACGAACTCACAGTAGCCGTCGGAGAGACAACGGCACTGGATGTGCGGCTCGCGCCGGCGCCTTTTGGGACTTTAGTCGGCTGGGTTTTAGCAGGAGACTCGATTCCTGTGGAAGGAGCCGCGATCTCGTTTCCGGGCACTCCTTTGCCTTCTCTGGAAACGGACTCTCTCGGAGCGTTCCAGATTCAAATGCCCGGCGGTGCAACCTATCAGTTGAGCGCTTCCTACTATGATGCCGCTTGTGACACCACCCTTTTTGTCGCGACAGGCGGGATTACTGAGGTCAGACTCTACTTGGACTCACCGCGCAGTTTGCCTGTCGGTCCCGATGCCTATGGCTATCTTTCTTTTGACCGGTTTGATCACGGGAATGTGGCGGTTTTTGATTGGCTGGAGATCTCTCCGTCTCTGGGGGGCAGCGGGACGATTGTCAACCTTCCTGCGCGCGATTCCTCGGGATTTACTTCCATGCCCTTCCCACTCTATTTCTACGGTCAAGTCTTCGACAGCCTGACCATCAACGAGAACGGATGGCTTTCGCCGGGGATATCCCATGACCATTCTTTCTTCAATTTCACCATCCCCGGCGCGCAAGGGCCATCGGGCATGTTCGCGCCATTCTGGGATAACCTGCATGATGGCGCCGATGGTGAAATCTCCTATTACGATGATAGCGTGAATTGTCGTTTCATTGTCGAATACAACAACTTCCAATACCTGCCACCGAGCAGCACACATTTGACTTTTCAGGCTCAAATCTATTCTTCTGAAGCTCGGCCTACTCCAACAGGTGATTGCGAAATTGTCTATCTTTACAAGCGATTGGACATCCCCGACGCCTCGACCGTGGGAATTGAGGATCCCACGGAGGCGATTGGCCTGCAGTTACTTCTGAATGGTGACCTCAACTCTTATAGCTGGCCGATTCAACCTGGCGCGGCGCTGCGGCTGACAACCCGGTCTCAGCCGGCTTCATATGGTTCGCTCGTGGGGCAGATAGTCACCCACCCCGAAGTGCCAGACCTTTCCGCAGCCGTGATTCGAGTCGGATGTGCCGAGATTCATCCCAACGAATCGGGCTATTTCGCAGTGGATTCACTCTTGACCGGCCGCCATCGGCCTGAAGTCTTCTTTAATGGATATGAAGTGGGAAGGGCTGAGGTTGTAATCAGTGCGGATTCAACAAGTGGGATATCATTCGAAATATGGCGGCTCGATGCCCCCTGGGGTCTGGAGGCGTCGTGCCAGAACTTCGTTGCCTCTCTGCGATGGCATCCCCCGGCAAGCGTGCAAGGAGTTGACTACCTTGACGAACTCGAAGCCTATGCGGTTTATCGGAATGACTCGCTCGTTGCCATGCCGGTGGATACCTTTTTCACTGACTCGCTATCTGTTAGCGGGATTTATGACTATTATGTGCGTGCCACCTATGAGGGCGGCACAAGTGATTCATCGAATCACGCCCATGTGCAAGTCACTTCCGGGATCGAGGATGCGATTTCGCACTTGCCACAGTCCTTTGAACTCTCGCCCTGTTTCCCGAATCCTTTCAATATGGTCACGACGGTCACTTTTGCGCTTCCGCGTGCCTCGAATGTCCGAATTACGATCTATGATGTTCTTGGACGCCAGACGGCTTGCCTTGCTGACGGCAGATACATGGCTGGCCATCATCGTTTGCAGTGGGACGCACAAACAGCGGGAACAGGCCTTTACTTTGTTCGCATGGAGACTGATGAATTCCGCCAAGTCCGCAAAGTACTGCTACTTCGCTAAAATCTCGCCTTTCGACAGACGCGAAGTCCTTGCTCGCCTCACTTTGAGTCGTCATGAAAGCTTGGCGACTTATTTCTCTTTGGTTTCCGGGTAGGTTATTTTATCAGCATCAGCTTGGCAGCGTGGCTCTGGCCTTTGGCCGAAAGCCGTGCCAAGTAGAGACCGGTGGGAAGGTCGTTGGGCTTCCAGTCAACGGCGCCGTGCTGTAAGTCTTTCGCTTCAAATCGCGCCACTTGCTGACCGAGAAAATTGTCAAAGTCGCGCTGGAGCGCAACGCGTCGGAAATCTCAAAAGCAATTCGCACCGTGCTATTAAATGGATTGGGGTAAGATGAAAGCAAGCGGAACGCTTTGGCTGAAGGAGAGTGGATGCCCACGGCTGGCGAAATCGGCTCGGTTTCGCGGCAACCTGTTCGGTGCGGCCCATACTTGAAAGTCGGCCAAGTCGCATGCTCCGAAACGCGCCCCGGTGTGTCCCAAGCATAGACCTTCCCTTCATGGTCTCCCACAAAGACCTCCGTATCTCCGTCTCCATCCACATCCACTATAATACATCCCAAAATTATCATAGGAGAATTAAGGGCTGATGGGACGGCGAATCGCGGAATCGTCGCGTTCTGGAGTGGACTTGATTCGGCAAGAAGACACCTCTTCCAACTTCCCCTACTGAAGTAGGGGAAGGCCTCGAGTCTCCCCCTGCTTCAGCAGGGGGACGGAAGGGGGTTCGTCCCTCAGTTTGCCTTGCCAGTGCCACGGGACGGAATATCACTCTGATGTTTCTGAGATACGCCGTAGTGATAATTTCCACAGAAACGAAAGGAGAGCGATCCTATGACACTCGTTCCCATGGTCATTAAATAAACGGGCTGCGGAGAGCGCGCCTTCGATATTTTCTCCCGGTTGCTAAAAGAGCGAATCATCTTCGTGGGGACGGCAATTGATGACTATGTGGCCAGTCTCGCCATCGCGCAGCTTATTTTCCTTGCCGCGGAAGACCCCGATAAAGACATAAATCTTTACATCAATAGTCCCGGTGGTCTGGTGACCTCAGATCTGGCAATTTACGACACAATGCAATATGTCAAGCCCGATGTCGTCACAATTTGCATGGGGCAAGCGGCTTCCATGGCCGCCGTTCTTTTGGCGGCCGGCCAGCCCCACCGATAAGGGAGATCGCAGATAACTTGCGGTGTGCGACGCCAAGCGGATGCATTGTAGAGACCTTTGTTCCTATACGGAATTCCCGCGCGCACAAGGCACTCCAAAGTCTCCGCATCCGCCAGACCCGTTACATAGCCATTTTCTCGATTCCACAAAACGCGGCGTGGTTGACTTCCCAGTATTGGATTCACTTTTTCTATCTTTGCATCCAAAAGCTGCACGCCAAGCCCCGCAACGCCAATGATTGCCGATCTGTGACAGCCGGAATCTCGACAATTCGCTCAGCGATTGCCGGAGCAGCAAGTATTGCCATGCTGCTCAGCTGGGCGAGAATGAAAACCGCCTGCCCCAACTTCAAGACCATGCAGAATCGGCTCTGTTGCATAATGACCTCGCTGCTCGTGAGGAAGGACACCTACTTTAGGAGAACAAGCTTGCGCGTTGCTGAGAAAGCTCCTGTTCGCATCTCAACGAAATAGATTCCCGAAGCGACCGACACCCCACGGTCATTCGCTCCATGCCAGAACACCTCATGTCGTCCCGCCGATTGAGTGGCGTCCATGAGGGTCGCCACGCGGCGTCCCAACAAGTTATAGACGGTTAATTTCACATGACCGTTTTGCGCGAGGGAATAGGGAATTGTAGTGCTAAGATTGAAGGGATTGGGATAATTTTGCGAGAGTGCGAAAACCTCCGGCGAGGTTGAACGAGATGCCGCAACCGAAGCATCCAGCCCTCCCGACAGGGCTTGGATAATTCCCTCTCGATTGCCAGCTAATATCTCCCATGACCCGTTCCCGTCAATATCCGGCAGAAGGCCGACGGCATCTATCGCATCATGAGGTCCCTGCCCAAGAGTTGACCAAAGAACCGTCCCATCCCATCCATCAATGAGCACAATATAATCGCCCAGAGTTCCTGCGACAATGTCATCCACCATGTCGTTGTTCACATCGGGAATCATCGTCATAGAGAGAACATTTGCCGCCGAGATAGGATCAGCGATAATAGACCAAATTTCAAATCCGTTGCTTCCATCAAGGCAAATGACGCGCCCACCAACCGTGCCGACATAGACTTCCCGGATACCGTCGCCGGTGACATCGAACCCAGCCGCGATTTCATAGACAGTGGAATTCACAGCTTTGAACCAAATTCGCGCTCCATTACCGCCGTCAAGGCAGTAGATACCTCTGTAAGCTGATGCAACGGCGACATCCTCTGTAGCCGTCTGCTGTGGATTCGCGTTACCCATTGCCACCAGAACAAAGACGGGTGAGTCCGAGCCGACGGACGCTTGCCAAATGGGCGCTCCCGAAGCTCCATCAAGACCCATGACCCCTCCATCGGTGTCTCCTGCGACCGCATCGGGTATTTCGTCGCCGGTAACATCCGTGACGGTTCGCACGCAGAAGTAAGCTACCGATGCCGGTCCGGCCCACAGGAGCTCACCATCGGCTCCATTCAGCGCAAAAGCTCTGCGAGGACCGGTTCCGTCACCATCATCTCCTGCCGCCGCTAAGACATCCGCGACGAAATCCCCGTTGACATCCGAGATCGGATAGACCTCATAGACCCAACCGCCGCCGCCCCAATAGCGCGTGTCGAACATCCAGAGTTCGGTTCCGTCCGCGCCCGAGAGCGCATAGACGGAACGACTGCCTCCGGAGGTGCCGATGAGCACCTCGCTGATATTGTCTCCGGTCAGGTCGGGGCAAGAGCTCATGCCTCGCTCATACCAAACGATTCCCGAGTGCATCGGGTCGGCTCCCGTATCGTAAGTCCAGAAGGTGTCGGCAAGTCCGGTCGAACTGCCGTTCAGGCAATACACAAGATGATTGCCGCTGGCGGCCAGAACATCGGCCACACCATCCGCGTTCACATCGGGAATCCAAGTCGTCGAGTTAATCCCGTTGTCCCAATCGCCCTGTGCCCAATAGTACCAAAACATATCTCCGCCATCATAGGGAGTGTCATCTCCCGTTCCGCGGAGCTCGACTTCCAAAATGCCTTCGTCGGGATCGTCGGATGCAATTCTGAGAATGCCTCCATATTGGCGCGCTTCCGTCGGCGCAAACCACACGCGGACACGGGTGAAGTCCGAGCTGTCAATGTCCACCGGAACTTCAAAGGGATCCATACTGAAGCATTCCCCCTCGACTTCAACCAACGAGATGCTCAAATCCCCTGTTCCCACATTCCAAATCTCCGCGGTTCGACTGGTGGAAAGAACGGGATTGCCAATACGCACCAATCCAAACTCAATGGGCGAGGGAAGGACATCAACATCTCCCTCGTCAGGCAGTCCTGTGCCGACCAAGATAAGAAGAAAGGGATTCTCATCTGGGTCGTTTGAATAGACCGCCAATGTATCTTGAAACAGCCCCGCCGCAGGCGGTGCGAATTCAATGACGAACATTCTTGCGGCTTCAGGCGCTATCGTTATGGGGAATGAACTTGGTTCGAGAACATGATAGGCGGCGCCTTCAAAGAAATGAACACTGTCAACAGTAAGAACCGCATTGCCGATGTTCGTCGCCTCCGTTCCCCAGACAACAGGGAATCCGACCACATGAGATCCAAAATCGTGAAATGAAACCGAGAAATCAATATCAGGATCCTCTGCGTTGCTGACATCGTATTGAAGGATCTTCATCTCCCAGGAATCTTCGTCGTAAGCCAGAATCCAGAGGTAATCTCCATCCCAAGCCAGTCCGCGAGGTCGGCGTCCTGGTGCCGGCGTATGTTCTGGAAACTCAAACGACCAAAGCACTTGGCCCGAAGTGGGATCCAGACGATAAACGCGGTCGGCGTCGTCATCCTCGGAACTATTCCACAAGGCAACTCCGTCAAACGCCAGTCCATAAGGTTCGTCCCCGGGGGCAGCGAAAACGCGCAGCGTTTCCTGGGTCGCGGGATTCACTTTAAGTAGAATATCTTGTGGATAGTAGATGGAAATCCAAAGCCCGCTCCCCTCCCAGCCCAATCCGCCACCATAGCCGCGCGATGGATCCGGGATTTGTGATACAACAGCAGCGTTGATTGTGTCAATCTTGTATATGATTTGGTTCGATTGAACTCCCGACATAGTCCACAGATAACCATTTTCCCATGCCAGCCCGTCTGAACCGGCCACCGGGCCAGTGAGAGTCTTTAGGATCGTACCGTTGGAAGGATCAACACGCCAGATTGCAGAGCTACTGCGATCACTGACCCAAAGAGCTTGACCGTCCCAGCACAGGCCGGTCGCAACATCGGAAGGCGCATCCACTTCATGGACAACCACCTGCGCGGTGACTGAGAGAGAAAAGAATGTCAGCCAAACGGTGAGTTGGACAAATCTTCTGACCAGACTCTTCATGGACTCCTCCTTCGATAGGTCAATAGCCGTCTGCCTCTAAGGCATGCGATTTATCAAAAACTATAGCAATTTTTGCACTGAAAGTCAACCGCGCTTCGCTCGCGCAAACTCTCTTCAAGGTGAATACCCTATCAAGAGGCTGTCAAGAGAAATGGGGATGCTGCGCGGGCAGCATCCCCAAATTCTTCAAACTGAAGGCTCTACAGGAAACTACCGGTCACGCCGATTTTCCGCAGGAGGAATGACGACGGCGCCGGGAAGCGATGAGGAAGCCAGTACCACATAGAATTTCTTGCCTGTCGTTAAGACAATGCCGGTATGAGTGTAGGTCGTGCTTCCCGTCGTTCCGATATAGGTGGCCGGCCC
>Ga0315289_10001188_pt1 | contig 40816 bp, 31 predicted proteins | sample YL17G11_40_MG_FD_203452 | JGI IMG/M metagenome (GOLD analysis project Ga0315289, IMG submission 203452) | Sediment microbial communities from Yellowstone Lake, YNP, Wyoming, USA - YL17G11_40 | ecosystem: Environmental > Aquatic > Freshwater > Lake > Sediment | place: USA: Wyoming | collected... | reverse complement strand
CACGAGCCCTCGTCCCTGGACGAGGAAACGGGAGGCCGCCATCGCTTCGAGCAGGTGCGCGACGCCCTGGCCTCTGCCTTCCGCGCCGCCGTGCCGACCGAGGATTCCATCCTCTCCCCCGAGGAGCAGGAGGCGGCCCGCACGATCCTCCAGACCAGGTACGCGAGCGACGAATGGACCTTCGCGCACTGAGAGTCCTGCAGGCGGTCCTGGTCGCGCTGCTCCTGCGCGGCCCCGCGGCGGGCTGCCTGAGCTTCTGGGACGGCGATCCTGCCCCCGTGCTGGCTGCCCGGCTCGCCGCGGCCATGACCGACGAGGAGCTCCTCGGCCAGCTCATCATCTTCGGCTACCCCGGCGCCCTCGCCGACTCCGGGATCCCGCGCTGGGTCCGAGACAGAAACATCGGGGGAGTGAAGATCTTCCCGCGCAATGTCAAGGACCTCCCCTCCCTCGCCCAGGACATCGCCTCGCTTCAGGCCCTTGCCGCCAGGAGGCGGTTTCGCGTGCCGCTGTTCGTGGCCACCGACCAGGAGGGCGGATGGGTGCGCCAGATCAAGGACGAGACCTCGATCGCCCCGGGCAACCTCGCCCTGGGAGCCGCGGGGCTCCCGCGCGACGCTCTGCTCACCGGCTATCACCTCGGCAGGGAGCTGGCGGCGCTGGGCATCAACATGAACTTCGCCCCGACCGCCGACGTGTACGCGAACCGCGAGGCGAGCGTGATCGGGCCCCGATCCTTCGGCTCCGACCCGTCGATGGCCGGGCTGCTCTCGGCCGCGTACGCGAAGGGCATGAGGAAGGCGGGCGTCCTGTGCGCGGCAAAGCATTTCCCCGGGCACGGCTCGGCGGCCAAGGACTCGCACGGCAGGCTGCCGGTGATCGCCGCGGGCTTGAGCGACCTGCAGGAACGGGACCTCCTGCCCTACCGCATCCTCATCCGCGAAGGCATCCCCGCGATCATGACCGGCCACCTCGCCTTTCCCGACATCCTCGGCAGCCTCACCCCCGCCTCCCTCTCCCCCTTCTTCCTGCAGAGCCTGCTGAGGGACCAGCTGGGCTTCGAGGGTCTGGTCATCACGGATGACATGGAGATGGAAGGTGTGCTGGTCGGCGGCATCGACACGCCGACGGCCTGCCGCCGGGCGCTGGAAGCGGGCAATGACATCGTCCTGGTCTCGCACACCCCCGCGGTGCAGGAGCGGACATGGAGGGCCCTCCTCGCCGAGATGAAAAAGAGCCGTCCTTTCCGCGCCGTCGTGCAGGGCTCGGCCCGCCGGGTCCTCGAGACCAAGCTGCGATTCTTCAGGGACGATCATGCCGCCCCGCTCGCGCCGTCCGCCGTCACGGTTCGCGCGTGGATCCCCTCGCCGGGCGCATCGGATTTTTTCTTCCAGAGCTCCTGCAGGAGCGTCACGCTTCTCAGCGCGGAGGGGGTCCCCTGGCGCGCCCGAGCCGGGGAGAAGGTCCTGCTCTGCGGCCAGTTCCCCGAGTTCCTGGAGGAAGGCGTGCGGAGGAACCCAGGCGCCGACACGCTGCTGTACCCGTTCATGCCCTTCTACCAGCCCCGGCCCGAAGACAAGATCCGCGTGCCCGCGCGGGCACGCGGGTACGACACGGTCGTGTTCTGCCTCGCGAACTTCAACAGCCTCGAGATCCTCAAGACCATGCGGGGGCTGGGCAAAAGGATCATCGTGATCTCCGCCCTCAGCCCCGTGTACCTGTCGGAGGTCCCGTGGGTGCGGACGGCGATCGCCGTGTACGGGAACAACCGCGATTCCTTCCGCGCCGGCTTCGGGGCGCTCGCGGGGGACTTCATCCCCGAGGGCCAGCTCCCCGTGTGGTTCGAGAAGGCGCCGGCGAAATGAGCTGGCGCAAAGCGGCGAAGAAGGACACACCAGCCGTCCTGCGCTTCCTCCTTCGGGAGGAGGCGCTGTGTGTGCCGTTCACCTCCCGCATCCGCGCGGGGGCGCGGGGGTGCGAGATCTTCTTCGACGCCGATGAGGGGGGGGTCGTCACCGACTGCGCCCTGTTCACGGTCGGCGGTCTTCTCCTGCCCGTCTTCTCGGTTCCCCCCGCCCACCGCGGGGAGCTCGCGCGCCTGCTCTCGCGGCTGCGGCCGGCCGTGCACTCCGTCATGGGCATCTCGCGCTGCGTCGAGGAGGCGGAGGCGCTCGTCCCGATCCCGCCGACACGGAGGATCGAGTACTTCCTGATGACCCTTAAAAAGGAGAACGCCCGCAGGCTGTGGACCCCTCCCCCCGGGCCGGGCCTGCGGGCGCGCAGGGCGGGCCCGCCCGATGCAGCGGCCCTTTTCCCCCTCCAAGAAGCCTACGAGAAGGAAGAAGTCCTCATCGACCCCGCGCACTTCAATGCCGGTCAGTGCATGAAGTCCCTGGCGCAGGGCCTGAGCGACGAGCTGGTCTATGTGCTTGAAAAGGACGGGCGGCCCGTGGCCAAGGCGGGCACGAACGCTCGTGGGTTCACCGTCGACCAGATCGGCGGGGTGTACACGGTGCCTGCCAAGCGGGGGAAGAGCTTCGCGCGCATCGTGATGGTCGCGCTGCTGCGGGAGATCTTCCGCGAGAAGACGGGAGCATCCCTGTTCGTGAAGAAGAAGAACCGCCCCGCGATTTCGCTGTACAACGGCCTGGGCTTCCGGCCTGTCAACGAGTACACGATCAGCTACTACGGGCTTTAGGCACGGGCCTTCGGCGGAGTTCTCCCTCGGTGGGCCGCGCTCATCCGCCGCGGGGAGCTCTTCCGCAGCAGCCGCTCGCGCCTGAGGCGGATGTCCCCCCGCAGCTTCGCGCTCGCCGGCAGGTTCCAGGAGAGGAGCCGCTCGACGACGGCGAGCGCCCGCCGGGCATCGTGGGCCCGGTGCTCGAGGTGCTTCGCCAGCTCGATCGCCGCGAAAACGCTCTGCCCCCCCTCGACCATCGCCTGCCAGATCTCGAGCGCCTTCTCCCACTCCCCCTGCCGCTTGTGGTGCAGGCTGAGCTCGACCCCGGCCCCGAGGTTGCCCCGGGAAAACGAGCCGGCAAGGAGCGCGACGCCCGAGTGAGCCTTTCTCGAGAGCATCCACCTTCCCAGCGCCCGCTCGTCCACGGGCACTGCGTCCAGATCCCCGTCGAGCAGCCGGGCGATGGCGGCATACATGCGGGCGAGGGAGGTGATGTCGGAGAGGTTGTGCTCGAAGACCACGGGCAGCAGCCCCGGCTTCCCCGTCCTCAGGAAGTCGAAGTAGATGAGGGGCACTTCCTCGCCGGGCACATCGCGCTCGCGCGAGATGCCGAGGATCTTTCCCTCGATGGAGCGCAGGGAGCAGTCCCCCGCGATCGCACGCCACAGCCGTCGTGCATGGTACAGGAGATCGACCTGGGGGCCGGGCTCGAAGCTCATCCCGTTCATCAGGAACCTGGTCGTGAGGAGCTTGCTGTCGAAGGTGCGCCCATTGTACGACACGAAGGCGGCAAAGAGCGAGAACCGCTCGCACACGGCCTGCAGGAGCTGCTGCTCACCCGGAAAATCCGACAGGAAAAGCTGCTCGACGACGAGGTCGCCTCCCTCGCACCAGCCCGTCCCGACAAGGAAAACGAGAGTGCCCGCGCCGCCTGAGAGCCCCGTCGTCTCAGTATCGTAGAAGCAGAGGTCGGCAGCCTCGGGCCCGAAGGGCGGCGCCCACGGCCGCACGCCGAGACCGGGGAAGCGCACGGTCCGCCGGTAGAGGAACTCCCCCTCCTGGGTCCAGCCCGGCGCCAGAGGCGCATTTCTTTCGTCAAGCCACCGGGCGGGCATCAGCCCTCCAACGATCCGATCCAGCTCGAGAGGAAACCGCGCACGGCGGCCTTGGCGTCGATCCCGGCAGCGCTCGGGGGCGCATCGTCAGGCGCCCCGATGCACGACGGGCAGCCCGTCGCGCACTCGCATCGCTCGACCGCCTCCTGGGCGCCGCGCACGATCCGCTCCAGGTCGCGCAGGAAACCCTCGGAGAGCCCGATGCCGCCGGGGTACCTGTCGAAGACGTACAGGCAAGGCGCATCGAAGTGCGGGTCCTTCACCCTCTCGGAGACCCCGAGGTCGCGCGGGTCGCACAGGAGGAACACCGGCGCGACGGTGCGCAGGAGGCTGCCCAGGCGCTGGACCACGACGCCCTGCTCGAGTGCATCCAGCGCGGAGAAATGCCGGCCGGCGGCCGAGCCCGCATCGAAAAGCAGCGCCACGGAGCGGGTGTGCATCTCGTCGGGCGGCAGGTTGATGTCGCCGTAGCCCACGTTCTCGTTGGAGTGGTACTTCAGCTTCTTGAACTTCGTGGCCTGCGTGCGAACGAGGATGTCGCCCAGCACGGCGCGGATGCCCGCCGCCACCCGCTCCTCGTCCTGGTGGAGGACCTTGATGTCGGACTTCACGATCGAGTCGGTCCAGTAGTCCGTGTCCGCCTCCTCGACGAAGCAGCGCCTGTTGGCGAGGTCGAGAGACCGGACCACGAACTGGTCGCCGTGGTGGATGTAGATCGCGTTGTCGAAGACCAGCTGCTTTGCCGAGGGCAGGTCCATCTCGCCGATCACCTCGTTCCTTCCCTTCGTCGTGTCGACGATCACGACGTTCTCGGGAGTGGAGGTCCGAAGCGACACGTTCTCGGCCGGGTAGGACCTGTCGGCCCAGTACCACTTCTTCCCCGCGTGCCGCACCACCCCCTGCTCTGCGAGGGACCCGAGCAGCTCTGCCGTCGCCTCCCCTCCCCCCTCGCCGAAGGCCTCCCCGTCGGCAAAGGGCAGCTCGAAGACGGCGCACTTGAGCTGGTCGGTGCGGATATAAGCGTTGCCGGGATCGATGTAGCCGCACTCGGGCGACCGGGAGAAGAAGTACTCGGGGTGGCGGATGACGAACTGGTCGGTGGCGGATGAGGAGGCCACCAGGATCGACAGGGACACGGCGGCGCGCCGGCCCGCGCGCCCGGCCTGCTGCCAGGATGAGGCGATGGTCCCGGGAAAGCCCGCGAGCACCGATGCGTCAAGTCCGCCGATGTCGATCCCCAGCTCAAGGGCATTCGTCGAGACCACTCCCTGGATGCTCCCGTCGCGCAGCCCTCTCTCGATCGCGCGCCTCTCGTTGGGCAGGTAGCCGCCCCGGTAGCTCTCGACCCGGATGCCGCGGTTGTCGGTGTAGAAGTTTTTCAGGGAGTCGCGGATGTAGGTCGCGATGAGCTCGGTGCGCACGCGCGAGCGGGCGAACACGATGGTCTTGACCCCCGCCTTGAGCAGGCGCGTGGCGATGCGCTGGCTCTCCAGCACCACGCTGCGCCTGATTCCCTGCACTCTGTCGACAAGCGGGGGATTGTACAGCACGAAGTGCCTCTCGCCAGAGGGGGAGCCGTTGTCGTCGACGAGGTCGACCTCCTGCTCGAGGATCCTGCGGGCGAGCTCGTGCGGGTTGCCGATCGTCGCCGAGCAGCAGACGAACACGGGCGATGCGCCGTAAAAGCCGGCTATCCGTTTCAGCCTTCGGATGACGCTGGTCATGTGCGAACCGAAGACGCCGCGGTAGGAGTGCATCTCGTCGATGACGACGAACCGGAGGTTCTTGAGCACCTTGATCCACTTCGTGTGGTTGGGCAGGATCCCGGTGTGCAGCATGTCGGGGTTGGTGATGATGATCCTGCCCTCGTCGCGCGCGGAGATGCGGATCGAGCTGGGGGTGTCCCCGTCGTAGGTGAAGATCCGCACGGGGATCTCCCCGCCCAGCACCACCTCGTTCAGCTCGGACTGCTGGTCCTGCGAGAGGGCCTTCGTGGGAAAGAGGTACAGCGCCTTGGCGTCGGGGTCCTCGAGCAGGGCCTGGAGCACGGGCATGTTGAACGCGAGTGTCTTGCCGGAAGCTGTCGGACTGACAATCACGACGCTCCTGCCCTTGCGCACGGCCTCCCAGGTCGTCAATTGATGGCTATAGATTTTCCTGATTCCGCGCGCCTCGAGCGCTGCGCGGATCCTGCCGTCGAGGCCGGGCGGGAACTCGGCGAAGCGCCCTTCCCGCGCGGGGATCGTCTCCCAGTGAGTGACCCTGTCCGCGAAGTCCGGGTCTTCCCGCAGGCTTCGAATGATGTCGGCGATCATCCCCCTCCCCCCTCGCATCTTACCACGGCAGCCGCTGGCGGGCAACCGCCGCACTTGACCGCTCGGCGAGGGGGTCGTACACTCAACACTGGAGGCGTATCCGTGGAAAAGATCGTCTCGATCATCCTGGGCGGCGGCAAGGGGCAGCGTCTCTACCCCCTGACGGCCAAGCGCGCGAAGCCCGCGGTCCCCTTCGGCGGAAAGTACCGGCTCGTCGACATCCCGATCTCCAACTGTCTGTACGCCGGCCTGCGCCAGATCTACATCCTCACCCAGTTCAACTCGGCCTCCCTCCACCGGCACATCGCCAACACCTACCGTTTCGACACCTTCAGCAAGGGGTTCGTCGAGATCCTCGCGGCCGAGCAGACTCTGGCATCCAACGACTGGTATCAGGGCACCGCTGATGCGGTGCGGAAAAACTCCTTCCACTTCGAGGACCAGTCCCCGACGCACTACCTCATCCTCTCGGGTGACCAGCTGTACCGCATGGATTTCATGGACATGTACCGTGCGCACGAGGCGTCGGGATCGGACGTGACCATCGCGGCAATCCCCGTGCCCCGGGAGCGGGCAAACGCCCTCGGAATCCTCCAGGTCGACCCCTCCTACCGGATCACCCACTTCGTCGAGAAGCCCCCGGCCGATGCCGACATCTCGCACCTGGAGATGCCCCGCGAGATCGGCGACAGGGAGAAGCTGGACATCGACGGCGAAACCTACCTCGCCTCGATGGGAATCTACATCTTTTCGGCCGCGGGCCTTCGCAGGGCTCTTGACAACACCCTCACCGATTTCGGCTCAGAGATCATCCCCGCCTCCATCGAGGCGCTGAAGGTCTCGGCGTACGTGTTCGACGGGTACTGGGAGGACATCGGGACGATCGAGAGCTTCTACGAGGCCAACATCAACCTCGCCTCCATCAACCCCGACTTCAACCTGTACCGCGAGAACGTCCCGATCTTCACCAACAGGCGCGACCTGCCGCCCTCGAAGATCAACTACAGCACGATCTCCGAGTCCCTCGCGGCCGAGGGATCGATCATCACCAACGCGAACATCTCCAACTCCATCGTGGGCATCCGCACGATCATCGAGACTGGAGCGAACCTGGATGGGGTCATGTGCATGGGCGCCGATTTCTACGAGACCCGCGAGCAGAAGGAGGCAAACCGCGCTGCCGGCATCCCCAACGTCGGCATAGGCAGGTGCTGCATCATCAAGCGGGCGATCATCGACAAGGACGCCCGGATCGGAGACAACTGCAGGATCGGCATCGATCCGCTCCCCCGGCCTGATACCGACAACGAGAGCTACTCCATCCGCGACGGCATCGTGGTGATTCCCAAGGGGACCGTGCTGAGCCCCGGCACGGTGATCTGAGCGCCATGCGGATGGCTCGCATTTTCTCCGCGCGAAAGAACGCAAGGGTCCCCCTCGACGCCATCGCCCTGCTGCTGCTCCTCAATGTCACGGTCGGGGCCTTGGCCGCGCTGTACGCATTGCGTTACACCGCGGCGGTACGCCAGGAAGAGCTCGAGCAGCTCGAGGCTGTCGCCACGCTGAAGCAGTCGCAAATCAACTCCTGGCGCTCGGAGCGGCTGCAGGACGCGTGGACGTTCTTCGAGAACACCATTATCTCGCGGGCGGTCGTCGATTTCATCCTCAGGCCCGGCGACCCGGCACGGCGAGCGGCCCTCACCCCGCTTCTCGAGGCGATGATACGAAGGGATGAGTATCACTGCAGCACCATTGTCGCGGCGGACGGTTCGCTGCTGCTCTCGTTCCCCGAATCCGCCGCTGCGCTTACTCCAAGGGCGATGAGGGTGATCAGGGGGCTGGTGAGCGGACGGACGCCCGCCCTCTCCGATCCCTTCCTCGACTCGGACGGACGAGTGTGGATTATCCTCGTGTCGCCCGTCCTCGATCCGTCGACCAGCATCCCGATGGGCGCCGTGATGATCGATATGGACCCTGCTGTCTCGCTCTACCCCATGGTCGCAGAGTGGCCCGTCCCCAGCCCAACGGCCGAAGCCCTCATCGTACGCGAGCAGGACGGGCGCGTGCTGTTCCTGAGCGAGCTCCGCCACATGAAGAACACGGTCCTCATGAACATCGCAGCCGAGGACGATTCCCTGATCGCCTACAAGGCCATTAAAGGCTTGCAGGGACCGACCGAAGGAAGGGACTACCGGGGCGTGCCGGTCTTCGCGACCATTCGACGAATTGGCGGGCTGCCGTGGTACCTGATCGTCAAGATCGACAAGGAAGAGGTCGCGGCCGAAACCCGCTCTGGGTCGCGTCTGGGGCTCGTGGCCATGACCACCATCATGCTCCTGCTCTCTGCCTGGGTGATCGTTCGATGGTCGCGGCAGTCGGCGCGGTCGACGGCCGAACAGGAACGCCTGCGCACGCGGCTGCTCAAGGCGCGGGAGCTGGAGTCCGTGGCCCTGCTCGCTGCCGGCGTCGCCCACGATTTCAACAACATCCTTGCCGGCATCGGCGGCTATGCGGAAGTTCTCAAGCTAGAGCTCGCCGAGGGTTCGCTGCGCGACCAGGCAGGCCGCATTCTCGAGACCACGAAGAGGGGGGCGCACGTCGTCCATGGCCTGCTCGCCTTCAGCGAGCAGCGGCGGATCCAGAGCGAGCCGATCGAGCTCAACCGCCTGCTCATCGACGAGAGGGACGAGCTGCAGAGATCCCTCGGTCCCTCGGTCGCCCTGCGCCTGGAGCGCTCGCCCGCCGAGCTTCCCATCCGCGGAGACTCTGACCAGCTCTGCGAAGTGCTTCGCCACCTCGTGGAAAACTCGAGGGATGCAATGCCGAACGGGGGGACCTTCACGATCCAGACCGCCGTGAGGAATCTCGACGGCGAGTACGCGGATACAGATGGCAAGGGGGCGCGGGGACCCTTCGCCTGCCTCACGGTGAGTGACACCGGCATCGGCATGGACGAGGAGACGCAGAAAAGGCTCTTCGAGCCCTTTTTCACCACGAAGGAGTTCGGTTCGAGTGCCGGCATCGGCCTCGCCGCGGTGTACGGTGTCGTGCGACAGCACGGCGGCTTCATCGATGTGCGAAGCGCCCCGGGCGAGGGGGCGACCTTCACGATCCTGATTCCCCTTGCCGACAGCCCGGTCCGCGATTGAAGGAACCTCACCGGTCGGCTATAGTCGTTGTATGAGCGGCCTCCCGATCGACCTGGACAAGGTCAGGGCGTTTCTCGACGGAAAAAGAGAGAGGACGCGCCGCGCGAGAACTGCCCTGCTCGTGCAGGCGCAGAGCGACGCGCGAGCCATCATCGAGAGAATCGCCCAAGCCCACAATCCCCAGAGGATCTACCAGTGGGGTTCGCTCGTCGAAACGGGGCACTTCACGGAGCTTTCCGACATCGACATCGCGCTGGAAGGGCTTCGAAGCGCGGAAGAGTATTTCGTCATCCTCGGGGAAGTGATGGGCATGACGGCATTCCCCCTCGACATCATCGAGCTCGAGAAGGTGGATGCCGAAACCGCGGAGGGGATTCGCCGCCGGGGGAGAATCGTCCATGAAGGAAAAGGAAACCGCTGAGCTGGTCGGCATCATCGAAAAAAACCTCCGCACCCTCAATCGGCTGCGGTCTTCCCTGTCGTCGGCGCTTGCCAATGACGTGCGGATCCTCGGCAGGACGGCGAATGCCGCTCTGATCTGCTTGAGAAAATGACTATCCAGATCGAAGGGGTCAGGATCCCTGCCGTCTCCGAATCAAACCAGGGAAACCTGATCGAGCTGCTGAAGTTCAGGCACTTCCGGCGGTACTACTTCGAGGTCGAATACGATTGGGACCGGCTCGATTTCCTTGTCAGAAAACTCGAGCAGGCACATCCCATGGTGCAGGCGGACATGGAGCGCTTTCTGAAGTTCCTGCGGGCGCTTTGACCGCGGTTCGGCCGCGCGTGCCTCGTCCTGCCACCCCCTTCAGCCCAGCTCTTCGACCGCAGGTTCGGCGCTCCCCAACTTCAGCGAGCGCATGCACCGTATGCGGTAGATTTCGATCGCTTTCTCCGGCGCCTTCGGATCGCGGATTTCATCAAAGAGCTTCGCCGCGAGCGTGAAGTCCCCTGCGTGGTACTCGTACACCCCCCGCTCGAAGGTCTCCCGCGTCCGCTTCTTCCTCTCGAGGAGTTCGGGCGGGTCTCCGTTGAACACCTCGTACACCGGCACCGTGTCTTCCTTCCCCCTCAACCTGACTCTGTCGAGAAACCGGTAGTGGTACCGGTTGGGGTCCTCCAATCCGAACAGGACGTGGTTCGAGACTATGAGCGATGCCCCGTAGATCTTCGTCAGGCCCTCCAGCCGCGAGGCGAGGTTGACCGCATCCGAAATCACCGTGCCCTGCATGAACCGCTCGTGCCCGATGACGCCAAGCATCACGGGACCGGCGTTCACCCCCACGCCGATGCGGATCGGGGCGTAGCCGAATGCGGCCCTGTGGGAGTTGTACACGGGGATTTGGGCGAGCATCGCGATGCCCGCGTCCAGGGCGGATCCCGCACCGGACGGGAAGAGCGCCATGATCGCGTCTCCGATGTACTTGTCGATGTAACCCCCGTTCTCCCAGATGAAGGGGTTCATCCGCCCGAGGTAGGAGTTCAGGAAGCGGAAGTTGTCCCTCGGCGTCATCTTCTCCGACAGCGAGGTGAAGGAGCGGATGTCCGCGAAAAGGATAGCCATGTCCGAGAGGACCTGGTCGCCCAGCGCGAGCTCCGCGATGCTTTTCTTCGACAGGCAGCGGAGGAACTCCCGGGGGACGAAACGCGCCGAGATGTCCAGGGCCGCCTTGAGCTGATCTCCCTTGCCCGCGACTTCGGCCATGAGCCCGACCTGCTGGCTCTGCATGTCATCGTGGTACGCCTTCAGCCGCGCGAGGGACTGGACCTTGGCGACGAGCTCGTCCGGCCGGAAGGGCTTGGAGAGGAAATCGACGGCCCCCGCCTTCAGGGCCCGGACGCGGTCCTTCCCGTCGATCCGGCCCGTCACCATGACGATGGGGATGTTCCTCGTCTCCCCGCGTCCGGCGAGCGCCTCGGCCGTGGCGAATCCGTCCATTCCCGGCATATTCACGTCGAGGAGTATGATGTCGGGGAGCGCCGATTGAGCGACACGCACGCATTCCTCTCCGCTTCTCGCGAGGAGCACCGTGTGGCCGGCGGAGCCCAGGATCGCGGAAAGGACCGCGAGGACCTGCTCGTCGTCGTCAGCGGCAAGAACGCGGGCAGGCGTGCGCATGTTGCTCTCCTTATACCACCGGTGCGTTATCGGAATCCAGAATTTCCCGCACTTTGCGCAGAAGGGCGGCGGGAGCGAACGGCTTCTGGAGGAAGGCGATACCCGGCTCCAGCACGCCGTGATGGACGATGGCATTCGCCGTGTATCCCGACATGTAGAGGACGCGCATCCCGGGGCGCTTCGAAACGAGCCTTTTCGCCGACTCCCTCCCGCTCGTTCCCGGAAGCACCACGTCGCTGAGCAGGAGATGGATCGGCCCCTGGGTGCCCACGCAGATTTCCCACGCCTCCTCGCCGTCCTTCGCGAGAAGAACCGAGTAGCCGAACTCGACAAGAGCTGCGAAGATGATCCGCCTGATCATCTCCTCGTCCTCGACCACGAGAACAGTCTCGGTTCCACGTGCCGGCGCTTCATCGATCCCCTCCTCTGTGACCTTCTGCGCCTCCTCGAAGACGCGGGGAAGGTAGATCTTGAATGCCGTTCCCTTGCCCGGCTCGCTGTAGACCCAAATGTTTCCCCCGCTCTGCTTCACGATTCCGTAGACCATGGAAAGGCCGAGGCCGGTCCCCTTCCCCTCCTTTTTCGTAGTGAAGAACGGCTCGAAAAGGCGCTCGCGGGTCTCCTCGTCCATCCCGGTCCCCGTGTCGCTCACAATCAGCCGAACGTAGGGGCCCGGTTTCACGCTGATGTGCATCCGGGTGTAGCTCTCGTCCAGCTCGGCATTGGCGGTTTCGATCGTCAGCTTCCCTCCCCGCGGCATGGCGTCGCTCGCGTTGATCACGAGATTCAGGAGGACTTGCTCCATCTGGCTGGCGTCGGCGCGCATCAGCCCAAGTGCGGGATCGAGGAAGAAATCGATCGAGACGCTTTCGTTGATGAGCCGCCCGAGCATCTTCTCCATGCCCGTGACGATCGCGTTGAGATCCAACACCTTCACCTGGAAGATCTGCCTGCGGCTGAAGGCCAGGAGCTGTTGCGTGAGGGAAGCCGCCCGTTGTCCCGCCTTCCGGATCTCCTCGACTTCCTGCTGAAGCGGATCGTCTTTGCCCAGGCGCGTATGGAGGAAGTCGCTGTAGCCGATGATGGCGGTCAGCACGTTGTTGAAGTCGTGCGCAACTCCCCCCGCGAGCCTCCCGATCGCATCCATCTTCTGGGATTGGAGAAGTTGCTGTTCGAGATTCCTCTGTTCAGTGATATCGAGCGCGTAGATATTGACATAGCCGGCATCGACAACGGGAGCGAATACCATGGAATACTGTCTTTCGCCGCATGCGAGCTCGACCATCATGGAAGCACCGGACGCGAAGGCTTTCAGGGCGAAAGCATGGTAGTCATCCGGGACCTCTTCCCCCCTCGCGCAGCCCCAGTCCTCGAGGATCAGCCTGCTCGCCGCGTTCGCGTACAGCAAAACGCCATCTCTGCTCAGCCGCAGCACGGGGCTGGGGTTCTCCTCCGGGAAACGGGCGAGACTTCTGACCTCCTCCTGGGCCTTGCGGAAATCCGTTACATCCCTGTTGATCCCCACGATTCCCAGGAGCATCCCGCTTTCGTCCTTCAGAGGAACCTTGGTCGCGAGGGTCCAGAGCTCCACTCCATCCACGCCTTGGGAGCGCTCATCCTTGTTGATGAGAGCCTCCCCCGTCATAAATATCCGCTTCTCGTCGGCCATGAACTGCTCAGCCAGCTCGCGGGGAAAGAAATCGAAATCCGTTTTCCCCCGCAGCTCTTCCGAGGAGTCGACCCCGATGAGATCGCGGAGAGCCGCGTTCGCAACAAGGAAGCGGCTCTCCGGATCCTTCATGTAGATGAAGTCTGGGATGTTATCGATTATCGTCGCGAGCAATTTCCGCTCGCGGATCAGCGATTCCTCCGCGCTCTTCCGTGAGCTGATGTCGACCATGCTTCCCTCGAAGCCGACGCCCTCCTCGCCGCCCATCGCGCGCGCGGCGCTCAGCAGCACCCAGATCCGGGTCCCGTCCCTGCGAACGCACTCGCATTCGAAATCCACGATCGAACCATCCTTGTCGAGCCGCTGGAAAAGCCTGCCGCGGGAGTCGTCCGGTTCAAGGAAGACTTGCCTGCCGATGTCCGTGACGCTCCCGATCAGCTCTTCCGGCGAGCCGTAGCCGAGAATGCGCGCCATCGAGGGATTCGCGGTGACGAAGCGCGTCCCATCCGGGCTGAGCTGGAAGATCCCCTCATTGGAGCCCTCGAAGATTCCGTGATACTTCCGCTCCGCTGCCCGCACCTCCTCGTGCATGCGCGCGCTCTCGAGCGCCGCACCCGCTATACTGCCAAAAATGCTCAGCGCCTTCAGCTCCCCCAGGGTGAGGGTACGGCGCGGGCGGGTGAAGTTCAGGTTCAGGATCCCCACAAGCCTTCCGCCGACCAGCAGCGGAAGCGAGACAGCCAGCTCGATGTCGGCGCGTGGGCTCAGGGGCTCGTACCGGGGATCCCTCACCGCGCCGCGGAGCATGATCGGTTCCCTGTGTCCGGCCACCCAGCCGACCACGTGACGGTCGATCGGCACCCTCTGCCCGAGGAGCGTTCCCCTGTCCTTGCCCCTGACCGCCGCGATGTAGAGCTCATCGCCTCCGGGCGCGGGGAGCATGATCGAGGCCTCGTCCGCCTCGCACTGCTGCAGAGCGCCATCGGCCACCTTGTCCAGTATCGTGCTCAGCGCGAGGCTGTAGCTTATGGTCTGGCCCAGCTCGTAGATGGCGAGGGTCTGGCGAAGCTGGAGGTTTTCCATCCGGAGCCGCCTGACCGCGATCGCCCGGTCGAGAAGCGGCAGCAGGGAGTGCGTCTTGAACGGCTTCAGCAGATAGTCGTACACCCCCACTTTCATCGCTTCAACGGCGGTCTGGACGGTCGCGTGTCCCGTCATGATGATCCCGATGATATGGGGGTCGATCTCCGCGGCCTGCCGGAACAGCTCGATCCCGTTCATCCCCGGCATCATCAGGTCGGTCAGGAGGATGTCGAAATCCTTCGCCTTCAGCCCGGCGAGCGCTTCGACGCCCGTGGTGAACCCGGCGACCTCGTAGCCATGGGCGCTTATCATTTCCTGGAGAGCCGCGAGCAGATTGGGTTCATCGTCAACCAGGACAATCCGACCCAGGGGTCCGCCCACCGCAGCGGAGATCGGGGCGAGATTGGCATCGTCATCGTTCATTTCGCCCCTCCTCCCTGTCCACCGGAAGGACGATTCGGACAGTCGTTCCATTGCCCGGCTCGCTCTCGATGGAGATCGTTCCGCCATGGGCTTCCACGATGCGCCGGCAGATCGGCAATCCCAACCCCGTGCCCTTGCCCGGAGGCTTGGTCGTGAAGAAGGTCTCCATGACCCGCGGCAGGTCGGCAGCAGCGATGCCGGTGCCTGTGTCGACGATCTCGATGACGAGGCTCGGCCCGCCGCGCGCACGGAGAGTCAGAAGCCCTCCCGAAGGCATCGCGTCGGCCGCATTGGTGAAGAGGTTCACGAACACCTGCCGAAGCTGCTCGGGGTCGGCCATGATCATGGGGATTCCGGGCTGAAAATCCTTCCTGACCTCGATGCCGCACTTTCGCAGGTGGTAGTGGAGGAGCTCGACGGTCTTTTCGAGCTCTTCCGCCACGTTCACAGTCGAGATCCGATGCTCTTCCCGCCGGCTGAGCTGCAGCAGGTTCTTCACCAGGTTGGCCATCCGGTCCAGTTCCTTCTCCACCACAGAGAGCGCCTCGAGTGCGGCCGGGTCGTCGGAAAGCCGCATCGAGAGCGATTCGACGCGCAGGCCAACCGTCTGGAGCGGGTTGTTGAGCTCGTGGGCGATGCTGGCGGTCAGCTCGCCAACCGTCGCAAGCTTCGCGGCGTGCCAGAGCTGTTGATACATCGACGAGAGCTCCGCGGTGCGATCCTTCACCTTCGTCTCGAGCAGGTCGTTCAGCATGCGCAGCTCGTCGCGCACCCTGATGAGCTCGACGTTGCTGCGCATGGCCGCATCGTAGGTGGAGATGAGAAAGTCGAAGATACGCTGCGGCTCCGCGACAATCCGGCGCTCCTGTCCGTCGAACCGGGCCCGGATCCCCGACGGGTCCTTCTCGCGGGCATTCAGCTCGCGGGTTCCCAGCAACTGCTCGATGCCCTCGAGGACAGGAGTTTCCGAGCTGGTTTTCACGATGAAGCCGTCGGCGCCGCACTCCAAGCCCCTGATCACGTCCTGTGGGTCGGATAGGCTCGTGAGCAGGATCACTGGCGTGCCCTTCAGGCGCTCGTCGGCCTTGATCGCCCTGCACAACCCGTAGCCGTCCATGCTGGGCATGACGATGTCGGAGATCACGATGTCCGGCCGGCGTTCGCGGGCGACCGTGATCCCCTCGGCGCCGTCGGCGGCCACGGCGACCGCGAAGCGCTGTGCCTCGAGGCTCGCCCTGAGCTTTTCCGCTTGCGTGGGGCTGTCTTCCACGATCAGGACGCTGATGACCCGCCCGTCGTCATTCATCCTTTTTTTCCTCGTAGATCTCCTCGAAACGCCGGGCGTGCGCTGAGAAACACTGTAGAATCCGGGGATCGAAATGCCGCGGCATGGTCCTCCCGTCGCCCTCGGTAATGATGCGGATGGTCTCCGAGTGTGGAAAGGCAGGCTTGTACGGGCGCCGCGTCCGCAGCGCGTCGTACTGATCGGCGATGTTCGTGATCCGTGCGGCGATGGGAATGGACTCTCCGCGCAATCCCGACGGGTACCCGCTCCCGTCCCAGCGCTCATGATGAGATCGCGCGATCGCCTCCGCCATTTTCAGATAGGGGGAGTCCGAGCCGCTCAGGATGCGGGCGCCCCTCTCGGTGTGGGATTTCATCGTTTCCCATTCCTCGGGGCTCAGGGCGCCCGGCTTCAACAATATGCTGTCGGGGATCCCCACCTTTCCGATGTCGTGCATGATGGAGGCGTGGAATATCCCTTCCGTGAAATCCGCGTCCATGCCGAGGGTGGAGGCGAGCTCCTTCGAGTAGAAGCTGATCCGCCTGATGTGCGAGCCCGTGTCCTCGTCCTTGTACTCGGAGACCACGGCGAGCCGGAAGATCGTATCGATATAGCCCCGCGTGACCAGGCCGCTCGCTTTCTTCAGCTCGTCGAGGGTCCTGCGAAGCTCCATCGTCCTCTCGCGGACCTGCTCCTCGAGGATCTCGGCGTGATCCTTCAGGAAATCGTGGTATTCCTTGATCTTCAGGTTGTTCCTGACCCTGAGACCGAGCTCCTCGGCGTCGACGGGCTTCGTGAGAAAGTCATTCGCGCCGGCCGAGATTCCCTTCAGCCGGTCTTCGCGTGTCTGAAGACCCGTCAGCATGATGATGGGAATGTGCTCCGTGAGCATGTTGGACTTCAACTCCCGGGTGGCCTCAAAACCGCTTTTCACCGGCATCGCACCGTCCATGATCGCCAGGTCCGGCGAGAAGCGGACGGTCTTTTCCACCGCCTCAAGCCCGTTCGACGCTTCGATCGTACGGTAGCCCATGCCCTGGCAAAGGGTCTTCAGGAGCAGCACGATGCCCGGTTCGTCATCGGCCAGGAGGATCGTTTTCCCCGCTTCCTCGCCCGTCACTCTTCACTTCTCCCTCTTGAGGACCATTTTTCGCTGGTCATCTTTCATCCAGCGCCTTCCGAATCGCGGCGAGCAGGATCTTCGGCTGCACCGGCTTTTTCAGCACAACGCTGAGAGGCAGGAGCCGCGCGGCTTCCTGTGCCCTCTGGTCCGAATACCCCGACATGAATATCACCGGCAGCGACGGATGCAGGCGCCGCAGCTGCTCCGCCATCTCAGCTCCGCCGACCTCCGGCATCACGATGTCGCTGAGCACCAGGTCGGGTTTCTTCGCAAGAAGCGGGAACATGTCGAGAGCCTTCCGGCCGTTGGCCGCCTCGACGACCGTGTACCCATTCTCCTGCAGAATCTGCCTGGTGGCGGCCCGGACGCTTTCCTCGTCTTCCACGAGCAGGATGACCTCGTGGGCCACCGGCGCAGCTGCGACAGGATCGGGCGCCGATTTCTCGTCCCCAGGGTCGGTCTCGGGAAGGTAAAGAGTAAACTCGGCGCCTTTCCCCGGCTCGCTCGCGCCCCGGATGAGGCCGCCGCTCTGCTTGACGATGCCGTACACGGTGGCCAGCCCCAGGCCCGTGCCGCGGCCGATCTCCTTGGTCGTGAAGAACGGCTCGAACAGATGCCCGAGAACTTCCGCATCCATCCCGATGCCTGTGTCGCCCACCGTGAGCACCACGTAGCGGCAGGGACGCGCTTCGGGAAGGTGCTTCCGCTGCTCTTCGTCCAGAGGCCCGCAGGAGGTTTTCAGCGTGAGCGTTCCTCCATTTGGCATGGCGTCCAGGGCGTTCGCGGCGAGGTTCATGAGGATCTGCACGATCTGGCTGCGGTCCGCGCTGATGCTGCAGCGCTCGGGGGCGAGTGACAGCTCCAGTGAGATATTCTCGCCGAGGAGACGATTGAGCAGCTTTGTCGTCTCCCCGATGAGCGAGTTGAGGTCGAAGATTTCCAGCTTGAACACCTTCTTGCGGCTGAAAACGAGGAGCTGGTCGGAGACCGAGGCGGCCCTGTCGGTTGCCTTGCGGATCTCTTGTAGATAGCGAACATGCGTGCTTTCGGCTGGAGTGCTTCTGAGCATGATGTCGGTGAACCCCTGGATGACCATGAGCATGTTGTTGAAATCGTGCGCAACCCCCCCCGCCAGCCTGCTGACAGCCTCCATCTTCTGCGCCTGCGCGAACTGCTCTTCAACGCTCCTGAGGGCCCGGGAGTGTTCCTCCACCTTCGATTCGGCGTCAGCAAGCCTCTGGTTGACCTTCACCGCGCTGTCGTAGGTGGAGAGAAGCAGGTTGAGAATCTGCAGGCGGTTTGAGCTGATGAAGTGCTTCTGCCCGCCGAAGAACACCTCGATGCCCATCTGCGTTTGATCCTGGGAATACAGGTCTCGGTTGAGCAGCACGCTCTGCAGGCGAGCCTTGAAATACCGCGTGTCCATCGGCTTGGTTATGAAATTGTCCGCGCCGCACTCCAGGCCGCGGATCACATCGTCGGGGTCGCGCAATGCGGTAAAAAGGATGACCGGCACTGTCTGGGAGCGTGTGTCTTCCTTGATCCTGCGGCACAGGGTGAAACCGTCCATCTCCGGCATGACGATGTCGCTGATCACGGCGGCGGGCAGCCGCAGGGCGAGCGACTCCAAAGCCTCCCTGCCGTTGGCCGCGATCGTGACCTGGTAGCCTTCTGCCTCGAGGATGTGCTTCAGCTCCTCGGCCTGCGTTCGGCTGTCTTCGACGACAAGGATCTCATCCATGGTCAATTGCCTCCGTCATCCAGACAGCGCCTCGCGCAGTTTCACGGCAAGCGCTTCGCTGGAAAAAGGCTTGGCAAGGAAGTGGACGCCTTCGTCGAGCATGCCGCGGTGGGCGATGGTGTTGGCGGTGTAACCCGACATGAAGAGGCATTTCATTCCCGGCCGCAGGAGGCTCAGTCGTTGCTGCAGGTCGCGGCCGCTCATTTCCGGCATCATCACGTCGGTCAACATCACGTGGATGTCGCCCGCGTATTCGCCGGTCAGCCTGATGGCCTGGTTCGGACTGCCGGCGGCAATCACGGTGTAGCCCAGTTCTTTGAGCATGATCTCCCCGAGTGTGAGCAGGGCCTCCTCGTCCTCGACCAAAAGCACGGTCTCCGTGCCTGTCTGGGGCTCGGCATGTTCCCGCGGCAGGGCTGCAGCGGTCTCGCCCGCCTCGCTGCAACGGGGCAGGTAGATCTTGAATGTCGTGCCTTTCCCCGGTTCGCTGTACACGTTGACGAAGCCGTTGTTCTGCTTGACGGTGCCGTACACGGTGGCAAGTCCAAGCCCCGTTCCATGTCCCAGCGGCTTGGTGGTGAAGAAGGGCTCAAAAATCTGGGACAAGGTATCCTTGCCCATGCCGCAGCCGCTGTCGCTTATCGCCAGCATGACGAACTGACCCGGGGTGAACCCGACGTGACTCGCGCAGTAATCCTTGTCGAACTCGGCATGGCTGGTCTCAATGGTCACCTTGCCTGCACCGGATATCGCGTCGCGGGCGTTGACCAATAAGTTGGTCAGCAACTGATCCATCTGTGAGGTGTCCATCTTCACCGGTGATAGATCCTTACCGGGGATCCAGAGTAGCTCGATGTTCTCACCGATCAGCCTTCTCAGCATCTTGAGCATGTCCATCACGGTATCGTTGAGGTCCAACACCTTCGGGGAAATGACCTGCTTGCGGGCAAAGGTCAGCAGCTGGCGAACGAGGTCGGCGGAGCGCTGCGTGGCAGTCTTCACTTCCTGCAGCGTCTTGTGGACCGGGTGCTCGGCGGGGAGGTTCTTTAAGGCCTGGTCGGTGTACCCGAGGATCACGGCAAGCATGTTGTTGAAATCGTGTGCCACGCCGCCGGCCAGGGTGCCGATGGCTTCGAGCTTCTGCGATTGCTGCAGCTTCGATTCCATCAGCAACCTCTCGGTGATGTCCAGCGCGTAAAGGTTGACATAGCCGGAATCCGAAACGGGGCTTGCAGTCACGCTGAATGTCGCATCGGCGCACCGCAGGTCCGCCTTCGTTGCGGCCCCGTCAGCAAGAGTCTTTTCGAGCAGTTGCAGCCAGTCCTTCTGTATCGGAGAGCCGACCCCGATTCCCCATTCCTGGAGCAGCGGCTGACTGGCGTGGTTTGCGTACAGAAGCACACCCCCAGTGGTGACGCGCATCACGGGACTCGGGTTCTCCGCGGGAAAACGCGCCAGCTCTTCGGTGCGCACGAGGGTGCGTTTTCGCGCGATTGCGATGCCGATGCTGGCGCCCAACCCCTCAAAGAACCTGATCATCTCCAGTGTGAACCTGTCGCGACGCTTGTCGTTGAGCTGCAGCAGGCCGATGACTTCGCCGCCCGTGTGCAGGGGGATCAGGGCCACAGACTCGTACCCCGCGCTGTTGCATCGGTTTCGGGTATGCGTCTGGCGATCTTTCTCGGTGGTGGTTGCCAGCAGGTCCGTGGTGCTGTTGGTCCAGAAGCTGCCGGCTTCGGAGAAGAAGGGCAGCGTCGGGTCGGTCCGCCCGCATATGATGTTCCCGCACATGCATTCCAGCACGGGGATCCCCTTCGTATCGCGCACGATCCTCCCCGCTGCGTCGCGGGCGCAGAGGTGGTTCTCCTTCTTCAGGAAATCATCAGGAAAGCCTCTGGACTCGAAATACGGAAAGTCCTCGCCTTCGCGCAGGCGGATGCCCGAGGCCTCGATTCCGGTGCGTTTTATTACCAGCAGCAGGATGTCTCGTATCGCGTCCTCAGCTTTCTCAGGACGATTCAATATGTCCAGCACTTCGCGGGCAAGCATTTCCCGCTCTTCCACCACCTTGCGCTCCGCAATCTCCGCCGTGAGGATGGATGTGCGATCCCGCACCTTCTCCTCCAGCTTGGTGTTCAGCTGCAGGAGCTCCTCCCTCGTCGCCAGCAGCTCCTGGTTCTGCTGGAGGGCAACTTCGTAGGTTGAAAGCAGCAGATGCAGGATGTGCTCACGTGTTGCCGAAATCTGGTAGGCCTTCCCTTTGTGGGTCAGGGTCGCGGGTGTCCCGGGGTCGGCGCGCCCTCCATCTCCGCGACAGGAAAGGAGTTCGGCAATTTTCGCCGCCAGGTAGTCGCCCAGGTAGGGTTTCGGAATGTGGAAATCCGCCCCCACTTCCAGGGCGGATAGAAGGTCCGCCGGTGTTGAGAGGGTGGTCAGCAGGATCACGGGAATGCCCTGCAGGTCGGGATCCAGTTTGACCTCGCGGCAGAGCTGGATACCGTCCATGACCGGCATCCTGATGTCGCTGATAATGAGGTTAGGCCTGTGCCGGCGCGCGGCCTTCAGCGCCAGTTTGCCGTTGACAGCCGTTTGCGTTTGGTAGCCCCGAGCTCGCAGCGTTTCCTCGAGCAGGGCCGCCTGGGTCGGGCTGTCTTCCACGATGAGCACGCAGCCGGCAGCGGCCGCTTCGACCGGATCCGCCGCACCGGCAAGCAGCCGCTGGAAAACCTCGTGGATCGCGTGGTCGCCCGGGGATTTGCGGACCACCGCCAGGGCGCCGGCTTCCTTGCCTTTGGCCAGGTTTTCGGGCGCCGCCATCTGTGTCCACAGCACCACGCCGACCTCGCGGAGGGCTGCATCGGCCCGGACCCTCCGGCAGAGTTCGAAACCGTCCATGTCGCTCAACACAATGTCAGATACGACAAGTCGCGGCTGTTCCCGGGCGAGGAACCGGAGCGCCTCGACCCCGTCACCCGCAACGGCAACTGTAAAGCCTTCTTGCTTCAGGTACTGCTCTATCCGCAGCGCCTGCGTGGGGCTGTCCTCGACGAGGAGGATGTCGGTTCGCATGGCCGCTTTCTTCACAGTCCCCCAAGGCCGCGCAGAAACGCGCCGATGGCTTCCGGCGCCATCACGTGCGCGGCCGCCCCCAGGCGAATGGCCTCGCCCGGCATGCCGTGCACGACCGAGCTGTCCTTGTCCTGGGCGACGGTCAGCCCGCCCCGGTCCCGGACCAGTTTCATGGCTTCCGCGCCGTCCGCCCCCATTCCCGTGAGAATGATGGCGGCCGCATGCCTGCCAAAGGCCGCGGCAACGGAACGGAACAGGTAGGAGACCGCGGGCCGCACCCCGTTTTCCGGGGGACCGGTATCGAGTACAGCCCGGTTGGCGCTGGTGACCCCCATGTGAGCGCTGCCGGGCGCCACGTAGATGTGACCGGGCAAAAGCATTATGCCGTCTGCGGCGACCTCCACCGGCAACCCGGATGTTTGGGCCAGCCATTCCACGAACCCCGTCGTGAAACCCTCGCAGATGTGCTGAACGATGAGCACGGGGAAGGGCATATCCTTGGGCGCCGCCGCAAGAATGGTCGCCAGCACCGCCGGTCCGCCGGTCGAGGCACCGATGGCGAGGATACGGATTTCGGTTCGGGCGGGTACCGTCACTGCCGGCCGCTCGGCCCCTTCCTTACCCCCGGGCTGCAGCCAGCGCCGGACGACTTTCACCCCCGCCATCAGCCGCACGGTCTCGACGAGCCTGGCCGAACTTGAGCCAAACTCCGGGTGAGCGAATCCGTATGGCCGGGGCACCACGGCGAGGGCGCCGGCTTCGAGCGCGCGGATTGCCGTCACCGATTCCCCGATCGTGGAGCTGCCGCTGACGATGACGATCGGGGTCGCGTGCGTCGCCATGATCCGTCGAGTGGCCTCGTAGCCGTCCATCCCCGGCATGTGAATATCCATTGTAATGACATCGGGACGGCAGTCTCGGACCATGTCGATGGCCTTCTCGCCGTCATTTGCCACACCCACCACCTGCAGATCCGGCACCAGGTTCAGGATGTGCACAAGAAAATCGCGAATGACCGGTGAGTCCTCGACCACCAGGACGCGTATCCGGGGAGAGTGCGGCTTGGAGACTGGGGCTTCGACGTTCATCATATCAGTTTTCCGATGATCTCAAGCAGGTTGGTCTGGTCGAAACTGCTCTTGATAATGTAGGCGTTCGCGCCGGCGTCAATGCCGCGTTCGCGGTCTTCCTTCCCTTCGCGCGCCGTCACCAGCACCACCGGCAACTCAGCCAGCTTCGGTTCGCCGCGGATGCGCCTGGTCAACTCGAACCCGTCCATCCTGGGCATCTCGACATCGGCTACAACGAGGTCGAACGGCTCGGCAAGCAGCGCGGCATAGCCGGCAGCGCCTTCGGGAGCGGTCTTGACCTCGTAGCCGGCGGATTCGAGGATATTCTGCAGCAGGGTGCGGGCGGTGATGGAATCATCAACCACCAGCAGGTTCTTGACGCGGGTCTCCTCTGCCGGCGCGCCGGGCCGGGATTCCGGCCCGGTTGCCCGGGCGAAGCCGACCGCGGCCTGCAGCAGGTCCGGCACATTGAGGATTGGCACGACTCTGCCCGTGCCGACCACCGTGGCGCCCGCGAGATTTCGCACGCGGGGAAGCAGGGGACCCAGCGGCTTGGCCAGCACTTCCTGCTCGCCGATGACCTGATCCACCGTGAAGCCAATGCGCACCTGCCCGTGTTCGAGAACCAGGACAGTCAGCGGCGCCGTGCCGCTGCCGGACGGTCCCGGGGGGAGGCCGAGCACCTCCGTCAGCCGGACCAGGGCCAGCGTGCTGCCGTCGACGCAGATGCTGTCGCGGTTTTCGACCTTGTTGACCGACGAACGCGCGACCCGCATGACCCGGACCACATTTGCGGTCGGGACGATAAACTCGCGATTGGCCGCGCGCACCAGCGAGCCGCGCAGCGTGGCCAGGCTTACCGGCAGCACGATCCGCACCGTTGCGCCGGTGTCCGGCGTGGACTCGAGGCTCACCGTCCCGCCCAGTTTCGCCACGTTCTCATTGACAATCGCCATGCCCAGGCCGCGACCCGATACCGTCGTCACCTTGCGGGAGGTGGTGACCCCGGACCTGAAAGCCAGCTGCACGGCCTCCTGGTATTTCAGCGCCCCTGCCGCGCTCGCCGTGGCGACCCCGGCCTGGACCGCCGCCGCCCTTATAGCCGCCAGGTCAAAGCCGGCCCCGTCGTCGCTTACCCTGATCTCGACCTTACCCCCGACCTGGGCAACGGCCAGACTAATGCTGCCGCGCGGCGGTTTGCCCAGGCGGGTACGTTCAGCGGGCTGCTCGATACCGTGGTCGACGCTGTTGCGGACAAGGTGTAAAAGCGGGTCTTTTATCTTCTCCAATATGCGCTTGTCGATGTCGGTATCGGCGCCGCGCATTTCGAAGGCGACATCCTTGCCGGCGTCGCTGGCCAGGTCGCGCACCATCTTGGGAAACCCGGCGAGGATGGTTGCGAACGGCAGCATCAGGGCCTTCTTTGCGTCCTCCAGCAAACGGTTCGCAAGATTCTCGAACTGGCGCCGGTCTCTGGCCGTGGCGCGCGTCAGCTCCGCGACGCGAGTGCTGACCGCTTCGGCATGCTCCCGCTCCTGGTCCAGAAGCGCGACCAGGCGGGCCGGCAGCCCCTGCGTCCCCGCCCCTCCGCCGGCAGCGCGGGCCGGCTCGTCACCCGAGTCTCCGAACTGCTGCCGCAGGGCCCGGACCAGCGGCATGGATTCTGCCCAGAACCGATCGCGGTCGGCCACCAGGCCTGACAGCTCCCGCAGCTCCAGCCCCCGTTCGGCCTGGGCAAGCTTGACGCCGAGCAATTCCTCGGCCTCTCCGAAAATGGCATCCAGCTTGCTGCTGGCAATGCGCACGGTGTCCGTGGCACTTGCCTGCACCGGGGGGGCGGTGGGCGCGTCCGGGTCGGCTGCCGCGGCTGCCATGGTCGCGGCGGCTTCTGCCGCCCGAAAGGGCACAGGGGCGCCCGATTCGACCCCGTCAATCAGCTTGCCCAGCGCGGCCACGGTGCTGTGCAGCCCATCGAGTGACTCGGCTGAGAGCGCACGCGTGCCGGCCTTGAGCTCGCCAAAGGAGGCCTCGAGGGTATGACAGATACGCTCGACCTCCCCGGCGTTGACCGCCCGGGCGGCACCCTTGAGGCTGTGCGCCTCGCGGAAAAGCGTTTCGACCAGCGGCAGCTGCGCCTCCGGGCCGGATGCCTTCTCCAGTTCCAGCAGACCCGTGCCAAGGGACTGCACGTGCTCTCGCGCTTCCACCTGGAATGTCGCGGTGAGCTTCTTCAGAAAGTCCGCATCAGGTTGTGTTTTCATGCCTGCCCGCCCCGCTCGCCGCTCCGTCTCCGGCATCGACCAGCGCCTTCAAGCGCGCCCCGACCTCCAGCAGGTTGTGCGCTGCCAACCCCAGCTGCCGGGCCCCTTCGGCATTCTGCGATGTGGCGAGCTTGATGTTCTCCATGGCGCGCCCGACCTGTTCCATGCCGGCCAGCTGCTGCTGACTGGAGGCGGCAATCTGCACCGCGGCCCGGCTGGCGTCCTGGACCGAGGAGGCCATCGTCGAGATGGCTTGGCCCGCTTCGCCTGCCTGCCTGCTGCCCTCTGCGACGCTCTTGCCCCCCTGTTCGGCTGCCTGAACCGCCTTGGCGGTGGCTTTCTGCACATCGGTGAGGATGGCGCGCACCTGCTTGGTCGAATCCTTGGACTGCTCGGCCAGGGTGCGGATTTCCTGCGCCACCACGGCGAAGCCCTTGCCCATGTCGCCGGCCTTGGCCGCCTCGATTGAGGCGTTGACCGCCAGCAGGTTCGACTGCTCGGCAAGGTCCGTGACGGTGGAGACGATGTCGCCGACCGCAACGCTCTGTTCGCTCAAGCGCGTGATGCTCTCGATGATGGAACCCATCTGGTCGCGCATGAGGTTCATTCCCTCGACCGTCTGGCTGGTAGCCTGGCGGCCGGTCTCGGCCGCCCTCGCCGCCCCCTGGGCATTCTCGGCAACGGTCTTGGCCTTGTCCGCGGACACCTGCGCAGTCTGGCGGACCTCCTCCACGCTGGTCGTTGTTTCGGCAACCGCAGCAGCGGCCTCGCTGGCGTTCGACGCAAGCTGCGAGACGGTCGTCGCTATCTGGCCGGAAGCCGCGGCGAGGGTGTTCACGCCCTCACGGATCGGCCGGGTAATAGCGCGCGTTGAAAGCCAAGCGATAAGGACCCCCGATATCAAGGCGATCACCAGCATGATGATCAGGATCAGGCTCGTCAGCGAGAGGCCATTCGCGACACTGCCGGATTCTTCCTTGATGGTCTTCAACCCGTCATCCGCAATGGCAGCAGCTGCGCCAATGACCGCCTCACCGATGGTGTACAGCGTGTTCATCTGGTTCTCAACGGAGAGGCGGCTCTTCAGGAGCAGGTCCATGGCGCTCCTATACTCACTTGCGCCTTGCACGGCATTGTCCAATTGCTGGATGTTTTCCTGCAGGTGCATCAGGGGACGCAGGCTTGCGACGGCTTTGTCGAGAGCGTCGAAGTCCTTCAGCACGGCGCTCAGCGCCTCCATGTCCCTTGCGTTCTGAGCCTTGAAGTTCTTGATTCGAATGCCGTCTTCAATTCTTATTATATCCTCGACCATTCCGATCTTCGCGATACGCTCTCTCAAAACGGCCGGGGCGACCCTCGCGTCCGCCTCTGCGTTCGCCTGCTGCCGCTCCGAAACCTTCAGAATAGTGGCCTCGTCGACGAAAACTTTCGCAGCAGCGTCCAACGCGACACCCAAATCGGCAAGCTTCTTGTACTCGGCCTCTATCGCGTCTGCCCCGGTCTCGAACTCGGCGGTTTTCTTCCTGCCCTCGATTGCGCCCTGGCGCAGCGCAACAAGGTCGGGATACTTCTTCGCCAGGTTGTCCGCCTCCGTGAGCCACCCATAAACTTCGGCAAGCGCCTTGCGGCCGTCCTTGAGCGCCTCCGGATTGCCGGTCAGGAAATAGTGGCGCATCAAGAACCTCATATTCCATGCAGTAGTGCTCACCTGGAATGCGACCTCTACCACCGGAACACGTACGGCTGACACGTGCATTGTACTCGAGGTGGCCAGGCTCATGCGCGCCACGGCCAGGCCCCCCAGCACGCACATCAACAGGATCAGCGCGCTAAACGCCAGCCCCAGTCTCCAGCTCAATGTCATTTTCCGCATCGATTCCTCTCCTTTGCCTTTGTGCGGTACCCGCCGCACGGCTCAAGCTCCAATCCCTATATTTCCTGCCGCACAACCAGCCGCGGGTCAGCCAGCAGCTTCCCTGCTGAAAGGAACACGGTCCCATCCGGCGTAATTCCGCTGAGATACGCGGCACGAACATCGGTGAGCGTCGGCAATGTCGGCTGCAGCCCGGCCAGCGGCAGCCATTTGACCCCGGTGATGCGCTCCGCAAGGATGCCGAATTCCCAGCCCGCGGACTGCAGCACGATCACCTGCCGCGAATCCCTCAGCCCGCGCTCGGGCAGGCCGAAGAGCTTCCTGAGATCGACCACGGCGATGATCTGACCGTGCACGCAAGTGATGCCCAGGACAAAGTCGGGCACGCCCGGCAACTGGGTCACCTCGACCAACGCCCCGACTTCGCGCACGTAGGTCAACTCAAGGGCGTAGGTCTCGTCGGCCAGGCCGAACTCGAGCACTTCGATGGTGCTGCCGTCGGTGCCTGCGGCCGGTTTTTCCTGGGCCATCTTCCTGGCCCTGGCCTGGAGCAGGTCCGCCGCGGCGGTCGCCGTGCCGGCAACGGCCCGGTTCAGAACAGCGTCGTGGGTTCCGTTCAGCTGTTCATTCATCGGTAGTGCCTTCTTTCTTCTCTGCCAGCATACCGCTCAACCTGCCGACCGTGAGGCCGCCGGACTGGGGCAGCTCTTCGCCCGGGTCGAGATTTGCCAGGAGCAGGCGCACATTGGCCAGGTGTTTCGATGCCAAAGACATGCGGTTTCGACGCCGGTGGAGATTCGCCATGGTGAAATGTGCTAGAACGTGGCCAGGATCGAGAAAAAGGACGCTCCGCAGGGCCAGCAGCGCCTCCTCGTCGCGCTGCAGCTCCTGGAGAATCCCGGCGCGCAGGAAATGGAGTACCGGGTCGGTCCGGGAGACTGCTACTGCGCGATCACAACAGACCAGCGCCTCGGCCAGTTCGCCGAGATTGGCGTGACACTGGGCCAGCAATCCCGCGGCCCGGGGATCGTCGTCGCGCTTCCGGCTGTTCCCGGCCAGGAGCGCCTCGCGTGCCTCCCTGTAGCGGCCGGCGGCATACAGCGTGTTCGCCTCAGCGAAAGCGTTGCCGCGTCCAACCGGGAGATCAGAAATGGCCTCCCGTGGAAGATGCGCCGGGGAGTGGATTACCGGACTGCGCACGGATGGAGGGCACACGGCCTTATGAGGTCCAGAGAAATCGCCAATCGTTGTCCCGAGCGTTGCGGCGCCGTTCTTTCGGTAGAGTGCCACGCCAGGGGCCGCAACGGGCGTGAGCTCGGGAAAAGTCGTCTGGCTTGCCTCCACCGCGCCGAGCACAAGCTGGCCGCCGTCGACCAGGGCGCTATGGAACCGCCGGACCACTTGCGGTATGCGGGAGGGCGTAAAATAAAGCAGCACGTTGCGGCAGATGATGAGGTCCATGGCGTTGGTGTTGTTCAGGATGGAGGGATAGACATCATCGACCAGGTTCAGGCAGGTGAAACTGACCATGAGCTTCAGCCACGACTGAAGCTCATAGTGGCCGCCCGAGCGCTTGAGAAAGTACCGCGGCTTGACCCAGGCGGGGGTGTCGCGGAAAGACCACTCGGAGTAGATGCCGGCAGCGGCCCGAGCCAGGACCTTCGGGTTTATGTCGGTCCCGAGGATAGTGATGTGCCAGTCAGCCAGGTCGGGAATGAGCCTGTGCAGCAGGATGGCGATAGAGTACGGCTCCTCACCGGTGGCGCAGCCGGCGCTCCAGATGCGCAGCCGCCGGTGCCCGGCGCGCCTGGCCGAGATCAGTTCAGGCAGAAGCGTCGTTTCGAGAAAAGCGAACGCGCCAGGATCGCGGAAAAAATGAGTCTCGCCAATGGTCAGGCTGCCGGCCAGTGCTTCGAGGTCGGCGGTATGGAGGTCCCGATTCAGCAGGGACTCGGCATAGGCGCGCGCGTCGCTGAACCCGGTTTCGCGGGCCGCTTTTGCAAGGCCGCGCTCGAGATCGGCAAAACGCTCACGAGGGAAATGCAGGCCGGTGCGGCATTCGATGCGCTCGCTCACCTGCTGCAGCAGCGGGTCGAAGATGTCGAGGGTGGCTGCCGGCTTGTTCCCTGGATCAGACACCGGCTGCCGCCTTCACCTGGAGGATGCGCTCCTGGGCATCGCGGCTGAAGAGCTGCTCCAGGTCGTAGATGAGGATAATGTCACCGTTGATCTTGGCCAACCTGTTGAGGTGGGACTTTTCCCCCGGCAGCGTATCTCCCACGGCGACCGTCTGGCCGTCTTCGATCGAGCTCAGTCCCTCCACCTCATCCACAACCAGGGCCAGGGTGAGATGCGAAGTACCCGCGATCACAAACTGGTCTTCAGGCCGGATGGGCCGATCGGGCATCCCGAGACAGGCGCGCAGGCTGATCACCGGCAGGAGCTGGCCGGCCAGGTTGATCAGGCCAAGGACAAACCCCAGCGTCTCGGGCACGGGGGTCACAGCCACGGCACGGATGACGCGGTCGACCGCGTCCAGCCGCAGGGCGTAGCGCTGACCCTCCATGCGAAACAATACCAGTATCAGGCGGTTTTCAGCGCATTCTTCCATGATGTGGTGTCCTTCGGTCTCGCGGATTCGCCGGCATTCCTGCGCGCCTCGGTTAGAGCGTTCTGGTCCGTGTCTTTGTCGAAAAAGCACGCCGCTCCCGCAGCCATGATAACGCATCCCGCGCTCCAGATCCTCAGGAACCTCCCCTCTGCCCGCCGTTTTTGGACGAGCTGCGGTATGATGCGCTCCTGCAAGACTTGGAATGTTTCCTTGTCTCGGAAATAGTACGTCTCGCCGACCGTCAGGTGGCTCGCGAGCACCTCGAGCTGTTCCCGGCTCATCGGGGAGCTGGTGATTCGCTCGATAAACTCATTGCCGTCAGTGAAGCCGGACTCGGAGGCGGCGAAGCGTGTAATTCGCTCCTCGGATACGAGCCCGCCTTCCAGACGGAGAACCCCTTCGATGTACTCGCTGCCCATAAGGATGCCGTCTCCACGGTCGATCTCCGTTTCCCCCTTCTCGATCACCTCGTCTGGCACGCCGACAAGAATCGCCAGCGTCCTTCGCGCGGTCGTCGCGATGATGATGCAATCGTCTATGCCCATCTCCCGTCCCGGCAGGCGGAAGCGCGCGCGGATGTCCACGACGGGAACGATCCTTCCCTCGAAGTCGATCAGGCCGAGCACGATTTCGGGAGCGCCGGGGAGCTGGGTAAGGGCAACCGCGGGGATGACCCTCTCCACCGCATCGAGCCGAAGGGCGTACCGCTGATCGTCGAGGAAGAAAGTGACGAGCTGGACGGTGCCTCTCTCGGTCAGCACGCGAGCTCCTCCTTGATCGCGACGATCGCCTGGACGAGCTCGTTCTGCTCCCGAGACTTGTCGAAAAAGTATGCCGCTCCCGCCTCGTGGAATTTCGTCCGGTACTGGAGGGTGGGAGAGCTCGTGATCACGATGATCACCGGGGTGGAGCCCTTGCTCCTCAGCTTACGCAGGAGACCAAGCCCGCCTTCGGGAGGCAGGCTGCTGTCCAGGATCACGACCTCTGGCTCGCATGCACGGATCAGGGCAATAGCCTCCTCCCCGTCCCCCGCATGGCCGGCGATTTCAACGCCGGGGATCTCGGAGAGAAGCGAGTCGAGGCGCTCGAGGATCGAGGGCGAGCGATCGGCGCTGAAAACCTTCAAGCAAGCCTCCTTACAGCCAGTCCTCATCCATCGTCGGTGATCGTGAAAGACACCATCACCGCGCTGCACAGAGTAATCTTTCCTGCGGCGCCCAATAGACTAGTGTAGGCCGCGGGTGTGGGCGGCGAAATGAGATTCTGTCTGAAAGACTTGTAGGAGAAACCGTGGGCGGGATGTCGGTCAATGTCCTACATCGATCCCCGCGCGATCAGTTCGCGGCGAAGGTGATGATCAGTGTGTCGTTGAGGGGAGCCTCGTTTGCAGTCCCGGGCGAGCTGCCGCAAGACACCCTCACCTCCCTGATGATACCGCTGCGGGTCAGGGAGTACGCCAGCTCATGCGTGTTGCCCTCCGAAGTGAGCGTCACTGCATAGCCCGTCGCGCAGGCGGTTCGTACATGAATCGTGGCGAGGAGCACACCGGTCTTTTTTTCAGACGGGGTCATTGCGTTGCACGTCGGTTCCACCGCGATCGTGATCTCATGCCTGCGGAGAACCGTGCCGCGCAAGGTCATGCTTCCGGCGGCGTCGGAAAAGCAGGGGGCCGAAACCGCCATTATCACGAGCGCAACCGCACGCCACTTCTTCACGTTTCACATGATAACGCAACAGGACGCGGACGCAATTGGACCGTGTCCGAAAAACACGTAGGAAACAGGGTAGCATGCTGTCGGTCGGTGTCCTACATCACTGCACGAGGTCGTACTGGACAGCGTACTTGATGAGCTGGGCGGTGGGCTTGACGCTCAGGGAGAGCTCGCCCGCGATGTCGCCGACCGATTTCCCGCCTCCGAGCAGCACCAGGACCTGCAGCTCGCGATCGGAGAGCAGCTCGTGACGAGGCCGTTCCGAATCCACCTCGATGTAAGCAGCCATCCTCTCGGCAACGGAAGGTGGTATATTATTACTCGGTAACTTTTGCGTCATCTGCGCAAATTATGATGCCTTCGCATAGCCCTCCGCGAACTCCTCATGATGAAACGCAAGCACTGATGACATGATCCGATATCCACGCAGCGTCGCTCGATATAGATTGGCATTTCTCACCCGAAAGACCAACCCATGCGCCCATAGCTTTCTTAATATCCGACTCACCCGAGCGCAACGTCGCAGGGCTTCCTCCTCGGAAACACCTTCCGAACTGCCATACAATGCCTCGCGAACATCGCGATTTCTCACTCCGTGAATCACGTGGTCCGTCGACACGATCTCGCGGAACACTTCCCGCTCTGTGCGGGATAAGGGCTGGAGCTTCGCGTAGCGCTTGCCGTCTTTCGTGACAGGCTGGCACAGACCGTCCAGTTCCTTCACGGCCTTGCCTCGTTGCTGCACCTGTGCCAGCGCCTCCAGGTATCGGCTATTTGCCTGGCTGCCCACTTGGAAGTACCTCACCATGTTGCCGACCCCCTTGCCCATTGGTCGCCACTGCCGGATTGGCTTTTTCCGTGGTCGGCGGATCACCCGCAGTACCTTGAACTCGCGAGGCTGGGTGATGGTCGTCTCGATCCGTAGCACACTCCACTTGTCGTAGACCTTGATGGAGTTGCCTTTCACCCGATGCTTCACCTGATAGCCCTCGGGGCGCCTCTTCATGTCGGTGGTCACTTGGCCCTTGAAGTTCCCGTGGAGCTTTTTGCCCAGAAAGCGAAGCACATCGTCGCTGGAAAACATCGTCACTGCATACTTCAAGATCTCGGGAAGAAGAGAAGTCAGAGTTGGCCGCTTGCGGAACATCACGTCGGTAGCGATCTCCGCCTGATCCAACACCCACCAGTAGCTCCCGAACCCCGCCTTCCGTAACAGCGGCAGGAAAGGATTCACTTGGCGGGCAAACGCGTCCAGTACCCGCGCCCACTTGCGTTGGATAAACCTCTGGCACATCCTCTGGACTTCTGCCACCCGCTGGACCTCCAGGAAGCTGTTGTCGTAGCGCTGATAGTCGATGCCCTTGGCGTCCATTTGTCTGGCCATCCACTCCCGACCGTTGATGTACACCTGGATCTGAAATGGGAACCAACTCTGTAGTCGTATGTGCATGAACCCGAACTCGCGGTCGATCAGGTAGAAGTAGTAGTGAAGGCATTTCCGCGCTGCCCTCACTACCTCCAGCTTTTGAGCCTGGCGATTGCCTCTGACCTCAAAGGACATGCAGTTCTCGACGGTGGAGAACACGCAGATAAGCCCCTCGCTGATCCCATCGCGACGGGCGATCTCCCCTGCCAGATCCTCCTTGCTCTTCCCCCGCGCCGCAGTCATCGCCGATTTCAGGTATATCACCTCGCGTCCTGCCTTTTGCGCAATCTGCTGGACGTGGTCTTTCAGTATCTTTGTCATCGACTGCACATACCACCCGAAGTTCTTCAGCAGGACCTTCTGTGAAAGCAGAAAACGCAGAAAGGCGTTCTTCGGAAAGAAGCTCAGCAGGTGACCGCGGAAGATCATGCGGTCGAACATTGTGATCTGGCCAAGAATGTCGTCGTGGTGTACACTCAAAAATGTCTTCATATGCCGCCTCGGAATCTTTTGGTTTCGCAACGAAAAGGTACTCTGGGGCGGCTATTGTGTGAAGGGCAGTCATCCACAGGATGCGCGGGGAGCGGATCATGAGAAATCCGCGGGCGTGCAATCCTGGGGGTAACTCACCTCACACCGTTTTCAACAAGATGGGTTTGGTTGCGGCCGAAGGTCGCGCTATGTCAGGAGTTCTGGATTCCGTGATACTTCCGCTGCGCTGCCCGCACCTCCTCGTGCATGCGCGCGCCCTCGAGCGCCGTGCCCGCTATGCTGCCGAAAATGCTCAGCTCCTTCAGCTCCCCCAGGGTGAGGGTTCGGCGCGGGCGAAGGTACCCCCTATTCAACCCACCATTAGCCCTGCATTATCGCCTTTCGTAATGCCCTGAGCAGGGCGGATAGGGTGTAGGGTTTATGTACAAAGTTGAAACTTCTTTCTTGTATGAGCGACCATTGAGATCTGTTCTCCAAATATCCACTGGTCATCAGGACCGCTAGTTCGGGCTTTAGACAAAGGAGCTGATCGACTAACTCAATGCCGGTTTTGCCAGTCATGACCGTATCGCTGAAGACAAGATTGAAATCCCGCTTCTCTCTTTCGAAAATATCAAGCGCTTCTTCTGCATTTTGTGCCGCAAATACTGCATAACCGTTTTCACGAAGTACCCCCACTGCAAATTCGCGCAGCATTGCTTCATCCTCCACCAGCAGTACCCTTTCTCCATGGCCCCGAATCTCTTCTAAAGAAATCGCCTCTTCAGCTTCTATTTCCTTAGATACACGAGAAGCGGGTAAGTAGACTCTGAATACCGATCCATGTCCTGGCTCGCTGTACACATTTATCCATCCCTCGTGCTGTTTGACTATACCATAGACAACAGAAAGACCGAGTCCGGTTCCCTGACCTTCTTTCTTGGTGGTAAAAAAGGGTTCGAAAATATGCGAAATGGTTTCTTTATCCATACCAATTCCCGTATCATGAACCGCCAAACATACGAATCTGCCCGGTCGACCATAGGAATAGGTCTTACAATAACTTTTGTCAATGGTTACGTTCTCGGTCTTTACAGTAATTCTACCCCCCCCAGCCATGGCATCTCTGGCATTGATTACAAAATTCATCAGCACCTGCTCCATCTGCCCCTGATCTGCGTTCACTGGATCTAATTCCGGTTCACAATCGGTAATCAGCTCAATGTCCTCCCCAATGAGACGCTTCAGCATCTGTTCTATGTCGGCAACGACAGTATTTAAGTCTATAACCTTTGGTTGAAGCACCTGCCTGCGGCTGAAGGCAAGGAGTTGATGGGTCAGAGAGGCAGCTCGTTGCCCGGCTTTCTTTATTTCTCCGACGAACTTATTTGTCTGATCTTGTTTGTCGAGCTTTGTCAGCAGAAAATCACTGTAGCCAATGATTACAGTTAATAGATTGTTAAAGTCATGAGCTACTCCACCGGCAAGATTGCCGATCGCCTCCATTTTCTGAGCCTGGATAAGATGCTTCTCCAGTCGTTTTTTCTCGGTAATGTCTTCCTTTACCCCAAGAAAATGAGTAATCACTCCCTCTGTATCTTTAATTGGTGAAATGGATGCGTTCTCCCAGTAGAGCTCCCCATCCCTTCTCTTGTTTTGAAGCTCACCTCGCCACTCTTTACCCGAGGTGAGTACGCCCCAAAATTGTTTATAAAACTCAGGTGGATGTTCCCCAGACTTTAAGATACGAGGATTCTTTCCAATGACCTCTTCGCGGGTATATCCTGTTACTTCCATGAACTTGGGATTGACATATTCAATATTTCCTTTCGCATCTGTAACAACGATACTCACCTGACTCTGCTCTACAGCGAGCGATAACTTGTAGAGTTCCGCTTCTGTACGTTTGCGTTCGCTGACGTCCCTCACTACCCCAAGTCCACTCCATTTGCCTTTAAGCTGTATGGCTGAAAGAGACAACTCTATCGGGAATTCGGTTCTTCCTTTTCCGATAGCCTGTAATTCAATTGATTTTCCTGCAACAGCTCCCTTTCCTGTCTCCTTGAAGCTTATAAATCCCTTCTTGAAAGAATCATGGTATCTTGGGGGAATAAGCAGTTGGTGCAATTGCTTGCCAATTGCCTCCTCTCTCGTATAGCCAAATATCTTTTCTGCAGCAGGATTCCAATAAGATATACATCCTTCATTATCAATCAGGATTATGGCGTCCATGGCATTATCGGTGATCGCTCGAAACATTTGCTCACTCTCATAAATAACCTGCTTGGTCTGTTCGAGCTGAGCCAGCTTATCCTCTAGCTTCCTGGACATGCGAGCAAAGTGCTCCTTGAGAATGGCTGTTTCATCGGTGATTTCAGGACGTTTGGGTGCAGCTTGTTTTCCCTCTTTGCGGTTCTTTATCACCTCATCAACTATCTTAATTAATTCTTTCATGGGAGTAGGTTTCACAATAAAGGCGTCTGCTCCCAGACTCAGGGAAAACTTCTCATCATCTTCCGAAGTATAGGTGGCAGTGTAAAAAATAAACGGTATATTCTTCAGCTTGCTATCCTTATTCCATTCCTGGCACAGTTTGAAGCCATCCATGACAGGCATGAGAATGTCGCTTATTATTATTTCCGGAGGGTTGGCTCTTGCTTGCTCCAGGGCAATCTTTCCATTTTCTGCAGCCATGACCTCATGCCCCAGCCCTGTCAGAAAATCCCCTAAAAGAATAAGGTTCTTTTGCTCATCATCAGCTATCAAGACTGTCATTATTGTACTCCCATACTGTGGTATGCCGTCTTAGCTGACCCATCGTTTCTCTTCCTCTTACTAAGGCTGTATCTCTGCTGTACCCATATCACGGTCTTGTTTCTGAGCAAACAGGATTCTGTCTATCGCCTGAAAAAAGGCTTTGCCGACTCTGGGATCAAAGTGACTGCCAGTAGATCTTTCTATAACTCCAAAGGCCTTCTCATTAGACATGGGGGCTTTATAAGGTCTTCTTGAGACAAGGGCATCAAATACATCCGAAATGGCTGTAATACGTCCCAGTAGGGGGATATCTTCACCCTTCAGTCCTTTGGGATAACCCGAACCGTCCCATTTTTCATGATGGCTTACAGCAACAACCTGACCTGCCTTGATTAAATCATCGTCTGCATCCGCTAAGATACGCTCCCCAATAAGAGCATGGTTCTTCATAATGCCCCATTCCTCGGGAGTCAACTTGCCCGGTTTGAGCAAGATGTGATCCGGAATTCCGATCTTTCCCACATCGTGCATGGGAGAGGCATGTACGATCAAGTAGACCTGATCTTCAGAAGACCCCATATTTTCAGCCACAATCCCGGCATAAGCAGACACACGGTGAATGTGATTGGCTGTATCTTCATCCTTATACTCTGCCGCAACGGAGAGACGAAAAATGGTATCAAGATGAGCTTTCTCCAGCTTGGCATGGGCTTTTCGAAGCTGCTCAAAGGATTCCCTCAACCTTGCCGTCTGCTCTATCACCTTGTCCTGTAGCATGCGGGACCAATCCCTTGTATAGTCATTATACTCCTTGATCTTTAAGAGATTCTTTACCCGTGCTATAAGTTCAATCTTGTCTACTGGCTTGGTCAGAAAGTCATCCACTCCAGCCTCAATCCCTTTCACCTTGGACTCTTTGTCGACCAGAGCAGTGATCATCACAATGGGAATGATCTGGGTGCCTTCCTCTCCCTTGAGCCTCTTGCATACCTCATAACCTGTCATGTCCGGCATCATAACATCCAAAAGAATCATATCAGGCGGGAATTCCTCAATTTTGGCCAGGGCCTCCTTCCCGCTCTGAGCCTTTTCCACCTCATAACCCAGCGGAGAAAGAATTGCCTCTAAAAGGGTAAGGTTTTTTTCCTCATCGTCTACGGCCAGTATTTTCTTCGACCTCATATCCGTTTCCATTTCAAGCTCTCTGAAAAAAATCATCCACTGTTTTAAGAAACTCCTTCACTTTTATGGGCTTGGATATGTAGCTGTTGAATCCCGCCTCTATGATCCTCTCTCTGTCTCCCTTCATGGCGTAAGAGGTGAGGGCAAAAACCGGGATATCCTTGGTGGCTGCATTTGCCTTGATTTCCTTGGTTATGGTGATACCGTCTTTTCCAGGAAGCTGAATATCCATAAGGATGAGATCTGGTCTTTTATTTTGAAGCAGGAATATGGCCTGTTCCCCTGTCTCTGCCTCAAAGGTATGGTATCCTCTTGCTTGAAGAATGTCCCCGAAAAGAACCCGGTTCTTCTCATTATCCTCTACAACTAGAATAAGCTCACCAGCCATGCTTAGACCTCCTGTCTTATGGGTAAGGTGAAACTGAACCTGCTCCCCTTGCCAGGTTCACTCTCCACCCAGATCCTGCCACCATGCATCTCCACCAATCTCTTGGAAAGTGCAAGCCCCAAACCCGTCCCCTGGTACCTCTTATTCGCACCGCTGTCCAACTGTTGAAACTCCTTAAAGAGCTTCCCCTTATCCTCCTCTTTAATCCCTATACCCGTGTCCCATACCGTGACCCTGATATCCTCTTGCTCTTTAACTGCCTGAATACCTACCCTGCCACCATCCGGCGTGAACTTCACCGCATTGGATAGCAGGTTGAATGCAATCTGTTTTACCTTTCTCTCATCAGCATAAATCTCAGGGATATCGTCTTCAAGCTTCAGGCCTAGCTCAACACTTTGCTTAAGGGCCATTTCCTTAACCATGGTCAGGCTGTCCTTCAATAAGTCTCCTATACGAATTTTAGCCACCTCGATCTCCATCTTCCCAGCCTCGATTTTGGATAAATCCAGGATGTTATTAATCAGGGAGAGCAGGTGCTGTCCGCTTTCCATGATATAGTTAACGTACTGTTCCTGCTTTTCATTCAGAGCCCCGAACATCTTGTCCTGCAAGACTTCAGAAAAACCAAGAATTGAATTAAGGGGTGTCCTCAGCTCGTGGCTCATGTTGGCCAGGAAATCACTCTTAGCATGGTTTGCCTCTTCCGCGGCCTGTTTGGCTATCAGGAGGGCTTCCTCGGCCTTTTTGCGTTCTGTGATATCCATTACCGTGCCAACCATCCTCAAAGGTGATCCGCGTTCATCCCGTTCAACAATATCTCCTTTGGAGATCAGCCATCGAATATCTCCCTGTTTAGTGACGGCGCGGTATTCCACCTCATAGGCTGGTGTTTGGCCAGCACGATAGTCTCTACTTGCCTTCCTAATTCGCTCCCGGTCCACGGGATGAGTGCTATTTTTAAAGACCGTATATATGTGCTCGATTTCATCCAAAGAGTAGCCGAGTATTTCCGCCCAACGCTCGTTGACAATTATCTCGTGGGTTTGAAGATTGTTGTCCCAGAAGCCGAGGTCCCCTCCCTTTAAAGCAAGACTCAAGCGTTCCTCGTGCTCTCTTTCCGCAGACCTGGCGGCGGTGAGCAGCCCGATTATCCGGCGTTGCCGCAGGAGCAGCATACCCATGGCTATCAAGGACAAGACAATCATTGATGTCACCACCAAGGTACTGATCCGCAGACGTCCGATATGGCTAACCTGATGGGTTAGCACGTTGAGCGTTTCCTGGCTGGAGTGTAAATAGTTGTTACTGAGCGCAATGATGATATCTTTGAGACGGGCATAGAGTGCCGGAGCGTCACTTTCATCGATCGAAGATGCGTTTTTAATCAAGTTGTCAATTGCAGAGAGAACACGCTCGATCTCCTCTGCCAGAGCCCGGTAATCTTCAGCTGCATTTGGCGGAAGATCCTGCGTAAAGCTCTGCCGCAAGGAATACGCAATATCCAACGAAATGGTGAGCGCCTCCAGGCGCACAGCCATGGGATTGACTTTAAAGGCATCAAGAGCGCTCGCAAGCCTAGACAGGCCTTCTATCATGGTAGAAAGATCGCGGTGTTGGACAAGAGCAGTCGTGGGGAGCTCGGTTTCCACCGTACGCAGGGTCGACAACACATACCACCCCCCTCCAATAATAGCAGCGGTGAAGAGGGCAAATAGGGTCACACTAAAACGAAAACCAGAAATCCGCATTATCATCTATTCAACTGGACACGGACCCTCGCTGGGTTTGTCTGGCGGCCAACACTTCGCACAGGTCTCCGACATGATTTGACGCAGCTTTTCAGCCTGTATTTCCAGGACGGGCCGAATATCGCTCCCTCGAAGCACGATTCGGGAGAAAGCAGCTTTGTACGCTAAGTTGAATTCTTCCCCTTTCGCCCCGATCCCAACAGGCAGCAAGCTGGGAACTGCATCCCTGGAGCTTGCCTGTTTCGACACAGCATCCTCTATCTGCCTTGGGCCGGAAGGTAATTTACCCACAGTGCCGGTTTGGACCACTGGGAAGAAGCCAACGCTCTCCAATGTGGTAATCTGCACTTCAGGCCGGGTCAGATATTCGATCAAATCTACGGCCGCAGCATGGGGAGAATCTTTGGGCAATCCTAATCCGGCCAGGACCACCATGAAGCCGCGTCCTTTAGGTCCCGACGGAGCCGGAAAGGCTACGTAATCATCCGGCCGCTGCTCGAAAGCCTCCATAAGCCTGGCTGTATGATCCCAGGCCACCCAGACTTCGCCGGCTAGCAGAGGTTTGTCCATGCGGTCAAAGGTCAAGGACTGTGGGTTCACGTAACGCCACAGCTCCCGAAAGGCCTGCCACATTTTTTCAGCTTCCGGGCTGCGGAATTTACTCACCGAACTTCCCGTGTACGACGGATAGAGGTATCCCTGTAAAAACCGGTGCAGAAGCCCTTTCTCACCGGCCGGGAAACCCAGCTTGGCTTCGCCGGAAGCTACATACATGTTGGACGCCCACTCCTTCAGCTGCTCGTAGGTAAGGCTGTCCAGGGCCGCTGATTTCGGCAGATATTTCAAGGCGCTGCGGTTGGCGGCCATAAGGTAGGTCGCCTGCATCCAGGGAACAAAGTAGTAGTGATCCTGGTCAAGTTTCCCGAGCTGGATGAAACTCTCAATAAACTCACGCTTTTGAAGCCGGGGTCGTATGTCATTCACAGTATCCAGGGCCCCTATCCTGTTCAGAGCCACAAAGTCGCCGTAAAGGCCTCCGATAAGGCAGGGTCTCTTTGCATCCCTCGTAGAGTCGAGCACCAGGCGGTTGAACAACTCGCTGTCGTCATACGGCTGGAAGTCAACTTCTCCTTGGAAACCCTTGAGAATTACCTGGCGCATTTTGCCAGCCTCATTAATCGGAGACAGCTGTGTGGAAAGAAAGAGCAAAGGTTCGGCAGCAATCCGCGGGACAAACAGAGCCAGAAACTGAAGAAGCAATATTGCCCCGGCGAGATTCGCGCTGTGCAGCGTCCTATTTCTTTGGCCGGTTCGATCGGCATAGGCAGCCAGGGGGCGAGTTTTGCATAACTCACCATCCTCCACAACTAGAATAGATTCACCCGTCATGCTTAGACCTCCTGTCTTATAGGTAATGTGAAACTGAACCTGCTCCCCTTGCCAGGTTCACTCTCCACCCAGATCCTGCCACCATGCATCTCCACCAATCTCTTGGAAAGTGCAAGCCCCAAACCCGTCCCCTGGTACCTCTTATTCGCACCGC
>Ga0315289_10001187_pt1 | contig 40836 bp, 35 predicted proteins | sample YL17G11_40_MG_FD_203452 | JGI IMG/M metagenome (GOLD analysis project Ga0315289, IMG submission 203452) | Sediment microbial communities from Yellowstone Lake, YNP, Wyoming, USA - YL17G11_40 | ecosystem: Environmental > Aquatic > Freshwater > Lake > Sediment | place: USA: Wyoming | collected... | reverse complement strand
GTTCCAAGGGAGAAGCCGGCGTCGTGGCCATCTTTGGCGAGCAGATGCTTCAGGGGATTACCCCGACGATTTACGGGGACGGTTCGAAAACCCGAGACTACGTTGAGGTCTCGGATGTAGTGCGAGCAAACGTGAACGCACTCAGTCTGGGTGAGGGAGAAATCTTCAACGTTTCTTCAGGCATCCGTACTACGGACTACGGAATCTTCACTGCCGTCCGCGAGGCACTGGATATCCCATCCTTTGAACCCCGCTACGCCCCGAAGAGGCCCGGCGAAGTCGACCACATTGGTCTGGACGTGAGCAAAGCGCGCGCCCGGCTCGCTTGGCAACCCCAAGTAGAACTCCGCGAGGGAGTCAAGAGGACCGCAGAGTGGTTTAAGAAGCGGCTTCAAGAACAGTGACAAGTGATCAGGGACGAGCAAGCAGAAAGATGCCTTCGCTTGTCACTGGTCACTTATCACTCGTCACTGTTCCTTCAATCCGTGCTTTGAGATCCAGGAAGATCAGGTGTGCCAGAATCAGGTGCGCATCCTCGATGTGTTGCATGTGGTTGGAAGGGACGATGATGGGGCAATCGAGCAGGTCTTTCATCTTGCCTCCGCCACAGCCCGTCAGGCCCACCGTGGTGGCGCCCGCTCGACGGGCAAGCTCCAGGGCCCGCAGGACGTTGGGAGAGTTGCCACTGCCACTGATGCCGAAAGCCACATCCCCGGCCTGGAGGAAATTCTCCATCTGACCGGCAAAGACGTCTTCATAGCTCGCGTCGTTGGCCCAGGCGGTCAGCAGCGGGACGTTATCCGTCAACGCCAGCACTCTCAGCCGCTTCGATTGCCGGAGCGATGCGGGTCCGGGAATGTGGGTGCTCTTGCCTAAGTCCGAGGCCAGGTGCGAGGCGAGCGCGGCGCTCCCACCGTTGCCAAAGGTGAACACCAGGTGGTCGGTCTGGTAAGCGCGATAGAGGATGTCCGCGGCCTGCTTCGCCTGCTCCAGCGGCAGGTGCTCCAGGACAGTCTTGAACTCGGCGAGGTAGTCTTCGTAGTCGAATGCCGGTTGTGGCAAAATCCACCTCCTCGCTGCCTACTTGCCCGTCGCGGCTTCCGCGCGGGCTTGATGAAGAACCTCAGCCACCTCCCGCCACTTCCCTTGCAGGTATCCCGGCCTGAAACCCCTGCGCTCACCCGGTCCGAAGCCGCGCCCCAAAAACGCCTGAATCTAGCACGCGCCCTGCCATTTGTCCAACTTCCGAGCTCGCGTGGTTTGCTGCCGGGCCAAGAAGAATTGCGAACCCGAAACGGAAAACGCTGTACGCGGGGGATCACTCGCTAGGAGAGCCAAGGACCGCCGCCAAGTTCTTGAGGATCCTTTCGACGTGCGACCCTTGCCAGTAGATGTGCCCGCAACTCGCGCAGCGGTAGAACTCCTCGTAGACTTCGAACACCTTGGGCGGCACCAGTCCTGCCACCGTGGCTTTCTCTACGCGCTCGATGCTCCCGTTGCACAGGGTGCATCGCGTCCACAGGCCCGCGCGCACCTCCAGCTTGAAGCGCTCCACAATCTCGCGCAATTGTTCGGTGGCGTTCTCGCTCTGCACGCTGAAAACGTTATAAAGGTTCGGGAAGCGTTTCTGGGCCTGGCCGCGAGTGAGGACAACGCGTTGACCCCGCCGGGCGATTTCTTGGAGCTGGGACGTAGTCATCTGCGGCGAATACTCCGTGTCGTAGCCAAGCAGCCGCAACATGCGAGCTAATCGCCCCAGCATCCGATCCGCGACAAAGCGGGTTGGCGAAGATTGAGTCATTGAACCATGGAGTCGTTGTTCCTGGCCTATTGTCCGCCGTCAGCCGCAGCCAGCTCAAGGGGATTCTTCGGTTGAGATGATTGGGCTTTCGCCGTCCCGGGCGGGAGGGCTGGTGTCGTAGCACGCGGCTGGCCGTCCGCCGGGAACCACGGGAGCGTCGGGCGGACCCTACTTTCCATCTGCCTTGCTCTGGTTGCCCAGCGCGAAAAAAGAAAGACCCGTCCGGCTCAGGGCTTATGAGGCAGGATTGGGGTGTGTTATAGGTCCCGGACGGGTCGGTGGGCTTGCTGGTAGCGGATTAGCTTGTCGCGGCTCATGCGCCGCGCAGCTTTCCGGGCGGTCGAAGCACCGCCCTTGCTACCGAAACTCTTGTTTCGTACTCCTTCGGCGGCTGAAGCTTGGGTTTCCAAAGCTTTTCTGTTCCCGCGGGTGCCGACGCCCGTACTTCTTACCGTTCGCCCACGGGATTCACCTTTCCCTCTTCTGAACCCTGTTCCCCTGACGCCGACTTAAACTTAGCTCAGTTTACAGTTTTGTCAAGGACCGGCGGGCAGGGGGGAACTTTTTTTACAGATATGTTAAGATCCCGTGGGAAAGGAAATGGGGAGGGCAGCTGCATGAGCATTGGGACGCGCGTTATTCAGGTCCGAACCGAGAAAAACATGAGCCAGCGCGAGTTGAGCCAGCGCTCCGGCATCGCCAGTTCCTACCTATCGCGCATCGAAAACCGCCGGCTGGAACCGCGGCCCAAGACCTTGCGCAGGATCGCCGCAGCGCTGGAGGTGCCCCTGAGCGAGCTCTTCCGCGAAGGCCCCGCCGGCCAAACCGTGTCGCGCTGCGCCATCACAGTGTCGGGCAATTGCCTTATGGACATGCTCGCCAGCCGTCGGCGGAGGGCGGCGCGGCCCGGGGTTGAGAGCTTCTCACCACGCCAGTTGCAGTTGTTGCGCATGGCCAATTACTTGATTCAAACCGGCAACACGCGCCTCCTCGACACCTTGGACGTGTTGCTCGCCTCCTTGCTGGTCTCGACGGGGAGCGGGCGTGAGTTGAGGGCCCTGGTAGGTTTCCCGACGAGATTCGAGAGCCCGCCGGCATCGTAGCTGATTCGAAACGCACTTTTCCTCTGGCCCAGCCAGCCGCAGACCTGCGGAAAAAGTCTGCCGTAGGGTGGAATTTTGCCTGCCAATGTGCCATTCGGCGACGAACCCAGCAGGGATGCAATCGTCAGGCAGTTGGCGCAGGGCCTCGGCGGTGGTGTACCGCAGAAACTGGGCCGTAACTCCGCACCGTCTTTGCGGTTCCAGGTCAATAGACGATGTCTAGCGATAGATCGTAAACGCGGTGCTGGAAACCGAGGAAGCTACCGAAGTGGGGCGAAGCGACGTTCGCGTACACGTCGCGCGGGTTGGCATGATTGGTGAGGTTAAACACCGTAAAGTCGATGCGGAACTTGTGCTTCTTCAGCCAGGAGGTGATAGGAACGCGAAAGTCCTTGGTCATTCGCAAATCGAGCGAGAGAAAGGTCGGAAAGCGCCGGCTGTTGGGCGCCCCGACGTAGTTCTGTAAGACATCCACAGCCGAATAGGGGAACCCGGAATGGACGTCGAGCAGAGGACTGAGAGTAACCTCGCGGGGGAGTTTGAAGCGCCCCCAGGCGACAACCCGATGGGGAATGTTGGCGGGCAAGTCCGCGTAGAAGTTCGGGCGGATGACCGGCTGCTCGAAGGGCACGTAGACATGTGTCAGCGTGTTGAGGTTGCCGCGCGCTAGGCTGCGAACGTAAGAGAAATTCAGGTCGGCGCGCGCGCTGGCGCGGACGCGCAAGGTGGATTCAAATTCGTGGTAGCGGCTGCCGCCGGTGTTGGTAAGGAGAAGGATGGGTGCGCTTCCCGGCAAGGCGAGAGGATCCATCACGAACTCGTCGAAGGTGCGGCTGGTCAGGTAACTGAAGCGGACCACCACGTGCGGGAGCAGCTCGCGATTGACTTCCAGGTTCCATGTCAGGTTGTAGGGCGTGCTGCCCAGGTCGCGTCCCGGCGGAATGATGTGGCGTCCCTTTTCGTCCACTCTCACGTAGGCATTCTGGAAAACGAGCGGCGCACCCTGGGGCAGACCGGCGGCGTCGAAGAATTGCACGGTGCGGGTGGGGTTGCTGGTGAAGTCGCCGGCTAGCAGGGGCACGCGGTCGTTGAAGATGCCCCCGCCGGCGCGGAAAATGGTTTTGCCGTTGCGGCCTGGGGAATAGACCATGCCCACCCGGGGGGCGAACAGGGCGCTTTCCCCGATGGTCTGTCCGGAGAACCGCAGGCCTACGTCCACCGCCAAGTTCTCCTTGAACATCCAATGGTCCTGAGCAAATGCTGCCGTTTCGGTATCTTCCGCGACCAGGGAGGCAGGCCCTGAGAACTCAAGGCGAGCCGCGAGGGTGCCGTCTGGCCGGAGCAGTTGCACGGGGTGCGAAAGGCTGGAGCCGTGATAGGAACGGTGCGCGAAATCCCCGCCCACCTTCACAGTGTGCCGCCCCAACCACCGCCGGCTGGGGAATTGAAAATTCTGCAGGAATTCCTCCTGGTTACTCCTTCGCGACCAAGCATTGAAGAAATTGCCGCCCCGACCATCAGGCTGGATGACCATCTCCTCCGGCCCCTGGCCATGCGCGTAACTGGAGAACCGGGTAATCCTGGCCAGCGTGGTGAGGACCCCGCCGGAGGAGAACAGGTAGCGGTCGGTAAGGCCGACGGAATAACCGCGCTGCCCGTAATCCGTCGAGGCCGATTGCGGTACCAGGGAGTTGATGTCCGCAAACTGCCGTCGCAGCGGGAACAGATTCACATTCGCCGTCAGCAAGTGTTGGGTGGAGACGGTGTACTGGAAATTGGTGAAGGAGTTATAGCCCTGCGTCTTGGTTTCGTTGTGCGGCCACGCCAAGCCCCTGACCGGCTGCTTCACCAAACTGTAGACGAACGACTCGGAAAAGTTCAGCCGGTCGGGGAGGAGGGGCCCGGTGAAGTTGAGGCGGGGCTCGTCGTCGGCAATGCCCACGATATGGCCCTGCCGGATGCGTACGGTGGGGACGAAATCGTTCAGTTCAAAGTGCCACTTGCTGGAGGGCGGCTTGGTCTGGATGCTGGTTAGCCCACCAGAAAAACGTCCATACTCGGCCAGGTACGCCGTTTTGTACACGTCCAGCGACTCGATGGCGTCCAGGGGAACCTCGATGGAAAAGCTTCCCGTGACGGGGTCAACTGTCTCGGCCGAGTCCACCAGCAGCATGCCTTGGGTTTCCACCTGACCCTTGATGTTTGTCTTGCCGTCCGGCGTCCGGACTACGCCAGGCACCAAGGGCAGGGCAGCCTTGAACTTCTGTTGGGTAAGGGGCAACGTCTGGAGCTGCGGCCCGCTTAGCCTCACCGGAGGAGCAGTGGTGCTCTCCTGAGCCACCGTGGGTGCCTTGTCCCGGACCTCGACTTTTTCCCGGACGACGATCTCAGCCGGCAAGACCACCTGGACAAACGGGGCCTGCGTCTCTGTCACCTCCACGCTGCTCAGCACGACCGCCTGGTAGGCCACGGCCGCGCAGGTTAGCTGGTAGGTGCCCGGCAAGAGTCCCTGAAAAGAGAATCCGCCCCTCTCACCCGTGGTGACCGTCACGCCTTGAGCAGGGAGAATGGGTCCATTAAGCGTGCATACGGCGCCGGCGATAGTCTCGTTCTTCTCATTGAGAACCTCGCCCTTGAGGTCTTGCGTGGTGGGGAAGGCCCAGGCGGGCGGAGAAGAAGACACGACGAGTGAGCTGAGAAGAAGAACCAGCCAGCGAGCTGTTTTTCCTGCCATGAAGTGTCCGAGGCTCCCCGTTACGACGACAATTGGCTATTGTACTACCTGTTTACCTTCTGGGTGCAGCCATTACTTGACTGAAAGTCCTTACACTTCTCCTCCGGCGCGTCTGAGCGCTGGACCCGGCCTGATTGACGCAAGAGACAACCGCCATTCTGGCCGCCCACTCAGCGAGTCTTGACGGATAGTGGGTGAAGCGAGCATTCTTTTGGCTCGTGCCGCCTTCGTCGCCGGCCAGAGAGAGGACACTAGGCATACTCCCTTGAAGCACACAAATCCCGGCATCGTCTTGCGATTGCTCGTCTGCCTGTGGCTGGGCGCCACCGTGGGCCTGGGGGCCGCGCAGCCTGCTTCGACAGCGTGGCGAGGGCTTCTGCGCGACGCAAAGTTAAATCCGCTGGCCGGTGCCACAGTGGAATTGCGGGAAGTGGCGGGCCGCCAGGAATTCACCAGTCTCGCGGACTCCCGCGGCGCTTTCTTGTTCCCTCATCTGCCTGCTGGAGACTACTCCATTGCCGTGCTCTGGCAGGGCCGCAGGTTTGCCTGCGGGACGAAGTTAGAAATCCGCGCGGGGGAACGACCGGAAGCGTGGTTGGAACTCATCTCGGAGCAGGGGCAACTCGTCCTGCATCACCAGGCGCCGGCAGGCTTCAGCGAGGAGGGTGAAGCGCCCGGGCAACAGGGCGCGGCGGCAACCGAGGCGCAGGCCAGCGGCGGGGAGCGGCTTTCCAGCCGGGAAGTCTCCGGCCTGCCACTCAACAAACGGGACTTCAGCCAGTTACTGCTCCTTGCGGCTGGCACCATGACCGATACGAATGGTGCGGCGAATTTTACCCAGCAATTCGCCGTCAACGGGCAGCGCGGCACGACCACGGTCTTTGCCATGGACGGCATCGATACCACCGACCCCGAGATGGGCGGCGCGACGTTTGCCAACTTCAACGTGGATGCCATTCAGGAAGTCCGCTCGAGTTCCGGTGTCCTGCCCGCGGAAATCGGCCACGGCGCCGCCGGCTTTACTGAAGTACTCACCAAATCCGGCACCGCCCAGGTCCACGGCTCGGCCTTTGAATTCCTGCGCAACGCCGCCTTCGATGCCCGCAATTTCTTTGACCGGCGCAGCTTCGTGAGCCCGGGCCGCCTTCCGCCCTTCGTGCGCAACGAATTCGGCTTCACCATCGGCGGCCCGGTGGTCGTTCCCGGGCTTTACAGCCGCCGCGAGCGGACGTTCTTCTTCGCGCAATACCAAGGCTTCCGCCAAGTGCTCGGCACCACGCAGGTCATCGCCGTTCCTACGGCCGAAGAACGTCAAGGAAGCGACAGTTCAGCTTTCCCGGGCGACATCCTCCAGGTTCCCGTCAGCCCCAAGATCGCGCCTGTCCTGGCGCGCTACCCCCTGCCCAACGACCCGCAGGGCCCTTACGGCGCGCGCACCTATGCCACCTCCTCCAAAGTTTCAACCATCACCGACCAGTTCTCAGTCCGCATTGACCGCAACATTTCCGATAAAGCTCGGCTCTTTGCCCGCTTCAATCTCAACCAGCTTACCGGACCGCTCACCAACCCCAACCAGACGGTGATTGATCCCAGCTTCGCCATCCGTTTCTTCGACCACCAACGAAACGCGGGGCTCGCTTACACGCGCGCGATAACCCCGCATTTCACCTCGGAGTCCTCCGTTGGTTTCGTGCGCAGCACGCCCTTTTTCCCGGCGACCAACTTGACGCAGCCAGCGATCAAGTTTGGTGATGCTCTGTACGAACCCTTCAATTCGGCGGCGGGGTCGCAGATTGGCTCTTACGGGACTCTTTTTCAGGTACGGCAGAACTTCAGCTATGTGCGCGGCGCGCACACCTTCAAAATGGGCTTCGAGGCGCGTCTCAACCGCGACACCACGATATGGGGCATGGGACCCAACGGCGAGTACACCTTCGGCGGCGGCACAGCCTATGCGCCGGTGGAGATTCCTTCCGCCAGCGGCACCCACGACATTCACGTCGGTGACCCGCTGCCGGACACCCTCACCGGTTTCCTGACCGCCACACCGTATTCCTACACCGTCTCCGTGGCCGGGCCCGGATTTGCCCAGGGGGCACACATGGGCGAGAGCGCCATTCGCCGCGAAGCCTACAACGCCTATTTTCAGGACGCCTGGAGGATCACACCTCGTTGGACGCTGAACTACGGCCTCCGCTATGAGCTGAACACCCGCATCCGCGAAGCGAAGCACCGCACGTCAGTACCGCGAATCCTTGGACTGGACGGCCAACCGGCACGCAGTTGGGACGCGGGCGCGTGGCAGAAGTTCCTGTTCTATCCGCGGCCGCCTTACGGGATGGACTGGCGCGGGTGGGGGCCACGTGCGGCGCTCGAGTGGCGCGTCGCGAACCGCACTCTCCTGCGCGTGGGTGGCGCCATCACGACCCTTCTCCCCAACCTCTGGCAAGACAACGCCCTTACGGGCGGCATCCCCTTCGTCTTCAACCCCTACGTTACCGCCAGTTCGGGGGCGCCGGTGCCGTTCGAAAACGCCGTCACCCAGTTCAGCCTTCCCCCGGTCCTGACGCCCGAAGGGTTCCCCGTCTTTGTTACGGGAAGCACGATGGATGTTCCGGCCAATACCGAAATTGATCTCCAGCGCTTCCAGGAAGACTTGGCAGCCATGACGCCGGGAAACCAAATCCAGCCTCTGCTCCTCTACAGCATGTCGTCGGACTTCCGCAACGGTTACGTAGGAAGCTACACGGTGGGCTTCGAGCAGGAGTTGGCAGACGTCAAACTGGCCGCTGCCTACGTGGCGACCGTGGGGGTCAAGATCCCCGGCGTGAGATTCCCCAACGCGTACGGCGGCGCTGACCCGGACTTTGCGCCCTTCACGCGCTTTGACATGACGGGCCGGGTGACGGGCGGCTTCGGGCCGCAATTCTTGATGACCAGCCCCTCGCACTCCACGTTTCATTCCCTGCAAGCCTCTGTGTCGAAGACCTCCCTGCGCGCGGGCTTGGGATTCCAGGCCAGCTACACATTCAGCAAATCGCTCGACGACTCCAGCGCCGTCCTCGGCGGCTTCTTTTCCAGTGGCGGCGCGGTTCTCCAGGCTTGGCCGCAAGACCCGCGGAATCCAGGGGCGGAGAAGGGCCCCTCGACGTACGATACCACGCAGGTGGTGGCGTTCAGTGTTATCCAGGCTCTGCCCCTGGAGCGCGTGCCCGGCCTGCGGGCGCTCGGTCGGCTCACCTCAGGGTGGCAAGTCCTCAACATCTCCACTCTGGCCAGTGGGGCGCCTTTCTCGGTTTATTCGGGAGTCCAGCAGACGGGAGCAGGCGCGGGCAACGCTGATCGGCCGGACCAAATCGGCCAGCCCACTCTCTCCACCAGCCGAAAGATCAGAGAAGACTATTTCGGGCGCGGCGCTGACAATGGCTCCTTTTTCTTCATTCCCATCGAAGTCCCCGGTGGCACCGGGCCCAACCAGGGACGCTTCGGAGCGCTGGGTCGCAACACCTTTCGCGGCCCAGCTTTCCGCAACTTCGACGTGGCCCTGATCAAGGACACTCCCTTCGGTCGACGGGGCAGCGGCGAGGCGTTCACTATCCAGTTTCGCGCTGAGTTCTTCAATGTCTTCAACTTGGTCAACTTCGGTCTTCCCGCCAATGTCGTGCGCGGCTCGGGCTTCGGCCTCATCAGCCGCACCGCCGGCACGTCCCGACAGATCCAGTTCTCGCTCAAGCTGATCTTCTAACTGGTCGGATTATCTACTTTGTCTTCAAGCGGTTAGAATGATCATCGCGCGGTCAGAAAAACCTCAGCCTAACCTTGGCTAGCCCACAGGACATCCTCAGGAGACACGGGCTACCCCTCGGCGCATGCGAACGCGCGCCGAGGAGGGGCCATGAAAGGACCAAAGCATGGGTCACTGATTCTCGCCAGCTTGTTGATTTCGCAGACTTTGCTCGCCGCCGATGGCCTTGTGGAAGTCCCCTTCAAACTGTACCGGGGCTATGCAATTGTGGTTAGGGGGTCTGTCGCTGGGCTGGCGAAGCTCAACTTCCTCATCGATACAGGTGCCGTCCCCAGCGTCGTGGACCAGAGGATTGCCAAGAAGCTGAAGTTGTCGGGCACCGCCGAGCCGCTCTCGATCTTCAGCCAGAACGTGCAGGCCCAACGCGTTGTTCTACCTGATTTGCAGATCGGGCCCGTCCGCGCCGAGAGGCTTCCCGTACTGGTGCGCGACCTTGCCTTCATCGAGGCAGGGCTCGGCGTGCGCATTGACGCCATGGTTGGGCTCGACGTGCTCGGCGGGAGCAGCTTCAGCATTGACTATGAGGCGAACAAGATCAGTTTCGGCCCGGTCCAGCCCTCGGAGTCAGCTTTTCCGCTTGAGTTCGGGCCTGGCTTCGTTTACGCGACTCTCGCTGTGCAAGGCCAGCCGATTCGCCTGCTGGTGGACACGGGCGCCAAGGATCTCGTCCTCTTCGAGTCGCGCGTCCACGGAAAGCTGGCGGGATTCCGCAATCAGGGTGGCAAGACCTCGTCCAACATGGGCGGTGAGGCCTCGCTTCAACAGGTGCTCTTGTCCGAGGCGCGCCTCGGCAACACCGATCTTGAGACCCTCACTGCCTTCCTGCTGGATGCCCCGGCACAAAATGTTCCCGGCTTCGACGGCTTGCTGGGCGTTCGCTCCTTGGGACTGACGCGCCTCAGTTTCGACTTCGAGCGTCAGACCATCAGTTGGGAACGGTGACGGCGGCCCCGCCTTGCCGCCCCCGGCACGTTCTGTAGCGCAAGACCCGCATTCTGGTCTCGCGGCTCTTCACCTCTCACATCTGCCTACGGACGACTGGGAACTGGCTACTGGCCACTGACCCCTGACACCCGACTCCTCCTTCCTTCCCCGGTGCTATAATGCGTCAAGCGTCAACACACGCCCAGGAGCGAGCGCGTGGAAGGTGACTTCCAAGTCGGTGCGTGGCTCATCCAGCCCAAGGTGAACACCATCTCGGGCAACGGCAAGACTGCGCACGTCGAGCCCAAGGCGATGCAGGTGCTGCTCTTTCTCGCCGAGCACGCCGGTGACGTGATGCCCAAGGAACGGATCATTCAAGCGGTTTGGGCCGACACGTTCGTCACCGATGATGTACTGACCCGTGCGATTTCGGAACTGCGCAAAGCGTTCGAAGACGACCCGCACGAGCCGCGTTTTATCCAGACCATTCCCAAGGGCGGCTATCGGCTGATTGCACCGGTGGAACCTGTAGCGCCGGTGTTCCCATCCCGCGAGGGCGGGACGGCGAGGACGCCGCCGCTACAGCGCTGGATCCTCGTCCTTGCTTCCCTGACCTTGATCGTGTTAGCCGGTCTTGGGGTTTACCTTGTGCGCCAACGTCTTGCACGCCAGGAGAAGGCACGAACGGGCAAAATCATGCTGGTGGTGCTTCCCTTCGACAACCTGAGCGGCGACCCGGAGCAGGAATATTTCTCAGACGGGATGACGGAGGAGATGACCGCGCAGCTCGGACAGTTGAGTCCCGAGCGCCTGGCCGTTATCGGACGCGCCTCCGCCATGACCTACAAGCACGCCAAGAAATCCATTGACCAAATCGGAAAAGAGTTGCGCGTGCAGTACGTCCTGGAAGGGAGCGTGCGCCGCGCCGGCGATCACGTCCGCATCACCGCCCAACTTATCGAGGTGGGGGACCAGACACATGTCTGGGCTCAAAGCTACGACCGCGCCCTGCGCGACGCTCTGGTCTTGCAGAGCGAAGTGGCGCAGGCCGTTGCCAACGAAATCGAACTCAAGCTCACGCCGCAACAGCAAGCGCGTTTAGCGACGCTCCGACCGGTGAACCCCGAAGCTTACGAACTCTACCTCAAAGGCAAGTACTACGATGAGAGGGGCGGGGTAAGCAACACGCAGAAAGCGCAGGTGTATTTCCAGCAGGCGATTGAAAAAGACCCGCAATATGCGCCAGCGTACGCTGGCATGGCCCTGGCCTACCCAGATTTCGCCGTCCTATCTGGCGTGCCGGTGAAAGATGCCCATGCCAGAACGCGGGAGTTGACCCTGAAGGCCCTGGAGATCGATCCCCATCTCGCAGAAGCTCATCTCGCGCTCGCGGACTTTGAGTTTGGGGGTTGGAACTGGTCGGCTGCTGAGCGCGAGTACGAGCGAGCAATTTCCCTCAACCCAAGCTATGCGGAGGCGCGCGAACATTATGCCGAGTTCCTGTCGTGCATGGGTCGGCACAATCAAGCCCTGGCGGAGGTGAAGCAAGCCCACGAACTCGATCCGCTCTCGCTGCTGATAAACACCCAAGTGGGATACACCTTTTATTGGGCGAGGCGTCCCGACGAGGCGATGGACCAGTTCAAAAAGGCGCTTGACCTTGACCCGAGCCACGGCCGCGCGCACATTGGGCTGGGGCGGGCTTACGTATACAAGGGAATGTTCGACGAGGGTATCGCGGAGATCGAAAAGGGACACGCAAGTTGGGGACTGCAGAGAGGTTCACTATGGGGTTACGCGCTTGGCGCAGGGGGCCGCAGGGAAGAAGCGGTGAAGATGCTCCGCAGGTATCTGGAAATCCGCAAGCCCTTCACGCCTTTCGCTGTGGCGACGTTTTACGCGGGTTTGGGCGACAAGGACAAAGCGTTGGCCTGGCTCGAACGCGCGTTTGACGAGCACGGATATAGCTTGCTCAGGCTCAAAGTGGACCCATTCTTCGACTCTCTGCGCTCCGACCCGCGCTTTCAGGACCTTGTGCGCCGCATGAATTTCCCGCCGTAGAAGAACAGAAGGCAGAAAGCAGAAGGCAGTAGGCAGCGAGCGTCTTTTGCGAGTCCCGGCGGAGCCGGGAAAAGCAGAAGGCAGTCGCGGCGCAGATTTCGGTCTCCAACTCTGCGGCTTTCCTTCTTACGTCCCGGCGGGCTCATCAAACGCAGCGCCGGCGTTCTGCCGGCCGTGCTGCCAAGATGGTAACGTTACGATCCGCGGGCGGGTGAAGCCCCCCTACCAGCCTTCCCCCCGTAGCGGGGCCCTTCAGGGCGGCACCTGTAGCGGCGGTCTATGACCGCCGGGATGCCGAGCTAAAGGACGGCACTACATTCCCGGGCCATTCTCGCGATGATTTCGCTCCATGATTGAAAACCGGAGTCTATAATCGTCCCGCCATGAAAAGCGAAACAGGCCGCTTCGTTTCGTTCGTTTTTCGCGACTTTCACAATTGGGCGACTGGTTGGAAGCTCAATCCTTTCTACCTTCTGCTTTCTGCCTTCTGCCTTCTGCTTCCTGCCTACTGTTTTCCGCAGGATTCCGTGCGCGGCAAGGCCGAGCCGTGGGGCAGCCTGCGCGTGGCCATCATCGACCGCGAGACAGGTCAGACGGTCCCCGCGCGCTGCTACCTGACCGACCCGACGAACCAGTTCTGGTCCCCGCAAGGCGGGATCAACTACGTCAAGCCTCCGGAGCGGCACTTCATTGCTGACGGTGAATTCAAGATTGCTCTGCCGGCGCGCGTGTACACGCTCACGGTGGAGCGTGGACCGGAATACCGCGCCGTGACGCGCGAGATTGAAATCCGCTCCGGCCAAACACGTGCCGAGACAATTGAGCTGGCGCGCTGGATCAACATGAACGCGCGTGGCTGGTACTCGGGTGACCTGCACAATCATCGCGACTGGCAGGAGATGCCGCAGCTTCTCTTGGCCGAAGACCTGAACCTGGCGCCTACTTTGACCGAGTGGGTGTGGGAAGAGGGTCTCGTCTCAACTGCCCCGCGCCTGGTCTCCGGCGCGCCAGCGATTCGTCAGGTGGATTCGACGCACGCTTACTCGGTGGTCGACACGGAAATCGAGCGCCTGAAGCAAGGGCCTGGGGCCGTGGACTTGGTGGGGCTGAGCGCTCCGATAGTGTTTCGCGGCTACTGGGTGAGCCCGCCGAACTCGGTGTTTGCGGAAGCGGCGCGCCGCCAGGGTGGGTACGTGGACGCGGAAAAAATCACCTGGCGCGATGTGGCGGCGCTGGTGGCGCTGGGACAGGTGGATTTCGCCGGCATCGTGCACAACCACTTCAATCGCCACGGCGTGGAGACCGAGACTGCACCCTGGGGCATGATTCCCAAGGAGAAAGCCGAGTACGAAACACCCCTGGGCATGGCGCTGTGGACGATGGACGTCTATTACAGGTTCCTGAACTGCGGCTTCAAGCTGCCGGTTTCGGCGGGCAGCGCCTCCGGGGTAAAGCCCAGCCCACTGGGCTTCGACCGCGTGTACGTGCACTTGCCGGGGAAATTCAGTTATCAGGAATGGTTCCGCGCCCTGAAAGCCGGGCGTAGCTTCGCGACCAACGGGCCAATGTTGTTCCTCACCGTTAACGGTCGCGAGCCGGGCGACATCATTCAAATCCCCGCCACCGCAGACCTGAGAAGGTCTGCGCCAGCCACAGGAGTGGGGAAGGCCGCGCGGCGCCTAAGGATTCACGCGGAGGTTAGCTCGGCGGGGGAACTCGACCGGCTGGAGATTGTCTGGAAGGGTCAGGTGGTGAAGACGGTTGCCGCGAGCGGAACGGCTACGAGCCTAACCGCGGATCTTGAACTGGAGGCGAAGGAGAGCGGGTGGTTTGCCGCCCGTGCGTTTGAAAAGCCGGGCACCACAGTTCGCTTTGCCGAGACCAGCCCAGTTTATGTCCGAGTGGGCGTCAGGCGCGGGGTAGTGCGCGAAGACGCCCAATTCTTCCTGGCCTGGATGGACCGCGAGATTAAGTTCTACGAGGGTCTCTCCGGCTTCCGCAGCGAGTCCGACCGTCAGGGCATGCTGGCGTTTTTCCGCCAAGCGTGCGGAGTGTATGAGCGGCTAGCAGCGACAGCTTCCTCCTCGAGGTAGTCCGATGCGACCCACGGTTTTCGCTTTTCTAGTTTGCCTTTCCATTGCCCCCGGCGTCCAGGCTCGGGACCCTGCTTATCCCGTCAAGATCGGGGACAACCGGCGCTATCTGGTAGATCAGAACAACGTTCCATTTCTCTTGCAGGGCGATGCGCCCTGGTCATTGATCGTGGGATTGACGAAGCCCGAAGCTGAGCAATATCTGGAAAACCGGCGGCAAAAGGGTTTCAACACGCTCATGGTGAACCTCATCGAGCACAAGTTCTGCGCCAACCCGCCCCGGAACCGGGACGGCGAGGGGCCGTTCACCACGCCCGGCGATTTCTCCACTCCGAATGAGAAGTACTTCGCCCAGGCGGATTGGGTCATCAAGAAGGCTGGAGAGAAGGGCATCCAGGTGCTGCTTGCCCCTGCCTATCTCGGGTATGCCGGGCTGGATGAAGGTTGGTACGAGGAAGTGCTCGCCAACGGTCCAGCCAAGTGCCGCGATTACGGCCGGTACCTGGGGAAGCGCTACAAGGACTTTGACAACCTCATCTGGCTCATGAGCGGCGATCGGAATCCCGGCGAGGCTTTGGAGGGGGTTCGCGCGCTGGCCCTGGGCATCAAGGAGAACGACCCGCGCCATCTCTTCACGGCGCATGTTGCTCCCGAACACTCGCCGGTGGAGGAGTATCCGAACGAGACCTGGCTGGACTTCAACACGGCCTATACCTACAAGCTCGTTCACGACTCCCTGCTTCACGACTATAACCGCCGGCCGCTGATGCCCTTCATCCTCATCGAGTCCACCTATGAGGGCGAGCACAACGCGAGCGCGGTTCAGATTCGCCGTCAGGCCTATTGGGCCATCCTCTGCGGCGCCACCGGACAGATCATGGGAAACCGCCCGCTCTGGCTTTTCGATCCGGGCTGGCAGGCGGCGATGGATGCAGCCGGCTCGGTGGGCACGATGCACCTGAAGCGACTGTTCGAGTCGCGCGCCTGGCATGAGTTGATTCCGGACCAGAAACATGTCGCAGTGACGGCGGGCCTGGGTGAGTTTAACGGTCTGGACTATCTGGCGGCAGCACGCGCCTCCGACGGCAGCACCGTCATTGCCTACATGCCCTCACGGCGGAGAGTGGCGGTAGACATGGCGAAGATATCCGGCAGTCAAGCCAAGGCCTGGTGGTTCGATCCTCGTACCGGAAAAGCCACGGCCATCGGCGTGTTTCCGACGCGTGGGTCGAGAGACTTCACGCCTCCGGGTGAGGGCGATTGGGTGCTGGTGCTTGACGATGCGGCTCGGCAATTGCCGGCTCCCGGCGTGTCTGCCACGAGGTCCGCCCGTTAGAAGCTGCGTCGTGAGTAAGAAAGTCCGTTGCGCCGGGCGAACGAGATAGAGACCACGCAGCAGGGAAGGGAAGCGAGGCGACTCCGCGGCGCAATCCCCGGTCCGGAGAAGCCGCACGGTCGTCGCGAATCGGCCGTGGCGCGAAGCAGTTGACAGTCCGCGCCGCCAAAGAGAGACTATTCACAGCTTAGGGCTCGCAAGCCGCAGTGTGTGAGGGATTATGGCGGTGAAAGCACAGGGGTTCCGACGGGCGCTGGAACAGGAGTTGATCTCGCGTGGCGTGCGCATGACGTGCCAGCGGCGGCTCCTGGTCGGGATCATCCAGAGCGCGGACCGCCACATGGACGTTCTCCAACTCTGGCAGCGGGCGCGGGCCCGGGACCGCACCCTGAACAAGGTGACGGTGTACCGTACCTTGGCCCTCCTGAAAAAGCACGGCCTGGTGGATGAATTGGACCTGCTTCATCTCCGGGGCGGCAAGCACTACTACGAGGCGCGGACCACCCGCGACCACATTCACCTTGCATGTCTGAAGTGCGGGCGCATCGAGGAATTTGAAAGCTCGCTGTTTGAGAAATTGAAGGGGCAGATCGAGCGCGAGCGCCGTTTCCGCATCCGCGTGGCGCGCCTGGAAGCGGGCGGCTATTGCGACCGCTGCAAGGAATGATTGTGCGTTGCCGATTGCTGGCTACGGACTACCACGAGCCGGCGTTGGGTTTTCAATCCTCAATCTTCAATCGTCAATCATCAATCCTACGCGTACTGCCCGCCGCTGTAGACCGCGGGCGGATGATCGGCCTCCAGGTTCTGGTGGCGGAGACGGCCGCTGAGGATTTTGAAGATGGCGAAGGCCATCTGGGGGCGCTCCAGGATCAGTTCGCGGAAGCTTTCGCGGTCGATTTTCACGACGTTGGTCGGATCCACAGCGCGCACGCAGGCCGAGCGAGGTTGATCGTCGAGGATGGCCATTTCTCCAAAGCACTCTTTCTCGCCCAGGTACGCCAGGGTGCGTTCCGCCGAGCCGACATGGCGAAACACTTCGACCTTACCCTCCACGATGACATAGAGGTGATGGGGAGGCTGATTCTCTTCAAAGATGATTTCCCCGGGCTCGTACGCGTGCTGCAACGCGATGTCGGCCAAGGCGGCGAGTTCTTCGCCTTCCAGGCCGGCGAAGAGCGGGGCGGATTTTAGGAAGAGGGCTTTCTCAACCGTCAAGAGCATCGGTCCACTCCTTTGCAGGGAAGGTTGCGCGTCACCGCAGGCAGGCGAACCCGGCGCCAAGACCTTCTCAGCGGCGCGGCGCAGCGCGGGGTCGGAAGATTGACTTGCTGCGTCCAGTCTTGGACGCCAGGCATCGCGGAAGGCTTGCCAACCTGCGTAAAGCGCGGTTTCGCGCACCAGCGGGCTGCGATCCTCGAGCAGGGCCTGCAGCAGGTTCTCGCCATTCGCCGACGGATGAGAGCCCAGGTAATACGCGGTGCAGGCTCGCATCCAGGGCTTCGAGTGTTTGGCTATAGCAGTGAGCAGGGAAGCCGCGGGCGCGGTGGGGGCGCTGGCGGTGGGCGCTGGCTCCAACAAGGCCAGTACCTGACGTCCGATTTCCTTGGGCGCCAGGGTGTCCAGGGCTTCCAAAGCATCTGCGCGCAGGCGCGCGTCCCCTGACTGGAGCTTCTGGAAGACGGCTAGCATCCGGTCGCGGCCGCACACAATGCCCAGCATGTGGAAGACGCGCTCCTCGATGTTCACCCGGTCTTCCTCGAGCGCCTGGGCTAGCAGCCGCTCCGACTCGCTGACCGGTCGCGGCGTCAGGACCTGAGAATAGAGCACGCTCTGCCGGAAGGCGGCCAGCTCATCCTCGGCGTACTTGAACAGGGCGGTGCGCGCGTTTTCGGGCAGCGGGCCATCGCGCGCCAGGCGCTCGAAGGACTTCAGCACCTTCCAGCGCACCCGCCATTCGGGGTCTTTCAGAAGCTGGACGAGCGTGGGGACCACCTGGACGTTCTTCAAGCGGCCCAGCACGTCGGCCAACTCGCTGCGTATTTCGGGACGGTCGGAAGCGACGGCGGTTTGCATCAACTCCTGAGCGCAGGTGGCGCCACACTTGGTGACGATGGCGGCGAGGCTGCGGCGCGCGTCATGGCGCAACTGGGGTGGGCCGGCCAGGGCCTCGACCAGGTTGGGGATGGCGGGAGGCAATCCGATGCGCCCCAGGGCTTGCGCCGCCTCGCAACGGATACGAAGTTCGGGGTCGTGCAGAAGCGCGGCGAGTAGTTCGGCCGACTGCTCCAGAGGCAGCCGGCCGAGCGCGTAGGTGGCGGTGGCCCGGGCTCTGGCATCGCCCTGGGAGAGGCCACGAATCAGGGGCAGTGATTCCAGGGCCGCGGAAACGCCTTGGATGGTGGCAATCGTGAGCACGGTGTTGATTCGCGCCCGGATGGAGGGGTCATCGAGCAACGGCCGCAGTTTCTCCACCAGGGCAGGATCTTCCGCCGTGGCCAGCGCCTCGATGACGTTGGCGCGAACTCGCGCGTCAGGGTCGTTAAGGAGCGGGGTGAAGCGCTCAATGTAGCGGGCTGCCGCCCGGCGCCCTAACGTACTGACCGCCGTGGCGCGTACCCGCGGGTCGGAATGGTTGAGCAACTCGACCAGCGCCTCGTTGGCCTGCTCCGCTCCGAAGCTCTCCATGAACTGCATGGCGGCGATAACGCGCTCGGGGCTCGCGCTGCGCAGCGTGTCGGCCAGAATGCTAAGGCTCGAAGGGTCTCGCAGTTTGGCCAGGGCGGTGGCGGCGGCCTGCCGCAGGGCGGGGCTATCCGCCTGGAGGTTCTGGAGCAGGGCGCGGATATACCCCTTCTTGGTGGTCAGCGAAACTGCCATCCACGCGAGGGCCAGCACCAAGCCAATCATCGCAATTTGCCGAAGCTGCAAATAGCGCGTGCCTAGCAAGAGCAGAACGCCGGCCGCGGCCATCGACAGGGGTTTGATGTAGCCGTCAATGAAGCCTCGAATCCGGGCTCGCCGCTCGAGTGGCACCGGACTGTAAAGGAGCTGGAAGGATGAATCCTGGAATGTGTAGAGCAAGACGTGGTCGCCCAGTTTCGCCGCGTAAACAGAGACGTAACCGAAGCTCAAGGTCATCCAGAGGGTTGAGAGCGTCAGGTAGAAGGGATGGAAACCAATCGTCGTTCCCACCCCCAAGCGCGAGATAAGTGTCGAGGTCAGGAAAACCTGAATCACCAGACAGAGAAATCCGGCAATGCCGCGAAAGCCGCCCAGGAAAGCGGTGAGCACGTTCTTGTCTGGGTAGGTTTCCTTCATCACTTTGTTGAAGTTGAAGTCCACAAGCGTGAATACCGTCCACAGCAGGAAGGTGATCAGCGCCATGTTGCGCAGGAGCGGCTCCTGCCGCAGTTGTGCTGCCCCCTCTTTGAACTTGTCCCATTCGGAAGCTTTCCTGGGCGGAGGGAGAGACGCCTTGTCTTTCGGAAGCGCAGATTTGGCGGCGCTGTAGCTCCGGTAAACGATGCTTCCCAAGACCAGGGCGGCGAAAATGAGCCCCGCCCAGACCAGCAGGATGTTCTCCGTCCCCAGGGCATTCACGGCGGGCCGGGACGTCACACCGACGCCGATCATCCCGAGCAAACTGCCAATGGCGATCAGCGGGAACAGTCGCTTGGCTTGCCGCGTGTCAAACAAGTCGCCGAGAAACGTCCAGAATTGCAGGAGGGAGAAATTCCAGATGGTCTGCGCGAGGATGTAAAGAACCGGATAAAACCAGCGCGGCTGCGCCGCCAGGATGGCTCGGCTGCCGACGAGCAGCGCAACGAAGATGAGGGAAATGCCCGCCAGGAACTTCCCGCGGTCCATGCGGTCAACCAGCGACGTGTAGAACAGCGAGCAGACAACCAACACCACGGCATTGGCGAAGTACATGTAGGGCAAGTACTGAACGCCGAAGTTGTTAAGAAAAAGCGAGTCACGGGCGTTACGCCCGTACATGATGCCGGCGACCACGAGTAGATTGACTGCCAGGCAGAGGGCAACAACCCTCCCCTCGCCGGGATAGATTGGCGCCAGCCGCGTGAGCCATGGTTTCAAGCGTGAGGATGACAGACTGGCCTCCTCGGCTTGCCTTGCTGCACGCCGCAGGGGCGTAAGGCAGCCTCGGCTTCTGGCCTCGAGAACCTGCCCCAGAGCGCAGGCGCAGGCATTTGGCGAGGCGCTATTCTAGCGCATATCCGTCGCGCGGTCTGGAAGACCTTACGTTGCGTCTGCATCCTGAGGACGTGAAGCTCGCTGCATAGAGTGTAACGGCTCTGGGAACGCCAGCTTCCTTCGCACTCGGGCTGCCCGCCGTTGCCTGTCGCCCTGTGCGAACCGCCAACTTGGTTGACTCCTCCGGGGAAGCGCTTGGGCCATTCTTGCGGTTACTCGTCCTTGATCGCAGCCTTCACCATGGCCATGATGGCAGGAGGGATGCTGGAAACGTGGATGCCGTGATCCTTCTCTGCATGTTGGGCTGCTAGCTTAAGGAGTTCCTCTTCGGTCTCAGCGCGAAGCTCGTGGGTGCACTTCATGCCCAGATCCCTGCACCGCAACACCTTTGCCATCTTCATCTCCTTTTTGCTTTGCAGATTCGGCCGGGATTTTACCATTGAGTGACCTTTCCCTGGCGACTTTCTCCTCTTGGGAGTGGGTTGACAATGCCGATTCGTCTTGTATGATACGCGGATATGAGCGACGGGCCGATGCAGAAACGGAGGTTTCCCCGGTACCAAGCAGATCTCGAAGTGACCATCTACCTAGACTCCAAGTGTATCCAATCGCGTATTCCCCAGGTCAGCCGAGGGGGATGTCTTGTCTTTCCGCCCGTGCCTCCCCACCAGAGCCCGGCGATCAAGTTGTCGCTCCAATTGGCTGACGGCTTGCCCCCTATCAACTGCAAAGGTGAGATCGTGTACAGCATCAGCGATCGGGGAACAGGTGTAGCCTTCACGGAGATCTCCCTCTACAACCAGGATCGCATCACCGACTTTTTCGAGAAGCAACAAGCCGCTGAGAAGCCTGCAGCCTCGTAACCATATTCGCTGCCCAGGAGCCAGAGTGGGAACGGCCTGCTCCGTTTGGTGAGTCTTCCGGGCACCTAGCCGGCCCCCGCGGCCTTAGCTGGCGCCGCCCTGTCGGGTTTGACTTGCCTTAATGCATGTGAGTGCGTGATAATCCAGTTTACCGATACAGCGAGGGATGTCGGGGGAGGGAATGGTGCGCAGAGGAGTCCGTGTTTGGGGGGTCGGCGCGGCGCTTCTCCTATGCTTCGGATGCGGGGGGGGAAGCAGTCTCTTCCGCGAAGGCCGTAAGGCCGAACTTCGTAAGGACTGGGATACCGCGCTCATCAAATATGAGAAGGCCCTTCAGGTAGAGCCTGAAAATGCTAACTACCTTATCCATGAGAGGATTGCGCGGACCCAGGGGTCTCTTTTTCACCTCAAGCAGGGACGCCGCCTTGTGGCAGCGGGCCGCACGGACGAGGCATCGGGCGAATTTCAGAAGGCTGTAGGCATCGACCCCAGCAATGAAGCAGCGGGCCAGGAGTTGGGCCGGCTCCTGGCCCAGCAGACCGCAGTCAAGCGGGCCCGCGAGGAGTCGATCCAGCAGGCCCTGAAGGCGCGGGAACAGGCAGCAGGTCCGTCGGGTGTCCAGCTAAAACCTTGGCCTACCGAGCCGTTAGCGCACTTCCGCATATCGGCGGATAGCCGCAAGGTCTATGAGACCTTGGCCAAGCTAGCTGATCTGAACGTTGCCTTCACTTTGGACTTCACCCCGAAGCAGGTTTCGGTGGACCTGGCGAACGTGAAAATCGAGGACGCTTTGCGCGTGGTCTCCTACCAGACGAAGACTTTTTGGCGGGCGGTGACCTCCAACACGATTCTGGTTGTCCCCGATACGCCGACCAACCGGAGAGATTACGAGGAAGAGGTCCTGAAGACCATCTATCTTTCGAATCCCTTGGCGCCCGCGGATCGGACAGCGATAACTACGGCGCTGAAGCAAGTGCTTGGTTTGCAGAGGATTGTCGACAACCCTGATTCCAATGCCATCATCATCCGCGACACGCCTGCCAAGGTGGCGGCAGCGGAGAAAATGATCCGCGATTTGGACCAGAACAAAGCTGAGATCTTGGTGGAGGTGGCCGTGGTGGAAGCCGACCGCAGCCGCATCCGCGACCTGGGGCTGACCCTGGCGACAGTAAATCCCTCCTCGGGCACCATCACGCCAGGATTGCAGGGCGCCGCTGTCTTTGCCCCGACCGCCGCGACCGTGGGCATTGGAAGCATAAGCTACCGGAATTACGCCCTCGTGCTGCCCAGTGCCACCGCCAGCGCGGTGCTGAACGATTCGCGAAGTCGCGTGCTGCAGAACCCGCAGGTGCGCGTCACCGACGGCCAAACGGCCAAGCTGCGCATTGGGGCGCGAATCCCCTATGCCACCGGCAGCTTCCTACCTTCGCTGGGAGGGGTCACGGGCGGGACTGGCGGGGGCTTCGGCTTGCTGGCCAGCACCCAGTTCCAATACCAGGAGGTGGGCGTGAACCTGGACCTGACACCTCGCCTGATGGCGAACGGGGAAGTCAGCCTGCACGCCCGTATCGAGATTTCTTCCGTAGGGGCAGACAGATCCGTGGGGGGCCTCGCGCAGCCAACCTTCAACCAGCGAGTGATCGAACACGATATTCGGCTGAAAGAAGGCGAAGTGAATTTGCTGGGAGGGTTGATCGAGGCCAAGGAGAGTCAATCGGTCTCGGGCCTGCCCGGCCTCAGTCAAATCCCGCTCCTGGGGTATCTGTTCTCGAGTCACCACCTTGAACGAGTTGAGACTGAAGTGCTGGTAATGCTGACCCCGAGGGTGATTCGGTTGCCCGAGCGACTGGCCGAGAGCGGGAGAGAGGTTCCCGTAGGGGTGGGAGCGGCGGCTCCAGCAGTTCCGACGCCGCCGGCCCCGGAACCGACCCCGCAGCCCGAGGCGCCTCCGGAGCAGCCTGGCCAGCCGCAATGAGACGTAGGACTGCCAAGATTACGGTGCAACGCAACACAGGCCGCGCGTTTACCCTGGTGGAACTCATCGCGGCCATCACCATCCTGTTGATTCTTACCAGCGTCGCCCTGCCCTTAGCCCGCGTACAAGTACAACGTACTCGCGAAGTCGCACTTGGCCGCGCGCTGCGTGAGATTCGTCAGGCGGTCGATCGCTACAAGGACTTCGCCGACCGCGGCATGATTCCTACGAAGGCCGACAGCTTCGGCTATCCTCCCGACCTCGAGACTCTGGTGACGGGAGTCCCGCTGAAAGGGACGGCCACGGCCAAGTACAAATTCCTGCGCCGGATCCCCGTGGACCCCATGACCCGCGAGACAGACTGGGGATTGCGTGCCATGCAGGATGAGCCAGAATCGCGGAGCTGGGGCGGGGGAAACGTGTTTGATGTTCACACCAAGAGTCAGGGCACAGCATTGGACGGAACTCGCTATGCGGATTGGTAGGCGGTCCGGGAATGATTTTAGGATTGCCGAGGTAGGACGTCGACCCTTGTCCATTGTCGCTCGTCCCGTGCAGCGGACCACGGACTACAGACCACGGACCGCAGACGAGGGCGGCTTTCATTCTCGAATGCTGAGGCTCAGTTCGGGGTTCACACTGCTCGAACTGATGATGGTTCTGACGCTGATTCTGATCCTGGCTTCCTTCGCCTTCCCGACTTACCACGTCGCCATCGTGCGGGCACGGGAAGCGGTGCTGCGCGACGACCTGTACACCCTGCGCTCGCTCATTGACCAATTCACGCTCGACAAGCAGCGCCCGCCCCAGTCCCTGGAGGAGCTGGTAGAAGCTGGCTATTTGCGCGGCGGCGTGCCTGACGATCCTTTCACGCGGTCAAACCAAACCTGGCAGGTGGACATCGAGGACGTCCCCGTGGGCCCCAGCCAGGCGGTGCCGGGCATCGTGGATGTCCATAGCGGCTCCGATGAGGTGTCGCTCGACGGTACGCCTTATAGCAGTTGGTGAGGAAAGCAGTCGGTAGTCGACAGTTGACAGTCCACAGCAGAAAGGCGCGGTGCGGTCATGCGGGTGAGCTTCTTACGGCTGGGTCGTGGGGCGAGAATGCAGTTTAGGCACTCCACTGTCAACTGTCGACTGTTGACTGTCAACTGAAATGGAATACGTCTGCAAACTCGGGACCGAAGCGGGGCGTGTCATCAGCCAGACCGAGGAGGCTGTTTCCGAGGCACAACTGCGCCAACGCCTGGCCGCCGCGGGCTACTACGTCTTCTCCATCGAGCCCAAGGAGGTGTTGAAGGCTCGGCTGCGGGGTCTGCGCCGGCGGAAGATCCGCCCTGACGATTTCCTGATCTTCAACCAGCAATTCCTGACGCTCTCCAAATCCGGCCTGCCGCTTCAGAAGTCTCTCGAATTGCTGGCCCGCCAGACGAGGGCCCAGGAATTGCACGCGGCGGTGGAGGAGGTGCGCGAGAGGGTCCGCGGTGGCGCGCTGCTTTCCGAAGCTTTCGAAGCCCTTGGACTGTTCCCCAAGATTTACTCGGCCACCCTGCGAGCGGGCGAACGCAGCGGGAGCCTCGACCGTGTCCTGGCGCAGTACGTGACCTACCAGAAGGCGACGCGGAGTTTCCGCAAGAAGTTCCTGGCGGCGCTTATCTATCCTGCATTTCTCCTGGTCTTTCTGGTGGCGCTCATCGCCTTCGTGATCACCTTTATCGTCCCCCGCTTTGCGATGCTGTATGCCGACTTGGATGTCCAATTACCGCCCCTGACCCGCCTTTTGATCGAGTTTTCCCTGGGCATCAAAGGAATCGGGCTTGTCGTCCTGGTGGGCCTCGGAGCCGGATTGCTCCTCTGGCGCGGGGCTTGGCGTTCCCAGCGGACGCGCGTGGCTTGGGACAGGGTCAAATTCCGTCTGCCCGTGGCGGGGAAGTTACTCCTGAAATTCTCGGTGGCCGAATTTGGCCGCACCCTGGCCACACTGCTGCAAGGAGGAATTCCCATCGTCGCGGCCCTGGAAACTGCCAAGGAGTCTGTTAGCAGCCCGCTGCTGGCCCAGGCGATCACTCAGGCGCAGGGGGAGGTTACCGGCGGACGTTCACTCACTGCCAGCTTGCGTATGACTGGTTTTTTCCCTGCCATCGCCCTGGACATGCTGGAGGTGGGAGAGACGACGGGAGCCTTGCCCTCCATGCTGGAAAGCCTGGCGGAGTTCTTCGAAGAGGATGTCAACATTGATCTTTCGACGCTCGTGGCCCTTGTTGATCCCCTGATGATTGCGGCCATTGCCGTGGTCGTGGCTTTTGTCTTGGTCGCGTTCTATCTGCCGTTGTTTTCCATGGCGGCGCAAGTACACTAGATTTCGGGGCGCGCTGCGGCGCGGTTGGGCAAGACGTCCCGCGGCGCGAAGCAGGAGAGAGAAAATGGTAGAGGCTAGTTCGGATCTGCACGCCGAGCTGGAACAAGCGCAGCGCTTGGCGGCGCGCTACCAGTTTGACTTTGTTGACCTGCGCGATTGCCGCCCCGACCTTGAGCTGCTGCGCTCCATCCCGCTGGAGTTGATGGTCCGTTACGAGTTTCTTCCCCTGGAAGTCCGCGACCACCAACTGGTGGTCGCAGTGAGCGACCCGACCAACCTGACGCGACTGGACGAGCTGGAAATGAAGCTGGACCGGCGGCTGCTGGTCCGCGTCGCGGCGGCGAGCCAAGTGCGCGAGTTTCTGAAGAAGACTGAGCCCTCGCAGCGGGTCTTGGAGGAGGCGACGGAGGAGTTCCGGCTGGATGTGATCCGGGAAGAGGAGGGCACTGAGGAGGGACTCTCTCTTGAGCATCTGGTGGAAGAGCGCACTGGCAGCCCCATGATCCGGCTGGTGGATTCCATCGTTTTTGCCGGCCTGGAGCGCCGGGCCAGTGACATCCACGTTGAAAGCCGGGACAACGCGGTGGTGGTGAAGTATCGGATTGACGGCGTGCTTCAGCAGGCGATGGCGCCGCTGGCGCGGGAATTTCAATCGAATCTTATCACGCGTATCAAAGTCATGGCGGAACTCGATATTGCCGAGCGGCGGGTCCCCCAGGACGGCCGTTTTCGCGTCCGTTACCGGGGTCGGCCGATTGATTTCCGGGTCTCGATTATGCCCTCCATCCACGGTGAGGACGCGGTATTGCGCATCCTCGACAAGGAGTCGCTGCACGAGAAGTTCCACCAGTTGCGGCTCGACATCCTGGGCTTTGCCGAGCGCGAGATCAAGCGGCTGCGGCGTTTCATCCGCGAGCCCTATGGCATGGTTCTGGTGACGGGTCCGACGGGCAGCGGCAAGACCACCACGCTCTACGCCGCCCTTTCCGAAATCAAGAGCGACGAAGACAAGATCATTACCATCGAAGACCCGGTTGAATACCAGATTCGCGGCATCCTGCAAATCCCGGTCAATGAGAAGAAGGGGCTGACATTCGCTCGCGGGCTGCGCTCGATCCTGCGTCATGACCCCGACAAGATCATGGTGGGGGAGATTCGCGACAACGAAACCGCCCAGATCGCCATCCAATCGGCGTTGACCGGGCACCTGGTGTTCACCACCGTCCACGCCAACAACGTGGTGGACGTCCTGAGCCGCTTCTTGAACATGGGCGTCGAACCTTACAACTTCGTCTCGGCACTCAATTGCATCCTGGCCCAGCGCCTGGTGCGGACTATCTGCGAATCCTGCAAGCGGCGGGTGGAAATCCCGCCGGAATTGCTGGAGGAATCCGGCCTCGAGCGCGCTACTTGGAGCAAGATAGATTTCTACGAGGGGGCGAGCTGCTCCCACTGCAACCAGACCGGATATCGCGGGCGCACGGCGATTGGTGAACTCCTGGCGCTCTCGGATCGAATCCGCGAGCTTATCCTGGACAAGCGCCCTACCGCCGAGATTCGGAAAGTGGCCCGGCAGGAAGGTATGGCCACGCTCCGGGAGGCGGCGCTGGAAAAGGTGCAGCAGGGAATCACGACCCTGAAAGAAATTAACAAGGTGACGTTCGTCGAGTAGGCCGGCGGAGGGGAGCACACAAGGCTGTGAACTGGGACTTCTGGAAGCGGCGAATCGGGGGCGTGCGGGAGCGTGGCATGGCGCGCTTCACGCTGCCGACGGTGGTTTTCGAAATCGCTCCGGGATTCGTGGCTGGGGCACGGTTGGAGGGTTCCGGACGTCAAGCGCGGCGGGTGCGTTGCATGGGCGTGCAGCAGCTTGAGCCTCACTCCCTGGAGCCCCATCCCGGTCGCCCCAACGTTGCCAACCAGGAGGAGGTGCGTCGCGCGATCCGGGAGGTAGCGGAAGTCACCGGGAACGGCACGGGACGCTTTGGCCTGGTGGTACCGGATGGAGCGGTGCGGGTCGCTGTCCTCTCGTTCGAGACGCTCCCCGAGGACGCGCGGGAAGCAGAGGCGCTGGTCCGGTGGAGGATGCGGGATAAGCTCCCCTTTGCCCCGGAAGAGGCCAGGGTCTCGTATCAAGTGCTGTCGCGCGCGCCGGGCCACGTGGAGGTGTTGGCGGCGGCGGCCCGGAGTTCCGTCTTGTCGGAATACGAGGCGGCACTCGAGCCCATCAATGGCGGCCCCGTTCTGACGCTCCCTGCCACGCTCGCTCTGCTGCCCTTGCTGCCCGACCGAGAGGCGGGAGGATGTCTTCTCCTTCACGTTTGTTCCCAATGGGTCACTGCGGTCTTGATGGTGAAGGCGCGCCCCTGTTTCTGGAGAACTCGGGAGCTGGACACGGCGGCGGTTGAGGATCCGGCCAAAGCGGTATCCTCCGAAGCCGCCCGCGTCCTGGCCAGCGCGCGGGACCATTTGAAGACGGAGCTTGAGCAAGCCTGGCTTTGTGCGCGTCCGCCGGCGACCTCGGAGTTGGTCTCTGCCGTGGCCGACGCCATTTCACATCAAGTGGAGGTATTGACGCCGCGCCCTGAGCTGGGCGTGGCACTTTCCTCCGAGGAGCGGAGGCTTTTCGAGTATTTTGGCGCGCCGATCGCCGGACTCGTTTCGAACCCCGGGTAGAAAGCATGAAGATTACCCTTAATCTCGCGACGCCGCCCAGCCCGCATGAACGCTATGGGTTGGCTTGGGCCATCCCGACCGTCGTTGTGGCGTTGGTAGGCATGGGGCTGCTGGCCTTCTTTGCCCGGCGCAACTATCGCGACTATCGCGCCGTTCACCGCTCGGTCCTGGAGATGCAGCAGCGTGAAGCCGAGCTGCGCAGTCGAGATTTGTCGTTGCGGCGAGAACTGGAACAACCTCAGTTTCGCGAGGTCTACCGCCAGGCGCAGTTTGTGAACGCACTCATCGACCAGAGGCGGTTTTCTCTGACGGAGCTGACGCAGAAGGTGAGCAATCTGCTGCCGGGTGAGGTTCGGTTGACTAGCCTGGTGTTGCCCCAGGGTGGGAAAGAGCCTGTGGTGCGTTTCGCGTTGGTCGGCAATAGCGAAGAGGCGATCGAAGCATTTTTGAGCAACCTGGAGGACGCATCCGATTTCGCGGATGTGGCGGTTCTCAACCAGGGTTTTGCCCAGGAGAGTGGCACCCAGGGCTCTGTGACCGTTGTCTGCATGGCGCGCTATTTGGGTGCTCGGCCTCGGGGAGGGCTTGATAAGTAGTATGAGCAGAAGTCGCCGCAATGCTTTGATCCGAATCGTGGAGGGCGTGGCCGTGGGGCTGGTCGTCCTGGACGTGGTGCTTTATTTCGCGTTGGTGCGGCCGCTGAGGAGCCTGCGGGCGGGTGAAGAAGCCCGTTATGTGACCGTGCGCGAGCAGGTGCGCGATTTGAAGCTGCGCACGGCGCGCTTGGAGCGGTTTCAGGTAGCTTTGCCCGAGGCGGAGAAACAGCTCAGTGCGTTCCTGCGCAACCATGTCCCGTCGCGTCGCCAAGGCTTTTCCCATGCGGCGCGTCTGATGCGGCGACTGACGGAGCAGGCAGGGCTGCGCCTCTCTGGCCTTGGCTACAAGCTGGAATCCTCTGAGAACGATCCGCTCCAGCGTCTGGGTATGGAGGTGGAAGTGGAAGGGCCTTTCTCCAGCTTGCTCAACTTTGCGCACGCCTTGGAGACCGCGGGCGATTTCATCGTGGTGCGTGATTTCGCGTTCGAGCCCGCTGAGGGCCAAGTTGTGGCGTTACGACTGGGAGCGGACCTTTATCTGAAGCCATGAGGGGAAGATCCCAACGCGAGAAATGGGCGATTGGATTCCTGGGGATAGTGTGCCTGCTCCTGGTTTTGAACCTCGTGCTCCGGACCGGGATCAAGGCAGGGGCATCGCGTGCCATCAGGCCAGGCCGTGTATCACCGGCAGCCTCCCGCTCCCCGGCCCTTTCCGAACGAGTGGCGGATGAACTGGCGCGTTACGATCCTGGAGTGCGATTGGACTTGCTGAAGGAGCTCCAGAGTCGCCCGCTTCCCAGGTTGGCGCGCAATCCATTTGAGTTTGAGACCCGACCGGCGGTGGCCCAGCCCACAACCCCTGCTCCTGCCGCCTCGGCTCCGCCGGCCCCACCGGCGCCCCCGCCGCTGAAAGCCGTCGGTTACACCGAGAAAGCCGGAGGCGTCAAGGAAGCCATCGTTTCCGACGACCAGGAGATCTATATCGTCCACGAGGGCGAAAGCTTCGCCAAGCGCTTCCGCGTGCTCAAGATCTCCCCCGCGGCCATTGAAGTTGATGATGAAACGACGCATCAAACCATTCGTCTCCCCATCCCCCAGTAGGCGGTCGGCGCGCCGAGGTTCCGTGCGGCCGGAGGATTGTGGCTACGCGCTGCTGATAGTCATGATGCTGGCGACGCTCCTGCTCATATCGCTGTCGGTCGCCCTGCCGAACGTCTACACGGCGGGACAACGCGAGCGTGAGGAAGAGCTGATCTTCCGCGGGAATGAGTATGCGCGCGCCATCGTGCTTTTTCGCCGCCAATTTCGGCGTTACCCGGCTTCTGTCAAGGAGTTGCTCCAGACTAATGGCATTCGCTTCCTGCGGCGGGAGTACCCGGATCCCATGAGCCGGAATGGCAAGTGGCGATTCATTCATGCTGATGCGAATGGGAGGATACTGGATTCCCGCACCTATGGCCGGTCTGCTTCCGCGCCGGGGTTACAGGGGCCGAGCGGTGGGCCAGCGGGACAACCCGTTGGGTCCACCCCTGACGCCACGAAGGAACCGCGAGAGACTTCGGCCTTCTTTGGAAGCGGCAAGGAAATCCAGGGGGCGTTCATCGTCGGGGTGGCCAGTACCAGCCGCCGGCGTTCGATTCGCGTCTGGAACGGTCGCACCCGTTACGACGAGTGGGAGTTCATTGGTGTGGAGGTCACTCCCGCCGGATTGCCGCCCGCTGCACCAGGCCAGCCCTCTTCACCTTCCACGGCGCCGCCGGGTTCGGGAACGCGTGGCCCGTCGAGCTTCCCGGCTTTCACTGGAAAGCCTGATTCGCAACAGTAACGACCCTTCCACTTATACAACCCAGGAGCAGGGAGGAAAAGCGCTGGAGCGCTCTCTGGCTGGTGGCCTTCGACTCGGCAACTTGGCAAAACGGAGTGAGGGAAGCCAAACTGAAATTCGCGCAACGCGTTCGGGTGGGGCGCTAGTCAGGCCGCGCAGCTCGCCGATGATCGGCCAGCATGGCCAGCAGGGAACCGCGCTCTAGTCTTTCGCAGTGGACGGTGCAGAGCGACAGCGCGGTCAGGGAGCGGATAAACCCGTGGATGCGGCGTTGATAGCTGCGAATGAGAGCGGGTTGCGTGCCGTCGGCGTAAGCCCACGACCAATCCGTCACCCAGCGCAGGACGGAGACGGTGCGCCGCAACGGCCCTCGCTGGAGGATCTCCTCGGGACGTGACAGTTGGGACAAGCAGTCGGGAGCAGTAAGGAAGATCAGCCGGCCGTTGCGCAGCAGGGTGTCGGGGCGCAACCCGTTCTCCGTCAGACTGGCAGCAAGCTCTTTCAGACACGTCGGGCCCGCCACCGCGACTACCTGCTGGCCCATCTCAAGACCTGCGGTGACAAACTCGAGAACCTCAGCCGGCCCTTTATCTTTACGCACGACTAATCGGCAGGGCGGCATCACTCGCGTCGGGCCGCCGGCCCTGCTCATCTCGGGTCCCATATGTTTCTATGTTGACCAAAACCCTCGGCGGTGTCAACTCAACTTCCACCGAAAAGGCGCTCTTGCCGGTTCGGTCATCTTGTAGTCTTCGCTTTATTTTCGCGCCAGCAGCCCAGGAACCATCTGCCCTCGCCCATCCGGCGTGGGAGGCTAGAGAGGTCTCTTGCTGCGCTGGGGTGAGAAGTTCTCCAACAGGTTGACGAAGCGGCGCGCGGCCGCCGGAATCTCGGCCTTGCCTTCCAGCAAAAGCTGCCGGGCCTCAACTTCGCGTCCATACAGATTCCGGTTGCCTTCGCGGTCTTGCGTTAAGACGGCCCCCTTCAGTTCGGCGCCGGCGAAGACGCCGCGGCTCCGGGAATAGGTCAGGATCTTCGCATTCATCAGAGCATCCGTCTCTGCGGTGGCGGCTCGCCCCACGGGCCCGGCGGCCGCCGAAAGCTCGCCTCCCAGAGTGAACTTGTCCTGGAGCAACCGGTCGATGCCCGAGGGGTTCATCACCAGCATCAAGACGTCCACGGCCGCGCCACCGATTTGCAGGCCAAAGCTTCCGCCGCCCAACGTCACCATCGAGGGCGGACCCCATGCTCCGCTTCCGTCGGCGCGGCGGCAGGAAACCACACCCTTTCCGTAGCGTCCGCCAAATACAAATCCTGCCTTCAGCATTGACGGAATCACTACCACGCAGGCGGCGCGGTCGAGCAGATCCTTGGGTAAACCCTGGTCGGGAGCGGTCAGGATCTCGCGCAAGGCGCGACCGGCACGCTGCAGGCGCTCCGCTTCCTTGCGGCGCGGCGGATTCTCTTTCGGTGGCTCTCCCGCGCCGCGCGAGATGCCAGCCAGACCCACAACGAGCAAGATCGCAAAAAGATGACGCAAGGTATCTCCACTCCTCTGTGCAAGGTTCGGGGCGGCACCGCCGGGCCTACGGTGTTCCTAAGGCCACCGTGAAGTTTGCATGACACTCGGTCGCGGGGTCATGCAGTAGCGATTTGAGAAGCTGCTCGTGGCGAACCTGGAATTCCAAAGGCTTCTTCACCTTGTTCGGCAGTCCTTCGATACGCCCTTTCCCGTCGCTGTTCGTACCCACTTCCAGTTCGGCCTTTCGCTTGCTCATGAAGCCGTAGCGCACCGTGACGTGAATCTTGGCATCGTAAAGAGGCTTGTTGGCGCTGTCGGTCACCGTGAAGTCGGCTGAGCACGGTCCGAGTTCACCCTTGATGACCGGCACCTCGGCCGCTTTGGCCGTCGGCAGACCGAGTCCCGCGATAAGCAGCAGTAGGGCAATCTCCGCCATCCACTTCAGCCGTGTGCCTGCTTGCCGGATAGAGTTGCCTTTGCCTGATGCGTACATGCTGTTCCACCTCTTGTCCGGAAGAATGGACGTTCATTATACGCTCGCTGCGGGACAGGCGCCGGTGCAAGCCGACGACTTTCAAGGCACCAAGGCTTGCTCCCATTTCTCCACGCCCGCTGGAACTCTGCCCTCCAGCAAGGTAGCGAACGCATTCAACGCTTTCCGGGCATCTCCCAAGGGATAATAGAAGGCTTCCCAGTTGTCGCTGTCTTCTCCATCGTGGTTGGGAATCACATGGTCGAAGTGCCACGCTTCCTGGAGCTCGCGGTAGGCGCTGGCGGCTCGCGTCTCGATGTTTTCCAGATCCTTGGCCGAGAGTTCGAGCTTCTGACGCCGCGCACGGCGCAGCAGTTTGCGTCTCATAACGTCCGTGACGAGATCCGGCAGCGAGACATTTCTCTGCGGGGCCTGGAGGTAAAGGATCTCCTCTTTCGAGAACGGCGCAAGAAAGACGCTGAGCCGATCAACGCCCGCCAGGCGGGGATGCGTTTGCAGTGCCCGGCCCACGAAGGGATTTCCCTCAAAAAATGCGTCGCCATCTGCCAGCAAGGACTCTAACTCCTCAAGATCAAGCGCCTGCAGGTCGCCTCGCACCTCCAGGACGGCATAGCGACTCCCCGCGCGCAACGCCTCCACCTGGCTTCGCAGGCGAAAGTGATAATCCACCCCGTCAACTTCTCCCGGACGCGGCGCCCGGCTGTTGTAGAGAACCAGTTTCCGCAGCCGCTGGCGCAGTTTCGGGTAGAATTTCCCCAGCGCCTTGTCAAGAGGGCTTTTCCCCACGCCGGAGGGTCCGGAAAGAATCACCAAGCGTCCCGCAGCCTTAGTGCTCATTGTGTGCCTCCCAGTCCGGTCATTTCCCTGCTCGGGCTGTAGTTGTGGTACATGTCCAGGCGGCAGCCCTGGTAGTTCCAGAGAGGATGGGGGAGGCCGTTCGGCCCCCACGCGATCAGATACCTTCCTTCCGGCCGGAAGCGGTAGCCGGGGAACCTGCTGAGATTCTGCCGCCCGAGTCCAAGGTCCGCGGGTGCTCTCAGCTTTTGGGTAGCGGATAACTCCTGGGGCCGAAGAATCGTAAACCCTTCCTTGTACTCTCGATTCTGAGCTTGCGCACGCTGCCGGGGCGCGGGGGATTGGTGGAGTAGTAACCGACCGTGTATTGGTTCACTAGGTCTTCCGCGATTTCGTTGAAGGCATCGGCGAAGTCTTTCTCCACGACGATGGTGAAGGCTCGCCCTCCGCTCTGTTCGGAAATGTACCGGGAAACCGCGGTGCCGCGTGCGAGACTCCCCACAGCCGTTGGTTGGGGCGTGCAGATGACGTAGACCACCGTCCCCGCGCGCGTGGCAGCCTCCAGGACTTCCTCCCGAGTTTTCATGCTTGAGTTGTCCTCGCCGTCGGTGATGACAATGAGCACCTTCCGGCCGCGCTCGGTGGCAAGCTTTTCCCGGCACGCCTCCTCGATGGTGTCGTACAGTCGCGTGCCGCCGCTGGCGCTGATCTCCGAAGTCTTCCGAACTGCCTGGAGAAGATTCTCACGACTGTCTGTGAAATCGCTCACCAGATAGCTCTCGTTCCCGAAGCCGATGACGAAAGCTTGGTCGCCCTTACGCAGCGCGCGGCGGAAGAACGGTTCTGTGGCGTTGTGCACGGCTGCAGTCATGCGCCGTCGCTGGCTTCGGCTCAAGTCGATCAGCAGGCCCAGATTCAGGGGCAGAGTCAGCTCGGGCGAGAAGTATTCGATTCTCTGTTCGGTTCCGTCCTCGAAGACGCGCAGTTCTTCTTTCGCCAAGTCCAGGACCAGCCGGTTTTTCTTATCGCGCACCGTGAAGGCGAATTTGACCATTTCGCAACCGCCACGCGGAGCCAGCCGGTCAGCTTCGGCGTGGCCAACGCTGGCTTCCTGGGATGCGAACGCTTCAGCTTGCCTGGGGGCGATGGCGGGTACGTGTCCATGGCCGGGACGCCAGGGGGAGGATTGCCCGCGCGCGGCAGGCCCGCACGCTAGAGCTGCTACGACGAAGTAGAGAAGGCAACGGAGAGGCCGCATGGAAAACCTCCTTGCGTCTCCGAGTTCATCCGGCGGATAAGACGATGCCTCCTTTAAACCTCCGCCGGATTCACCACGGGAAGGCGGTCAGGCCTCGAACGATCAGCCAAAGAAATGGCGGGGACGACGGGACTCGAACCCGCGACCTCATGCGTGACAGGCATGCGTTCTAACCAGCTGAACTACGTCCCCGGTGGAACTGGTTCATTGACCCATTGGGCCACTGCTTCATTGGCAAAAGCTCCTGGAGAGTGGCTTAGCGACTCTCACGCGCCGAAGCTCCGTGCTCGTCAATGGTCCAATGACTCAATTCCTTAGTGGTGGGCGGTATCCGGCTCGAACGGATGACCTTCTGCTTGTAAGGCAGACGCTCTGACCAACTGAGCTAACCGCCCGGAGCCCGTTCGAACCTTGGGGAACCTTGATCCGCCGCCGCGCGCTACAGGGTTCTTGCCGCAGGCGAACCTTGACAGTCCCGAAAGTTGGAATATACACTAGGGTGTTTTGAACGTCAAGGACGGTGCCCTTCACTCCATGCACCTGCCGCGCGAGTACGTGGCCTACATGGCCAAGCAGCTCCTCAAGCGACTTACCGGGGCCAAGTTAATTCAGTACGAGCAGCCGGAGTACGTCACCGAGGTGGTCACCCAGGTGATGCTGGACGAGCTCTCGGTCGAGGATCGCATCAACGACGAGGTGCGAAAAATCCTCGAGGAGCACGGCACGGAAATGAAACGCATGGGAGCATCCTACGAGGAGATGTTCAAGAAGGTGAAGAAGCAGCTCGTCCACGACCGGAAAGTGATCCTCTAGCGCCGCGCTTTGCGCCTTATGAAACTGACCCGCGAAAAAGTCGTCCAGCTCTCGCACCGTATCATGACCGCGGTGGAAGAACTGGACGAGATGGAAATCTTCGACGAGCCCAATAGCATCCGGCAGGAGATTGTAAAGAACCTGAACGACCTGCTGCTCGAAGAAGAGAAGATTGACGCCACCGTCCGCCTGCGCATTACCTCCCAGAAGCGCACCATCCCCGAGGGCGGCGCCGAGTGGGATATCCTCCACCGGAAGTACTACGCCGATGAACTCCGCAAGCTGGGAATCACGCTTTCGCCCCCACGCCGCGCCTAGGAGGATGCTGAAAAAGCCCTCCCTGTCATGTTGAGACCCTTCGCTGCGCTCAGGGTGACATGCTCCGCGCCCTTTTTCAGCATCCTCCTAGCCCTCAATTTTAGCGGAGAGTTGTTGAACTTCCTGCTGGAAGGGCCGGCCGCAACGCGCTCGCGTCGGCCGGTGGATGCTGCAGGGAAGAGACAGCCCATCCGCCGGCCGGCGGATTGCCTGGAAAGGGTAGATCTGCGCCGCCTCAGTCGCGCCGGCGCAGGACAGGGGGCTTCTCCTCGTCTTGCTTCTTTTCGCCGGGTGTGGGTTCGGTACCCGCCTGTTCGCCTGTCTCGCGCTTACGCAGCGTGGGTCCTTCTTTCTTGTCGCCCTTCTTCTTCAGGCTCATGATGGACTGCAAACGCGCCTTGACGTCGTCAAACTCCGAAGTAGAAACCAGATACTGCGCGCGCTTGGGGAGGATGGTTTTAATCTCCTCCTCCGACTTCAGAATCCGCTCCGGCGTCGGCGGGTGGCTGGCGAAAATCGTCGGCACGCTGCCCGGGCTGCGCCGGTCCTGCTCGATGACCTTGGAAAAGAAGGTGACGTAGGCGCTCGGGTCATAGCCCGCCTTATACATGTACTGAAGACCGAGCAGATCCGCTTCCGCTTCCGCGCCGCGGTTGAACTTGAGGAACATCAGCGGCACACCGTTCATGTACGCTTCCATCACACCGTAATAAACGGGGTAGGACATGGGGATGAAAATCAGGGGGATCATGGCGTACTGGAGCAGCGTGGCTCTGGTCATCTGCGAGGCCCAGTGGCGCGCCGCCACGTGCGCGATTTCGTGCGCCACCACGCCCGCCACCTGCGCTTCTTCGTCGGCGGCCATCACCAAGCCGCTGTTGACATACAAGAATCCGCCGGGCAGCGCGAAGGCGTTGAGCTCGGGCGAGTCGATCACCTTCACCGTGAGGGGGACCGTCAGGTCGGAGTTGCGCGCCACGTTCTGCGCCAGCCGGTTGACGAATTCATTCACCACCGGGTCAGCCAGCATCTTGGCCTGCCGGTCGATTTCCGACGCGTACTGCTTGCCGATGGCAATTTCCTTTTCCTGGGAAATGATGCTCCGCCGCGCCACGCGCCGCTCGCCGATCGCGTCCACGTCCTTCTTCTTGTCCTTGTCCGCACCGGCCAACAGCAGAATGGGGATCAGAAGCATCGCGACCAGGAACACCGCCGTCGCCCGTGATGGTCTCATGGGTCCGCTCCTACCGCAGTTTCTACCCTCATTATATCCTAGATGCGCCCGGGAGGCGTCGGGTTTCCAGAGGCCCCTGATTTCTTCCTGCCGCTCGGAACGACGCACTGCCTGGTCTGTCATGCTTCGCCGCTGCGGCTATTGACTCGCTGGGCGGAGACGGCTAGATTAGCCGTGACCCTTGGCCTGCGGAAAGCGGGACGAGGGCCTTTCCAGATCGTGCTTGACATTCCTGATTCAAGAGGCTGGAGCCCGTGGCGGTTGCGACAATTCTGTTGGGTCAGCTCTGGAAGCTGAATGAGACCGGCGATACCTGGCTGGTCACCAAGATCTATTCTGAAGTCTTCGCCTCCTACGTCGTGCTGCGCAAAGTTGGCGGGACGGACGCGGACCTGCGCCGCGTCAAGGTGGACAAGAGCGGCGACAGCGTCTCGCTCCCCGGCTTCACTTTCACCCAGGAGTCGGAGGCGTTCTAGCACGCGGGCAGCGCGGTGCGCCTTGGAAGGGGAGTGGGGCTTTCCCCCTCGCGCCGGCATCCGCGGGTCATTCCCAGCCGCTGTTTCTCCATGGTCACAGCGATTCTCGAATTCCTCGCCGCCTTCATCATCGCCGTCATCTCCAGCACCGGCTATCTGGGGATCGTCCTGCTCATGGGGATCGAGTCGGCCTGCATCCCGTTGCCCTCTGAGGTCATCATGCCCTTTTCCGGCTATCTGGTCTCCGTGGGAAGGTTCCGGCTGGCGTGGGTGGCGGTGGCGGGAGCGCTGGGATGTAACCTCGGGTCGCTCGTGGCCTATTACGTGGGTTCGCTGGGCGGCAGACCGCTGGTGGAGAAGTATGGCCGCTATGTTCTGGTCACCCGGCACGACTTGGCCATGGCCGACCGGTTCTTCGCCCGCTACGGCGATTGGGCCGTGTTCATCGCCCGCTTGCTGCCCGTCATCCGGACCTTCATCGCCTTACCCGCCGGTATCGCCCGCATGAATTTCCTGCGGTTCAATGTTTACACCTTCCTGGGGTCGCTGCTCTGGTGCTGGGTCCTAGCCTACGCTGGCTTCAAACTCGGCGAGCGCTGGACCACACTGCGCGGATACTTCCATCGCTTCGACACGGTCATCGGGATTCTCATCGTCCTCGGCGCCGTGTGGTTCATCCACAATCGCTGGAAGAATCGCCTGCGGGCGGAGTAGGGGAGGGCTCAGCCCTCCCGCAATGGCGCAGACGCCCTCAGGTCTGCGGGCGGCCGGAGGCAGCCCGAATGTGCACCGTTCTCAAGCACTAACCCCTTGCCTCTCAATAACATTCCGGCTTTCGACAGATAACCAGTTGTGTTTTCGAGGATGCTGAAAAAGGGCGCGGAGCATGTCACCCTGAGTGGCCTGCGCCCCAGAGGCTACGGCCGCCGGGGCGAGCGAAGGGTCTAAGCTCTTTCTTTTCAATTCGATGAAGAGATGCTTCGCGGAGTTTACCCTGAGCGAAGCGAACGGGCTCGGCATGACAGGGGGACTTTTTCAGCACCCTTCTACGCGCCCGGCGGTTAGGGCGAATTGAGAATTCGAAATTGAAGATTGAACGCCAGATCATCAATCGACAATCGACAATCTCAAATCGATCTTACCGGCAGGTCGACGATGTCCTCCACGGCGGCGACTTCGCGGGTGACGAACGGTTCGCCGTAACGTACGCCGATCATCAGCCCGAAGTGGCGGGCGAGCGAGGCCATGCGCTCGCGCAGGTCAGCGCGGGAGGGGAAGAGGTTCTGCATATCTTCGCGGGGCGAGAACTGCGAGGAGAAGCAAAGGATGGCCTTCAGCTTCTTTTCAAACTGCGCCGTGATGTCCACGACGAAGCTGGGCCGCACGGCAGGAACGTATTGCGAGGCGTAGATAATCTTGTAGGGCCGGTGCGGGCGGCCCTCGAGCGGCAGCCGGGCGAGCCCGGCGAGGAAACAGGCTTCGTAGCCGATTTGCCCGGTCACATAGTGGTCCGGATGCCGGCCCTCCCAGTAGGGTAGGATGACCGTGCGCGGGCGCAGTTCGCGAATCTTCTGCGCGATCTGGAGCTTGTATTCCCGCCGGTCCTCGAGGGCGGCGTCCGGCAGGCCGAGATTTTCCCGATAGACGAGGCCCATCACCCGCGCGGCCCGACGGGCTTCGCGCTCGCGCAGCCGGGGATTGCCCCGCGTGCCGGATTCTCCCGCGGTGAGGTCGAGCACACCTACCTTATAGCCCGCCTCCACCATCTTGATGACCGTGCCGCCACAGGTCAGTTCCGTGTCGTCGGGATGGGCGGCGATTGACAGGATATCGAGTTCCATATTTGGCTGGCAGAAATTTTTGGTTTGTGATTTGTGATTGGTGATTTTCATCCTCGGCGCTTCAGCCTCCCTTTTGCGTAGTCTTGCGTGCGGCCGTGATGATCGCGACGAGCTCGTTGGCCTCAGCCATCAGCTTCCCCAGACGGTCGGTTTTGACCAGCCCGGATTTGGCGAGCAGTTCCAGCCAGTAGAGTGTTTCGTCCGCTTCTTCCTCAACGATCGCCAGCTTGGCGGCAAAATCGGCCCGAGAACGAGCCCGGCATGCCGCGCGATGACCAGTGCGGCCGTGTTCCGTGGCAACGCCCCGACCAACCTTATGATGCGCAAGGCGAATGCCTGGGTTCTTGTTCTCAATTCTTCTGGTGCCATCGGTCTCTGGATGGGCGTGTCCTGAGTTTCTTGTCTCCGTCTTTCAATCGCAAAGCCTGAGATCGGAATCCTGGATCATCACAACGCCATCCTAAACCGTCTCTCAGTAATCCTCAATCACAAATCGCAAATCCCAAATCCCAAATCCCAAATCACAAATCTTCCTTCCTCTACCAAATTCGCTCCTCGCGTGATATGAATCCCCAAGCATGAGCGAACGTTCTCTGCAAGGTCAGGTGGCCCTCGTCACCGGCTCCGCCCGGCGGTTGGGCCGGGTGATCGCGCTGACGCTGGCGCGCGCGGGCGCGAACGTGGTGGTGAACTATCATCGCTCGCGGGCCGAGGCGCTCGCCACGGCGCGCGAGATTGCGGCCCTGGGCGTTGAGGTACTGGCCGTGCGTGCCGACGTCGCGAAGCCCGCGCAGGTCCAAGCCATGTTTCGCGCCGTGGAACGACGATTTGGACGCCTCGATATCCTGGTGAACAACGCCGGGGTATTCTTTCGAGGGAAGTGGGACCAGCTTCGCGAAAAAGATTGGGACCGCGTCCTGGACATCAACCTGAAGGGCACGTTTTTCTGCGCGCAAGCGGCGGCGCGCCTCATGCGGCGGCAAAAGCGCGGGCACATCATCAATATCTCTTCCCTGGGAGGGCTGCAGGCGTGGCCCAGTTACGCGCACTATTGCGCCTCCAAGGCCGCAGCAATCATGCTGACGCGGTGCCTGGCGAAAGCTCTGGCGCCTCACATCCGGGTGAATAGCGTGGCCCCCGGTACCATTCAGTTTCCCGGCGAGAGACGCAGCCGCTTTCCTGAAAACGTGGTGCGCACTACGCCCTTGCAGAAAGCGGGCCGGCCCGAGGATGTCGCCGAAATGGTGCTCTACCTGGCCACTTACGGCGACTTCATCACCGGCCAGGTGCTTGCGGTGGACGGCGGCAAATCCATTGCATGAAGAAGGCAGAAGGCGGAAGGCGGAAGGCAGGCAATAACAGGCAATGGAATTCAGGCCACGAACTATCAGGGTATGACGAGGAATACTGTGCGCCCTGCATGGGATGGGCGGCTAGTCGGAGGCGGAAAGCCAAGATGTTCAGGGGACATAGGGATCTGAGGGCCTTTCAACTTGCTTACAAGCTCGCGATGTAGATCTTCAACGAGACCAAAACCTTTCCCCAGGACGAGCGGTACTCTCTGACGAGCCAAATCCGCCGCTCGTCGCAAAGTGTAGCCGCGAATATCGCAGAGGGTTTTCGCAAACGCCAGTACCCGAGCATGTTCGTCAGCAAACTGGCCGATGCTGATGCCGAGGCGACGGAGACACAGGTTTGGCTCGACTTTTCCCGCGAC
>Ga0315289_10001186_pt1 | contig 40842 bp, 35 predicted proteins | sample YL17G11_40_MG_FD_203452 | JGI IMG/M metagenome (GOLD analysis project Ga0315289, IMG submission 203452) | Sediment microbial communities from Yellowstone Lake, YNP, Wyoming, USA - YL17G11_40 | ecosystem: Environmental > Aquatic > Freshwater > Lake > Sediment | place: USA: Wyoming | collected... | reverse complement strand
GGCACATTTGGCGAACGAAATGCGATCCCGTTCGTAACGAGGCAAAGATGCTCGGTTGCACGTACGGAACATTATTCAGGGTGAGTGTTGCCGGCGGCTCCTATCAGGAGGGACTCACCGTACATCTGCAAGGCGTCCCGCCGGGCATGGCTATTACTGAGGAAGAGATATACGCCGACCTTCTACTGCGCAAGCCTGGGCAGGGAGAGCTCAGCTCTCCACGACGGGAGCCGGATGTCCCCATCATCTACAGCGGGGTGAACGCCGCCGACACCATGCCGGGCTTTGACAACAAGGGGTGTACCAACGGAACGCCCCTCGTGATCCTGATACCGAACCTCGACAGACACTTCGAACACATCGATCAGTACCAGCGGACCAATCGCACTCCGCGCCCTGGCCACGCCTCATACGCCAGCTACCAGAAGTACGGTCGCTGGGACGACGCCATCGGCGCCGGCTTCTTCAGTGGTCGCTACACGGCCACCCTGGTGGCGGCAGGAGCGGTCGCGAAGCGCATACTCCGCGGACACGGCATCAGCGTGTGCGCCTACGTGAAGGAGGCTGCGGGGGTCCGGGCGCCGGAACTGCCCATCGAGACCATACGAGAAAGGGTGGAAGCATACAAGGCACTGCGGCGTGAATACGATCCGATCCACACCTGGGTCTACAAGGAGGGCCGGATTACGCCGGACATGCGCTTCCTGGAGAAGATGGCGGTTCTGCGTGAGTTGGAACGCGTGATCCCGCAGATGAGCGGCAGGAGATTTGATGAGAATGAGGCGCGGCAGCAATACGGCGTGCATCCGGTGATGAACTGTCCCGACATTGAGACGGCGGAAGAGATGAACCGCCGCATCATCGAGATACGCGACAGCGGCGATTCGAGCGGAGGTGTCGTCGAGGTGATCGCCACCGGGATCCCCGCCGGCGTGGGCGAGCCGGTTTTCAGAAAGCTGGACGGTGAGCTGGGCCGCATGATGAGCATCGGCGCGGTGAAGGCCGTGGAGATCGGCGCCGGGTTCGCCGTCAAGGACATGACGGGCTCCGAATGCAACGATCAGATGCGCGTTGAGGACGGAAAGGTGAAGTTCCTGTCCAACAACGCGGGCGGCATAACGGGCGGGTTGACCACGGGGCAGCCTGTCGTCGCTCGCCTCGCCGTGAAGCCGACCCCCACGATCGCCAAACCGCAGCTCACAATAGACAAGGTGTCCCTGGAGAACGCAGAACTGGCGGCGGTGACACGTCGCGATCCGACAATCGTTGCCCGTGTTTGGCCCGTCGCCGAAGCCTTCATGGCCATAGTCATTCTTGATCTCTACGCCCAGCATCTGGGTTATCGTGCCCTGGCGGGGGCCGAAGCAGAGCCATAGGAGCGTCCTGGGAGCGCGCGGCCCGCGGTTCAACATCACAACGCCCGAGGACTGATGGAACTCCTCCCCCTCAGTTGGGTCCAGTGGATGGCGCTGGTCGGTTCGGCCCTGCTTGTAGGGGTCACCAAGGCCGGGTTCGGCGCGGGGGCGGGCATCGTATCCGTACCTCTCATGGCGATAGCCGTCGGCGCCGAGGACATGCTGCCCGTGATGCTGCCGGCGTTGATCTGCGGCGACGTCTTCTCGATCATCCACTACCCGAAGCAGAAGGAGTGGCGCAACCTGAAGATGCTCGTCCCTAGTTGCGTGGTTGGGGTCGGCATAGGGTGGGTAGTGCTGGTCTTGCTGGGGAGCGCCACGCAGGCGAAGGGGAGCCTCACAGCTATTCTGGACCCGCTCGTGGGCGGCATATGCTTGGTGTTTCTGGCGATCCAGCTCTGGCGCTACTTCTGGGAGTCGAGGCTGACTGAACGCCCGCAGCCCTACCGCCCGAGGGTGTGGCACGGACTGGTAGTGGGCACGGTCGCCGGGGTCACCAGCACGTTGTCCCACGCGTCCGGTCCGCTCATCGCCCTATTCCTTCTGCCGCAGAAACTGGATAAACGCGTCTTCGTCGGCACGGCGGTCACATACTTCTTCTTCGGCAACGCCGTCAAATTCATCCCGTACGCATTCCAGGGCATGTTCACGATGCCGAGGGTCTGGACGAGCGCCGTGCTGCTCCCGGTAGTGGTGGTCGGCACGCTGTTGGGCGTGCTGCTCAACCGCAAGTTCAGCGGACGTGCCTTTGCCCTCGTCATCTACGCGTGCACGCTGGTGATGGTGCTGAAGTTGTTGGTAGACGCCTTCCTCTGACGCGCGACGCCGCGGGACGCTATCTCAGCGGCTCACCGGTCAGGTCCTCGACGAGTCGGCACAGCTCATCCCAACCAGGCGGATACTCGCCCGAACCGCACCAGCTCAGGAGCCGTCCGCCCACCTCCAGCACCACGTGCCAGCTCTCAGGCAAGGAAGCGTCCCCATAGCGCCGTTGCCACTGGGCCACGCCGACATCGTCCACCGCGCCGAGGAACAGGTCGATGTCGCGGCGGGTCTTCTTGATCTCTTCGGTGCGCGTCCGCCCTTCTCCCCCTTCCCGGCACGTGCAGTAGGCGAGACCCTTGTCCGTGACTGCCACCTCGACGAAACCCCCGCTCCTGGTCCGCATGCTCACCGCAAACACTATGTCCGCCGCCCGCTCCCTCATGGGTACCCCTTCGATGCATCTCCGCAGCGCTCAGTACCAGCCGTACCGCCTGGCAATCTCCACCCTGGCCAGCACGTTCCGCGCCGGTGTCCTGCTGTACGCGAGCGGGCATCAGAGATCATATTCGTCGCCAGGTTCGGGGATGTGAACATGCCGCGCACCAAGTTCATCGAGTGCGCGTGCCACTCCCGTGCACGCCTCCGCCTCGCCATGGACCACGAACGCCTCGTCCACGGCGGCATTCATCTCTTCGTAGTATGCCCGCATCTCGTTGCGGTCCGCGTGAGCGCTCAAGGCGTTGATAGTCTTGACCCGAGCCAGCACGTCGAACTCATCTCCGAAGATCCGCACCCGCTTCTCCTTCTCCACAAGCCGCCGGCCAAGGGTGTGCTCGGCCTGGTAGCCGACTATGAGGATGATATTACGCTCGTCTCCGACAGTGTGCTTCAGGTGGTGCAGAATGCGGCCGCCTTCGCACATGCCCGACGCCGATATGATGATAACCGGCCCGCGCATGTCGTTGAGCCTCTTTGATTCCCGTGTATCCGTGACGTACCTCAGGCGCGGGAACGAAAAGGGCTGGTCTCCTTTCCGCAGCAGTGCAATGGTCTCCGCGTCGTAGCACTCAGTATGTTCCTCGTAGACCGTTGTGGCCTTTGTCGAGAGCGGGCTGTCCACGTAGACCGGTATCTCAGCGATGCGTCCTTCACGCGACAGCTCGTGCAGGAAGTAGACTATCTGCTGGGTGCGCCCTACGCTGAAGGCTGGGATAAGGAGCCGAGCCTCATTGTCCACCACGTGGGCGCACAGCTCGGCCAACTCGTTCTTGACGTCCTCGTGCGCGGGATGGTCGCGATTGCCGTAGGTGCTTTCGGTGATAAGTATGTCCACGTCTGAGAGGACGACGGGGTCCTTGAGGATGGGCATGTGCTTGCGCCCCATGTCACCGGTGAAGAACAACCTGCGGGCCGAGCCATTCTGACGGATATCCAACTGCACAAACGCCGAACCGAGCAGGTGGCCAGCATCGTAGAAGGTGAGAACCGCCCCCGGCGCGACCTGCATCGGCTTTTCATAGGCAACGGTGCGAAAGGCCGCAAGCGTCGGGCCAATATCGTCGGGCGTATACAGCGGCTCGAACGGGTTCTTGCCCTGTTTGGCACGCTTCTTATTCACGTAGGCAACGTCCTGCACTTGCAGGTGTGCTGAGTCCGCCAGCATGATCTCGCACAGGTCCCGAGTCGCCGGGGTAGCGATGACCTTTCCTCTGTAGCCGCTCTTGATCAGTGACGGGAGGTTGCCGCTGTGATCGATGTGCGCATGGGACAGGATGCACACATCAACTGAGCCGGGATCGAAGGGTAGGCTGCGGTTGCGCTCGAAGGCCTCCTTGCGCTTGCCCTGGTACAGCCCGCAATCGAGCAGCAACCGCCTGCCGTTCAGCTCCACCATGTGCATTGAGCCCGTGGTAGTCCTCGCGGCGCCCAGGAACCTGATGCGCATGCGAACCTCCCATGGAATACAGAGACTAATGCGAAGTTAAAGAAGAAAGCAGCGGCTGCGCGACCCTCCAGTTTCGTTCGGCACCGAGGAACCGACGCGGGAGGCGATCTTCGAGGAAAGAAACGATGCCAGCCCCGCAGCATCATCAGTGCCGATGTTGATGCAGCTGAAGCGAAAAACGCCATGCTGCCGCGTGAGGGTTACCCTCACGCAGTCGTAGCCTCGGATGTTGTAGGTAACGTTCCAAAACGGGATTCCGTGAATCCCCCATCCATGTAGAAAAGTCGTGCGGCTCACCTCGGCCGAGGCCATGTTATCGTATCGGATGCTGGTCCCGAAAAGGCCAAGAGGACCGAAGCGGATGCTGAGGTTGTCGCCGCAATCGCTGACCCTCAGATACACGAAGCACCCGCCCGCAGCCATCATGGCGCCCGCTGCAGCGATGAGAGTGATGAACTGCAGGGAGTCAGCGCCCGAGAGAAGCGCGGCTGCAAAACACCCTGCACCACCAAGCGCAACGATGTAGTGAATGAACCCGTACTGGACGTGATCGTAGCCGTTCGCCATTGCTCCCCTACCATCCTCAGCGCAGCTCACGGGCTCGAAGCCATGATGGCCGCCGCAACAGCCTCAGCCAGCAGTAAGTTGCCGTGCTCGTTCATGTGGACAACATCAGCCGGTCGCGACAAGACCCAGTCTTCGAGGTGCTCCAGCACGTACCTGCTCGTGCCGCAGCACTCCACTGGTCCCCACACCTCGGCCCGGCCGGACAGCTTCTCGACGACCAGCGGCTCGTAGGCCATGCGTATTGAATCGCCAATCAGCGTTACGTTCACAGCTATTCCTCACACTGCCTACGGTAGCAGTCACAGCAAGCTATCAAGAATGCAGCCTGATGCGCTCCAGCGGCGTGTAAATCGCGCCTCTCGGCGTCAGGTCGCTTTTCATCAACACGACGCTGTCCACTGCCACTTCTCCGAAATCGTCATCAGCGACCAATCCGGAAAGCTCCGGCACCGGCGGACAATCCCTGGGATTCTGAACACGCCCGAGCGTGACGTGTGACTTGAAGGAGCGCTCCTCCGGCGCGATTCCAAGTGCCTCGCAAAGCCCGCTGTCCACTGCCTGCGCCAGTGCCGCCAGGACGCCGTGCGGCTCCTCAACCCGAGCGAAGATTATCCTGGGCCTGCCCTTTGGCGGGAAGCCGGAGATGCCCTCAAGCGTCATCCGGAACGGACTCGCCTGTGATGCGGCAGAGGAAATGGCCGATGCGGCCGAAGATACGTCGGTTTCCGCCAGCTCGCCGATGAACTTCAGCGTGAGATGCAGACCGTCGGGACGCACCCAGCGGACGCCGCCGCAGCTCCCTCGGAGTTCCTCTTGGGCACGCACAAGCTTGCGCCGGCACTCATCATCCAGTTCAATGGCCACGAAGGTGCGCATGCAGGGTCAGAGTCCGCCGGTTCATTGCCCGTCGGACGGCAGTTCGAGTTTGGCGAATAGAATCTCCGGATCACCCAGCTTGCGGCCCTCAGGAAGCGGGCGGGCGGCGTTTGCCCATTTCAGTTCGTCGGCTTCGCAGGAAAGCATCCGCGCGACCTTCTCGGCAGCGAACGGCAGAGACGGTTCGATCACCACGCCGAGCGTCCTGATCGTATTGAGCAACACATTGATGGTCGTGCCGCACGCCACCATGTCCTCTCTTCGCCGGACCCAGGGTTCGCTGTGATCGAAGTAGCGGTTCGATTCCTTCGCCGCCGCCATAACCAGTTGCATGGCCGCCTTGAAGTGGTAACCCTCGATCTGCTCGGATACATTGCCCGGCAGCGCGGCGGCCAGTTCGAGTTGCCGTTGATCTTCCTGCGTCGTCCTCCCGCGCTTGGGCACGCACCCGCCGTGGTACTTGTGGGCAAAGGTGGTCGTCCGGTGCACCAGGTTCCCGAGCGTCGCCACGAGCTCGTCATTGTTGCGGGTGATCAAGTCATTGAACTGGAACGCCGTTCGTTGGTCCTCCGGGGCTATCATCGTGAGGTAATAGCGCAGCGGGTCTGGGTCGTAATCCGCCAGGTAGTCCCTGATCCACACCGCCGTCCCCCGGCTCGTGGACATCTTCTGCTCCTGCTCGCCGGGGAACTGGATGTTGAGGAAACAGTTGGCCGGGACGTTGTCCGGGAGCTGGTAGCTGCCTTCGGCCATCAGCATCGCCGGCCACATCAGCGCGTGGAACACGACGTTGTCCTCGCCGATGAAGTGAACGATCCTGCAATCCGGGTCCTTCCACCAGCGCTCGTAATCCTTCCAGTCACCGCCCTGCCGCTCACACCACTCGGCCGTGAATGACACGTAGCCGATGAGCGCGTCAAACCACACATAGAGCACCTTGCCACTCGCGTCGGGATCATCCGCCAGCGGCACGGGGATGCCCCAGTCGAGGTCGCGCGTGATGGTCCGATCAGGAAGCCCCGCGTCAAGCAGGCCGCGGCTGAAGTTGCGCACCATAGGCCGCCACTCTTTATGCAGTTCAATCCAGGCGCGAAGCCGGTCCCCAAATTCGGACAGCTTGAAGAACCAGTGGACAGTCTCCCGCACCTCAGGCGTTGCGCCGCTGATCATGCTGCGAGGCGAGCCAAGGAGCATCGGTTCGATCGTTTTCCCGCAGGCTTCGCACTGGTCGCCTCGGGCGCCGTCGGCGCCGCAGTGGTGACACACACCTTCCACGTACCGGTCGGGCAGGAACATGCCCGCCTCGGGGTCGTAGAGCTGCTCTTGCGAGCGCTTCTCCAGGTGACCGTTCTCAAGCACCTTGAGAAAGAAATCCTGCGAGAATCGTGTATGGACCGGCGTTGTGGTGCCGCTGTAGATGTCAAACTGGATGCCGAGCCCGTCGAATTCCTTCTTCTGTAGCGCGCGGTAGTAGTCGTTGACCTCACGGGGCGTCTTGCCCTCTTTGCGCGCCGTGAGTGTTACGGGCACGCCGTAGTCATCGCTGCCACAGATAAAAGCGACCTCATCTTCTCGCGAGCGAAGGTACCGCACGTAGGTATCCGCAGGCAGGTAGCATCCCGCTATGTGCCCCACATGCAGGCTACCGTTCGAATACGGGAGGGCCGCGGTAACCGTGAATCTTCGCTTTGGCATGGTCGCCCTCAGCAGGGGGCTGGAGCAGGCACTTGGTGTCTTAGAGGTCGAGCAGAACGGACACTATAACAGACGGGCAACCGCCGGGGCAACTGCCCACACGCGGCCGCCCGTGTCCAGGATCCATGTGTGCCAACATGCGGCTGGTACCAAGTACACGGCAATGCTTGACTGACTCCACCGTTACCCCCTAGGTCAGGAGTTCGCCTGCCGCCGAGCATTGGGGACGCGCCACCCTACTGATCATGTATATGCCCTGCCCAGGTGCTTGTCAAACCGCGGCAAGAACCCGCTAACGGGCTTTTTACGTAAGCGTTTGCCTGCCTACTATTGCGTGCATGCACGCTCAGGTTGCACGCGCAAGGGAAAACGCTTGCTTACTGTCGGGATCGCGCCTTTTTTCGCTGTAACCTTTCAGAGGCCAAGAAGTTGCAGAAAATCGGGCTCAAACTTGATGAATAATGCGGGCCAAGGAAACACCTAACCGGCGGGGTAGAAACGTTTTGCGAGAACCCCCGGGGAAACCCCGTCAAAAATGCTTGACACTATATATATGGAACCGTATCATGTGCGTGCGTGCCAGATGTAGTATGGTCGGCGCCGGCCGTCTCAGCGGAGGGGCCGTGGACCGGACCAAGCTGCATAAGGAAAACACGGTGTGAGAAGGATTTCCTGGCTGAGTTCGACGTGGTGGTGGACGCCTATTCTGGCGTTCAGAGGTGGCGCCCGGTCGGCAACTCCTCATTGGGGGGGTTGTGTGCGAAGACTTGACAGGCTGCTTCGCGGGCCGTAGAATCTCGCTTGGCGGCTGGGGATTGCATCGGAGGGAGCTGTATGGGCAAAACGCGGCGTGAGAAGGATTTCCTGGGAGAGCTGGATGTCCCGGCCGATGCCTACTTCGGCGTCCAGACGTGGCGCGCGGTGGGCAACTTCCCCATAAGCGGCCTGCGCGCGTCAGCCGTCTTTGTCCGCGCGTGCGCCGAGATAAAGAAGGCCGGCGCCCTCGTGCACAAGGAACTGGGGGCGCTCGACGCACAGGTGGCGGACGCAATCGCCTGCGCAGCCGACGAAGTGATCGAGGGGAAGCTGGCGGACCAGTTCGTGGTAGACGTGTTTCAGGCGGGTGCCGGCACGTCACACCACATGAACGTCAACGAGGTGCTGGCCAACCGCGCATCGGAGCTTCTGGGCGGAGCGCGGGGCGAGTACAAGCTTGTACATCCGAACGATCACGTCAACATGGGGCAGTGCACCAACGACGTGTTCCCTACCGCAATGCGACTTGCGGCCCTGATGACGCTCCCCGAACTTGTGGGTGAACTGCGCGGACTGGCCGCCGCGTTCGTGAGGAAAGCGGAAGAGTTCGCCGACATCGCAAAGTCGGGCCGCACCCACTTGCAGGACGCCACTCCCCTAAGGCTGGGGCAGGAGTTCGGCGCCTACGCGCGGGCGGTGGAGCACGCCGCGGATGGGATTGAAGCACAAGGGTCAGAGCTGTGCAGGCTGGGCATCGGCGGCACGGCAACGGGCAGCGGCCTGAACACCGTTCCGGGCTACCGCAAGAAGGTGGTTGCGCGCCTGGCGGATCAGACGAAGCTGGCGCTCTCGCCCGCGGAAGATCTCTTCGAGGCGATGCAGAGCATGGCGCCCTTCGTGAGAGTGTCGGGCGCTCTGCGCGTCGCGGCAGTGGAGCTGGGACGCATCTCGAACGACCTGCGTCTGCTGTCCTCGGGGCCGACGACCGGCCTGGCCGAGATTCGCCTGCCGGCTGTGCAGCCCGGCTCTTCGACAATGCCCGGCAAGGTGAATCCGGTGCTGCCCGAATGCATGAACATGATCTGTTTTCAGGTCATGGGCAACGACGCGTGCATCGCGCATGCGGCCGGGGCCGGGCAACTCGAATTGAACGTGATGATGCCCATCATCAACTACAACCTACTGTGGTCCATCAAGATACTGACCAACGGCACTCGCATGCTGCGCGAAAGGTGCGTGCAGGGCATCGAGGCGGACAGGGGGCGGTGCGACGCGTACCTCGCTTCAACATTGGGCCTTGCCACGGTTCTTAACCCCGCCGTAGGATACCACCGCGCGGCGGAAGTGGCGCGCCAGGCGAGTGCCACCGGCAAGAGCATACGCCAGGTCGTTCTGGAGGAGAGACTGCTCTCCGAGGAAGAGTTGGACAAGCTGCTGGCGAGGGCCCTGGAGCGTCAGCAGTAGTATCGCCTGCGCACAAGCTAATGGGGGAAACAAGGGGCTTTCCGGTGGACAACGTCCAGATTGGCTTCGTCGGCGCCGGCAACTGGGCCGTCAACCGAGCGCGGCGGTTCAACACCATTGAGGGTGTCCATGTGACCATTGGCTGGTCACGCTCGGAAAGGTGCTGTGAGAGGTTTCGCCGGGAGATCGGCGCGCGGGCGACTGAGAACTGGCTGGAGGTGTGCGAGAGCGAGCAGGTCGACGCAGTGGTGGTGTCCACGCCTCACGTCTTTCACTTCGAGCAGGCGCGCGCGGCCTTGGCCAACGGCAAGCACGTTCTCGTGGAAACGCCCCTGTGCCTCCACTACTCACAGGCGCGGCAACTGGCTGATTTGGGCGCGCAGGGTGATCTCGTCATTCATCATGGCGCTTCATTCCGGCATCACCCCGATTATGCTCGGGGGATCGAGCACCTGCGAAGCGTAGGCCCGCTGCTCTACGCCGAAAGGCTGGCCGCCTTTGAGGGCGGCCCTCAGCGCCCGTGGTATCGCGACTTCGCGCTCAGCGGTGGTGCCTTCTCCTTCGTCTCGTTCGAGGCCATCGAGTTCTTTGAGGCGTTCGGACATGTTGCCGAGGTGGACGGCTGGGACGTTCAGCGAGGCAAGCTGGACGTAGCCACTATGTGGGTTCGCTTTGTCGAGGGCGGACAGGCGAGGGTATCCTACGGGACGGGCGAGAACGTGCCAAGTGTGGGTGCGGGGCTTGTGATCGGCACAGACGGCGCCGTGCAGTGGGGACAGGGGCTGCCCAGACGGCTGATAAGGGGGGGAGAAGTCACTGATCTGCCCAAGGAGCGGGAACTGGACGTCGTCCTCCGCCAATGCGAGATATTCGTGGATCAGATCCGCAGACGGCGGGACTTCCACGCCGATCTTGACCTCGACCTGCGGGTACTGAAAGCAGTGAGTGAGGCCCAGGAGAAGGCGCAGAACCGTCGCGACCGAGAGATGTGATCCAGCAGGTGCCGCTCTAGATCAGCCACGCATCATCTCGCCCCGGGCACACCCACCAGCGGTCCCAGGACAGCCACGCGCTGGAGAGTTTGCCTTCGCTCTTCACCCTCCAGTCCCACCGCAAGAGCATACCTGTACTCGTCATAAGCCCCACGGTACTGCCCCGTCCTATCGTAGCACACGGCAAGAATGTAGTGGGCCGCTGGGGCCTGCGACAGTGCTGCGGCCGCTGTCTCGAGCGGCGAGATGGCTTCCTTGTACTCCTGCTGGTTGTAACGGGCCAGGCCCAAACCATAATGTGCCGCGACGCTGGCGGGGAAGCCACGCACCGCCACGGCGAACTGCCGCTCAGCCTCCGCGTAGTCGCGCCGCCCGACCGCAACCCAGCCCAGCCCCACGTTCGCTGGCACATATCGGCGGTCCGCGGCCAGGGATCGCTCAAAAGCCGCACGGGCGTCGCTCAGGCGGTTCAGGCCCAGCAGAGCATCTCCCCTGAGCCTGTAGAACGGGGCCTGGTCGCCCGCCACGCCAACGGCCTCATCAGCCGCCTGAAGAGCCTTGTCGTATTCACGCTTGGCCAGGTTCGCTTCGCCGCGGTCATAGTGCTCATATGCCCGGTTAACGCTGCGGAGCTGCGCGAGGTGTCCCTGCCAACGCTCTGCGTATACGCCGTCGCCCTGGACATAGCCCCGTTCCAGCAGTCGTTTCTCGCGTATGACTAATCTTATCTCACTGACGCGGTTCTTCTCGGGGGGATGGGTAGAAAGGTATTTGTCGAGGACGGTCTCCTTGCGCTCTTCCAGGGCATGGAGGAGCCGCTGCATTGAGATGGCCTCTCGAGGATCCCATCCCGCCAGGGCCATGTAGTAGGTGCCCACCCGGTCGGCTTGTACTTCCTGTTCGCGGCTGTAGGAAAGACCGAGCATGGTCACCCCGAGTTCCCCGGCGGCCAATGCTACCTGCGCGCCGCCAGAATCCCCAAGGACCATTCCTGCCGTCCCCATCCCCGCCTCCAGGATAACCCAGTTGGTGAGATCCTTCGCGGTATGGCCCGCCGCGACATGGGAGAGCTCGTGACCCATGACGGCAGCAAACTGCGCCTCGTTCTCAAGCTGCGCAAGGAACCCCCGCGTGGCATACACGTGGCCCGGCATTGCGAAGGCATTGATGACGGAGGTGTTGACGACAGTGAAGTCAGTGCGCATTTCGCGGCGGTGGGACACGCGGTGGAGGCGCAGCACAATTGTGCCGAGGTAGCGCTTCAGGTCGGTGTCAACGTACTCGCCGCCGTACATGAAGATGACGCTCGGATGCTGGGAATCGCCGAGCGCGAGTTCTTGCTGCGTTGTGACAAGGGCTACTTCCCGGCTGCCGGTGACGGGATTCGTCCGGCACCCCGCCGCCAGCGAGCAGAGCAAGACACAGGCAAGCATCACGGGCTTCGTGATTCTCGCGGCCATTTGCACTTCTCCGCCCCAGAGCCCTGCCGCGTGTTCTGTAGCCCACCGTACTCAGGGCCCGAGCACGTGCAGCCCCCTCCGATAGTCCGCCCCGCCGGTCTCACTGTTCCTCGGCGGATTTGCCCTCGCCTTCGGTGTCCTTGCCTCCAAGGATGTCCTTCGGAACTTCCTTCGGCTTTGTGCCTCCTCCGATCAGCCCGCCAGCCGCCTCCACGCCCGACGCGATCTGTCGCTTCAATGATGACAATTGCTCTGCGGGAAGCGTGTCCTCAAGTGCCCCCGCCATCTTCTCCCTGAGCGAAGCCACTACCTGCGCAATGGCGTCCCTGGCCTTCAACCCCTCACCGTCGGCCGTACGCAAGTCCGTCACCTCGACGTTGGGCAGCGGAATCCCACGGGTCTCCGCAAGGGGAACACCCTTCAGTTTGATCTTTGCGTTACGGAACACCACCCGGTCGACCCGGATGTCTTTCATCTCCTTCTCTTCCTTGGAGGGCTCGCCCTTCAGGCGCTCCGAAAGGACACCCCAGTTCGTCTTCCCTCCGGCAAACTCCAACGTGACCTCAGGACCGTCTATTATCACATCCTTCACCACGATCTCATTACCTCGCAGGGACAGAAGGTCAAGCGTGACGCGCATGTGGCCCAACCGGAACATCTCAGGCGCCTCGAACCCTTCCGGGCTGCCAAGCACGAATTGGTCAAGCTGAAGTGTGCCCTCCGGTATTGAAACCGAGGCCCTCTCGACCATGGTCGGGACTCCGAGCACAGCGGTGCCTCCCTTCTCAATGCCAGCCTTCAGTAACCTGTCAAGGCTGAGGGCGATGACAACAAGTAGCACGATCGCCAACACAAGGAGCACCGCTATCACCCGGACTAATTTCCGTATCATGCTGTGCGTCTCCTTACCATCGCATCAACCGCCCTATCTCTAGGTCCCCAGCTCGACTGCCTGACAGCCGCCAAAGAGCCGCTTAGCCTTTCATCATAGGGAGTCCCCGGTGGGTTTTTCAAGGCCGCGGCGGGCATGGGGGGGTTGGCACAACGCGTCAAAAGTGCCATAATGACTGTAGGAGATTCATTGGGCGATACTGAAGAATATGGACGGAAAGGAACGGCGAGATGCGTGGGTTCTACAGAACAGCCGTCCTGGTGATAATCGCAGTAGGCGCGCCTCTCCTTTTGGTGGCTATAGTGCGAACGGAGCCCCGCGAGCCGCTGCAAATGGCAGGGTACAGGGAGGATGTGACCATGGAGGAAGCCACGTTCGCGGCAGGATGTTTCTGGGGTGTCGAGGAGGCCTTTCGACATATGGAGGGTGTTGTCGATACGGAAGTCGGCTATACGGGCGGAGACTTCGAGAATCCCACCTACGAGGATGTGTGCTCTGGCAAGACGGGCCATGTCGAAGCGGTCCGGGTTCTGTTCAATCCCAGCAAGGTCAGCTATGAGGAATTGTTGACGGTATTCTGGGATTGCCATAATCCCACGACGCCCAACAGACAGGGCCCCGACGTGGGCACCCAGTATCGGTCGGCTATCTTCTGCCACACCCCCGAGCAGAAGGAGGCCGCGGAGGAGTCTAAGAGGCGGCTCGACCAGTCCGGCCGCTACGCCGCCCCGATAATCACCAGGATAGTGCCGGCCTCGGAATTCTGGCGCGCGGAGGAGTACCACCAGCACTATCTGGAGAAGAGCGGGATACCTACCTGTCATCTGTAGAAACGTGGCCGAGCTTCTGGGCGCCCATCTCTGATGACAGTATCGAGACCAAAGAGGATCGCAGTCTTTTTGCATCGCGTACAGAGGTCCTTTGCAGCCGCTGCGGCTCTCACCTGGGCCACGTCTTCGACGACGGACCGCCGCCGACCAACCTGCGATACTGCATCAACTCAATGGCGTTGGAGTTCCGCGTCGGCGAGGCGGAGTAGCGCTGCGCCGCTAATGAGATCTATCCCGCTGGGGCGTGAGTCTATGCGTGGGGCAGCAATGTGTCAACATTTCTGGTTTGCCTTCTATTTGTGGCCATTCACCTGACGGAGCTATCGTCCCCCTCGCAGGCTTACTCAAGGGATCCTCGAACCTGGGGAGGCCTGCTGTCAGTGCTGCCAAACCGATGAGACGCGTTCTTCATCAGATCATTCTCACTACGCCCCCTTTGCCTTTAGAGGTATTCTTTCCGCACTGCTATCAGAGGACATCTAGTCGTCTTGAGCCCGGGAAGCGGGCAAGGGGGGCACCGCTACCATTTTGACGGTAGCCCGGCGGACGCGGAATCCCGAGTGCATCTGGTCGCAACCACACTGACGAGAGGTTGTCTGGCAGATCACCCCGACTGCTGGTAAGATAGTATCAAGTCATGTGGGAGCACTGCCGAAATATGTCAAGCGACAGGCCAGATAACAAGGGACTGACCACCGGCATACAGGAACTGGACAGGCTGGTCGGTGGAGTGCTGCCGGGGGACAACGTCGTGTGGGAGGTGGACTCAGGTGCGCCTATTGATACGTTCGTGTCAAGCTTCCTGTCTGCCTGTGAGGCCGAAGGGTCGCCGGTTGTTTATGTGAGCTTCAACCGCTCGCCCCAGGCTATCGCAGATGCCTACGCTCATTGGATATCCGCCGGCGGTTTCACACTGCTTGACTGCTTCTCTTCTGGCAAGGGAAACAGCGACGAGATGTTCCTGGAATTCTTCAAGACAGGCCAGATGCCGTGCCGAACCGTGCGGGCAGAAAGCCCTGCCGGTCCCGCGGGACTTGAGGAGGATCTTATCCGGGTTGGGTCTGAGGCGGGGACCAATGCGAGGTACGTCTTCGACAGCCTGACGGGCATGCTCAATCTCTGGAGTGACGAGGCCGCGGTTTTGCGCTTCTTCGGGCACCTCTGTCCGCGCCTGTACGACCTGAATGCCGTCGCCTATTGGCTTTTGGAAAAGGATGCCCATTCTGAGCAATTCCTGGCAAAACTGCGACACGTAACCCAAGTGGTGTTAGAGGTAGCAGTCACCCAGGGCTCCCGCACGCTTACCGTGAGGAAGGCCACGAACAGGCATTGCAGCGATATCGGCGTGCTCCGGCAGTTCGACATTTGCGACGGACGCTTCGTTATGGCCACTGAGTCCCGGGAGGACCGTGAGCTGGGACTGCTAACGCGGATGGGTGAGGCAGTGGAAACAGCTCTCGATCCGAGTTCCTTCTTCGAGCACGTCATGCAGGTGGTTGCCAAAGATTTGGGCATGGTCCGGGGAACCCTGGTTCTTCTGGACAGGGTCACGAACAAGCTGAGGATTGCTGCCGCACACGGGCTTTCGGCTAAGGAACGCGCCAGAGGCCAGTATGCAATCGGAGAAGGCATAACGGGGCACGTGGTGAAGACGGGGCTTCCTGAAGTTGTGCCCGACATTAACAAAGATCCCCGCTTTCTTGACCGCACAGCGGCGCGCAGAGCGGATCTTGCTCGTCCCATTGCCTTCATTTGCGTCCCACTCAAGGTGGACGGCGAGGTCGTGGGTGCGCTCAGCGTGGACCGACCTCTTGCCGTTCAAGCTTCGCTCGACAAAGACCTCAGACTACTCACCATTGTGGGCTCAACTGTCTCACAGGTGCTCAAGATATACCGTTTGATCAGCGTCGGAAAAGAGAAGCTACTGGTGCGAGACGAAGCGCTGCTGAAAGAGCTCAAGAGCCGCTATCGCCTCGACAAAGTCGTCGGCCAAAGCGAAGCGATTCAGAAAGTCCTGGCGACTGCGGCTGCCGCCGCGAAAAGCCGAGCCACCGTCCTCCTTATTGGCGAGACTGGAACAGGGAAAGAGCTCATAGCCAATATCGTGCATTACAACAGCGATCGGGCGGCCGGGTCCTTCGTGAGAGTGAACTGCGGGGCATTGCCAGAGACGCTTCTGGAGTCAGAACTCTTCGGCCACGTTAAGGAAGCATTCACGGGAGCAGTCCAGGATCGCAAGGGGCGTTCCGAGCTTGCAGACAGGGGCACACTGTTCCTGGACGAGGTGGCGGAAATGAGCCCACGGCTTCAAGTGAAGCTGCTCCGGGTGCTTCAGGACGGCGAGTTCGAACCCGTAGGTTCAGACCGTACCATCCGCTCAGACGTGCGGGTCGTAGCGGCCACTAACAGAGACCTTGTGGAGGAGATGCGGCAGGGGCGATTTCGCGACGACCTCTACTATCGGCTCAATGTAATGCCTATCCACATTCCCCCTTTGCGTGAAAGGCGCGAAGACATCCCTCCTCTGGTGGATCACTTCCTCGAAATCTACAACCGCAGGAACAGGAAGAACTTGCAAAGCTTTCCCGTGAAGTGCTGGACATGCTCCTGCAGTATCCATGGCCTGGAAACGTCCGGGAGCTTGAGAACTGTACTGAAAGGGCTGTGGTCATGAGCCCCAGCGAAGTGCTGTCGGCCGATCTGCTCCCGACTGTGATAGTGGAACACAGGCGTGCGGGCCTGTCAGTACCTTCTGCCCGACTCTCGGACGATGCTGCCGTCCGGCGAGCCGCGGATCAGTTCTGCCGGTCTGCCGTAGACCTGGGGGGGCCAGAGAACAACTCATGAGCATTGTGGAACAGACCGTGGTGCGCAAGGCGCTTGAACTGGATCTCAGCCAGCGGGAACTCGCCCAGATGTTGGGCATGAGCCGAACCACCCTCCGCAAGAAGATGCGCCGGTACGGTCTCTTGCAGTAGCCCATCGAGGAGCAGTCGCGCCTTGGGTCAATACCTGGTCAGTGGGCCAGATTGTGGCCCAAACCGCGAAGGTCCCACCTCATGCCGCCGACATTCGTGTGTAGTCGTAACGAGTTGGTTCTCGGCATGTTACCTCGTCAGGGGTTTCTTTTTTCGCCCCGGGCATTCCGTTTGCTAGACAGCAGTGTTGCCTTTCTTCGGTCAGAGGATGGACATCCGGCGGCTTACGTGTTTGGTCTGGGCACCGTGCGTGGTGGCGCAGTCGGGTTCCTTGTTTGCCTCGTGCAGCCCGTGTTGAAGCATGCCGCCTGTGTTGGGCTACCCAGACGTAGACAATAAAGGAGGATTGGCCAGGGTCATGCCAGCGCTACTCAGGCCACAAAGACGGTGGTTTAGTCCAGCAGTTGTTCTCGCGCTCCTGTTTCTCGGCCGGCCCCTCGTGGCAGGAGACGTCCCGTCGGGTCCTCCGCGCACTGACGCCGGCGACACCGCTTGGGTGCTGCTCGGGGCGGCCCTAGTCATGCTCATGACGCCGGGCCTGGCGTTCTTCTATGGCGGCCTCGTGCGCCGGAAGAACATGCTCTCTGTGCTAATGCAGTGCTTCATCATCCTCTGCATCGTGAGCATCCAATGGTCTCTATTCGGCTACAGCCTGGCCTTCGGGCCGGACGTGAAGGGGATCATCGGCAACCTCGACTGGTTCGCCCTGAAAGGGGTCGGCGGGGCCCCTGATCCGTTCAATTACGCCCCGACGGTGCCGCATGAAGCGTTCATGATGTTCCAGATGATGTTCGCGGTCATCACCCCGGCTCTCATCATTGGCGCTTTCGCTGAGCGCATGAGGTTCTCGGCCTTCTGTGTGTTCTCCCTCTTGTGGGCCACGTTCGTCTACGACCCGGTAGCGCACTGGGTGTGGGGTGCAGGCGGGTTCCTTCGGAGCATGGGCGCGCTGGACTTTGCCGGGGGGACGGTAGTCCACATCAACGCCGGCATGTCTGCACTGGCCGCTGCACTAGTCCTGGGCAAGCGGCAGGGCTATCCGAACGACATCTCCCCGCCGCATAACCTGCCGTTTGCCGTGCTCGGGGCTGCGCTGCTCTGGTTCGGCTGGTTCGGCTTCAATGCAGGCAGTGCCCTCGGGGCGGGCCCCTTGGCTGCGAGCGCATTCACAGTAACCCACCTGTCGGCCGCGGTTGCAGGGCTGACGTGGTCAGTCCTGGACTGGCTCAAGCACAAGCAACCGACCACGCTCGGCATGATCACGGGCGCCGTGGCGGGCCTCGTTGCCATCACTCCGGCGGCCGGCTTCGTGAGCCCTGTCGGCGCCCTCTTCATCGGCATGGGCGCAGGCTGTTTTCCGTGGCTCATGGTGACCTACGTCAAGACGCGCTTCGCCTACGATGATTCACTCGATGCCTTCGGCGTGCACGGCATCGGCGGCGCGTGGGGTGCCATCGCCACCGGCATCTGGGCGACCAAAGCGGTTAATGCCGCAGGGGCAAACGGCCTGTTCTATGGGAACCCGCTGCAATTGTGGGTCCAATTCAAGGCTGTCATCGTGACCGCTGTCTTCGCTTTCGTCGGTTCGCTTATTCTGTTCAAGGCGGTGGGCGCGGTCATGGGGCTGCGTGTCACCGACCACGAAGAACGTGTCGGACTGGACCTCACACAGCACAAGGAAGCAGCCTATACACAGATAGACTGAGAGGAGCGCTCATGAAGTACGTAATCGCCATCATCCAGCCTGACAGGCTTCAAGAAGTGCTACAGCGGCTCACCGAGAAGGAGATCCATCTGGTGACCGTCTCCAACGTCGTCGGCCGAGGCCGGCAAAAGGGCACCGCGGAAGTCTACCGGAGCCACAAAGAGGCAGGGAACCTGCTGCGGAAGGTCAAGCTGGAGATAGTCGTTAACGAAGCTTACGTTCAGCCCACCGTAGACGCCATCATCGCCGGTGCCAGGAGCGGACAGATTGGGGACGGCAAGATCTTGTTGCTCGACCTGCCGCAGTGCATAAGGATAAGGACAGGTGAGACTGGCTCGACGGCGATAGGTTAGGCACCGAGGGGCAAGGACGAAAAGTCGCCCCCATGAGAGCCCTAAGAAGAACTCCTGCCAATGTCTAGGAACACACTGCGGCGCTCGATGACTTTGTCGCGACGCTTGGGACGCTGGCCATGCCACCGGCAAGGAATGCCGAGGAGACATGCGCTGATGAGCACTGGCGCGCAGTAGGGCCGAATGTCTTCCCGTCAAAGAAGGTATTGTTGACCCGCGGCCTCGTCTTCCTGCAATCTGCGCGGCCTCCTCAATGACACGGCGCCAGAACCGATGGCGCCACCCCATGCAGAACTTCAGATTCATGCATTCCCCGCACTGAATGCATCCTTCGATTTCGGGCGTTTTGGCTTCGCGATCAAATCGGCAGCCCGGAAAGCATTGCACTACACAGGAGCCGCAGTCAAACCAGTTGACCATCCTCTAGAGATGGGTGCATCGGCAGAGCTGTCAGGAACGGCACAAGAGCCAGTCTCCCTTCCGGTTCGTATCCGTCTGGCTATCGTAGGGACAGAACAAGTGAGCCCACTTGAAGCGTTTCCCGGCGACTGAGCAGATGGGCGCTAATAGCCGCGCCAGCCAGGAGTTTGTAGTAGGCGAGGGGGGAGTCGAACCCCCACGGCCGGTTACCGGCCACTGGATTTTAAGTCTGAACAGGACGGTTTTCAAGACCTAACCCCTAACTTGGCTTCGGGTCGCCTCTTACGACGTAAGTCTCTTGCGAATGCAACGTTCTGACTCGATCATCCTGCGGGATTGAACGGCAGGCAGCGGTCCCGAAAAGGACTGAAAGGGCATGGTCGGTGTATCATATCTGTATCACGGACAGGCAGAGCGACGCATATTCTGGCCTTGACGGAAGGGGCTATCAAGGCGCTTCTGCACCCGCGGCCTCCTCAACGGAGTTGGCAACACGGTCGGTCCCCTCCGTGGTCTCTTGAGACGTCACTCATGTCGGCAGATCCTAAGCGAGGAGATCTCCGCGACTACCTCCCTTTGTGCGGCAGTCGGGTCTTGACAGTAACGCTGAAAGGGGCTGATTCTGTTAGCCCTTTCCGCAACCGTTGTCAAGTCATCGCCACGGCCCTTGGTGCGGACACGGTATTCAGCCGTCAGGTGCTCCGCGAACAGTCGGTGCTGCACCACTTTCCGGCCGAAGATGGAGAGGCAGCCGGGGCCGCCCGTCGGCACGGGTAAGTGCGCGTGGATGAAAGCCTTCCGGGGGTTGTGCGCGCCCCGTTTGCTCACTGCGTTCGCAAGCCTGGTTCGTGTCACGAGCACGTGCCGGGCGGCCCGCCCGACACAATCGAGATGCGCAATCGTAACGAGCCTTGGCGAAGAGCTTGTTTGCTGCTCAGAAAAACGCGGACCGGTCGTTTTTCCGCTTGCAATTTTGCTTTTGGAATGCATAATTGCAAGCAAAGGAGGTGGCCAGATGTCCAGCAGATACGTCAAGCGGACCATAGAACCCGTCGTCCTGCGCGCCACGCGGGAGTTCCCAGCGGCCGTTCTCACCGGGCCGCGCCAATCGGGCAAGACCACGCTGCTTAAGCATCTCTTCGCGGATAAGTGCCGCTACGTCTCGCTGGAGCCACCGGACGTACGCATGGCCGCCGCCGAGGACCCGCGCGGGTTCCTCGACCTGTACCCGCCGCCCGTCATCCTCGACGAGGTGCAGTATGCCCCGGACCTGCTCCCCTACGTGAAGGAGAGGATCGACGCCGCGCGCTCGAAGTGCGGGCAGTACCTCCTCACCGGCTCGCAGAACCTGCTCCTCATGGAGCGCGTGACCGAGTCGCTGGCCGGGCGCGCAGCGATATTGAAGCTGCTGCCACTCTCGCGGCGCGAAATCGAGGGCCATCCCCAGGCACCGATTGCCTGGGAGACGAAGAAGACCCACGCTCCGAGTGAAAAGCCGTCCTCTCGCAAGCTCTGGGTGGACTTGCTGCGTGGCGGCTACCCCGATCTGGCTGCACATCCTCGGCGCGACGCAGCCATGTGGCACGCGAGCTATGTTCAGACCTATCTCGAGCGTGACGTGCGGACGCTACGCCAGGTCGGCGACCTCTCGCAGTTCCAGAACTTCCTCCGCGCGCTGGTGGCGCGGAGCGCACAGCTGCTCAACCTGACCGAACTCGCCCACGACCTCGGCGTCGCTGTCAACACGGCCAAGGCGTGGCTGTCGGTGCTCGAGGCTACCTACCAGGTGATCGTGCTCAGGCCTTATTTCGCCAACATCGGGAAGCGGCTCGTGAAGACACCGAAGGTCTATTTCACCGATGTGGGGACGCTCTGTTACCTCGCGGGGCTTAGGGATCCGGAGCACGCGGCCTCCGGCCCCATGGGCGGCGCGATCATGGAGACCGCAGTGCTGGCGGAGATCGTGAAGTCTTTCGTGCATCACGGCATCGAGCCTCAGGTCTACTTCTGGCGGACATCCACAGGAGCGGAGATTGACATCATAGTCGAGACTGAAGGGAAGCTCATTCCCATCGAGGTGAAGCTCTCGGCCACGCCGAGGCCGGAGATGGCTGCCGCCATCCAGGCGTTCCGACAGGACATGGGCGAGAAAGCGGCTCCCGGCTACGTGGTCCATCCGGGCGGTGTGCGCCTGCCGCTCGGCCCCGGCGTTACGGCGCTACCGTTCGGCGAGCTGTAACTCCTGGACGCCGCGGGCCAGTCGATCTTACGGGGCGTCTGTTCGCTATTGCCGAACAATCTCCAGAAGCAATCTAACAGGACCGGGGCTCGTAGGGCGTCACCGGCCGCCGACAATGCCCGCACTCGCGCCTGCGGCGTATTCGCCCGCGCAAGGCGGCGCCGAGTGTAGAGGACGTCGAAGTGCCCACACCCGCAGGCCAGGCACTCGAGGGCACGCTTCAGGCTCTACCTCAACCTGACACACTTTGGGGAAACGTTCTCGACGTACTCACTGGAATCCTCGCCACGACTCAGCATGTCCACGTCCAGGGTCGGCCAGTGAGGCTGCCCACGCCACACCAAGAACAGCGCGGCGCCCTTAAACGCGAAGTCCCTGCCGCAGTTCCAGGCTGACAGGCAATAAAGAAGCCGCTCGACTGCATGGCGTAACCAGACCAGATCGGCATCTTCTCCCGTTTCCCTGATCCTGTTCAGAAGACGTTGCCGGACCGAGGTAGCGATGTCAGACGGTTTCCTCTTGCTCACACCAGAGCTTCCATGTAGGGGCGCATCACGTTGGTAACACGGCAGACCTTGGCGTACCGCCACAGCTCCTCGATCGTACACCTTCGCTCGCGCATTACCTCACGGAGGGCTTCCAGGGCGACGTCCAGCCCGACTTTGTTCCGGTACTTGAAGCAGTCCGCCACGGTCTTGGCAGCGTTGTAGATGCTCACGGGCACCCGCTCGATAGTGTGTTTCTCGATGCCTTCCATGAGGGCCTTCCCGGAGAAACGCATGATCCGCATTTGGGGCCATTTGACGCGCGGCGCGGCGGATCTCCGGCCGATCGCCAGCCACACTTCATGGGGCACTTGCATCCCGATGTTGTGGAAACTCAGGGCGGAGAGCAGGCAGACCACGCCTCTGGGCACAGCCTTAACCGCCACAGCAAGGTCATGCTGGGCCGTGACGTCGGCGTCAGGAAGCATGTAAAGTGCGCGACCCACGCGCACGAGCCGTCCTGCGGCGCAGAGCCGCCGGAGGTACTCGGGGTGAATGCCGAGTTTGCGTACCTCGCGCGCGCTCACGACTCCGGCGCGGTGGGCAAGATTCAGTATCTGCTCCGCAGTGCCTTTGCTGTGGGCCATGTGTGCGATTATACACACTTAGAAGGAAGTGTCAAGGTTTGCACACAACGCCCGGAGACTCTGCCACGAGAGCATGGTCGGCTCGGCAGGCGGACGCCTGGCGACCACTGGATTATGAGTCCCCTTCGGGCCATTTTGGCCACGAACGCGTAACCTCTGGCCGGGCCGTTCCTTGTGACGTAACATCCTTTTCTGACAAGGTCTTTGACCGCCGTCTGGCTGGCCGATTCCCGCGCGAGGCCTGTGCAGCCGGTCGGGGCACTGGATTGTTGATCTCATGCCCCGAGACTGTCGGTTCAACGCATTCGAGCGAGATCACTGCCTTAGTCGTAACCTCCGACGTGGTAAAACCTTGCGACATTCGCCACCCCTGTGGCCACATATGATTCCAAGTCCGTTCTTGGCCGTTTTCAAGCCTTTAGCTCCAACCCGGCTTCGGGTCGCCTCTTACGACGTAAGTCTCTTGCAGGTAGGAAGTTGTGAGTCAATTAGCCTGCGGAACTGAATGGTAGTCAGCGCCGCCCAAGAGGACCAAAAGGGCATCGGCGGTGTATCATGATCTCTATCACGGCCCCGAAGGCGACGGCGGGGAGAGGAAAGCCCGCAAAATCATAAGCCTTGCTTCTGCAAGGACTTAGATGGTAGGCGAGGGGGGAGTCGAACCCCCACGGCCGGTTGCCAGCCACTGGATTTTAAGTCATCCGGCACCGAAACTGCCCTAGACCGCGAATTTGGCCTCCAGAGCGCCTCTGAAGGCATCTGGTGCTGATTCTCAACTGTCCGATATGTGCGAGGTGTTCGATATGTTCGGCAAAAGTGCTATTCACTGCTATCAAATCCCCAAAACGGCTAATGAAAGCCAGACACAGGCCGAGAGGCAATTCTGGTTCTTCCGATCTAATTTCCGCCGCGCTGTCAAGTGCTATCGTATGCCGGTTTGTCGGCACTCCATAACACGACGTGTAAAGCACAGGACTCACGTAGGAGTCGCGGAGACTTGTGCGTAGACATACAGCTCGGCCAATGCTATAAGTGTATGCCAGCGCAGTTGGGAGGGATTGGCAGTGTCGCAGTTACGTCTGCTTCTTCTGAGTCGAAATCATGGTGAACTAATGCTCCTGGGCAAAAAGAGGGTGGAAGTACACCCCAACAGTCGATACACTCGCGCCATTGAGGCTGGTGATCCCATTACCTTCATCACGGACCGGACGAAGGTGATTGCGCAGGTCGCATACCTCCGGACTTATGCTGCGCTGGCGGCGCTTTGGGATAAGATAGGATCTGCGCTTCTAGGCTTTGGCCCTAAGGAGGAGACCTACTGGGTTCATCGTAAGATGTACGCCTATAATGGCTATGACTCGCATCAATGGCGGGCCTGTAGCCGGGTGAATGTGCGCCCGGTAAGGTAAAGCAACTAAAGGATCGGTGGGATGAGAGACAGCGGTGGCCAGCAGTATCTTTGGCGGCACGAGGAGATCCGTGGTTACTGCCCTCCCGTCCTTATCAGCGCGTGCCTTTTGGGCATCCCCTGCCGCTGGCATGCTCAGCGAGCAAAGCGCCGAGATAAGCTTATCGAGTGGCTAAAGAAACGGTACGTGCTCGTGCCTGTTTGCCCAGAGCAGCTGGGCGGGATGCCAACCCCGCGCGGCGGAGAGTATCTGCAAGGCACCGGCGCACAGGTGCTGGATGAAGGTCTGCGCATTGTGAACCCACGGACAGGAGAAGACACGACGCAGCTCCATGTGAACGGCGCGAAGTATACCCTTGAGATCGCGCAGATCATAGGCGCGCGCCGTGCCTACATGAAGAGCGGCAGCCCCTCCTGCGACCGGGATGGTATCACGGGTGAAGTCTTGAACCGCGCCGGAATCAAGGTCATCCGCATTGGATAGCGCCCGCAAGATTGTCCAGCAACCATGCGTGTACCAGACCGCAGGTGCTCGGCTGCCTAATGCCCGAGAGCGAGTGCACGTAATCGCTTCTGGAACTGCCTTCGTTTCCCAGCGGTAACACTGCTCCGTCAGCCAGGTGCTCTTCCTAAGTCAGCCACGCATGAGAATGGAGCGGCTGGGTCGGACTCACACCGCCTGCTCCTGCTGGTCAGGAGTCCCTCTATCGGGCAGCCGCTTCGGATAGGGCTTCAGGAGCGCCGCGATTTGCCTCCTCATTACTTTGTCCAGCGGCATCAGGTATTTGGACTTCACCGGGTTCCCCACGGCCCGCGCGGTCGAGTCCGAGTGCGCACGCAGCCAGCCGATTGAACTCGTGCCGAACCGGCTCTTTACAGACCGTCTATGCCAACGGCGTCCCAGGAGCTCGATACTTGTCGCCCAGCCCGCCTGACCCACGTAAGCCCAGTTCCCAGCCTGATAGATCTTCCCCACGTGTCCTTGCTGGGCGTCCGCATAGGACACCACAAGCCGCAGTCCGGGGTTGTGCTTCTTCAGAAGCCGCAACGCAATTGCCACCGCGCGGCTGACAGGAAACGGATGACCTCTTTTCAGTGCCACGCGCGTCAGCTCTGCTACTCCTGTTTGTTCGAGACCATATGGACGCCCAATACGATAGTTACTACTACGGGAGAAAATGATCACGCCCCAGAAAGTGTCCTCATACCAGCAACCCAGGCGAAACATCTTCCCCGCTGGCATCGACCGCGAATAGTGCCAGCGCAACACCGCGTATTGCGCCGCCTCGTAACTGCACGGCTCAAGGCGTAAACTCATGGCCGCACCTGGGACATTTCACGGCTGACCTATGGTCCAGCCTCGCGAACCCCCCTTCGTCCGGCTCGAACTCCCGTTCCGGCCCAAACCTCATCACAAACGACTCCAGATCTATCTCAGGAAACTGGAACTGCTCTTCAAGCTCCTTGGAGGAGATCTCCGCGTCTGCCAGGAAGTCCGCCAGCCCTTGCTCCGTCACTTCTGCATACTGGGACACAAGGGCCAGCACCTTCAGTTTCGCCTCCGCTACGGTGTGGGCTTGAACCAGAGAAACTGGTATCGGCGGGATCTCGAAGCCTTCCTCCGCCAGACCCCTCAGCACTTGCAGGCGCTGGTGTCCATTGAGCACATAACATCTCCCTTCGTGCCCCCAAACGCTGATCGGCTCTGAGAAGCCCAACTCCAGGATTCCCCGGCGCAGCCTTGCCTGGTTAGCTGACGTCAGGTGTTTTAGATCACCTTGGAAGTTCTCCAGCTCTTCCAACGAGCGTGTCTCCGCGCCCTTGCAGGCCATGCGGACAGCCCCCCCCTTTCGCTTGCCCATTCTTCACTCTCCATTCTGCTCCGCTTCCGCTGAACACTCAGTTCCGCCTAGCTGACTCCCGGCCCGGGCTGCCGTACGACCTCGGCGGGCGGTCTAGACCCTCGCTTCCCCGTCCGGGGCTGGCCTTCACGGCCTCAGCAAGTCGTTCTGCGCCTATGTGGTCACAGAAAAACGTTTAACGATTCAGTCCAACACGAGGGCGGATAAACCACGAAGCTCACAAAGGACTATAAGAGCGCCAAGAAGAGCTTTGAGGAGCTTCTTGTCCTATCCTGCTTCGTGCCCTTACCTTTCCTTGGTGCTCTTCGTGGTGGGAAAACCCTGTCGGACTTTCCTGAAGCTGCTTAGGTACCCCTGATAGCCTTCGGTTTGGCGCCCACAAGCTTCAAGACCTTCTGCGTGAGGAACCGCCTTACGAACGAATTGACGCTCCCGTCGGGGTAGAGCACTCGGTTGGCTATGAGCGCATTCAGCTTGGGCTCAAAGCGCTTGGGCGGGACTTGGCTTTTGCTCATCAACTCCTCTCTGGAGAACTGGACGTTCTCCCACAACCACTCCCAGGTGTCGGCCTGCGAGGCGGTGCGGCGTTTGCCGACTCGCCTCTTTCTCTTTACAGGAGTGCTAGTCCAAGCAACGACCATGTTGATGTACTCCTTATCGTTCGCCAGCAGCAGGACTGCTTCGGGGCGCTCGCTTTGCCTGAACCGTTTCAGCTCCTCTTCATAGGCACTTCTGCTCATGGTCCAGACCCTCCTTGCAGCACAGTTCGCAATTGGGCGCTTGAAAAAACCTCATCAAGGCGGACGGACGACTCCGCTCATAGATCGTGTGCCGTAGGCCGTGCAATTGGCACGGATACTTTGAAGGCACGGGCTGCCTAGGACTGCTTCGCAACAAGGCGGACGCCTTTGCTGGGAAAGAGGTACTGTTGCTCACTGCTAATGTTTCCCGTTCCTCTAATCCTCGACGATCACACGGCGCCAGAACCGATGGCGCCAACCCATGCAGAACTTGAGACTTAGACATCTTCCACACTGAAAGCACTCTTCGATCTTCAGCGTCTTCGGCGTGCGATCAAACCTCCGGCAAGAGAAGCACTGCACAAGGCAAAAACCACAATCAAGGCAATTGATCATTCTCTTAATGATGGCATCCGCCTTTCTCTCGGGAACTTCCCAAAAACGGATTTCGTTCTCCCTACGGGCCCATCTTCCCTTTACCGGTTCTAAGTGCTTTGTCGCTATCCACTCCGCCTCCCGGATTCGGTACGCAAGAACACCTGAAGGCAGCCGGCGTTTGACAGCGCCGGCGATATCCTGTGCGTTCGTGCGCCGCCAATGCATAAAACCATGCTTGACCACTTGTTCGATAGGTGTTCTGTATTCCATCGGCACACGGCTCGCCTTGATCAGCCCGCTGGCGAACAGCATCCTTTCAATGTGTCCATAGTAGCGCCTGCAGACCTCTGGGAAGCGTTGCCCACTGTAGTTTCGCGTCGCGGCGTTTGGCGTGTAACAGCAAATGCAGCCCGTCCGGTCCAAGTGTTGGTAGGCAGGGTTAAGCGGCAGTCCATATCGGGAGCGTATCAGCGTGAAAATTTCTTGCTTAGAGAAGCCTAACAGAGGGTTGAAGCAAGGCAACCCCATCCCCTCATAAAGCTCAAGCGGGCTGTGATACTTACGGCTACATTCACTTCCCGAGATGCCGCGGAACATTACACCACCCCGAGGTGTTCGCGCTCCCCGCTGCTGCAACCATTCCAGAAAAGCTGTTCCGATGAGCATGGGGATGCACCAGGCGCCCGTTCTGGTTAGAAAGCTGATACCTCTATCAATTAGCTCAAAGTAACCCAGAAAGGGCTCAAGGATCTCTATAGCGAAGCCGTGTTCCCTTAGCTTGGCGATGTACTCGTCCACAGGGAATGACAGGTCATGGTGCACATACAGACATGGCGACCTTTCGGGTTCCACGGCTTCGTATAACATTGCAGCCAACGCCAGGCTGTCCTTGCCGGTAGAGAAAGCAACAAAGCGGTGTTTGCCTTCGGTCCGTACCCAGGCTTCGTGCAACCAGCGGACCGTCTCCCGGACCTTTGCTGTCAGAGGCTTGTTCATCAGCGCAATCTGAGTAAACGGCGGAGGACCTTCCCGGCGACAATCGCGAAGTCCGGCCCCGAAATTCTGCGTTTCTCTGCGTAGTCTCGTATGGCAGTCCTAAGAAGTTCCCTTTCACCACAGCGCACCTTGATTGGCAGCAGCCCATACTCTGGATTTGCTTTTGTCCGCATAGACTCGTCGAAAGCATCCCAGTCGAACTCATCCGCCGGTGCCAGCAACGCTTGGAGTTGCGCGTCCGGGAAGCCCAGCGACGGGAGAGGAACCTCTTCGGCCTTCAATTCCTCCAGCAAATTGAGCAGTAAATCATCGTCCCACTCAGAGATGGAGGCTATCTGATTGTCGGCAATGTTATATGCGGCAAACCTCTGGCCGGTTAGATTGTCAATTCTTACAACAGGCACCCTCTTGAGGCCAAGGAGCTTTGCCGCCTTCCAACGTGCATGGCCCGCGCAAATGCGATTATTTGGCCCTACAAGGATCGGCGAATTGAAGCCGAATTCTCGGATACTCTGAGCGAGTGCCTGGACTGTGTTGTCGTTGACTCTCGGGTTTCTGCGGTAGGGTTTTAGCTTGCTCGGAGCGAGAAATTCCAGCTTCGTATGCGGCGTCTTTGCGCGTATATACTTGCGTGAACTGCAAGCCGACAAGGTGAATCTCCCTGTAGCTACCCTGAAAAGAATACGCGGGCACCAACATAGAGCATACTCCGTTATGTGGCATGCGCGTGTCCCATTTGGGCGCATTTGTCCCCTCGAAATTCCGCTCCGACACGAACTCAGACAGCTATCAAGGGAGGGCTCGAAGCAGACGGCTGGCAGACAAACCAAGAGCCGAAAAGCCGAAGCATGACGCAGCAAAGGCTTTTTTCAGGCCCAGATGACGCGAAAGGTATGAATCTGGCGCCTCCGACCGGACAAGGGGCGAAGGAACAAGAGCACTGGACTTTTGCTCCAGTGCGTCTGAGTGAATTCGCCTGAGAGTGCCGAATTCGCCGTTCTCAGGCGTAGCGGGCTTGGAGAATCGGCGTAATGGGGGAGGTTCTTGCTACCCGTCGTGCTATCAGGAGCCCCCGTAACGTCAGTTCAAGCATTGGCGAGAGTTGGCATAACGCCTTGCCAGCTATCAGGTTATGGTAGGCGAGGGGGGAGTCGAACCCCCACGGCCGGTTACCGGCCACTGGATTTTAAGTCCAGAGCGTCTTCCGTTCCGCCACTCGCCCGTATGCCGGAAGATCGAGAAAAGCTGGCCATCTTGGCCGCATACAGCATCCACGAACCGTACACGCAACCCGGATCAATACCCCACGAAAAACGCATGGAGGCGGCGACGGGATTCGAACCCGTGGATGACGGTTTTGCAAACCGTTGCCTTGGTCCGCTTGGCTACGCCGCCTCAACTACGCAACATCCAGCTGCCCAAGAAGTTACAACTACACGGTCGGGCGTGGCATTTTGCCCTTGTTACTGGTTTGTTACCGCGGTATAATGGCACCTGTGAACAGTCAGTGGTACTGCAACTCAATCGGTAACAAGGGGTCACGATATGGCATTCCTCAAGAGACGCGGCGACATCTGGCACATCTACTGGGAGCAAAGCGGCAAGAAGCATGGGAGATCTCTGCGCACCAAACATAAGCGTGTGGCTGAAGAATACCTCAGGAAGTTCGAGTACACGCTCGCCCAGAGACAACTCGGCCAACAGACGGATATTGGCCTCGAGCAACTCAAAGACGAGTATCTATCATACTCCAAAGCCACCAAGAAGCAAAGCTCTTACGAGCGCCACGACGTACCCAGGGTGGGCCGTTTTCTTGAGTACCTCCGTAGCCGCTCCATTGAGAGAGCCTCCGAGATAACGCAGGCCTGCATCGAGGACTACCAGCAGCATCTTGTCGGGGAGCTTGCGCCTATCAGCGTGAGGCACTGCATGTACGCTGCCTCGGGGTTACTCGCCTTCGCTGTTGGGCGAGGTTACCTCTCGACAAATGTGGTCAGGAACGTTCGTAAGGTGAAAGCCCCGAACAACCCGCCGCGCTATCTTTCCTTCGAGGAATGGGAGAAGGTCAGACAGCTCGCGCAGGAAACCTTCCTTTGGCCTCTGGTTGCCACTGCCTACTACACCGGTTTCCGGAATAGCGAGTTGAGGTTCCTGACGTGGCCAGAGATCGATTTCGACCGGAACGTGATCACTCTTACAAACAAGCCGGGGTTCACGCTTAAGAACCGGGAATCACGCACGGTTCCCCTTAGTCAGGACCTGAAACAGATACTGCTGCCGCTACGCAGAGATAGGGGCTACTGTTTTCATAATCGGAAGGGAAGGCAATTCAGTGCGCCTGAACTGTCCGCCGAGTTTGAGAGGCAGATCGTCAGACCCAGCGGCATAGCCCACTTCTCGCTCCATTCGCTGCGTCACACATTCGCCTCGCACCTGGTGATGAAGGGGGTCAGCATCTACAAGGTCTCTCAGTGGTTAGGGCACAAGAGCGTGAATACGACGATGATCTACGCCCACTTGGCTCCCCAGGACGATGAGATCAACGTGCTGTGATGCGGTATTGCTGAGGCAGGTGGGCAGGAATAGGGTGGCACAGGAGATCCGCGGCCACTCCAGTAAGCTGATGACCCGCTATTACACCAACACGTCACTTGAGGAAATGCTCGACGCCGTGGGGAACGTGGAGGCATCAGACGAGTAAAAGAGCCTGGCCCACCATTCTGAAGCCTTCGTGTGCTCCCATTCGCCGCTGTCTAAACCACCCCAGCCGCCTGGCCAATCTATTCCCCCTCCACCGCCCTAGCTTCCATGGTGGACAAGCGGACCCGGACCTGCGCGGCTTCAACCACGCTGCCGTCTGTTTGGGTCCGCACCTTGCCGTCATGCAAGTCAATGACCATTGTCTTGCCCGCGTGCTGGATTGTGACGCGGCCGTCGTCGGATACGGTGAGCCTCGAAGTCGTCCTTGCGGTCTCATTGGGCACGTCCGTGGCATACCAGGTGAACCCCTTGGTAATCTGCAGCTCCCGCATGTCGTAGTTCCACACCTTGACCCTGTCGGCATCCACTTCAATGATGTGACGCCTGTATTCATCGGCCTGCTGTGAATGCAGCCTGAGCTTGTCGCCACTGATGCTGACGATGAATGCCTCAGCCTCCAAGAGGCCAGCTCCTATGCTGAACCCGGCAAACACCGGCAAGTCCTCTCCATGGCCGGCGGCATCGAAGATGGCACTCCTATAGCGCCTCCATTGGTCCGCTTGCGACTGCGCGTCCAGGGAGGCATTCTCAGCAGTAGGCGAGCGTTCCGTGCGGGTCCAACTGAACACACGCCACTCGCCCTCAGGCATCCGCATAAGTGTCAAGAGCAAGTACTGGCTTTCCTCGCCGCCGGGACGTTCCACGAACGCGCCGCCCCACATAGCGTCGCCGCCCACAGCCAAAACGCTCGTGAGCCGCTCCGTGTGATTCTCGTATTCCCCGCGGACCTCCCCAAGCCGATGGCGCCAACTCGAGGGGCTATACTCAGGACTCAGCGGCGAGGCCGCCTCCAAGTCCCTGTCCCGCAGTGCCTCAAGGAATCTCACGGCTCCCGCCCTGATCCCATCCTCAATCGCCTTGACTTCCTCCTCATGCGCCGCCTTCGCCTTCGGGGAGCCAAGAAGCAACTGTGTCATCTCGGGGCACCGATCAACAGCGGTGATCGAAGTTTGGCCTTGATTGTCCTGGACCGTCGGATCGGCCCCGTGAGCGAGCAGAATCCCCGCCGACGAGCTCGTCAAGAAGCTTCCGCCCGGGCACGTCAAGATGTATCCAGTTCCGGCCGAGCGCATCGGCTACCGCCCGGCACACCTTCGGATCATCGCCCCGGGCGAGCTTGGCGAGGAGCTTCCGTTCCGCCGCGTCAAGATCCTCCCAGTGTCGGCCGAACGCAGAGGCTGCCTCCTCGCGCACCTCCGCCTCCATGTCTGCGGCGAGTTTACCTAGGAGCTTCCGCCGCGCCGCGTCAAGATGCTTCCAGTTCCGCCCGAGCGCATCGGCTACCGCCCGGCGCACCTCCGCCTCCTCGTCGTCCGTGACGAGCCTGCCAAGGAGCTTCCACCCTGCCGCGTCGAGACGCTCCCAGTTCCCGCAGAGCGCATCGGCAGCCACCCCGCGCAGCACCGCCTCCGGGCCGCCTGCTAACTCGACGAGGTGCTCTCGTCCCGCCGCGTCAAGATCCTCCCAGTTCCCGCCGAAGAGCGCAAAGGCCGCCCCCCACTGCACTCCGGCAGCCCAGCGTACTTCTGGATCCTTGTCGTGGGCGAGCTCAACGAGGAGCTCCCGCTCCGCCGGGTCAAGACGCCTCCAGTTGCGATCGAGCGCTTCGGCTGCCTCAAACCGCACATCCGCGTCCGGGTCGTGGCCGAACTCGGCGAGGAGTTTCCGCCCCGCCGCGTCAAGATACTCCCACTTCAAGCCCAGCGCAAAGGCCGCCTGCCGGCGCACCTTGGCGTCCGGGTCGCGCGGCAGCTCGGCGAGGAGCTCTCGCTCAGCCTCGTCAAGATGCTCCCAGTTCCAGCCGAACGCAAAGGCCGCCTGTTGGCGTACCTCCGTGTCCTGATCGGGGCCCAATAACTCGCTGAGGACCCCTCGCCCTACCCTGTCAAGATACTTCCAGTTCCGACCGAACGCATCGGCCGCCATCCGGCGCACATTCGTATCATTATGGCGAGCAAGATTGACGCACATCTCATTGCAGAGATCCCGCACGGGCGTGATTTCTCGCAGCAGCAGCGCGAGCGCCTCCTCGTACGCTGGATGCACGAAGGTTACTCCGTTGCCGGAGGGGCTGGCGAATGCGGCAAACACTTTGCAGGCGCGATTCCATAGCCGATCCACACGCCCTTTCGCCAGCCGCGGGAACGCCGCAGCGAACGCCGACTCCCGCTGAAAGGGGCGAACGCACGCCGCCGTCAGAAGGACGGCCAGCGGCGTCTCGTCCAGGCGCTCGATCTCCCTTGCGTAGGCCTTGACGAGTTCCTGGGCGGCCTCCTGGCGGCACGGGCGGCGCCCCTTTGACGTTGATCTTGCTTTGCTGAGTTTGCAGTACAGGGCGATCGCCCGTGGCGTCTCCAGCTTCTCAGCTGCCTCCATCGCATCCTCCGGCATCTCTCCAGCAAGCCATAGACACCCGTGAAGAGCCGCGTAGCGCTGGAGGAGCTCGAGCCTGGCCTCCTTCCCATACGACTCTGTGCCGACGGTGATACGCCCCTTCAGCTTGACGAGCACCCCTTTCAGGACAGGGGCCTTCCTCACCGCCGCCTCGAGCACCTCCTCGCGGGAGGTGACGACGACCCGTGCGTTGTTCGCGCTTCGTTCAACGTGCTCCACGACGCTCTCAAGCAAGCGCGCTGGCTTGAGATGCGGCCAAGGGACATCAAATGGGTCCTCGATGTAGGTTGCCGTATTATCCTGGATGTTGTCACTGATGAGCTGCGCCAGTGAATCCTTGGGCTCTTTGGCGCCGCGAGCGGGCTCACCCGGCATCGGCTCCCGTCCGAACTGCTTGGGTAGAACCCAACGCACCTCCCACGGCCCCCTCCGGTAGAAGTCCCACAGAAGGTGGATCGCCGTGAAGGTCTTCCCCACGTGCGGCGGGCCGACGATCAAGACTATTTTCTTTTCCTGGAGGATTCGGTATGCGTCGTGGTATTCCTTCGGGGGGACGTACAGCCAGTCCAGCTCCTTGTACTGCGGGAAGTTTGCCGACTCTCCCAGCGCTGTGACGAATTCATCGAGCGTCCGCTCCGCGTCCCGCTGGCGGAACCGCTCTCGTAGCATTGGGTACTCATTCAGCCAGCTATGGGCAATGTCTGGCGCTTCGACGCAGAACTTGAGTTGCAGGCCCGCCTTCGCGATGAATGCGCAGACCTTGTCGATGGACCTTTGCGACGGCGAGGCCTTTCCGAGCACGAGGACATAGGCGACGGCATCGGGATACGTCCCAGCCGCGCGGCGCAGCTTGTCACCTTCTCCTCCAACGGTTGCCTCAATCAGATCTCTGCAAATGTCCGCAAACTTAATACCGGCTTTGTACTCGAAGAGAATGTGCCCGTCGTAACCAAGGTACTCGCCGCGCGTCTTAGCATCGTAGGGAGCGTCAGGCGGGGCCTTTCGGTAGTTTTCCTTCGCGGCCCCCGTGAGAACGTATTCGCGCATCGCGTCGTGACAGAACGCCTCGAAGAGGTTCCCGTCAGCGACAATATGCTCCCACGTGTCCACCGCGGCTATGCTCCTGCTATGCGCCGTGGCTACGCGGCGCCAGGCCGCAACCGAGTCCAAGCTTGAACTCGGTCCGTAATATACTGTACGTCTTCAGCGAAATGAGACATTCTGGGGGCTTGGGAGGTATACGGTTCCTTCAAGCTGGGTCCCTGCCGTAAGGCTACCATCGGCACGCGCCGATGACAAGAGTCATCCGGCCTTTCCCAATACGTGGGAATGCCCCCTCACCCTTTATGCCAGTTGCTATGAGCGGATCGAATGGGTTGTCGCGCTGGCTGGACCGGAGGGAGCAGCAACCAGCGACGCGGCAAACGCGTTAGGCAGCGTGCCGGTGGTTTCCTCCGGCCTGGGGCGCCTCCTCATCTGAGAATCCCTTGCGGCCTATAGCCGTCTGGATTCTCCCACAACTCCTGGATCAATTCTCGGGGACGGGGTCAGACCGGCAGTCTTTCCACTGGTGCAGGGCACTAGTAGTGGATGTCCTGCCCTCCGTTCACGGCTATGTCCTGCCCCGTGATGTGGCTGGCAAGATCCGAAACCAAGAAGAGCAGGACTTTCCCGACTTCGTCAGCTTCCGGTATCCCCTCTCGGCTGCGGTAGAGGGGGATGTTCTTCTCGGAGAACGGACGCCTCTGGTCGGCCGGGACGAACGGATCGAGCATCTCGGTGAAGATATTCCCCGGCGAGACCGTGTTGACGGTGACGTTCGAGGAAGCCAGGGATTTGGCCAGCCCCTTGGCGTAACAGACCTTTCCGGCCATCCCGCAGCAGTAGGCGTTGGCACCGCATTGGTGGGCGGCGATCGAGGAGACGATCACGATCTTTCCATATTTCTGGTCAGTCATGATCGGCGCGATTTCCCTGCCCAGGAAATACGTGCTGTAGAGGTGAACCTTGATCACCCGGTCCCAGTTTTCGGTGGTCTCGGGACTCAGCCCGGAGATGCCGGCGCTGTGAATCAGGATGTCAATCCTTCCGAATTCCTTCTTCACTCTGGCCACCATCTGGACTACAGCGTCTTCGTCGGCGACATCGGCCTGGACGGCGATAGCCCGCACGCCCATCTCCTTCGCCTTTCGCACGACGTCCTCTGCCGCTTTCGCGTTGGAGACGTAGTTGACCGCAACGTCCACGCCCTCGGCGGCGAGCAGCAAGGCAGCCGAACGCCCAAAGCCCCGCGAGCCGCCGGTAATCAACGCTTTCTGGCCCTTCAGACCCAGGTCCGCCATCGTGTGATCCCTCCCTATCGCCGCAAGAACAGAGAAGACTGTCGGGCTGTTTCCCCCGACGGCGCAGAGTCTAACGGATTCGATCGCTGGTATCCATCGAACGGCACAAGAGAACGCAAGTCAGAGAACCAACGAACCGAGCAAGCCCCCGACCTCCTCCAACAAGCAATCGCCCCACCGAAGCAATCCTGGCTTGCCACAGGCCCCGCACCGGTAGCGGCGGCGCCTGGCGCGCTTGAGCTTGAGGAAGCCGTGGAGGCGAATGTTGCCCTTGCCGAGTTTACCCCACATGGCGCATTGCGCGTCGGGACACGGTCGATTCACGACGGCCCTGCTCATGGATGCCCCCCCGAAACCGAAGTCAGGTATTGCAGAATCCTGACGCAAGTTGTAGCATGGGAGACGGTTACGGGCAAGAGCGTGACAGCTAATGACGGAAGTACCGATCGTGTTGCTCGGCTGCGGGTCCGCGCCATTCGGCCGAGAGATACAGGGGGCCGCAATACGCACGGAGGAACGCAGACGAGCAGATTGGCGGGGACGCTGATGGCCCTTGTGGCATTGATGCTTTCTGCTTCGTGTCGGTCCGTATTCAATGAGGTCACGAGAGACCCGTGGCGAAAGCTGACATTCGATCTAGCACAACTGGACGACGACGGGCTGCGTGGCCCGCCTGACGGCCGACAATCACTGGCGTACGAGTTCTGTATTCCCAACACTGCCGAATGCAAGGCCGAGGTGAAGTCGATCGACCGCACAGTTCAGTTCATGCCTGGATCTTCAGGACGAATCGGTTGCACCAGGGAGGAATGTCTTTGTATAGGGTCCACGCATCAGGGGGACTTCCGGCAGGCTCTGCGCCGTCTCGCCGAGCTGCCCTACATCCGGCGGATAGACGAGTGCTTCTTCGAATGAAGGACCGCCACGACGCCCCGGCGGACGCGGACAAGCCGCGCCGCTGAGCTTTCACGTGCGGTGCAAAGGAGATGAATGTGGAAAAAGTGAGATATGAGGAGATGTTGCCACACGAGATTGTGAAACGTCGCAAGGAATTCCCGGCAGCGTTCATCGGCCTGGGAGGCTTGGAATGGCATGGAGAACACCTTGCTGTCGGAAATGACGCTCTGAAAGCCGAGAAGCTGTGCGAGCTTGCCGCGGCATGTTCGGGAGGCTTCGCATTTCCAACGCTATGGTACGGCGAACCGCGGACAACCTCACTGATGGAGATGGATTACGATCCAGATGGGCGAATCAAATCTCTTATGAAACTCAAGAAGAGGAAGTTTTCGGTAACGTATTTCGGTGTAACTCCGGAACAACAGGTGGAGTTCTACCAGCAGCTGCTCTATCATACGCTTGTGCAGATGAACACCCTTGAGATGAAAGCCGTATGCCTGCTGTGCGGGCATTATCCCTTACATACATGGGCCGCTCCGGTCGTGAAGAAGTTCAACGGAGACTTCAAGGATACACGGGCATTTGCGGGAATCGAATTCCATTATCCTCCAAAGAGCAAGCACGTTGGCGGGGACCATGCTGCCAAATGGGAGACCTCCTACCTTTGGTATCTGCGTCCTGACTGTGTGGACATGAGTGTTTTTCTTGGCCGAGATACCGAGCCATTGGTTGGCGTTGGTGGGATCGACCCACGCCAAGAGGCGTCAGTCGAAGTGGGTCGCAAAGCTTGTGATCTAATAGTCAAAGGCATGGTTCGCAAAGCCAAGGACTTGATAGCCAGTGTGTCTCGCTGAGTGGTGCTTCCGTCAGGAAGTGTTGCTATGCCACTACGAAGCGCTGACCCCTTCCCGCTTCTTGTGCCAGTTGTTATGAGAGAACCGGGGGTTGTCCGATCTATGGGCGGTCACGCTTGATGTGCTCGCATGGTGGCCGTCTTCGCATCATCTGGCGAGAGCTGGGGCAGCGCCCCCAGCGCACCAGCCACGTCCAGCAGCGTGGGGTCGGTGTAGACGTTCATGGTGAGGTCCAGCGAAGAGTGCCGCATGGCAGCCTGAGCCGTCCGTGGCGCCACGCCGTTCTTGCTCAGATGCGTGCCGAACGTGTGTCTGAGCGCGTGGACGTCCAGCGTGCGTCGTACCTCGTCGCGCTTGGCGATGCCTGCTGCGGCCAGGTCGCGGTCGAATACCTGGATGAAGTCGTGCGGTACGGTGAACAATGACAGCACATTCCAGCCGCACCGCCGCGCGCTCAATCATCCATCTGGGCCTGGTACTGAAGCCGCCTGCCCCCAACCTGAGCGATGAAGGCTATCTGCCGCTTAATTATCCCCCATTATCCGTTACCTCTGATTGTGTCAACCGCCAACTCGCCAATCGCGCTCTGGCCAGGGCACGGGGTTCTCACTCCTTTGGCCACTTGCGGGCGCGGTAATGCTGAAAAAACCCTCCAAGCTGCGCCATCGCATACCTCCGTGCTTCATTTTTCGATCATACCTGTTATAGTACCATGGAGGCAGTCTTTGACGTTGACGAAGCATCCCAGGGTCATTCATTAGGCCGATAGAAGCTCCCCAATGGCAAAAAGGCGAGAATAGCACCCCTGTCCTCGCCCAAATGCCTTCCCAAAACGTTTCCCCTGCTTCTTCTTCTTTGTCCTCCCCTCCCCCCCATCCCCCTCAATATCGCCCGCAAATAGAGCTAATCCTTGGGCCGGTCTGGTGTTGTTCATACATCGGGCCGGCCCTTTCTTTTTCATGAAGGAGGTTGGCCATGATCAAGCTTAACGCCAGTGTTTCGAAGAAGGTGCCGGTCCCTGAGGTTGAATTCTCCAGTCAGTCTTATTCGGCTGGCATGGAGGTAGAGGTCGCTTCAGGGGCTTCACAGGACGAGCTCAAAGAGAACCTACGGACACTCTATGGGATGCTGGAAGAGGCTATTGATGAACAGCTAGGGCAGCAACAGATAGGCGAACAGAAACCCAACAGCAGCCAGAATCCCGCTCCAACACCTGAATCCAACAAAGGCCCGACCAGAAACAAGCAGAACGGCCGAAAAGCTACAAAGGCACAGGTCCGGGCCATATACGCAATTACCAAGGAGCGGGGTTACACGGAGGAGAGGATGAAGGAACTGCTCTCTGGGTATGGAGTCGAGGTGTCGTCGGCCCTGTCAATCGGCCAAGCATCAACCCTAATCGACGCCCTGAAGAACAACGGACAGGAGTGAGAACCATGGGAACTGAGATCAAGAAAGAACTCCACCTCTCGCACAGCCAGATCTCGGAGTTTACGCGATGTCCGAGGAAATACCACCTGCACTACCGCCTTGGGCTGCCGGCGGAGTTCTGTCCGTCCGGGCTGCTCTTCGGCTCGGCAGTGCATGAGGCAATCGCCTTCTACAACCAGAAGCGGCTTGAGGGCAAAGAAGCGACGCTGGATGAGCTCTCCACTGTGTTTCATCGATGCTGGGAGCGAGAGTCCCTTCCGGTGAGGCTCAAGGCCGGAGAAAGCAAGAGGTCCGCTGCAGCCAGGGCTAAGGAAATCCTCGAATTCTTCCTTCTTAACCCGCCCTCCACCGCCTCGCCTCAAGCTGGCTCACGCAGCTTCTCCGGCGCTATCTGGGCGGAACCGTTGCCGAACTATCATCAGATTGGACTTCCTTGGTTTGCTCGACCGGACTGGTGGCCCCGGCACTTGGAACATTGTAGAGTTCAAGCGGAACTTCGAGGATCACCACTCGAGTAGGAACTCGCGCTATGAGAGCAGTAATTTTGGGGTCAGCACCGGGCAGCGGGGACATCTCCATCGTCATCCGCTTGACCGAACCCCTCATTCCTCTCGGTCTCAATCGTTGGCCATCCGCCAGTCTGAGTTCCACTTCGCCAAGGAACATGGACCCCTTTATGTCAGACGGCACGTTCGAGAACCCGCTCAGCTGGACCGGGATCTGCCAGCTGTCGCCCTCTTGCGATGGGATTATGGTCGGCGGCTCAACAACCATGGTCACCCCATCCTTCTCCGTACGCCACGATTCCTTGAAATCCAGGCTGGGAACCTCCAGCTCTGTCCAGGCTGTTGCGACCGCAAGCCGAGCCTGACTCACCCATCTGGGTGGTCTGCCTTCGACCTCCTGGCGCGTGAAGAAGAGATCCACAGGACCCATTTGAGGAGTCAACCATATTGGCGATCCGCCTCGGGACGCCGGCCAAGCCTCGTGAGCTATGATGCTCGGAGACAGTTCATAGTGAAGCTTCCCTTTAAGTGATAAAGTTGCTTCAGGCTCAACCTTAGACCAGCGGCTTACAGTAAACAACACCCCTCCGCCCGAAGCATAGTAGCGAGGCTCTGAACCTTCGAAGAGCGCCCAATAGCCCTCAGGCGTCATTTCAAAAGCTGCCACGGTCCCGCTAATAGCCTCTGCGAGGATCTCGTAAGCGCTTCGCCCACCCGGCTCTACAGTCGGCGCGGGCATATTCTCCGCATACTCCATAAAGCTCTGAGTGGTCAACGTGTGCGCTTGCTCTGCCAGCATTTCGAGAAACTGGCGCATATTCCTGGCATTCCGAGGCGGTTGAACCTGAACTCCTTTGATGAGAGACCGCACAGGGCTGGGCAGTGCCTCCTGCTCCACGGCGGGCGTGCGCCGCTGGACAGCCGTCACGAAGCGCCTGATCTGACGACGCTTATCAGCGCCTAATTGTCCAATGAACTGCCGAACGGCTTCCTCTCCACCCGCCGCTCCGCCGGCGAAGTGCGTCACTATCTCGGCCAGTTCCTCAACCTGTTGATCGTCAACCTGACCACTTAGGCTATCCTGGACAACATCCAGGCAATGATCAAACTGGCCGGCCTTTCCGTATAGCCTTGCGAGTCGGGAAAGGACCCAGTAGCGGTAACTCCTTTCGAGATGGTCACGACTCCGCTCCAGAATGGCAATGCCTCTGCCAAAATCCCCAAGCCGTTCAAGACCGTCCGCGATGGACAGCGCGCGAGAAGCCTCCACCGGACCGACGCCAGATGTAGCCTCCTCGAAAAGACGGTCATAGAGCAGTCTGGCATCATCTGTTTTGCCGGACTCGAGATAGACCCTCCCCAGGGCAAACTTCGCCGTGGCAGATTGAAGTGCTCCCCATTGTCAAGACCAAAAAGCTCCTGGAATAAGATAGTCTCAGAGCCCAACGGTTGCTGGAACGCAAGGAGCCCGTAGGGCGACTGGAGTTCCAGCAACCGTCCGCGCCGCCGCGCGGTCCCGTTCGCCTCCAGCCCGCCCGTCGTACACCTCCGCCGGTGTACTGTAGCTTAACGCCTGGTGCAGCCGTCGCTCGTTGTAAAACCGGAAGTACGCCCGCAGGCCCTCGCGGGCCTTGCCAGGATCGGCATAGTCCTTCAGGTACAGCTCCTCCTTTTTCACCGTGCGCCAGAGCCGCTCCGAGAAGATGTTGTCGAAGACCCGGCCGCGCCCGTCCATGCTGATCGCGATCCCCCGCGTCTCCAAGATCCCCGTGAACGCCTCGCTCGTGAAC
>Ga0315289_10001185_pt1 | contig 40846 bp, 39 predicted proteins | sample YL17G11_40_MG_FD_203452 | JGI IMG/M metagenome (GOLD analysis project Ga0315289, IMG submission 203452) | Sediment microbial communities from Yellowstone Lake, YNP, Wyoming, USA - YL17G11_40 | ecosystem: Environmental > Aquatic > Freshwater > Lake > Sediment | place: USA: Wyoming | collected... | reverse complement strand
GTTGGAGGAAACGCTACTGGAGGCAGCGAGTTAGGCTCAAGGAGCAAAGAATGAGCAAAGCAAGAAAGGTCAATTTAGGAGTGGTTGGTTTGGGCTATTGGGGCCCGAATCTGGTGAGGAATTTCAGTGAAGTTGATAATTGCAGGGTGGCAATGGCTTGTGATTCGGATGAAACAAGGCTTAAACCCATTAAGAGGAGGTATCCCTATATCGAAGTAACCACGAGGTATAAGGACTTGGTGGATGCAAAAGATATTGATGCAATCGCTATAGCCACCCCCGTTGTGTCTCACTATGAACTGGCTAGACAGGCCCTCGAAAAAGGAAAACACGTATTGGTTGAAAAGCCGCTTTGTGCAAATGTCAAGGAAGCGGAGGGTCTGATTGAGATCGCCCAGAGCAATGGGAAGATATTGATGGTGGATCACACCTTCCTTTACACGGGCAGTGTGAAAAAAGCGAAAGAGCTAATCTCTAGAGGCGAGATCGGGGAAATCCACTATTTTGATTCGGTGAGGATTAACCTAGGGCTGTTTCGACCCGACGTAAATGTTATCTGGGACTTGGCTCCACACGATATCTCAATTGCCCAGTACCTGATAAATGAAGAACCGATCAGTGTGTCGGTACTAGGCAGGGATTTTGACAATAACAAGATTGCATGCATAGCTTATATGACTCTGAGATACAAGAGTGGTATCATAGCCCATATCCATGTAAGTTGGCTGTCTCCGGTTAAGATAAGACGGATTATCATAGGTGGAAGCAAAAGGATGATAATCTATGATGATGTGGAGCCGACTGAGAAGATTAAGGTCTACGATAGCGGCATTGAGTTCGATTACGAAAAGGAAAATCCTCTTCAGCCTACCTACAGGCTGGGGGATATAAACCTGCCGAGGTTGGACCAAAGGGAGGCTCTATTAGTGGAAGCGGAACATTTCGTGGATTGTATTCTCAACGGCAAAAAGCCCCTGACTGATGCTACTTTCGGTCTGGACGTTGTGAAGGTTCTCGAGGCCGGTGATATTTCGCTCAGAGAAGGCGGAAGAGAAGTCAACTTGTAAAACTCATATCGATTTTACCGGTTTTAGGTGGCGGCCTGAAATTCCGGCTCAGGTTAGGTTAAGGAAGGCACGGTAATGGAAGGTTTTATACAAGGTAAGAATTGCAGAATCTACGAGGGTGCTGTTCTTTTCCCGAATGTTATCCTAGGCGACAACGTTACAATATTTCCAGGTGCTGTGATTGGTCGGCCCCCCTTATCTACTGGGGCTACAACACGCAGAGTTGAGACAACCTCATTGGCCCCCGTCAGGATTGCCGACAATTGCATAGTTGGTGCCAATGCTGTCATCTATGCTGATATAGAAATAAAGAATAACACGATGATATGCGATACGGCCTGCATACGCGAGGGATGCCGTATAGGTTCCTTTTGCGTAATCGCGATGGGGGTGACTATTAATTACAACACAAAGATTGGCGACCGCGTGAAAGTAATGGATAATACACATCTGACCGGCAATATGGTAATTGAGAACGACGTGTTCATTGGAATGCTAGTAACAACTGCCAATGATAATCTAATGGGGCGCAAACCACCCAGCGTAGAGGGTGACTGGTCTGGGAAAGGCCCAGTTGTGCGAAGGTTTGCCACTGTTGGTCAAGGGGCATGTATCCTTCCTGGAGTTGAAATCGGTGAAAACGCCATCGTAGGAGCCAACTCAGTGGTTACGAAGAATGTCGAGCCAAGGTCTTTAGTGATGGGAATCCCCGCGAGGTTCAAACGATACCTAACATCAAGTGAACTGCTAGAGACCTGAGAAAGAGCGGAGGCCCAGCCATTGGATAAAGCGAAGACGATACCTCTTGTTGACCTGAGGAAGCAATATACCTCGATAAAACAGGAGGTGGATGAAAAAATTAGCGGTGTTCTTAAGAGCACCGCTTTCATCCTGGGCTCCGAGGTCAAGGAATTTGAAAAGGGATTTGCTGCTTTCTGCAGTGCAGAGCACGCTGTAGGTGTTAGTTCGGGAACCGCAGCTCTGGCCTTGGCTTTGCTGGCGCTGGACATCGGTAAAGGCCACGAAGTCATCACTGTCGCGAATACTTTCATAGCCACGGCTGGTGCTATTTCCCATGTGGGTGCTCGGCCTGTTCTGGTTGACGTTGACCCCGAGTCCTACAATATTGATGCTTCACTGGTTGAAGGGGCGATAACCGAGAGAACAAAAGCGATAATCCCTGTGCATCTCTATGGGCAACCGTCAGAAATGGACGCTGTGCTCCAGTTGGCAAAGAGGCATAATTTAAAGGTTATTGAAGACGCTTGCCAGGCTCACGGTGCTGAATACCGGGGTCGAAGAGTCGGCTCTTTTGGAGATATTTCGGCATTCAGCTTTTATCCGGGCAAGAACTTAGGGGCTTATGGAGACGGTGGAGCGGTGGTAACGGACAAAGGTGAGCTGGCAGAACGAATCAGATTGCTTCGGGATCATGGTTCGCCGAAGAAGTATTATCATGAGATCATAGGCTATAATTCACGTCTGGATGAAATTCAAGCCGCAGTATTAGGAGTCAAACTGCGATACTTAAATGAGTGGAATGAGACGAGACGAAGAAATGCCAGGCTTTACAGTGAGTACCTAAAGGATTTGGTAAATAAGGGCTCAGTTACTACGCCGAAGGAAAAAGATTGGGCGAAGCATGTCTATCACCTCTATGTCATTCAAGTAGAGGAAGGTGTCAGAGACAACCTAATCACGTACCTGAATTCCAGGGGAATCGGAGCTCAGATTCATTACCCTATTCCAATCCACTTACAGAAAGCATATAAGCACCTGGGCTACAAAGAGGGAAGCTTCCCGGTGGCCGAGAGACTGGCAAAGAGGATAATCAGCCTGCCTATGTTCCCCGAATTGAAGCAGCAGGAGATAGAGTACATAGCCCAAGAAATCGGAGCCTTCTTCAAATAGGAGGCTCTGCCCCCCGTCGTATGATGAAAAGCATGCCTCTTAAGTCTAAACGGGTAGCTATTGTATTAGGTGCCAGACATAACTTCTGGCTGGACCAGCGAGTGCAGCGGACAGCGCGGGCGTTAGCATCCGGCGGTTACGAGATTTTTGCCTATACCCCTCGTGAATCAAGAGAGAACGAGCGCCCCATGGGTGGCGTTGTCGCCAAATACGTGAGCGCTCCCGGTGGCAGCAATAAACTGTTCAGAAAACTCCTATTAGATTACCTTCTCTACAATATTCCAGCGGCGCTCGATATGAGAAGAGACAAGGTGAATATATGTCATTGCAATGACTTCGATACCCTGCCCTGCGGAGTACTCCTCAAACTTATCACCATTGGCAGAGCCAGGATAGTGTATGATTCCCATGAGGATTATCCCCTCTTCGTGCAGGAGGGATATGGGAAACTGCTGGCAAAGATTGTTGGGATCGCGGAGGGAATTTTCACCAGATTCTTTGTCGACAGGGTTATAACTGTTAACGAGACTATTAGAGCCAAATTTGAGCGGAAGGGTATCACAACGGAGGCCATATTCAATTGCCAGGAACTGCCAAATGATGACGGCACTGGTGTTAATTTGCCTATTGGCAATAAGGATGACGAGTTCTGGGTTGCCTACCAGGGTAACATTACTAAATTGAGAGGCTATGAGCAGTTGGTGGAAGCAACCGACATACTTGTGAACACTAGAAAAATCCAGAGGATAAAATTCATAATAATTGGTAAGAGCATGCCTGATGGGTCGTATGGAGAGCATATTAAGAAACTGATAGCCGAGAAAGCGCTGCAAGAACAATTCCAATTTACCGGGTTTGTCAGTTACGACGTGATGATGCAGATGTTAAGACGTGCTGATGCGGGTCTGATACTGTTCCAGCCGACCCCCAACAACATGGGAGGGCTGCCCAACAAACTGTTTGAGAACCTCGCAGCCGGCATACCCACCATAGCCAGCAATTTCCCAGAGATGGCCAAGATAATCAGTGAGGAGAAATGCGGTTTACTCGTAGATCCGACCCAGCCTCATGAGATTGCTGATGTTATAGAGTATCTCTACAGGCATGAAGGAGCAAAATTGGAGATGGGACGGAATGCTCTAACGGCAGCACGCGAAAGGTATAATTTCGGTAAGCAAGCTGAGAAATTGAAATCAATCTACCAAAATCTCTCCCAGATTACCACAAGGTACTTAATCCTTTTCTAATGTAGTTAGTGAGGAGTTGAAGTTAGGATTGAAGTCTATTTGGCTTGACCTCTAATATTTGAGAATCTTCAAATAGTGCTGTTTCAGATTGTCGACGATCTTGACAGGGTCGAAAGTATACCGGACATAGCGAGCTGCCTCAACGTTAGGCTGATTCTCCATAAATATATTCCTTAGAGCGTCTATCGTTTCTTGGAACGTGGATGCCTTGTGGCAATAGGGGAATTCATAGGACCAGATAACATGCTTGCCCCTCGCAAGTGCTTCGATTACGCTATGGGATAAGCCATCATGCTTCGTTAACCGCAGGTAGATCTTCACTCGTCTCCAAACGCTTTCAAGGTCGTCCACGTAACCTAAATACTCTATATTGGGCAATCGAGGGGCATGTTTACCACTATGACCAGTGATTAAGAATTCTATATCTGGCAGGTTCTTTGCCACCTTGAAGACGATCTCACTCCCATAGAACTCTTGTTCTTTTTCAGGGAGATAGACAAAAACGCTATTTTCGCGAGGCCAAACAAGATCATATTCCAAGAGGGGCACGTCAGGCATCAGCGGAATAACCTCAGCATCTATCCCGATCGATCCTAATTCTATGGCTAGAGGATCAAAATCTACAAGATGCAAATCAACAATTTTATAGGCAATCTTTCGGAGGTAACTATTCAATATCCATTCTTTGGTAGAGGTAGCATACATCACGTCTGTGCCTATCCAATGCACTATTACTTTTTTCCCCAACAATCTCGGGATTATATAGACTAAAGGACGATAATTTCCCCACATGTAGTGAACTATTTTTGGCCCTGGTTTAATCAGTTCCCAGGCCCATCCCAGAATTTCGCTCTCTTTTCTAGGTGGAGCTAATTCTTTAGCCTTTATCCCTGCCTTAGTTATCATTCTGATAAGCCGACTGGAAAAAACTGGCATAGTGGAGTCTATATAGACGGATATCTCATTTTCATTGGATAAGCATTGGCGCATTGTATATCCTTCGGACTGCAATAGCCTAAGCTTAGATTACAGGGATTCTTTTACCTTGCTGGTGACATATTCTATGTCAGCTTCTGTCATCATAGGATATAGGGGCAAAGTCATTTCCTTTTTCCCCACCTGCTCTGTAAGAGGCAACATTCCTTCCTTATTGCTAAATCTATCCCTGTATAGTTTAAAGAGGTGTATCGGTGGATAGTGAATGCTTGTCTGAATACCGTGCTCCTTGAGCTTTCCCATCACGCTATCTCGCTCCTTGTTGTTTACAAGGATGGGGAAGATATGATGAGAAGGTTTTCCCAAAGGCAATTGAAATGGAATTGAGCATCCAGCTGCGTCTTTCAAGCGCTCTCTGTATTTGTCTGCAATAAATTCGCGCTTTCTATTATTCTTCGCCAGCTTTTTGAGCTGAATCAAACCAACCGCTGACCTTACCTCGTCAATGCGGTAATTATAGCCTAAATCGACTACATCATAGCTAGAAGCGTGTCCCTTGTGCCTGTCTAATGTCAAGGAAGTCATCCCGTGAGATCGCAACAGCTTTTCCTTTTCAGCTATCTCCCCACTATTGGTGGTTAACATCCCCCCCTCGCCTGTGACCATATTCTTGTTGGAGAAGAAGCTGAAGCAACCAACATTTCCGATTGTGCCACATTTCTTGCCCTTGTACTCTGCCCCAGGAGCGTGAGCAGCATCTTCGACTACGTACAGGTTATATTCCTTAGCGATTTGCATGATCTTGTCCATGTCACATGGGTATCCGCCATAATGGACAACAATAATGGCCTTCGTTTTGGGCGTAATCTTTCTATAGATATCAACACAGGAAATGTTAAAGTCATCAAGACTGGTAATGTCGGCAAAAACAGGGGTGGCTCCTGTGTATAGGATAGCATTGGACGTGGCTACAAAGGTAAGAGCGGGACAAATTACTTCGTCTCCTTCACCAATGTTTAGAGCCCGAAGCGCCATATGTAAAGCCGCTGTACCGCTCGAAACGGCAAATGCATACTGCGAACCCAGGTACTGAGCGAAAGCAGCCTCAAACTGCTGGGTTATTTCCCCCATGGTCAGCCATCTCGATTTTAGGACTTTGGTGGCGGCCTCTATTTCTTGGTCGTCAAAGTCGATGTCTGAGAGGGGTATCTTCCATATCATCTTTCACGTCACCTTTGGGGAGGAAGAAACCTCTCCTTCATTTTCTCGAAATCATTCGTCGCTTTCTCGTAATCATCAGGTCTTCCAATATCCAACCAGTAGCCATCAAAGACATACCCCTTGACAGCCTCACCTCTTGAAATCAAAGCCTTGACCAGGTCAGGGAAATCAAGCCTCTGGTTAGGCTTAATGTACTGAAGCACCCCGGGATCAAAAACATAAACGCCCATGCTGACCAGGTGGCTAATTGCTGGCTTCTCATTATAGCTCTTGACGATATTATCGGTACCAAGCTCAACAATGCCAAAGTCAATATAGCTCTCTCGCCGTTTTAAGGAAATTGTAGCCATAGAGCCGTGACCTTTGTGATAATTAATTAGATCCAGGAAATCTAAGGTCGTAAGTGTATCTCCGTTCGCCATTAGAAATGTCTCCGTCAATTCGTCTCTTATTAGTGAAAGGCCTCCGGCAGTCCCTAGCGGCTCATCCTCTTTGGAATATCGGATCTTCACTCCAAACTTGCTACCGTCTCCCACGAACGCCATAATCAACTCACCGAGATGCCCGACAGCGATTATTATGTCGTCTAAACCTTGAGCTTTTAGCTGGCGAATTATGATCTCAAGAATAGGCATGTCCCCAATGGGCATTAATGGCTTAGGGAAAGCCGTAGTATATGGCTTCAATCTGGTTCCCTTACCCCCGGCAAGAATCACGGTCTTCATCTAAATGCTCTAAACGTTATAGACTTCGGGTTTATATAAATCTATATTGTCTGAAATCCATCCTATAGTTCTGTTCAAGCCTTCGTCGAAATCGACTTTTGGCTGCCATTTTAGTAATCTCTTTGCCTTGGTATTATCACACCAAAGCCTCTCCACCTCACTTTTTTCAGGTCTTATGCGCTGAGGATCGGTTACAATTCTATTCTTCTTACCTATTAAGCTGAGCACCCTCCTCGCAATATCCCCGATTGATATCTCAAAATTTGAACCTATATTAATAACCTCACCAAACAGTTGCGGGGACTGCGCTACCTTAATGAAAGCTTCGACCACGTCATCAACATAGGTGTAATCCCGCGTTGGGTGCAATGAGCCCAGAAATATTCGCTTACTTGTCAATGCCTGGGTGATTATTGTAGGTATAACTGCGCGGGCTGATTGTCGGGGACCATAGGTGTTGAAAGGTCTTAAAGTGACAATTGGCATATCATACGACCGATAGAAGCTCTCAGCCAACATATCAGCCCCAATCTTGCTCGCCGAATAGGGTGATTGCCCCTGCAAAGGATGCTTCTCATCAATGGGAACATAGCGTGCCGTACCGTAGACTTCACTAGTTGAAGTATGGACTATTCTTCGGGGTTGGCAATCCCTCGCAGCGTTCAGCACATTCAAGGTACCCAAGATATTGGTGCTCACTACTTCTGCAGGATGAAGGTAAGAATAGGGAATAGCAATCAAGGCTGCGAGATGGAAGATTATTTCTGTATCTCTTGCAGCTTCTTTAACTGTCTCTGAGTCTCTCAGGTCGCCTGGTACCACTTCGATGTCTCGCTTTATCTCAGGCGGTAACGACTCGATCATGCCCCGGTCATTTCGGGAATTGTACCTGACGAGAGCTCTAACTTCGGCTCCTGATAGGACTAACTTCTCAGCCAAGTGGCTACCAATGAAGCCACCCGCGCCGGTTATCAAGACCTTAGTCGATTGCCATCTCATTTGCCACAACCTTCTTGTAGACCGTTTATGTTATGCCCCTGGGCCAGAGTCCACTCAACAGAGCGTTCAATTCAGGACTGTCGAGGTTCCCCAAAAGCATGATTACCATTTTACCTTATGTTCTACAGGAAAGCATAGCCCCTTAAACAGCATCAGACGACATATTAGCACCTTTAACCATCAAAACCAATATATTATTTCGCCTCATTAGCGGTAATCTGTCAAATATATCCGCAATTAGCGCTGCAAATGTTGGCATCGCATTAAATATGGAGACTATATTGAACGTAGAAAAATTCCTAGAGCCAAAGTTGCAGCTTGCAAAAATAGGTTCCTTATGTAGCAATCTAAATTCCGGGAAGAGGCCCACCACCTCTTTCAAGCTGAAGCCGCGATTTATCGGGTCTGCGCCAGGAGGAAAAGGTAGAAGGTCATACCATATTAGAAACCCAGAGGCCTTCAACACTCTCGACACTTCCCGGCACGCCTTCGCTAGGGTTTCGTTGTCAAGGAAATGCTCGAAGGTAACAAATTGTGTGACTATGTCAAATGAGGCGTCATCAAAAGGCAAAGCAGCGGCATCACCCATGACAAATTCTATCCCCGGGTTTATAGACCTGGCTTTCTCAATCCGGTGCCCAGTTATATCGATGCCTACCAATCCCGTACTGCTACCCCTGAGCTCGCTAATGAAACAAAGCCAGTCACCGGTACCACACCCGATATCCAGAATTGTTTTGTCGGAAAGCACTATGTTATGTTTATTAAGTAAGCGCATAAAGCTATGGTGCATACGCGAGCGAGTATAGAATCCGACGGGACTCCGCGGGCTGTAAACGTAGTTCTTATCCTCCCATCTCTTCTCGAGATCGAGTCTCTCAGTATAATACCGATGGATCTGTTCGACTGCCTTACGTCGTGGGTCTTCTCCCGGCTCGTGGTTGGACTGACTAACTGGCATACTTTTGCACCTCCGCGGCTCGTCTTGCACCTAGGTCAGTTGTTTGTTTAGATGCATACGTTAATACGTGTTCGGCTACGATCCATCGCTAATAGCGAATCTCATCCTGCAAGCAGTTCTTTTCACCCATCATAATTTCCCAGGCGTGTCTTCTTGAGCTAGGCCTTGCGCGCCATAAGTAGAAAGCAACCGCCAGGTAATTTTTTTGACGTAAGTGTTCTACAAGCTCCCTATGGCTGGGATACCTCCTCTAAAAGACCAGCCAGCTTCTCTGCTTGGCCTCGACGAGTGTATCTACCAATTACGTTCATATTCGGCTTCCAATAAGAGATTGTCCCCTTCGTTTGGCGCCATTCCTCTAGCCAGCACGACAGGACGCTCACTATTTCCGTGGCATTATTCAGTAATACACCCGTACCCGATTCTGATATGAGCGTATCAACAAGTTCATCCTTGAAAGTGCCTACAGCCATAACCGGCCTCTTCGCGCCCAAATATTCAAAAAGCTTCCCAGAGTAAATCCCTTTCGCTGATGGGTCATTCCATTTAAGGAACAGGAGCACAGTGGACTCTTTCTGCATCGCAATGCATTCCTTGAAAGGAATGAGATCGTACACTTTGACCAATCCCGTCAAGTCATGTCTTTCAATCAGTGGCAGGATAGCTGCCAGAGAGCTTCCCCCAAAGAAGCGTAGCTCGAAGTCTCCGGGAAGTACCTTGCCTGCTTCCTTCAGTTCTTTTAGCGCTTGAAGTAGGGGGTTAGGATCCTGCTTGCCTCCGTATATGTTTCCCGTATAAGTGATAGTAAACTTAGAAGTTTGGGGGACGTTCTCAGCATAATCTTCTTCGTCAAAGCCGTTGTTAATAGTGACAACTCTTTTCCTGTGAAGTCTTTCAAGCTGCTCAACCATGCCTTCAGAACATACAATCAACGAGCTGCTGTGTTTCATTACCTTTTTCTCGAAGCACTCTTCGAAGAATCTAAGGAAGCGAGTTGTCCTGGCGTTATGATTTAGGGCCCAGAGGTCTCTGAATTCAGCAATCCATGGTATTCCACTCACTCTGTGAAGGCGGGATGCAACAAGGTGCGATGTAGAAGGCGCGTAAGAGCTAAAAATCACGTCAATCTTATGTTTGTTCAGAAGCTCACGACCCTTTTTCACGGCATGGGGATACCAGCCTATGGGGTCAGTAAGCAGCGGTGCGAGAATTGACAGGGTATAAACAGGCTGCGCCAATCTCACAGCCCTATAGATGGGCTCCCTCCAGTTGAACTTCCGAGGTGCCGCCTCGGAAGCCGTCTCTTGACTGCCTTTGAGATCCCGGTAAAGCGATGAATACAAAGCAAAGTAAGATGTCCTGAAAACATTTGTCTGGTCTATCTCCACCGGCAAGGTCTGAGGCCGGTCTTTGGCTGTGTCTGCAGTAAGCACGATAGGTTCCCAGCCAAACTGCGGCAGATACTTGGCAAACTTTCCTAGCCTCACCGCCGCTACACTGTTTGTCGGCGGAAAGTAGAATGAGACTATAAGCACCTTTTTCAAATGACCCTTAAACTCCGTAGAGGTGATACCAACCGTAATGGTTTGAGTTCGATCTACCGGTTCTCACTACTTTTATGTGCAACAACTTCGTCAAAAACCGAAGCTTCCCTTTGGACTATCTTTCTCCGCTCAAATTGGGCCACATAATCCCAATCGGGATGAAAATCCTTGAACTTTCCTTGTCTCCATGGTTCGAAGATAGACTCGAATTGCCGCTTCATCTTTTCGAGGTCGTGAGAGAGGATACCCCCCCTTAGCTTCCTGAATTATCTTGGCAGCATCCCTATCTGGTGGGACGAGGGCAAGTATTGGCTTTCCTATCCGAAGATAGTCATATATCTTTGTTGGTATCCATTTGGCATAGAAAGGCATAACCACAAGAAGAGAATCACTCCCCATAGCAAACGCAAGGGCTCAACACATTCTCCTCAAATTGTATACCTGGGTCGGATGTGTCAATGATACACCTAATATAGATCTGATTACTACTTGTCATCTTCCCTCTTTTGACAATAATGGCTGAAGATGTTCAGCGATGAAGTTCTGAATGTTCTTCCTGTAATCTATTGCGATAATGTCCTCATTAAGTTTACAGGCAGTATCTCTATCAATCTTTTCGAAAGTGCTTATTGACTTCACCAGTTCTTCTGGCGTTTCAACATAGCGTGTAATGCGGTCATCATCCAAGACTGGGCCATAAAACTGCTTTGACAATCCATCGATGTTAATTAATATGTTTTGAACTCCGAGCGAAGGAGCTTCAAGTGCACAAGTTGAATACACTGTGGAGTGAAAATCGACACATATCATAAGTTCGTAGAAGTTTAAGTCTTTGATGACAACTACATTTGGGGGAAGATCAAGAGTGTCATAACGTTTTCCCTTTGGTTTTCGAGGAATCAAGAGATAAAGAATGTCACTGTCCAAATATGCAGCTTGGCATACGAACTCAATGGCACGCTTCTCCACTGTCTCCTGCAGTGTGACTCCAACGCTTGTGCTGTAGTTCTTTGATAGCTTAGCTAGGGCACATTGAGAAGCATTTTTCTTGATATACTCTATGTAGAAGTCACCAATAGGAAAGACATTCTTAGGTTCTATAAATCGTGCGTTATCAAATGTTTCCATCTCCTTTTTGCCGAAGACTAACAAATAGTCTGGGAAATAGCTTCTATCAATTTCACAATACACATTATATTCTGGATGTTCCTTACCTATAGCACCATGTTGGAACTCAATCACTCTAATTCCTAGATCTTTTGCCGCTTTAACAGCAGCTTGACCTGGTCCGTAATACTCACTTAACAGTATTGCCTTTGGCTTAATTCTACGAAAGAGTAGATGAAAGACTCGCCTCTGGGCATTAAAGAACCTCACTATTTTCATATCATCGATTTCAAAACCGTATTCTTTTTGAATATTTTTTAAGGTAAATTCATTCTGGATTACATACCTTCTTGGCATGAACCTATCTAAGATTAATCCTGATAGATCTAGAAAATCACGACATACGATTCTCTCAGTATACACCTGTTTGATCGGATAAAGCCGTGGAGCGGGAAGTTCCACATATAGCACTTTGTCCCTACCAAGCTCATCAATAATTGGATCGAGTAGCTTATTGACATATTTCCCATCTATACTCTTTCTTTCGGTCGTATCAGAGAACGCAATGAATTCATACTTTCCAAACCAATTCCGAAATCCATAGAGACTATTTCCAAGTTTTGGTAAGAGCGCTTTGAGTCTTCGGGCGAAAGTTTCCTTAGAGTTTGATGATCTTTCACCGATTTTTTCACATACTATCTTAGTGTAAACAAAATCGTAGCTAGCTCGTAGATATGGCCAGATTTGATTTCCATCTACTAAGATCTTATTGACGGGATACTTTGCCTCGACGTCTTTCAGAATATTAGCCATTTCCCCTTCTTTAAAAATAACAGGCGTGACATTAGGCGAAATCGAGCACCAAGCTTGAATTAGACACGCAGTATCAAATTGGCATTAATTGGATCATACGGAGTTTCGAACAACAGAGGCATTTGTAGATGATGTCTTTGTCTCATTCTAAATTCCCTCTACGTCCCCTTTTCTAATGGTTATATCAGTCTATAAGGCAATTATCAGACGAGAGATGCAAGTTATCCTTGATCAATCTTTTGATTTCCTTTTTAATTACTGTTTTTTGGTTATTCGATGAATATTTCTTCTTGGAGGTTACTTTGTATTTGGTGTTAAGCTCCATTGGAGAAATAATGAACATATCCTCGGTTTCATACGCGCTTCTAGCTTCCTCTTCTGTCATTAGTTCTTCATGTTCCTTCTCCCCTACTCTCTTGCCAGTCACTCTTAGCTCAATAGCTTTGGGATCATATCCATATGCGGGAGCTAACTCTTCAATCATAGCCTCTGCCAGATCAGCTATAAGTATTGCTGGCATTTTCAGTATGAATATCTCACCGCCTTTGGCTATTTCAGCTGCTTTGAAAACCAGACTAACTGCCCTTGATATGCTCATTACAAATCTTGTCATTTTCTTGTCTGTAATAGTAACTGGCCCCCCTTTAATAATCTGATTTCGAAAAATGGGGACTACTGAACCACGAGAATGCAGAACATTCCCAAATCTAACACAGGAAAAAATTGTCTTCCTTGCTCCACTATAAGAACTGGCTGAAATTGTCAAACGCTCCGCCAATAGCTTGGTCGCGCCCATGACATTAATCGGATTGACTGCCTTATCTGTACTTATGGTTATTAGCTTATCGATTTCCTCCCCAATTGCAGCTTCAATAATATTCTGAGTTCCGAGAACATTCGTTTTTACAGCCTCGAAAGGATTGTATTCACATAGAGGTACATGTTTCAAAGCGGCAGCGTGGAATATGATATGTATGCCCTCCACAGCCCTAATAAGTCGCTCTTTATCCCTTAGGTCTCCGCTTAAGAACCTTACGTTAGTATGATCATGCAGATCTTGTTCTAGATTAAATAGACCATTCTCATCGTTGTCTAGGACTCTCACTACCCCGGGCCCATAGTGTAAGACACTCCTTACTATCTCGCTTCCTATAGAGCCGGTACCACCCGTAACCAATATGTTCTTGCCCTTGAATATATTAGTCATGTGTTCCTCATTCTACATAAAAAAATTAGTGACCTCATCTACAATATAGTCTATTTCTTCGCCAGTTAACGCAGGATACATGGGCAATGTTATGACTTCACGAGAAATCTTCTCAGTAGCGGGTAATTCACAAGTGTAGCCCAACACAGTCCTATAGAAATGAGTATAGTGAACTGGCTCGAAATATACTTTAGCCATAATCCCTTTCTTAGATAAGTGCGCTAATAACGCATCACGTTCATCTTTCCCCCGTTTCACTTTTATCGTATACATCTGGTAGACATTCAAAAAGCCACGTTGTGGTCGAGGAACATCTATTTCTTTAATCAGCGACAAACGGGAAGAAAGCTGTTGGGCGTTTCTCCGTCGCATATCAATAATCCTATCTACTTTCCCAAGTTGAGAAATTCCAAGAGCAGCATTAATATCCGACATGCGAAAATTATAGCCTAATGTGACATAGTCCATGTATTCGTTTGTCGAGAAATAGTTGGATGTCTCCGCTCTGCCATGAGATCTCAACAGCTTAAGTCTTTCATATATCTCTTTAGAATCAGTAAGTACAGCTCCACCCTCACCAGTGGTAATGATCTTATTAGAACAAAAACTAAGAACGGCACAGTCACCAAACGCTCCTACCTTCTTGCTGTGAACTGCAGCACCAAATGACTCTGCGGCATCTTCGATAAGGAGCAGGTTATGCCGTTCAGCAACTGCTTTCAGTTCGTTAATTAGACAAGGCAAACCACCGTAGTGAATAGGAATAATTGCCCTTGTTTTACGAGTAATCCTTCTCTCAACATCTTTGGGGTCTAGCCCATAGGTTTTCTCCTCGATATCCGCGAAGACCGGTTTGGCTCCGACGAAAAGAGGAGCATTCGCCGTAGCAATGAACGTAAAAGACGGAACTATTACCTCATCCCCAGGCCCTATTCCATATGCCAAAAGAGTAGCATGGAGCGCAGAAGTGCCCGAATTGAAGACTAGAGCATATTTTACCCCTATATATTCCGAGAGCAGCTCTTCGAACCTCTCAACATTTGGGCCAATTGCCCAAAACATCCCTCTGCGGATGGCTTCGTTCACCATCTTTATGTCTTCTTCATCCCAATATATCTTAAAGAGAGGGATTTTCCAGTTCATTCTTGATCATCTTCCTGTACAATGCGTAATTGCATTCGGTATGATTTGCCATCGACTTCAAAATAAGCACCTTCATTAATATCATTCGTTGTTAGTGCTCTGAGGCGTCTTATTAAATCCTCAACTCTGACTTGTGCATTGAGATCAACAAATTGCATGGAGGCAATATCAGACTTTCTATGTGTGGTTCCTTCTTTGTATGACTGGTGCTTTCTGGTATAACTAGCGGATACAATAGATGGCCATGTCTCCTTAAACACCTCGAACTCTAGCTTCTTGACTCGTTTATACAAAATATTCGCTGTGTCATCGGGTAGTATCGCCAGATGCTTCTGATTTATTATGTCACCAGTATCAATCCCTTCTTCCATGAAATGCAAAGTCGCTCCATAAGGAGTCCCTTCCCAAATCGCCCAGCTAGGGGTGTGCCAGCCTCGATTGTAGGGAAGATAAGCTGGATGCAAGTTCAATATACCATGTTTTGGTATTTTTAGGACTTCTCTAGGAAAAATATAGGGGAAATGTACTGAAATGATATAATCAACTTTGAGTTTCTTAAGCAAGTTTATGCCACTCTTTGTTCGGAACTGATTCCCTTTTAATATTCGAGAAGTATCAAGATGACTACAAAGTGCAACAAGCTCCTGAGCATGAGAAGCCCTACTATCATCGCTAACCAGCAAGCAGATGGGTTTGGTTCCCTGTTGTATGATAAACCTCAGTATGCGGACAGATATATCACGGTCTCCTGCGAACACTATTTTTGGTGGATTCTGCTCGGAACTCAACTCGGGTGAATTTTGTTTCATTTCGATATTCGGCTTCCTTCAAAAACCAGACTTTTTGTTACGCAAGGGGCTTGTCAATGTTCGTGTCCGTATACTAATAAGTGATCCTCTTTTGCAGCAACTCGGGGGTGACTTCTATTCTGTTCAATATCTCGGCAATTCTTGGCCCTGTATTGCCGTCACCGTAGGGGTTTTCACATTTCTTAATTTCTGCCAGAAATTCCTTGTCCTTGAGTGCCTTTTCTATTGAATTTACTATTTCTTGCTTATCATGACTAACATCAATAACATTCTTTCCCCGCTCTCTTCCCTCCTGGCGTATGCCAATATTAACCGCAGGCAGGCCAAAAGAGGGAGCGTCTATTATACCGCTACTCGAGTTTCCTACCATAATGCTGGAAATTTTCATGAGGCTGAGGTATTCTCTACGTGGCAGATTCTTATAGGTTTTAATAAAGGGATACTTATCATATCGTTTTATCACCTCTATCATCCTGCGCCCACCGGCATCGGAGTTCGGATATATAAGAATGGTGGGGCAACCTATCTCCACGATTGCTTCAAGAGTTTCCCTCATCTGTTTAGGCGCTTCTTCTACTTGGGTGGTCACCGGGTGCTGCACTACCAAAACCAGAGGTTGTGCTAAATCAAGCCCGAACTTCTCAGTTAGCTCCTTAGGTGGAAGCAAGGGTTCGCTCAGAATAATGTCTAATGCAGGCGAGCCTACCACATGTACTCTCCACTCGTCCTCGCCCATTTTCACAATGCGATCCGCACTTTTCTTCGTAGCAGGAAAGTGAATATGCGCAAACTTGGTTATGGCATGCCGAGCACTTTCATCTAGCCCTCCCCTTGTCCTATCACCGCCATGAATGTGTGCGAGCGGTATATTCATGTACGCGCCGGCGATAGCAGCAGCGAGAGGTTCTACCCGATCGCCTAGCACCAGGATTGCATCCGGCTTTAATTGTTCCCAAGTCTGGGCGGTACCTATAATCCCGAGGCCTATAGATTTTGCCATTGCTTCGGGACTGTCGTCGCTCAACAACGTATCCACTCTGGCGTATACATTAAACCCATCCTGCTCTATCTGCCTAACGGTATAGCCGAACTCGTGCGATAAATGCATCCCTGTTACAACTAGGAACAACTGCAAATTTGGCTGCGCTTCTATGGATTTTAGTACAGGATACAGGAGCCCATACTCTGCTCTCGTTCCTGTGACTACTGCTATCTTTTTCTTCATTCTTTCAATTCCAGCTTATCCATTGTAAGTAGCTCATCCCGCTTTATAAATGACTTGGCAATGCTGCCCATAATCCTATCCGCATGCTTTGGCTCAATCCCGGTACCCGGCCTCTTAATGGCGATCATTTTGGGGGTAATAATGGTCCCCTTACGAATGTCTAACGTAGCGACTATGCTGCGCCGTACGACCTTTTTGATTTTTTCCTCTTGCTCCGTTGGCTTCTTAATTCCGTTTCCCAGGGCTTTTTCCACCTGCCTGACGACTTCTACCATCCTCTTCAATTCTTGTGGTTCCAGAGAGGCCTTGTGGTCAGGGCCCGGCAGGTTTTTATCCAGGGTAAAATGTTTTTCCAGTACTACAGCACCTAGGGCCACAGCAGCTATAGGGACAGTGATGCCGATTGTATGGTCTGAGAAGCCCACTGGCAACCTGAACGCTTTCATCAAAGTCTGTATTGCTCGCAAGTTTGCATCCTCTATTTTTGCAGGATAGGCACTTACACAGTGAAGTAGAACTATGTCCTTTATCCCTTCAGTCCTAATGGCTTTCACTGCCTCCTTTATTTCACCCAACGTGGACATACCAGTCGACAATATAATGGGTTTGCCCTTCTTCGCTATATATCTGACGAAAGGGGTGTTAGTAATCTCCCCCGAGGCGATCTTGAAAGCTGGAACGCCAAGTTCATCAAGCAGATCAGCACTGGGTTCATCAAATGGTGATGACAGAAATATTATACCCTTCTTATTAGCGTAATCGAACAACTCCTCAAATTGGCTTCCGCTAAGCTCTAGCTTCTTGAGCATCTCAAACTGCGACTCTTCCGAACTCGTAGTCTCTTTCTGATATGGTGCCTTCTCGGCTTTAATGCTGACCATATATTCCGTCCTGAATGTCTGGAATTTGACTGCGTTAGCTTCGGATTCCTTAGCCACATCTATTAGCTTCTTTGCCAAGTTGATATTGCCGTTGTGATTCACGCCGGCTTCAGCGATGATGAAGCAGGGCTCTCCTTCACCCAAGACTTGGTCAAGTATTCGGATCTCGCCTGTCATTCTCCAGCCACTCCGAGTAACGCATTGGAGAGCTTACAGTCTCCACTACGGCTGCACTTCACCGCCGGTTTTCAAGGCCTTCTCTACATTCTTCTTGAGACGCCAGTTGCCGTCTCGTTTCTCGATGATCTCCCGATTGGCAAATCGATCGACCACTTTCCAGAAGTCTTTTTCCTTGTAGCCCGTGAAATCAAGGAAATCCGCCAACATCCGCCTGTCTAATTTCCAGTCTTCCTCGATGACTTTCTTGACCGCCTCTTCTCTGGTCATTCTCCCTTCTCTGATCCAGAGACTGGCGACTTCTGTCACCCGCTGGTGGCCGAACTTCGGGAACTTAAACCAGGTGTGAGTGAGATACCCGACCGTATCTATCTGGTCGTACTGTTCCAGGAATCCATCCCGCTTCCATTCTCCGGTGTCATCCAAGGTTTTGAAGCCCCGTGAACGGGCAAACTCCATATTCTTGTACCCACTCCAGGGAGTGAAATAACTAAGATAAACAGGTTCGAGCTTTGCTCTCTTTATTTCCTCTTCGCTGGGGTAAGTAACCGCTGCGACATCTTTCATGGTAAGATCGCCGCCTTCCATCCATTTCTCCCAGGGGATGGGTTTCACGACATCGTTTTTGATTTGATCGATAGCGCTGTATGATTCTTTAGCTCCAATAGGTCCACCATATTCGTAGTTGGTGTTTTCTCCATACACAACGAGTGGAATCCCAAGCTGGACCGCAGTTTTTATGGGCCAGGCATAAATCGCAAGGTCGAAGTACCAGGTCGGACTACCCACCAACTCCAAGGCCTTCACAAACATTTTCTTGCACACGTGGGGGTTCAAAGACATTTGAAGCGCGTCGACACCAAAGGTATTCAGTAAGTTGGACCAGTTGTGTAACCCCGTTTTGGTCCAACTGAAGTTATTTACAGATACTAATAGAGGGTTCATGTGGAGTTTCTCTTTCAACACATAGGTCTGAAGGTAACTGTCTTTCCCGGAGCTGACTGTGTTGATGCAATCGTAGTAATCACCATTACACCCACGGTATTTATCCGCCAGTTTCTCTAGCTCTTTCCACCGTTTGTCCCAATCCATTTTCTTTCTGGCTTCATAGTGCTTACAGGGGTAGCAGGTGCCGTCATCGTCAATTTTCAATCCTGGCCTTGTATCTGGCATAACGCACTTTTTACAATATTTCATTCTGTCACCTCACCAAATTTTTAATTACTTATTCGATTCTAACGGCAAATTGTTACAGATGGATTACGGTCCCATAACATTATTACTATTGAAATGACTGCAAATAATACTTGATAAAGTTCTAAGTCTCATTGATTACCCTTTCCTGTAAGTACCTTAAGTTATAGATTATTTGTCTTCAGAACCTTTCCACCTAATCTTCTTAACCTTGCTCTCTATACCTTGGAGATAGTGTTGCTGCACGCCCTTGTTTATATCCATCATTTGAGGATTATTCTTGATAAGGGTTATGACTTCCTTGAGACTGAAGACTCTACCGGGGACATACAATTTATCGAAGATTTGCCTGAGCAATTCAAAGTCTTCAGGGTAATCGAGGGTCAACCTGATTTCAGGCCGAATTAGCTCCACGTCATCAGGTTCCAGAAATTCCACCTTGAAGATTCCCGTCTGGGTGAAATAACCTCTCCAGACCTCTGTATCTGATTCAGTCTTTATTTCACACACCTTTTTCAATGCTTCAACTTTTATGCCATTACTGGCTGTACCTAACGGCAACTTTTCGTAGGTAACAAGATCAGCATCAGTCTCTATGAGCTTCTCGATAGTCTTGTCGATATAGACTGGGTCGCACAGGATATTGTCACCATCTACAGCGGCTATTAGGTCTATGTTGTGTTTTGCTGCTGCTGCCAAGAATCTCTCCAGCTTGTCATCCTCGCTGCCTGCGAAGCCTTCGATTTCATTTCTCTTTGCCACATCCAGCAGAATAGCGTCATCAGGGTGAGTAGAGGTACAAAGCACGATTAAATCCGGCAACCTGGCTGTTTTCAGCCGGTCAATGAGGTGCTCAATCACAGGCTTGCCTTCGATCTCTACAAAAGCCTTCCTGGGCAGCCTTGTTGACTTCATCCTACAGGCAATAAAAATTGCAGATTTCACTGGATTTCCTCTCACAGTAGTTTATCCCAAGTAATCGGGTCGTTCTCTTTGATATCCTGATTGACTGTTCTACCAACAACGAATCTACTTTCATCAGGATAGATGCCTTCCGGAGCTCTCTTGAAAGCTATAGTATTCCTGGTTACCCTCTGACCCTTTCTTATCCTCTTGGAAGCGACCACCCTTTTTCTCGATACTGACCTGTATTCCAGTCCTGCTCTTGATAGCTTATCGAAATAAGCTGTTCCCAAAGCCTTCTCAGCTTCTCTTAGGTATTTGACGAATCTTTTAAACTCATCGGGATTTAAGGCTGCTTCCGTATCCAATCCTCTTAAGCTTCTATTATGTGTTAAATGTTTTTCAATTACAACTGCTCCTATCCCGATGGCCATTATGGGAATCATAAGGGCTAGCTCTGACTCAGCATCTACATGATCGGCGAGACCGACAGGTAATCCAAAGATTGATTTGAGCGAGGGAATTAATCTCAAACGTGTATCTTCCAACTGCGTTGGATACAGTTGAATACCGTGGAGAAGGATTATGCCTTCTCCACTATGTTTTCTGATTAGATTTACGGTATTTTCTATCTCACCAAGTGTGGCTCCTCCAATGCGCAGGATAACCGGCTTCCCCTGTTTCGCTATTTCTGACACCAGATTTTCTTCCACAAAGCAGGCTGCGGCCACAACGTACATATCTGGATCCAGCTTTCTACATAGTCTTACGCTTTGCATATCATTTGGCATCGCGCATACTGCCAAATTTAGGCCTTTTGCGTAAGAGAAAAGCTTTTCCCAATCTCTATCTTCAAGATTCATCCTACTCAAGTAGTCATAGATTCTCTCTTTGCCTCCTCTGGCGGATAGCCCTTGTCCCACCGAGCGTCCGTAATTCCCAACCATATAATCTCTCATGCTAGTGATATGCAGACTTATGGCATCTGCCCCAGCCTGGGCAGCACCTTTTATTATTCTCCGGGCATTTTCCACGGAACCATCATGAGACCAAGCCATTTCAGCTATGATGAATACCGGTTGGCTGTCGCCTATTTTCTTACTCTTGACTATAATATCCTTCATTCAACTCGCCTCGGTCTGCATTCTGATTTTAGTTGGAGAAGCACCAAGGCAGATCAGCACTTCTTACATCTCGTTGACTTGAGTATTTATCAGCAGTCGATAGGATGACTGTCTGTTTGAATTAACATTGTATCGCAGTAGCACTTGTTTGTCATCTTTAGGTTGCGGCCTGCCTTTCGACCTGTCAAACTAGCATTCCAAGCTATCACATTCAGCAGGACTTTCGTTAGCGATCTTAGGGAATAATACTCTCAGTATTTTTCATGAGTTACTTCTCGCCGATTCTGCCTCACAATTAGTTTTGGTTTACGAGACTCAAGCGTCTTGTGCCGATTGGCTAGTGTTTAGTAAGTATAATACCTATCGATCCACCTGGAGTGTATTCTGGGTCATAGGGGAAAAATTCGGCCCATAGCTTCCTCATTTCCATTTCCTTTTCCTTCGAAAATCGTATGTCATCGTATGTATGAAAGGGCTTCAGAAGATTGGCCTGAAATTCCTCGATCAAGTCTTTTGTGTATTCGAAGCTGAACGACCTGCGCGAGATAAGCTCATTTGCATAATCCAAGGTAAGTATGACCTTTCCGCCAGGTTTAACGACTCTCAGAAATTCCCTGATTGCTGTCCTATCCAGTTTGTTAGTATGCTTATTCACTGGCATTCCATTGATAGTCTCCTCTTCGAGATGCTCTAACACGCTTAAGCAGAAGACATAATCATATGTGTTATCCTTGGCCGAAAGACTGACGGCATCATCCACAAAGTAGTTGACTTTAAGCTTCAGGATATCAGCCAAGGCAGGACATAAGATTTTCATTTGTTTCTCGTCAGTATCCATACTGTCAACATTCCTGCTTTTCTGGGCTAAATACAAGGGAAACAACGAATGACCAGAGCCAACATCCAATATTTTTGTATTGAGCGATATATCTGAATTTAATATAGCCCACGGGTATTCCCAAGCTCTAGTCATCCACAATTGGTTACTTCGCAAAATCACTTCAGAAGTAAAGGCGATACCATTGAATTTGGGGATAAACCAAAGATTATTCAGAGAAGTTGAAGCCATTAACTTAGCCAAAGGCCAGAATTTTCCAAATCTTCTGAATATGGTCTTATCTATATAGACTTTTTTCAGAAATAGTCTATTCCATATATCGTAAAACTCACATCTAATCCTCAAATAGTCGCAACTTTTAATTTTCTCTTCACTTATAAATTCGACCATTTAATCCTCCGGGTTTGTTGATGGGGTATATATTAAGAATGAGTTCAATTCTACGACATTATTATGGAGTTTTCCACCGCATGATGGATTCTTCTCTCGCGATACCTAAGATTAGGCAGTGTTATAGGCATCCTGGGTTTGAAGGTCACAACGTGGTCAATCTTTAGACGGTGCTAAGAATGTTGCTGGATGAAAGAGGTAGCACTATCGCTCAGCAAAAGTCAATCGGACTGCATTACTTAGAAGGAAGAATTTATGCTTTAAGGATTTACTCTTTTGACGATGGAGTGACAATAGTATAATATGTATTAAATAAGAAATTATGCCCTTCTCGAACAAGAGGAAATTGCGTTGAAAATCAAAGCAGTTGAACAGTGTCGTATTTGTAGGAACCGGGATTTAATACCTATCATGGATCTTGGGGTTCAGGCTCTCTCGGGCAGATTCCCGTCTGGGCTTGAACCTGACCCGCCGAGAGCACCGTTGGAGCTAGTAAAGTGTAACAGTTCCAAAAACTCGAGATACTGTGGCCTACTGCAACTCAAGCACTCCGTCTCTCCCGAAGAGATGTTCATGCATAGTTATGGCTATAGATCAGGGATGAATCAGACTATGAGAATGCACCTTAAAGGCATTGTTCAGCGTGTTCTGGACATGGTGAATCTGCATGCCGGCGATGTGGTCTGCGACATCGGCAGCAATGATGCAACCTTGCTGAAATACTATGAAACCCCGGGATTGCGAAGAGTTGGAATTGATCCCGCGGGCGAACAGTTTTCCGAGTACTATACTGAAGGTATCGAACTGGTTACCGATTACTTTACTTCATCAAACTATCTCTCAGTCTCCGGTAACAAGCGACCAAAGGTGATCACTTCCATCGCGATGTTTTATGATTTAGAGAAACCGATGAGTTTTGTGGAAGATGTGAAGGAAATCCTTGATCCAGAAGGAATTTGGGTGTTCGAACAAAGCTATATGCCTACAATGTTGAAGATGAATTCATTTGATACTATATGCCATGAACATCTAGAGTACTACTCACTTAAACAGATAGACTGGATGCTCAGGAAGCATGACTTGAGAATACTCGACGTTGAGTTTAATGAAATAAACGGCGGTAGTTTTAGAGTCTATGCATGCCACAATAACTCCGCGCTTAAATCAAATCAAGATATCATTGATTCGACGTTACTTAATGAAAGGAAGCTGAGGCTTGATTATGAGGTGCCTTACGAGCAGTTCAAGGAAAGAGTATTCTGCATAAGAGACGAGTTGTACAGTCTCTTGACCACCGAGAAAGCAAAAGGAAAGAGTATATATATATACGGCGCATCAACAAAGGGGAATGTGCTGCTGCAATTCTGTAGCATAGGCCATAGCTTAGCAACTGCTGCAGCGGATAAGAACCCCGAGAAATGGGGCCGGAGGACACCAGGAACCAATATTCCCATAATATCAGAAGAGAAAGCAAGGGAAGCAAAGCCAGATTACTTCCTAGTTCTCCCCTGGCATTTCCGACGAGAGTTCATACAAAGAGAAGCGGATTTTCTGGCACGAGGTGGCAAGTTCATATTTCCTTTACCTGAAATCGAGATAGTCTAGCCGGGGAGAGATTAGCGGGAATTGAGAAATTGAAGATAAATAGAAGGAAGAATACCAAAGACGAGATGATCCCTTGGGGGAAACCCTGCCTTGGAGCAAAAGAAAGAGACTATCTACTCAGGGCTTTGGATTCAACCTGGATTTCCGGAGGGGAATTTGTAGATAAATTTGAAGCTGATTTTGCCCAGATGATTGGGACGAAGTACGCTATTACGGCTTCCAGCGGGACCAGCGCTCTGCATTTAGCGTTGCTGGCTGCAGGCATTGGCTCTGGAGACGAAGTGATTGTCCCTGGTTTTACATTCGTGGCACCTGCCAACATGGCAATTCAGGTGGGCGCCAAACCAGTTTATGTGGATATTGACCCGAGAACCTGGTGCATAGACGTAAATGAAGTTAGAAAAAGTATTACAGATAAAACAAAAGCAATTATACCTGTTCATGTTTATGGTAATGTTTGCGATATGGCGGCTCTGATGAAAATCGCTAAAGACAATGGAGTATATCTGATCGAGGATGTGGCAGAGGCAGCGTTTTCGAAGTACAGAGGCAAGTACGCTGGTGGCTTTGGTGACGTGGGCTGTTTTAGTTTCCAGGCCACGAAGACAATCACCATGGGGGAGGGAGGCGCAGTGCTCACCAACAGGGCAAAGCTAAATGAACGAGTTAGAATCATGCGCAGTCATGGAATGCGAGAGGATAAGAGATACTGGCATGATATGTTGGGATACAACTATAGGTTGACCAATCTACAGGCAGCATTGGGATGCGCCCAGTTGGAGAACCTAGATAATATAGTCAAGGAAAAGGCGAGAATTTACAACAGATACCTTAAGAATCTGTCCAATTTGCCGGGCGTAGACTTTCAATATATATCAAGAGATGTTGAGCCAGTAATTTGGGCTGTGGCGCTAAAGATTAATCCGTATTATTTCAAAGGAGATAGAGATTATCTCATTGTGGAGCTATTAAGAAGGAATATAGAAACTAGGCCAGGTTTTTATCCATTTAGTGTCATGCCCATATATAATGCTAAACCGCTTCCTGTCGCTGAATCAATAAGCAGAAATGTAATCAGTCTGCCTTCTTATCTTGCGCTCTCTGACGAGCAGATCGACTACATTTGTAAACAATTGAAAAGCCTAATGAAGTAACCCTACTTTATTACCGACAGAAACTAACATTCAGTGATATTTCTGATATAGTCTTTGCATGCTTTCATTTCCGCTGAAACAAACCTTTTAGTATGCCATGCTAACATTCGGAGTCTTCTTATTATATGTCTTTTTCTGTATTCTTTAAGCCGGTTATACCATTCTATATTTGTTTTCTTGACCCATTCTATATCCAATCTCTGCAACTGTGATAACAGTTCATCATCAACACGCGGATAAATGAAATCGGGATCAATATATTTGACAATAGCTCTTCGCCAATTGTCTAAACGTTTCTCCCAATTAGCTTTGTCCAGGATTTCCATTTTAGGTTCTTCAAAAACTAACCTGCTTCCTCTCTTCGCCACATCCGACTCGTACATCGGCTTATCCGTCGTATGATGGTAATGATATGTAGTGGCGACTTTCCCAAATCTGTACCCATCCTTTTCCACAACCTGCCTGAGCAGCAAGTCGGTTGCTCTCCACATGTAGTCATCGTCGACATGGTAGTTTCTGAGGCAGTCTGCCCTTGCCAGCCAGGGAGCACCCATTGGTCTTTGATTTAAATCAATGCTTGTGGGGTCAACCCTGTGGAATTCGTAATGCATAATCCTTTTGCAGCCGAAGAAGTCATATCTATCCCTATATTTCAACATCTCATCGTACCAGCCCGGCGGAAGCTCTATGTCAGCATCCATGAACACTATCCAGGGGGTAGAGGCACGTGCCAGTGAGAATTCACAACCTTTCCCGGTCGTCCTTATGTCAGGTCTCACATGAATTTCCATCCGTGGGTATTTCCTTAATATTTCCATAGTCTTGTCTTTGGAGCCGCCATCAAGAACGATGACCTTGTTTACGGGGATCTCTCTATACACTGAATCTAGACATTTCTCAAGATACGTTTCTGCATCTAACGTGAAAAGTAAAACGTCCACAGGCTCAAGGTTTGGTTCCTTAATCCTTCTGTCTATGTTTTCATATATGCCTATCATTTTCTAACCCTCAAGTTCTGTCATCATTTTCGTAAAACATATGCTTGAATTGGTGAATAATTGCCGATCGGTGGCAGAAATGAAAAGAATTTGACGAATTCAGTGTTCTTGATCTGCTCTCCCTTCGTAACCAATGCATGGAGAACCCTAGCAATAAAATAATGTGAACTTAGAAAGTTGGAAGGGGGTAATCTGCTATCCAGCTGACTTGGTTCCATGATAGTAAATCTCCCCCTGTTAGCTTCAACGAATAGTTCTTTATCGAAGTACTTGTTGTGATAAGCTTCTTTCAGTTCGACTAAACCACACTCTTTTCTTGCCTTATTGTTGTTCATCTGACCGTCAGTAAAACACTCTATCATTAAATAGTGTCCTTCTGGTTTGAGGGTTCTATGTATCTCGGCTAATGCCTTTTTTTGTTCTTCCCAATCAAGAACGTTAATTAGACATCGTTGAGTATAAATAATGTCAAAGAATTCGTCGTCGAAGTCTAGACAGCAGATGTTACCCTCAATAAACTCGCAGTTTGCTAACTTTCTCTTTTTTGCGATTGCGAGTAGTTCAGCGCTATTATCAATGCCCCAATATTTGTGGTGGGAGGACTCCTTTGACAGCAAATCGATTGTGTAGCCATTTCCGCACCCGATGTCTGCGACTTTGAGACTTTGACCCTTGAAAACGTCAAAAAAATTAAGTATTAACTCAGTTTCCTTATTTCGAATAATCTCATCATCCATCGTGGAATATGATGAATCGCCCCACTTTTCAGCCTCTTCCTTATAGTGTTTTTTTACGACATTGTATTTTTTCAATTTGCAGGAACCTCCACATTTTCCTTCCTTAAATCGGCATGAACCATTATTCTAACTAGTTGGTTGAACCGAGTTCTAGGTTTCCACCCTAGCTTTTCGCTGGCTTTGGACGCATCGCCGAGCAGGAAATCCACATCGGCGGGCCTGAAGTATTCTGGCGAAACCTCTACTAGGACTCTCCCTGTCTTGGAATCAATGCCCCGCTCATTAACCTCTTTCCCGCGCCATTCAATGGTGATTTCCACCTCTTGGAATGCCGACTCAGTAAACTCCCTTACGGTGTGTGCCTCTCCGGTTGCTATCACATAGTCATCGGGCTCATCTTGCTGCAGCATTAGCCACATGGACTCGACATATTCCGGGGCATAGCCCCAGTCCCTTTTCGCATTAAGGTTCCCCAGGTGCAAACTTTCCTGCTTTCCCGCGAGTATTTTAGCCACGCTTAAAGTGATCTTGCGAGTAACAAAGTTTTCACCCCTTCTGGGTGATTCATGATTAAAAAGGATTCCGTTACACACAAACATGTTGTACGCTTCACGATAGTTAGTTCCTATCCAGTAGGAATAGAGTTTCGCCACGGCGTAGGGGCTTCTGGGATGAAACGGGGTTTTCTCGTTCTGTGGGAATTCTTGTGCTTGGCCATAGAGTTCGCTTGTCGAGGCGTTGTAGATCCTGGTCTTTTTATCCAGTTCCAGAAATCGCACTGCTTCTAGCAGACGAAGCGTGCCCACGCCGTCAGCGTCGGCTGTATACTCAGGCACTTCAAATGAGATCTGAACATGCGATTGGGCAGCCAGATTGTATATTTCGTCTGGTTGAATCTGTCTTATTATGCGGATAAGGTTGGATGAATCCGTCATATCTCCGTAGTGAAGGTAAAGGTTCTCCCTGGTGGGGTTTTCGTAGGAATGGAGATGCTCGATTCGCTCCCTGTTGAATGTACTGGCCCTCCGCACAATTCCATGAACATTGTAGCCTTTATTCAGCAGGAACTCCGCGAGATACGAGCCGTCCTGTCCGGTCACACCGGTTATCAATGCAACCTTTCCCACTTATATCACCTCTTGTATTACTCTATGAACCTAGTTTTTTTCGCCACGAATTCGGTTTCCCACGCTAACATAGGTCTAACAACCCCACCCGACCATTCCACGGCATAATCGCCTCTAACACCGCCTGAGCCCGGGTCAAATACGTGGAAAGTTATGGCGTCAATTTCAAGTGCAAGCAGCGGTTGCGGTATGGTAGCAACGGCTGCCCATATATTAATGCTCCCCTCATTGAGGAAATTGCCCGGTATGCAACACACGCTGCGATAGAGTCCCCCTGGACGTTTACGATTTGCCCAGGTGGGGCTCAAATTGTTGTAAGACACAAAGAGGAAGAGCCCCGATTCATCATAGAAACGGAAAAATTCATCGAAACTAAAACCGTCCTGCAAAACCCAGTACTCCATTTCAACATAGATGGGTTCCTGGATATTGAGCTCGCTCGTGATTTCCCCCTTGCTGTTTTTGACCCGAACGGCATGCAACCGAACGATGTCGCCTCCGGGAGCGCTTTTGATATCTTCCCACTTTCTTTCCGCAAGGGTATGTAAACCGGAACCAAGATAGTATTGAACGACTCTTTGCGTTGCTCCATCCTCCAGGATTCTGCCCTTATCTAACAATATTGCTCGCTGACAGAGCCTTTTGATAGAGGCCATATTATGAGATACGAAGAGAACCGTCCTACCCTCTCCAGCTACATCCTCCATTTTGCCCAGGCACTTCTTTTGGAACTCGGCGTCGCCCACAGCCAGTACCTCGTCCACCAGTAAAATCTCTGGCTCCAGATGAGCTGCTACGGCAAAAGCAAGGCGGACATACATACCGCTGGAATACCGCTTAACCGGCGTATCCAGAAATTTCTCTATCTCGGCGAAGGCAACTATCTCGTCAAACTTGCGCTCTACTTCAACCTTCTTCATTCCCATGACGGCACCGTTGAGATAGACGTTCTCCCTGCCGGTGAGTTCGGGGTGGAAACCAGTGCCCACTTCCAGAAGCGAACGAATACGGCCGTGGATTTCAGCATAGCCTTCTGTGGGCGCAGTGATGCGGGAGAGGACTTTCAGTAAGGTACTCTTGCCAGACCCGTTCCTGCCGATAATGCCTACGGCTTCGCCTTGCCTGACCTCGAAAGAGATGTCTTTGAGTGCCCAGATGGTGTTTGTCTGATGGCTGCTGGCTGATGCTTCGGGACCCGGAGAGCGGAAGCGACGCAACGGAGCAGATATGACATCCATCAGACTTTCCCGTATGGTCTTATAGCCGGCAAATTGACCGATGCGGTAGAGCTTGCTCAGGTTTTCGACACTAATAGCGATGTCGCTCATGTCATCACACAATATCCGCGAATGCTTTTTCGCGGCGACGGAAGTAGAAGGCGCCGGAAACCAGTATTACTAGAATTATCGCCACCGAGGCAATCAATAGATAGCTGGGTGGCTTTGTGCCCAGGACAGCCCAGCGAAACCCCTCTAATATCCCAGCCATGGGGTTCAGCAACCCATAAACAGCCTGGAAACGCTCAGGCACGAATGTGACCGGGTACACTACCGGTGAGGCAAATAGCCCGAGCTGAATCAGAAACGGGATGGCATAGCGCACATCCCGATACTCAACGTTGATTGCCGAAAGCCACATCCCTATGCCTATGGCAAGCAGCAACTCCAAGAAAAGGAAGGGGAGTATCAAGAACATCATTACACTGGGATAGTATCCATAGTAGAGCATCAAGCCGATCAGGACAACAAAGGCAATGGCAAAGTCAACTAAAGGCGATAGTATGCCTGCGATCGGCATAAGAAGCCGTGGGAAATATACCTTCTGCAGAAGGTTGGCATCCTGCACCAAGCTGTTGCTCGAGCGTGTTAATCCCTCAGCGAACAAGGTCCAGGGAAGCACCGCTGCGAAGCTGAACAGCGGATAGGGGATATTCTCAGAGGGGACTTTGGCCAGCTTGCCGAAGAACAGACTGAATACTATCATCATAAAGAGGGGCTGGATGATGGCCCAGGCGAAGCCAAACAGTGTCTGTTTGTAGCGCACTTTGACGTCGCGCCAGGTGAAGAAGTAGAGCAGCTCCCGATATGCCCACAGTTCACGCAGGTTGATCGGGATCCATCCCCTCGGTGGGCGGATGACAGTGACTGGCACTGTAGTCTCATTTATTCGTTCTGTCTGACTCGGAACTTCATTCATAGTAATCGTTTGACAAATTCATGCATCGGTTGCCGAATTGTGTTGTCCTATTTTATCACAATCGTGTGCATGAGGCTAATCAGACCTATGGAGACTTTGGATACCCCTGGGCAACATCCACGCTGGTGAGAAATCATAGTGATATTCAGTGGCTTCCTGCCAGCACAGCCACGATCCTTCGCGCTGCCATGCCGTCCCACAGTTTAGGAATGCTTCCCTTCTTACCCTTACCACTGAGAATTCTGAAAGCCTCTTGTTTCAGCTTTCGGCAATCGCTGCCCACCAGTATATTTGTCCCCTGTTCATGGGTAATAGGCCATACCGGGGAGTCCAGTATAGTCAAGCACGGGATGCCCATAATCGTAGTCTCCACCTGTATCCCGCCGGAGTCAGTTATGACCATTATTGAGTTCATTTCCAGGTTGAGGAAGCTGAGATAGCCCAAAGGCTCGATTGAAATTAGATAGTTGTTCGCATCATCGCTTATACGGCCTAGCCCGAATCTATCGATGTTTTTCTTGGTTCGGGGGTGAACAGGAAACACCACGGGAATTCTCTGGCTGATGTCGCCTATTGTCCTGAGGATATTGGTCAGGCTCTCCTTACTATCCACATTATTGGGACGGTGCAGGGTTAGCAAGGCGTAGCCTTGCTCTTTTAAACCTAGCCGTGACATTATGTCGGATTTCTTCGCCATTTCTCTACAGTCCAAGAGACTGTCAGCCATTATGTTGCCAACGCGGAATATCTTGTCGGAGGAGATGCCCTCGTTAGACAAGTTCCTATCATCGTACTCAGAAGCGGTGAAGAGATACTCGGAGACATGGTCAGTGAGGAGGCGGTTTATTTCCTCTGGCATGCTTTTGTCGTGGGAACGAACACCAGCTTCGACATGAGCTACAGGTATGCATAGTTTGGCCGCAGCCAGGGCTCCAGCAAGTGTAGCATTCACGTCTCCCACCACGACAACGAGGTCCGGTTTCTCCGTCACAAGGATCTTCTCCAACGCAATCATCGTCCTGCCCGTTTGCTCAGCATGAGTCCCTGAGCCTATGCCGAGGTGAACATCCGGCTTGGGAAGCACCAACTCTTCGAAGAAGACCTGCGACATGTCGTAGTCATAGTGTTGGCCCGTGTGGACAAGGAAAGGTTGAATGTGGCTGCTTTTCGTAGAATCGTTGTGCTTATCTATTGCTCGCAGCAGTGGGGCGATCTTCATGAAGTTCGGCCTGGCTCCAACTACGAGGACAATATTCATGACTCTCCCTGGCTGTCTAAAATCTCCTTATCTCAGCTGCTATCTTCTCGATCTGCTCTTCACTAAGCTCCGCATACATCGGCAACGAAAGCACCTGCTCTTGGGCCTGTTCGCTTTTGGGGAAATCGCCTAGCTTGTGCCCTAAATATCTGTAGACTTCCTGAAGATGGAGTGACAACGGATAGTAGACCATAGTCTGGATGCCCTTAGATTCCAGATGCTTGCGCAATTGGTCCCGATTGAGGCGAGAATCATTGAGACGGATGGTGTAGTAATTACAGGAGGACTTACAATGTTTATCGAAGTGAGGCGGTTCGATACCGTCTATCCCACTCAGCAATCTGGTATAAAGGGCGGCTTTGCCGCGCCGAAGTTCGTTCCATATATCCAGGTATTTTAGTTTTACTCGCAGAACAGCGGCCTGTAACGCGTCGAGACGGCTATTGAAGCCATGCATTACATGCTGGTAGGTCGACCTGGAGCCATGCACTCTTAGTATCCTGACGGTCTCAGCAATTTTCGGGTCGTTGGTCACTACCATGCCGCCATCACCATAGGCGCCCAGGTTCTTGGAGGGGAAAAAGCTGAGACAGCCGGCATCGCCCTGCGAGCTGACCTTTTTGCAGTTGTATTCTGCGCCCAGCGACTGGGCACAATCTTCGATTATCTTGAGATTGTGTTTTTTGGCTATCTCTAGGATGCGGTCCATGGTGGCAGGCTGGCCATAGAGATGGACAGGTAATATAGCCTTAGTTCTAGTGATTATCTTCGATTCGATTTGAGCGGGGTCTATGTTGTAGGTCTTTGGGTCAATGTCCACGAATACAGGTTTGGCGCCACACTTAGCTATGGACTCGGCGGTGGCGATGAAGGTAAAGGGAGTGGTGATTACCTCGTCGCCAGACTTAATAGCACAGGCGAGCAACGCAAGGTGCAAAGCATCAGTGCCCGAGGCGACACCCACGGCGTACTTAGTGCCGCAGTAGGAAGCCATCTCATCCTCGAAGGCTTTGACCTCAGAGCCAAGGATGAACTGCCCGTTTTGTAGAACTCTTTGGATAGCGGCGTCAATCTCATCCTTTATTGAGTTATATTGGGCTTTGAGGTCAACTAAAGGAATAATCACAAATCACTGCCTCCGACCGGCAACGAACACACGCGGATACGGGTTGCCTCTAATACTACAATGCTTCCCTGCTTCAGCGGCCTTTCGATGGTTGACACATTTGCCAGTATGAGTTCCAACTGTGCTTCGGGACGTTTTCTGGGGTGCTTCAATAAGATAAGGGACGGCTTCTTTTCACGCCATAAGGCTAACAAAGTATTAAAGTCTGTGTCTGCTGAAATAATAATACGGTTCTCGCTAGCGGCCCGTTCGAATATCTCAATGTCGGAGGCCGATTGCATATCATAATTGCGTACGTGGACATCATCATGCCCGGCTCTCTTTAAGCCCTCAGCCACAACAGGTGAAAGAGCGTTATCTACCAGGAACCTCATGGGGCGCTTACCAGTGGGAGCTCTCTTTCTCTAACTGCTTCAGCAGCATATTTCAATGCCTGCTTGATATCTTCTTCCTCAAGGTCAGGATATGCCTTCAATATTTCCTTTCTGCTCATTCCGTCAGCTATCATACCTACTATAGTTGCAACTGGAATACGCAAGCCCCGGATACAGGGCACACCTCCCATTTTCTCTGGTTCAACAGTTATACGGGAAAACTTCATCTTGCGCACCTCCCTCACCCTTGATTATTTTTTCACCTTCCTTGCGATAGATTTTACCACATTTGGAACATTTCGCCTTTTCCCCCGCCGAATTCGAGCTTCGTGCCGCAATAGGCAGCCATCTCCTCCTCGAAGGCTTTGACCTCAGCGCCAAGGATGAACTGCCCGTTTTGTAGAACTCTTTGGATAGCCGCGTCAATCTCATCCTTTATTGAGTTGTACTGGGCCTTGAGGTCAACGAGGGGGATTTTCATGAGCTGACACCTTCCACTTCTACCTTACCTTCACTTTCCTTCTTGATATATTCCTTCCTGCATTTAGAACATTTTGTCTTATGGTTTTTCCCGAATTCAAGTTTTGTCCCACACTCGCAGACCCAGCCCCTAATGCGCGCCGGATTGCCATAGGCCAGGGCATGATCAGGGACATCCTTGGTGATCACCGACCCTGCACCGATGAAGGAGTATCTGCCGATGGTGTTGCCGCAGACGATGGTGGCATTAGCGCCTATGGTGGTCCCCTTCTTTACCAGTGTGGATACATACTTGCCTTTCTGAGATATATGGCTTCGAGGATCCTTGATATTTGTAAAGACGCAGGATGGCCCACAGAAGACATCATCTTCCAGGGTGACGCCGTCATAAACTGATACACTATTCTGAATTTTAACGTTATTGCCGATGTTTGCATTCTCTCCAATAAATACATTCTGCCCTATAGTGCACTTCTTGCCTACAGTCACGTGAGGCATGATATGGGAGAAGTGCCAGATTTTAGTGCCTTCACCGATGTTGTAAGGTTCTTCTACAATACTGGTGGGATGGACAAAGAAGCTTGTTTGGACTGCCAAAGAGATGTTTTCACCATGCCCCTGGAGCGACCTCTGGCAGGCGTCTAAAACCTGGAGCACTCTCAGACCGCTTCTTCCATCCGTTCTGGGTTTACTGCGTACTTCCAGACACTCGAGAAAATGCTGGCACTCCAGTTTGAGCGGCTCTGCCATGGTGAATTCAATTGGTGTGGCTTCTTGCTTGCGTGGCACAGGTACACGGTCAATCCAGTCTATGCCGTGCTCGTAGAGCAGGAGCTTCTTCTCTGGAGCCAAATCGTCAAACACTACCATATTCTTATCGCCGACGACAACCAACTTCTGCTCCTTGTAGGGATGGAGCCAGCTAACGAAGATATGGGCTCTTGTGCCGCTGGCGAAGCTCATAGTGGTAACAGTAACATCTGCTATATGTTGATTTAGGTAGCAGCCGCCATGGGCAGATACCTCTTGGGGCAGTTCGTTGAGCAAAAGAAGAATAACCGATATATCATGAGGCGCGAAGCTCCAGAGTATATTTTCCTCGGTTCTAAACTTGCCCAGGTTGAGACGGCTGGAGTAGATATAGTTTATCTTCCCCAACTCGCCGCCACCCAGCATCTGTTTGAGTTTGACTATCCCAGGATGGTATTCCAGAACATGGCCTACCATCAGGATTCTATGCTTCTCTTCGGCTATTTTTACCAGCTCTTCACCATCTTTGACCGCGAGGGATAGAGGCTTTTCCACAAAGACGTCTTTATCTGCCAGTAGCGCTTGTTTTGCCATCTGGTGATGAAACACGGCAGGCGAGGATATGACTATCCCTTCTATCTCCTTATTGGATAGTACTGCATCGAGGCTTGTCTCTTTCCTGACATCAGGATAAAGAGCCTTAAGCTTCCTCAGTACCTCGACTGAGCTATCGCAGATAGTATGGAGGGCACCAAGCTCAGCGAAGTTGCGGACTAGGTTCTTGCCCCAGTAGCCACAGCCAACAACAGCTATGTTCCTGTCCATTACTCCATCACAATCTTACGATATTTTTGTTTCGAAGCTTTCTGGTAGCTCCCCGTGTATCGAACACGAAACTGGACTTCTGGGCTATATATTTGTAATCGTAGCAGTTGTGGTCTGTGGCTATCACCACGCAGTCTGCCGAGGATAGCTGTTTTTCAGTGAGTTCCGCAGATGCTAGCGTCTCATCCGAGATTTTAATCTTCGGTACGTAGGGGTCATTGTAAGATACGTTGGCTCCCTTTTTGCGGAGGAGCTGGATCAGCTTAAGCGACGGTGATTCCCTAGTATCCTCCACATCTCTCTTGTATGCCACACCGAGCACCAGCACTTTGGCCTTCTTCAGGATCTTGCCTCTGGCGTTCAGAGCCTCCATGATGCGGGAGACGACATAGTAAGGCATCTGCTCATTGATGTCCGCAGCGAGCTCAATGAATCTGGTATGGAAGTCGTATTCTCTGGCCTTATTCGCGAGATAATAGGGGTCAAGAGGAATACAGTGGCCACCTATGCCGGGACCGGGATAGAACGGCATGTAGCCAAAGGGCTTGGTAGCAGCGGAGTCGATTACCTCCCAGACGCTTATCCCTATTTTTTCGCAAAGCAGGGTGAGCTCGTTGACCAGGGCGATGTTCACGTTGCGGAAGACGTTTTCAAATACCTTGGTCATCTCGGCAACTTCAGGGCTTGAGACAGGAACTACCAAATCCGCTACCTGTCGGTAAAGAAGCTCGGCGGCCTCGGTAGATTTGGAATCTATGCCTCCCACTACCTTGGGTGTGTTCTTGATATGGTAGTTCTTGCTGCCAGGATCAACTCTTTCCGGCGAGAAGGCGAGGTAGAAGTCCCGCCCGGCTTTTAGTCCGGAGCGCTCCAGAATGGGGAGCATTACCTCCCTGGTGGTGCCGGGATAGGTTGTGCTCTCAAGGACTATCAGTTGACCCGGCTGAAGGTATTTAGAGACTGTTTCAGACTCGCTGATTACGTAGGATAGCTCGGGGTCCTTGGTTTTGGTGAGAGGGGTAGGGACGCAGATACAGATGGCATCCACTTCTTTGACTCTGCTCTGGTCTGTGGTTGCCTCCAGATTCTCACTAGCAACAACCGCTGAGAGGCTTTTGCTATCTACGTCAGCTATATAAGACTGACCTTTGTTGACTAAGTCCACCCTTTTTTGCTGGATATCGAATCCTAATACTATGAACCCCGCCTTTGAAAAGGCTAAGGCCAAAGGCAACCCAACATAGCCAAGGCCTACGATACCAATGACAGCGGTCTTGTTCTTTAGCTTCAGTTCTAGATTCGACAAGGTGTTCCCCTTTAAAGGTAAGATCGCGTTAAGAGTGTGAACTGATTATACCATAAACGGATTAAGGTTAGCTTCCGGTAGGCTCATGATTGTGGAGCTATCGTTAAAACTGTCGAATTGCAGTTCCGACTCTAACACACACTGTTGACAATAGTAAGAAACTATCGTATTTTGTAAACATGCGGCAGGCGGCATGCCACTTGCCGCATTTGTCTAGACATATAGGAATCTTATAACTATGGGACTGAATTCACACTCCATTATTTCCCGGGACTTGTTGACAAAAGAGCTTTGAGAGTTCAGGCTCTATTTTGAAATTACAGTGTTGAGAAGAGTTATTGGGATGAGAGACTATCAGATCTGCACAAAATGTATCATGGACACATCGGATCCCCAAATCCGCTTTGACGAAAAAGGAGTGTGTAACCATTGCAGAGGATATGATAAACTGGTTAGACAGCTTGTCTTCACGGGTAAGGAAGGTGAGCAAAGACTCCAAGCCATAGGCGACAAGATCAAGAAACAGGGAAGACACAATGAGTACGATTGTGTTATAGGTGTCAGCGGGGGAGCGGATAGTACCTACAACGCGTATCTAGCAAAGAAGCTCGGCCTGCGATTACTAGCAGTGCATTTGGATAATGGTTGGAATTCCGAACTAGCTAATTGCAATATAGAGAGAACTCTAAATAGGCTAGGTATCGACCTATACACTCACGTCATAGACTGGGATGAGTTTCGAGATTTACAGTTATCGTACCTCAAGTCAGGCGTCATCAATATAGAGGTTCTAACGGACCATGCGATATGGGCCATTCTATATAAAGTTGCTAATGAAAGTGGCATTAAATACATCCTTTGGGGCACCAATGTTGCCACTGAGGCAATATTGCCTCAGAGCTGGGGTTACGAAGGTTCGGATCTGGTCAACATAAAGGACATCCATTCTAGATTCAGCAAAGTCAAATTGAAGACCTTCCCCACACTAAGTATGCTGGAGTTCTTATATTATCACTATGTCAAAGGGATTAGGATTGTTTCTCTTTTAAACTATGTAGCTTATAAAAAGAAAGAAGCCAAACCTTTTCTCCAGAACGAACTTGGCTGGAAAGATTACAGTGGTAAGCATGGCGAATCTACGTTCACTTACTTCTATCAATCATATATTCTGCCAAGGAGACTCGGAGTAGACAAAAGAAGGGCACATTTATCTTGTCTGATTTGCTCAGGGGAGATTACCAGAGAAGAAGCTCTAGAGGAGTTGGAGAAGCCTCTTTTTACTGAGCAGGAACTAAGAGAAAATAAAGAATACACTCTAAAGAAGCTGGGGTTAACAGAGGAAGAGTTTGAGAATTACATGGACCTACCAGTTAGAAGCCATCTTGATTTCAAGACCAACTATATAACCATCAACCGGTTGATAGCACTTAAAAAGCTTATCGTTATGCCAGTGAGCTATGCTAAGAAACCTCTAGAAGTAACACTTAAAGTTGTAAAGCTTCTTACGAAGAACTTGAGTAGCAATCCGCCAAAAGAAAGCTAGAGTCTATGTTGAATTATGATTACAGTTATTGATTGCCACATGGGGAACCCTGGCTCTATCATGAACATGCTAAAGAAAGTAGAAGCTAAGGCCGTTCTCTCCTCCAGCATCGCTGATATCGAAAACGCCAACAAGTTGATATTACCTGGAGTTGGTTCATTTGATACAGGCATGAAAAATCTCAGCACTTTAGGGTTGATACCTGTTCTCAACAAGAAGGTTATCGAAGACAAGACGCCCATCCTTGGTATCTGCCTCGGCATGCAACTGTTTACTAAGAGAAGCGAAGAGGGGAATCTGCCTGGCTTGGGGTGGATTGATGCAGAAACAATAAAGTTTAAATTCAATGATGCTCAAGGAATGAAGAATAAAATACCGCATATGGGATGGAATACAATCGAGGTAATGAAAGCCGATGAATTATTCAATGGCATGTACCCAGAGCCGAGGTTTTACTTTGTGCATTCCTATCACGTTCGTTGCAATAGAGAAGAGGATATCCTAACCAAAACGTTCTACGGATATTATTTTGTTTCTTCCATTGCTAGGAATAATATTTTGGGAGTCCAGTTCCATCCAGAGAAGAGCCATAAATTCGGGATGAAATTGCTGGGAAATTTCGCGCGTCTTGCTTGATATGTTGAAGACAAGAGTGATCCCCTGTTTGCTACTAAAAGGGCAAGGGCTGGTAAAGACGGTACAGTTCAAGGACCCAAAATATGTTGGCGATCCCATTAACGCTGTGAGAATATTCAATGAAAAAGAGGTCGATGAGTTGATCTTCCTCGACATACAGGCCACGGTGGATCGGAAGAGCCCTCAGGTCAAGCGCATATTGGAGGTAGCCAGCGAATGTTTCATGCCGCTTTGTTACGGTGGGGGAATTCGCAGCTTGGATGACATCCAGGAAATATTGGCCTTAGGGGTTGAGAAAGTCGCAGTCAATACCTACGCTGTGGAAAACCCAAGTTTTGTCAGCAATGCAGCAGATAGGTTCGGGAGCCAAAGTATTGTAGTTGCGATGGATGTCAAAAAACATTCTTTGGGAAAGTATGAGGTATTTACTCACAGCGGCAAAGTACCAGCAAGACTAGAACCAGTGGAACACGCCAAGAAAATGGAAGAAATGGGATGTGGCGAGATATTGTTGAATTCAATAGACAGAGATGGCACACGAGAAGGCTACGATATTGAGCTGATAAAGCAGGTCTCACGCTCTGTTTCTATCCCGGTCATAGCATGTGGAGGTGCTGGCAAATTGTCAGACTTTGCAGACGCCGTTAAACTAGGAGGAGCCTCAGCAGTAGCCGCAGGCAGCCTCTTTGTATTTCACGGAAAACATCGAGCTGTACTCATAACTTATCCCTCGGTGCAAGAACTCGAAGAAGTTCTACGATAGCAAGTTTGCAGTGCCCTGACTATATCTTTAAGAGAAACCAAAGCCGGAAGCGGATGCTAGGCACAGGTAGATGGCTTCTTGGGTTGTAGGGCTTCCCGTAACTCTACACGAGATTTCTGGCGAGCCATCACTCGGTCAATGCTCTACTCCGACATGCTGATTCCTTTCGCGGCCTAACAGCACTCGGAGCTTCCTCCTTCCCAGTGAGGGTATTGCTCACGTAGGGCTTGGATTCGTTGCACTGTGACCACGGGTATCTGAGGCTGCCATACTCTGTAAAGCCGTCAGGTTCTAGGCTCCAGTCCCGGATTCCCAACACTCGATAACTCCGGTTCACTGGGCGATGATATCATGACCAAAGACAAAGTGACGATCTGTCACCCCTACTCTCCCTCAATCTTGCTGACGCCACTGGATTATCATCAGACGCCGCTTGGCGGTTTCAGACAACTCCACCGGGTGCCGTGCCAAGCGTACCACTCCAGCCAGTATTGCCCCATGTATAATCATTGAGATACTAGTATAGCGCCCTTTCATCCCTTTTGCTGGTGACCTAATGTGTTAGCCTCTAATAGATTCCTTTACTCGTTTGCTCCAGCGTGAGATGAGGGTGAGGCCTGGCTCAGAACCGAGACGGGTTTCATTGCGGGGAGGCTTTGAGTGCCCTTGAGGACGCTGTCCTTAAGCTTATCCAGAGTATTAAAGAAGGATTCTGGAGTCATCAGGCGGTAACCTTTGGCCTCGAGGGCAGTCCTGATTGCCGATTCTGGTAGGGATTGATCCCGGGCAAGTTTTGATATGGACATAGTCTGAACATCATCTGGTACCCCGCCGGGGCCAACGGCTACAGCTACTGTCCCGAAAGGCTTAGTTCGCGCGAACTCATCCCTTGCCAGTTTTGCCCCGACTGAGAGTGGATGCTCTTTGCTCTGGCGAGCGGCAGCTATTGCCACGCCACCGGCAAACTTAAGAAGACCGCCGATAAGCCTGCCCTCGGTGAAGCCACATGACGCTGCTGACTCCATGAGCTGTTCATACAGGGTCTCCTGGGTCACCCTCGCTCGGAGTTCATCAAGGCAACATGCCTGGTCGTGTCGGTGCAGTCGCTCGGCTTCCTGGGCGAAAGCCTTGTCCAGAGTTGTCACAGCTTCGTTGAGCACCTTTATTTCGTGCCGCATTTCCCCTATTTTATGGCAATAAGTCGTCAGACCTTCCATTGCTCGAGCTCCTGGGTTAAATTGTTCAAGTAGCTTGTGAGCAGATATGATGATGTGCCCTGATGCTGCATATAGCTCTTCAGGCCGAGCAGAACAGCGAGCACGATTGCTTTGACCTCGGCGGGACTGGCTGTGCTATCCCCTTTGATCAGCGTGGCCAATGTCCTGAGCCAGGCATTCGCTTCTATGACGCCGCTGAAGCGCCCCAACTCTTGGCCAAGATCGAGGGTCTGATTCCTGAGGTTCTGGACCTCGGCAAGGGCCTCGCTAGTGTCTTTTTGCAGGTCTTGCTTTAGCTTTGCTGCTACCTCCTGGAAGTCCGCGTTCAG